>Ga0075431_100008075_pt1 | contig 10506 bp, 9 predicted proteins | sample RhiMetdeltSRZDD5_FD_75297 | JGI IMG/M metagenome (GOLD analysis project Ga0075431, IMG submission 75297) | Populus rhizosphere microbial communities from Tennessee, USA - Rhizosphere MetaG P. deltoides SRZDD5 | ecosystem: Host-associated > Plants > Roots > Rhizosphere > Soil | place: USA...
TTGTGAGTAGTGTCGCATCCAAAGGCTCGTTTAAAAATCGGGAAAACCCGTAATTCCCTAACTCCTTGGCCCCTCGATATTTGCACGGACGGGGCGGTCGCCGGCTGGGTTGAAGTCGTTTGCTCCCGATGGGCCACCGGAAACATGGAAGCTACGGCAAGATGCGCCGGCGGCCGAAGAGCCGATCGAGCGCCAAGGTGCCCGAGCCTTCTGAAGCGATGTAAAGAAACAAAAAACAATATAGGGCGGCAAGCTCCCCGTGGTTCTGGATGGGCAACGCCCGTTCTTAGCATGGACTTTGAAATATGCGACCGCCATTTCGCCCGAGGAGATGAAGGCGGCCGGCCCGGTGAAGAGACCCAACATAATCAACAGACCACCGACGAACTCGATGATGCCGGCGGATAAGCCCCACGGATCGCCGGTCTGGACGTCTCCCCCCAGCGCACCGAAGAGCTTTTGAGCGCCGTGACACATGAATAGAAATCCGGACATGATGCGCAATATTGCGTAAAAAGTCGGTGAAAATCGATGTAGGACGGTCATGCATGTTCTCCTGATTAGGGCACCGGGCAACTAGACCGGGCGGAAGTTTAACCCTGCCTCGATTTTTGTGCCTCTCTCCCATCGAATCATTCCGGAGAGGGAAAGGTATGATGAATCAATGGAATCTCTCCCGGTCCGGCGTCCCCCCCGTTCCCGTCGTGCTCGCTGGGCGATCTACATCGCTATCGCCCTCTTCCTGTTCACGCTGAGCGCGGTCGGTTTGGCCTGCCTCGTGGTCCGGATTCCCGAGAGCGGTTCTCGCCAGACCCTCATTTTCTACTCCGCGCCCATGGAGCTCGCGACCGGCGTCCGCATCGATGTGGACGACCTCGAGGGCCGCCTTCAGAGCCTGGGCTATCGCCTGGTTCAGGAAAATCCCGAGGCCGGGCAGTACCGAGAAACGGGAAGTGGGTTGGAGATTCACTTGCGCCCCTTCCGGTATCCGGACCATGCGTTTCAAGGGGGCTTCATTCGAGCGCGCATACGAGGCAAGCACGTGGTGGCGTTGGAGTCTCCTCCTGAGATGTCCGCATCGGACATGCGGCTGGAGCCGGAGCGCATCGCGGGATTTGAGGGCAAGAAAGGTGCGGTCCTCGACTACTTGCCCCTCAAGGAGACGCCACGCGCTCTCGTCGACGCCGTTCTTTCCGTGGAAGACGAGCGGTTCTATAGCCATCCCGGAGTGGATGTGATTGGGGTGGGACGCGCCATCGTGACCGATCTCAAACTGGGACATGCAGCCCAGGGCGGATCCACCCTCACCCAGCAGCTCGCTCGCTCTTTGTATCTGGACAACCGCAAGACTCTGCCCCGAAAAGCGTGGGAAGCGGTCCTGGCCTTGGCCCTCGAGCTCCGTTATTCCAAGCGCGAGATCCTGGAAGGGTATTTGAACGCGGTGTACTGGGGGGAATGGGGGCCGTACGAAATTCGGGGCGCGCGTGAAGCGTCACGCTATTACCTCGGACGCGAGCTGGAAGCGGCGGACGTGTCCGGACTCGCACTACTGGCCGGGCTCATCCAGGCGCCCAACCTTTACTCCCCCTACAGCGATCCGGATCGCGCGCGGAAACGGCGCGACCTCGTTCTCGGAATGTTGAAAGCGAACAAAAAGCTGTCGGAAACGGACTACGCTCGTGCCATCCGCCAACCTCTACCCATGCGCCGGCCCCCGCTCCGCAGTGGGGACGCATCCTTTTTTCTCGATGCCTGCCGCAAAGAGATCGAGCGCCGAGCGCCCGCCGGCACGCTCCGCGTGGGCGCCCGCGTGTTCACCACGTTCGACCCGGTGGCCCAAACCATGGCCGAAATCGGTGTGCGTCAAGGGCTCACCCAGCTCGAACGTGACTACTCGCGCCTGCGCCGAAAGAAGAATCCACTCGAAGCGGCGGTGGTCGTGATCGATCCACGCTCGGGAGAAGTGAGAGCGGTAGTGGGCGGCCGAGACTTTGTGCATCGTCCGTTCAATCGCGCGATCGATGCGCGGCGACAACCCGGATCGCTGTTCAAGCCGTTCGTTTACTTGGCCGCGTTTCGAGATCCTGTTCGCAAAGATGGAACCTACTGGACTCCGGCCACGGTGCTGGAGGACACGCCGTTCGAGGTGAAGGCGGGTGGAAAACTTTGGGAGCCCAAGAACTACGATGAGGAGTTCCGCGGCCAAGTCACCGTGCGCGACGCGCTGGAGCACTCCCTCAATGTGCCCACGGCCCGGGTGGGCTACGAGATCGGTCTGGATCGGGTCGTCCAGGCCGCCCACGATATGGGCATCCAGAGCCAGCTCGAGGAGGTGCCGTCCTTGGCCCTGGGCACCTCGGAAGTCAGCCTGCTCGAGATCACCTCGGCCTACGGCTCGCTGGCCAACTCGGGAATTCCCAAAGCTCCCACCTTCCTCACCGGCTGCATGAGCCCCGACGGTGTCACCGTCGTGCTGCGACCACTCGACCCGGCGCCGGGAGTGAAACCCGAAGAGGCCTATCTCATCACCAACCTGCTCGAAGGCGTCGTTCAATCCGGCACGGGTCATCCCGCGCTCGACATGGGCGTCCACATGCCGGTGGCGGGGAAAACCGGAACGACCGACAACTTCCGCGATGCCTGGTTCGTGGGTTACGACCTGCGGCGCGCGGTCGGGGTCTGGGTTGGATTCGATCAAGAAGGACAGGTGGGGCTCTCCGGCGCCGCGGCGGCCCTGCCCATCTGGTCTCGGATCTTTCGCGAGCTCCAATCACGCTCGCCGGCGGAGGATTTTCGTGCCCCGCCGGGTATCGCTACCGAATGGATCGATCCCGAATCGGGCTTGCTCGCAACGGAGATGTGTCCAACTGAGATCAAGGAAGTGTTTCTTGCCGGGACCGAACCGAACGAGGAATGCGATCAGCACGCGGGGGGATTTTTCCTGAGACTCCGGCGGCTCTTCGGCCTTTGAAATCGCGGCCGCCCCGGGGCTCGGCCGTCTTCGGGAGGTGCAAGCTGATCCCTTGAGGATGCTGCCCAAACCCCGGGGCGGTGATTCAATTTTCAATTACTTCGATGACTCCTTCGCCGGCGCGGGCGAAATTTTGATTTTTATTCTTGCGCCGAGCAGAAGAATGCACCATTTGCGCATCGCTTTTCGATCGGGTGTTGCATTGTTTAAATTGCCGGGAAAGGATGACTGTTGTGTAGGGGAAGACCCCAGCTTAATCCGATACCCAAAAACCTGGGATCCTCTACCTTCCGGCCCGAGTAGTCTAAGAGACGTAGCAACAACGTTCGGCGCATTTGTGTGTCGAAAAATTCAAACTGGGCTCATTAATTCCGAGGACCGGATTCGGTCCTCAGGAGGCATCAATGAATACAGATCGTGAACAAAATCCGGGTCGCGAAGAAAGAGAAGGCAGAGAAGGTCAGGGCGGAATGCATCCCGAACGCCGCGAAGGCAAGCAAGGCGAAGGGAAAGAGGCCCCGGGCCGTCAGGGCCAGCAGGGTGGCCGTGAAGGGCAGCAGAATCCGGGCCGTCAGGGCCAGAAAGAAGACTGGGACGAGGAGCGGCAGAAGTAGGATAGGAAAGCCACTCTTTCACTGATCGGCAAAGGCCGGAGCTCTTGCCTCCGGCCTTTTCATTTGGGTTATTGACACGGGGCAGAAAAGGTTCAAACTAAAGGTCAGCGATTGATCCCCTCCCGGGCTTTTTCCGAGCTGCCCACGTTCTCGAGACCGAGATTGCACAGGGCTTCACGAGGAAAAAGCCATGCGGCTTCCAGGCCTCTCTCCCTTTTCGCTCGATCACGCCCATGCTCTGCCCGTAACCGGAGCGCACCATCCCCTGCGGCAGGAGTTTTATCGATGGATGTCGTGGGGGAATGCGGCCACGATGATGATTGCCTTGACCGCTCTCGTCGCCTTCCTTTGCCTCAGGCGAGAACCGGTCGCTCCGAATATGGATCACATCTTCACAATTAACTTCGGGGATGACTTCGGAATCAAAAAACCGCCAGTCCCGCCCTCCATTTCCGTCAAGAGCGAGAAAATGTCGGCGCCAGATCCTTCCACCGTGGGGGTTCCCTTACCAGTCGAGGATTGGAAGGCCCTTGTGTCCCAATTCCCAACTGCCGATCAAATGACGGCGGCTTATGACGACCTTGGCAAATTGGGCTCTGACGTGGCAGGCGGAGGCGACCTAAGCGTCCTTCCGAACGAGCCTTCCCTGCCCACGCCCGATCAGTTCGTGGCGGTAGAAGTTGAACCCAAATTCCTTCGCATGGTTGCACCCGTGTATCCATCTCTAGCCCGAGAGGCCGGCATCGAGGGAACCGTCCTTTTGCGGGTGTTGGTCAGCAAAGAAGGGAAGGTCCTGAATGTGATCGTTCTGTCCGGCAACCCCATGCTGGCTGAGTCGGCTCGCACCGCGGCGTTAACGGCGCAGTTCAGTCCAGCCATGCAGCAGCACAAGCCGGTGCCGGTCTGGGTCCAATTGCCAGTGGTGTTTTCCCTGAAATGAAACGGCTCACGGCTCGCGCAGGATGATCGAGTAGACAGGTAGCATTGGGCGCGATGGCGTGAAGCAGAGTGACACACGTCCCTCTGATGCGGCGCTAGAGCTAAGGGCGTACTTCGACTAATCCACGCGCGCGATCGCGACCACCGAATAACCGATCGCTGGTGCCTCGCCGGGATTGGCGTATGAGTGCTTCTGGTCGCCGCGAAACGCGACGACATCCCCGGCGTGCAAAAGCCAGCGTTCCCCCGCGGCAGTCAACTGAATCTCCCCCGCCTCGCAGACAAGGTATTCGCGCGTCCCAGGGGTGTGCGGAATGCCGGTCATGCGGCTCCCCGGCGGCAGCTCCATGCGATCGATCTCCATCCCCGGAAGCGGATCGGGCAGGAGTTTTTGCACGACCACCCCGGTGCCCCGAACACGGCTCGGTAACGAGCCGCTCTCGTAGAGGCGGCAGGCCGCCAACGGCACCGCGATCAACTCCTCGAGGGGGACCTGGAGTGCTTTCGCCACCAGATACAACACGTTCAAGGTGGGGTTGGCGGCGCCGGATTCCAGGTTGGCCCACGTGGCCCGAGGCACTCCAGAGAGCTGGGCCATTTGTTCCTGGGTAAGCCCGCGTGCTTCGCGGAGTTGGCGAATGTTGCCGCCCAGGCGGCCCGCTATGGTGTCGGGGCTCATGGTTGTCAGAATAGCATCCTGCCAATGCAATAACAATCGCTCCAAAACACTGTCAGAAAGGACGATCCTTTGGGTGAACGCGAACAAGGAGGATCGTCATGAACCTGCATGGACAAGGCATCGTGATCACGGGAGCGTCGAAGGGCTTGGGAAAGGCCCTCGCTCATGAGCTTGCCGGGAAGGGAGCGCGGCTCTTCCTGGTCGCCCGGGGCGAGGAGGATCTGAACGCAACAGTACGGAGCATTCGTGCGGCCGGCGGCGAGGCGCATGGATGGGCGGCTGACGTCGGCGACAAGACCGCGGTCTATCCCATTGCCGGCGCGGCCCACCGGGCACTCGGGCATGTCGACGCGGTGATTCACAACGCGAGCACGCTGGGGCCTTCCCCCTTGCGCCCGCTCCTCGATACCGATTGCGAGGATCTCGAGCGCGCATTCGCGGTCAACCTCATCGGTCCCTTTCGTCTTTCCAAGGCGTTTGCCGGGCCGATGGCTCTGCGCGGCCACGGGTTGATCGTGCACGTCACGTCAGATGCATCGGTCTCGGCCTACGCCAACTGGGGAGCGTATTCGGCATCCAAGGCTGCCCTCGATCATTTGGGCCGCATCTGGGCGGCCGAACTCGATCCGTTCGGCGTCCGCGTGGTGAGCGTGGATCCCGGAGATATGAACACCGAACTGCATCGCGAAGCCGTACCCGGCGACGACTCAGCTACCCTGCTCGACCCGGAGGAAGTTGCGGAGCGCTTTGTGGCGCTCTTGCAATCCGTTCTGACGGTCCCCAACGGCGCTCGCGTTTCACTTTCGGAGTGGCGCGCGCCGCGCTGGACGTTTGGGGATGCGCTCGTCATGTCCACCGGAAGGAACCGGTCATGAAAAACGCCGATTACCCTCGCGCTCAGACGGAAGACGAGCGTCTGTTACTCCTCGATTCCAGGACCGGCAACCATCGCGCCGGTAGGCTGGCGAATCTTCCGGATCTTCTTCGACCGTTTGATCTCCTGGTGATGAACGACGCGGCCACCTTACCTGCGTCGCTTCCGCTTCGATTGGAAGACAACTCCGGTGACTTTGAGCTTCGGCTCGCGGGTGAGGGCGGCGATGCGATCACCTGGTGGGCCGTGCTCTTCGGTCCCGGGGACTGGCACATCCCCACCGAACACCGCCCCACTCCGCCTCGGGTGATGGCCGGCGATACGCTGTGGGTCGGACCGCTTTCGGCTTCGGTGCTCGAGGTCTCCCCTATGTCCTCACGACTGGTGCGGATCCGGTTCCAACAAGATGCCGAGCATCTCTATCGAGAACTCTACCGATTGGGGCGACCGGTCCAGTACAGCTACGTGCGGCAGGACCTCGATCTCTGGGATGTGCAAACGCGGTATGGAGCACGCCCCTGGGCGGTGGAGATGCCGTCGGCCGGGCGTCCACTGACGTGGGACATTCTCGCCCGAGCGCAAAAGAACGGCGTTCGGTTGGCATCGTTGACGCACGCGGCGGGACTGTCCGCGACCGGCGACCCGGTGCTGGATGCCGCGCTCCCCTTACCCGAGCGCTACGACTTGCCGCACCAAACGGTGGATGCAATCGCATTCGCGAGACAACAGGGAGGCCGCGTCATTGCGGTGGGCACCTCCGTTGTACGTGCTCTAGAGGGCAATGCGCTCGCGAACGGTGGATGTTTGCGTGCGGGATCGGGCATGGTGGACCTAGTGCTCGGGCCCGAGTCTTCGCTCCGAATTGTGGATGGGCTGCTGACCGGCATCCACGAACCGGGGACGAGTCATTTCGCGCTCATGGAAGCGTTTGCTCCGAGAGCGCGGTTGGAGCCCGCCTTGCGCTACGCGGACGGGCAAGGGTTCCTGCAGCACGAGTTCGGAGATTCGATGCTGATTTTGGCGGACGTGGTCACTGCCCGACAGGTCAAGGATGAAATGCGCTTGGCGAGCACGTGCCCGTGAACGGGGTTGACTGGTTTTGAAACCAGTTGTTTGTTCAGCCCAAAAACCTGGCGCCCAGAAACAAATCTAAAAATAGTCCTTGACTGACTTTGGGGAACAACACTTTTGCGGGACGCATCTCGAGCATGAACACGCATCCCTGGACGCAATACAGGCTTTCCTGACTCACGCTCGCTTACGCAATTCCTTTGAATTCAAAATTTGAGAAATCCGCGTGCCCTGCGGCCTGCAAACGCGTCCAAAATCAGCGTGATATAAAGAGAGTACCCCGTCGTAACGATCAACGGAGGTGTCACATGCGTGCTGCATTCATGTTGAAGGATCGTTCCGACCAAGAGTTGCTCGAAGGTGTTTGGGCTGCGGTCAGCCGAGAGCGCGAAGATGTCGCCGTGGTGATTGCGCATCTCGCCGAAATGGATAAGCGGAAACTGTTCACCGAGGAAGGCTGCTCGTCGCTCAGGAGCTACTGCATGGAGGTGCTGCACTTAAGCGAAGACCAGGCCTATTCGCGGATCGATGTGGCTCGAACCGCGCGGAAGTTCCCGATCGTCCTGGACATGCTGGCGGATGGACTCGTGCATCTCACCGCAGTGCACCGCCTGGGCCCGTCTTTGACTCAGGAGAATCACGTGGCGGTGCTAGAGGAGGCGACCTACAAGAGCATGGCCAAAGTTGAGGAGATGGTCGCCCGGCTACGGCCCAAGCCGCCGGTGCCGACCAGAATTCGGAGGATATCCGGCTCAAGGACGGACGCGGATGGGCTCTTCGAAAACCCTTTTGATTCCGCTGGCCCGGAAGTTGAAGCAGAACCTGTTCGGCGAGACTTTCCTGGGAAATCTGCCGTCTCCCCGCTGGCGCCCGAGCTTTATGACGTTCACTTCACCGCGGACCAGGAGACGGTGGACGCTCTCAAACTGTTGCAGGAGCTCTTAAGTCACCAAGTCCCGAGCGGCGACCCGGCCGTCATCATCAAGGATTCCTTGCTCATACGGCTAAAACAGGTGCAGCGGCAACGGTTCGGGAAGGGAAAGCGACCCAGAAAAGGCCCAAGCGCCGCTGAGCGAGCTGGATCACCGACCTCAGCCCAAGAAGCATCCGTGAAGGCCGTCGAGGAGAAGGAATCCCGATACATTCCTTCTGAGGTGAAAAACGCCGTTTGGGAACGCGATCAGGGTCATTGCGCCTTCGTGGCCAGGAACGGGAGGCAGTGCTCTGAACGGAGATGGATTGAATTTCATCACATCATTCCGTTTGCGTGGAGAGGCGAATCGACGGTCGATAACATCGAGCTGCGTTGCCGGACTCACAATGCCTATGAAGGCGAGCTGATTTTCGGGAAGGTGCTCAGGAAAAGTAAGAAATGGGCCTTGCCGGCCAGTACTGGTTTTAAAACCAGTTCAGGGGGTGACTGAGCTGACAAATGGTTTTGAAACCATTCCTGGGTGGGTAAAGCAAGAACTACGGGCCAGCCGACCAACCTCATGCTGTCCTCGTGTCCAAAACCCAATCTCTCCCGACCAATCGCACGTGCGGTACTGGTTTTAAAACCAGTACCTCGTGCGGTATCCGTTAGGAGCGAAACAACTGGTCCTAGGACCAGTTAGAGCACTGCTTTCCCGCCCCCAACGACGTCGTTCACCGCGTCACGAAAGATGCGGCGCAACCCGGGAAGCTCGGGCATCACCTTCTCGCCGTACACGCGGTAGGCAATGGTGATGGCCGGACCGAAGCGGGCGAGCAGGTTGCCTTGCTCCAGAGCAGAATCGCGCTCGGTACGGCGATTGAGCACGATCTCTGAAAGCATCGCGCGGGCGAGCCGACGCGCCAGCTGAGGATCGGAAATACGCCGGCGCACCGGCGCGGGCGAGGCGTCCTCCTGTACGGGACGGGGCAAGGGAAACACAACCCGGCACCTCGGGCAGCGCACACGGGCGCCGGGGGTCATGCCCCCTTCGTACTGCACTGAGTACTCCGTGCGGCAATCCGGACAGCGAATGATCATGGCGTCCCTCCTAACCAACCTCGATCAAAGCGCCGAGTTGCTCGAGGCGCGATGCGACCAAGCGCCGCAGCGGCTCGAGATCCGGCCCCCCCTCGCCGCTCATGAATCCCCCGTCGAGGATCGTCTCCGCCTCTTCTCGTGCGGCTTCGACCATCTTAGCGTCTCGGAGAGGATCGGCCAGCTTGAAACCGGGGGGGCCGCTTTGTCGCGTGCCCAGGATCTCTCCCTGGCCGCGTAATAGCAAGTCGAGTCGCGCCAGCTCGAACCCGTCATCCGTTGCCGCGAACCGGTTGAGTCGCTCCAGGGTTTCGGCGGGCAAGGCGTCCGACGTCACGAGCACGCAATAGGATTTCTCGGGGCCTCGGCCCACCCGACCACGAAGCTGATGGAGCTGACTTAGTCCGTAGCGTTCCGGATGCTCGATGACGAGTGCGGTCGCGTTCGGAACGTCGATGCCGACCTCCACTACCGTGGTCGCGACCAGGATCGACGTCTCCCCTTTCACGAACCCCTGCATGATCCGGTCCTTGTCCTCGGACGGCATCTGCCCGTGGAGTAAATCCACCTTGAATCCGCTGAACTCGGAGCGCCGGGCCAGCTCGCCGGCCATGGTCGTGGCCGCCTGGAGATCCGAACGTTCGGATTCTTCGACCAAGGGATAGATAACGTACGCCTGCCGCCCTTCGGCCAACCGCTTGGCCACAAACGTGTACACCTTCTTGCGGTTCTGTTCGGAGGTGACCCGAGTCGTCACGCGACCGCGCCCCTTGGGGCGGTGGGCAATGATGGACATATCGAGGTCCGCGTACTGGACGAGGGCAATGCTTCGGGGAATCGGGGTGGCCGACATGACCAGCACGTGCGGCGCCTTTCCTTTTTCCGACATGGCTACGCGTTCCACAACTCCGAAACGGTGCTGCTCGTCCACCACCACCAGCCCAAGGTTTCGAAACCGCACCCGCTCTTGAAAGAGGGCGTGGGTTCCGATCACGAGCAGCGTGCTGCCGTCGGCAAGCGTCCGCAGGACTTCTTTTTGGGCCGGTCGCGACAGCCCGCCGACCAAGATGCGGGGTTCCAACCCGAATTCCGCCCCGTGATCGCGTAACGTCCGCACATGTTGTTCGGCCAGGATTTCGGTCGGAACGAGGAATGCGGTTTGATACCCGGCGTCCGCTGCCGCGGCCGCCGCCAGCAGTGCGACCACGGTCTTGCCGGAACCCACGTCTCCCTGGAGAAGCCGGTTCATTGGTTTCGACCGATCCAGGTCGGCGAGGATCTGGTCGAGGGCTTGGCTTTGATCGTCGGTCAAGGTGAAGGGAAGCGCGGCGCGAATGCGGCGGAAGA
>Ga0075431_100008076_pt1 | contig 10505 bp, 8 predicted proteins | sample RhiMetdeltSRZDD5_FD_75297 | JGI IMG/M metagenome (GOLD analysis project Ga0075431, IMG submission 75297) | Populus rhizosphere microbial communities from Tennessee, USA - Rhizosphere MetaG P. deltoides SRZDD5 | ecosystem: Host-associated > Plants > Roots > Rhizosphere > Soil | place: USA...
TCTTTCTTCGCAAATTTCTTCGCCGAGTCGCGAAATTCGCACGCTTCCACGGTGCAGCCCGGTGTATCGGCCCGCGGATAGAAGTACAGCACCACTTTCTTCCCCTTCAAGCTGGATAGCCGGAACGGCTCGCCCGTATCTGATTCGAGCTTGATATCGGGCGCCTTGTCGCCTTCTTTGAGCATTTAAGTGAGCTTCTTTCGCAAGATTTCGTTGAGGACGGCCGGATTCGCCTGCCCGCGGGACGCCTTCATCACCTGGCCGACCAGAAAGCCCATCACAGCCGTCTTGCCGCCCTTATACTGCTCCACCTGTTTCGGATTTGCCGCAATCACGTCATCGGCAATCTTTTCGAGCGCCCCCGTATCGCTGATCTGTGTCAGCCCTTCCCGCTCCATGATGACGCGAGGCGCCTCGCCGCCGGCGAACATCTTGGGGAAAATCTCCTTCGCCAGTTTGCCCGAGAGTTCGCCCTTGCCGATCAGCGCCACCAACTCCCCCAAATGCTGCGCCGATACCGGCGATTCCACGATATCCTTCCCCGCCGCGTTCAACGCGCCAGACAGATCGCCCATCACCCAGTTTGCCGCCGCCTTCGGATCCCCCGACGTCGCCGCGACGGTTTCGTAATACTCGCTGACCGCCCGCGTCTGTGTGAGCGCTTGCGCATCATAATCGCGAAGACCGTACGACTCCACAAATCGCGCCCGCTTCTGCGCCGGCAGCTCCGGCATCTGCGACTTCACTTCTTCCAGCCACGCCTCGCTCACTCGCAGCGGAACCAAGTCGGGTTCCGGAAAATAGCGATAGTCGTGCGCATGCTCCTTGCTCCGCATCCCCACCGTTTCGCCGCTGTCGACGTTGTAAAGCCGCGTCTCCTGCACGATCGTCCCGCCGCTCTCGATCAGCGCCACCTGCCGCGCAATCTCGTACTCGATCGCCATTTTGGCGAAGCGGAATGAATTCAGATTCTTCACCTCGGCCCGCGTGCCGAGCTTCTCGGCGCCCTTCAGCCGCACCGACACGTTCGCATCGCAGCGCAGATGCCCCTTTTCCATGTCGCAGGTCGACGCCTCGACAAACTGCAGCACCTGCTTGATCTCGGTCAGGTAAGCGTGCGCCTCGTCGGAGCTCCGAAGATCCGGCTCGCTGACGATCTCGATGAGCGGCGTCCCGCACCGGTTCAGGTCGACATACGAGTAGCGACTCGAATCCGCAAAGCCGTCGTGGATGCTCTTGCCCGCGTCGTCTTCCATGTGTACGCGCGTCACGCCGATGCGTTTTTTCACGCCGTCCACCACAATATCGACGAACCCATGCTCCGCCAGCGGCTGATCGTACTGCGAGATCTGGTATCCCTTCGGAAGATCCGGATAAAAGTAATTCTTGCGCGCGAACCGGGATAAGGGACGCACTTCGCAGTTGAGCGCCAGAGCAGCCTTCATCGCCAGCTCCACTGCTTTCCGCGTCAGCACAGGCAGCGCGCCCGGCAGCCCCAGACACACCGGACAGACATTGCTATTCGGCTGCGCTCCAAAACTAGTGGCGCAACTGCAAAAAATCTTAGTTGCCGTCGCCAACTGGACATGGACCTCGAGCCCGATCACAGGCTCATAACGAGCGATGTCCTCCGGAGTAGCCAATCCCACAAACGTCGCCGACATATGTTCTCCCATTATAAAGAGTCACGCAATTTTTGCTCTCTCGGGCGTGCTCCACTTGTGGAACAAGCTTTAGCTTGTTCGTCAGCGCCTTTGGCCCCAAAGTTGCCACGCAAACAAGTGGACACGTGTCATCACCCGTGCCATCCAAGTCAAATGGATACCAAACTGATTGGAGCGGATGAGCCGAATCCGAGCACACATCCATTTCTGTTCGCCACCGGGATCGAGAATAGTTATCCCGTCGTCGTCGGCAAGGATGGAAAGCGCCGCCGAGTGGACGAAATGGCTAAGTGCGGCCACTACGAACATTACCGTCAAGACTTCGCGCTAGTCCGCGAACTCGGCCTCGAGTACCTGCGCTGGGGCCCCGCGTACTACCGCGTCCACACCGGACCCGGACAATATGACTGGTCATTCTGTGACGACGCCATGGCCGAGATGCGCCGCCTGCAGATTCAACCCATCGCCGACCTGTGTCACTTCGGTGTTCCCGACTGGCTCGACAACTTTCAGAATCCCGACTTCCCCCGTTACTTCGCCGAGTACGCCCACGCCTTCGCCCGCCGCTATCCCTGGGTGCGGTTCTATACACCCGTGAACGAAATCTTCGTCGCCGCCACCTTCTCCGGGCAATACGGCTGGTGGAACGAGCGCCTCAAATCCGACCGCGGCTTCGTGGTGGCGTTGAAGCATCTCTCCCAAGCGAATCTCAGAGCGGAATGGGCGATCCTCAACGCGCAGCCCGCCGCCCTGTTCGTGCAAAGTGAATCGTCGGAGTACTTCCACGCCGCCGAGCCCGCCGCCCTCCCCCGCGCCGATTTCCTCAACGAGAAGCGCTTCCTGTCGCTCGATCTTTGCTATGGCCACGACGTCCGCGCGTCCACCTACGAATACCTGCTCGACAACGGATTCTCCCGCGAAGAGTATCACTGGTTTCTCGAACAGGGATCGGCGATCAAGTCGTACTGCATCATGGGCAACGACTACTACGCCTCGAACGAGCACCTCGTCCCGGCTACCGGCGACCTCACTCCGTCGGGCGAAATCTTCGGCTACTACGTGATCACCGAGCAGTACTTCGATCGCTACCACCTGCCCGTCATGCACACCGAGACCAACATGTCCGACGTGCAAGGCGCGCCGCTGTGGCTCTGGAAAGAGTGGGCGAACATGCTGCGTCTCAAAGAGGACGGCGTTCCGATTGTCGGCTTCACCTGGTACAGCCTCACCGACCAGATGGATTGGGACTCACTCCTAATGGAGGATAACGGCAACGTGAATCCACTAGGCCTCTACGATCTAAACCGCAAGATTCGCCCCGTTGGCGAGGCGTATAAAAAGCTGGTGACGCAGTGGACCATCCCGCTGGCTGACGACAGTTTGTGTCTGAACCATCAAGAGCGCCGCCGGGGAGCCAATGCCATCCGGTCCGTATGACGTGATCATCGTCGGCGGCGGCCCCGCTGGACTAAGCGCCGCCCTGATCCTCGGCCGCTGCCGCCGTCGCGTTCTGGTTTGCGACGATGGCCATCCCCGTAACGCCGCGTCGGGTGGCATGCACGGATATCTCTCCCGCGATGGCTGCCTCCCCTTCGAGTTCCTTGCGATCGGCCGCCGCGAACTGAGCCAATATGCCGTAGAGTTCTGCCAGGTCCACGTCGTCGAAGCCCACTCGGCCGATGGAGGCTTCGTCGTCTCCCTTGAGAGTGGGGAGAAATTGACAAGCCGCAAGCTCCTGCTTGCGACCGGCGTCAAAGACAAGCTTCCTCAAATCGAAAACATAATCCAGTTCTATGGCCGCAGCGTCTTTCACTGTCCCTATTGCGACGGCTGGGAAATGAAGAAACATCCTCTTGCCGTCTACGGACGCGGCAAGCCCGGCGCAGGGCTCGCGCAGTCCCTGCTGACCTGGACAGCCGACCTGGTCGTCTGTACAGACGGTCCACATCGCATGGCCGGCGCCGACCGAAAAAGCCTCGATGCGCATGATATCCCGATTATCACGAAACGGATCGCTCGCCTCGAGGGCCAAGGTGAAGTTCTGGAGCGAATTGTCTTCGCCGACGGCGAGACACTTCCCCGCCGCGGCATCTTCTTTACCACCGGACAGTACCAGCAATGTGACCTGGCGGAAAAATTCGGTTGCGTCTTCACCGCCAAAGGCTCCGTCAAGACCGATCGCCATCAGGCCACCAACGTTCCCGGCCTTTACGTTGCCGGCGATGCTTCTTTCGACGTCCAATTCGTGATCGTCGCCGCCGCCGAAGGCGCCAAAGCCGGCGTCGCCATCAACAAAGCCCTCCAGCTCGAAAACCGATGATAGTTCCACACGAGACAAACGAACAAGCTAAAGCTTATTCCACAGTGGCGTCGACTCTACTGTGGAACAAGCTTTAGCTTGTTCGTCAATCATTACGAAAACGTAAGAGAGGGGAGATACGCACAGATGATAAACTAAACTCCATAGAATCAGGAGGCACGACTGATATCTCCCATCCCAACCCGCTGGATGCTCATCCTCGCCGCTTCCTCAATTCTTACCGCCCAGCAACCCGACTATTCGTTCGATAGCGCCAAGGCCTTCCTGACTACACATTGTCAGAAGTGTCACCAAGCTAAGTCTCCAGCCGGCGGCTTCAATGTGGAGCGAGTGACCGCCCCAGCCAGCCTTCAAGATAATGAGCGCAAGTGGCTCTCCGCGATCAACCGCGTCCGCAACGGCGAGATGCCCCCCAAGGGTTCTCCGGCTCCCGATGTCGATAGCCGCGAACAGTTTGCGCACTGGGTCGCCGCCACCCTGCGATCCCAGGCCTGCTCCGACGGCATCACTCCCGGGCCCGCACCGATCCGCCGTCTGAATCGCGACGAATACACGGCCACGGTTCAGGATCTCCTCGACATCCACATGAACATCGGCGCGGCCCTGCCAGCCGATGGAGCCGGAGGCGAGGGCTTCGACAACGCTGCCGAGACGCTCTTCCTCTCCCCACTTCACTCCGAGAAGTACATGGAAATCGCCAAGATGGCCATGGACTTCGCCGCCAAAGAGTTCAAATCCCGGACAAAAATCCTGGTGGCGAAACCCGGTCCCGGCGTCACCCCCGATCAGGCCGCGCGCGAAATCCTGAAGGCATTCCTGCCGCGCGCATTTCGCCGCCCCATCACCGACGCGGATATTGCGCCGTATATGGACCTCTTCCGCGCCGCCCTGAAGCAGCGTCAGACATTCGAATCCGCGATCTTCTTCTCCCTTCGCAGCGTGCTAGTTTCGCCGCTATTCCTGTTCCGCTCCGAGCCTCCCAACACAAGCTCCGAGCCGCGCCCTCTCGACCAATACGCGCTGGCTTCGCGCCTCTCCTATTTCTTATGGGGCAGCCTGCCCGACGAGCTGCTGTTCGACATCGCCGCCGCCGGAAAGCTGCACGAGCCGCAGGTGCTCAAAGGGCTGATCGGCCGCATGCTCCGCAACGAGCGGTCGCTCATCTTTGCCGAGCGGTTCGTCGGTCAGTGGCTGCGCATCCGGGAACTGAGCGCGAACAAGGCTCCGGACCCCAAGCTGTTTCCGACCTACTACACAGACGAAGAGCTTCGCTCCGACATCAGCATCCAGCCCATCTGGTTTTTTAGAGAACTCCTGCTGCGTGACCTGCCGCTGACGAATTTGCTGGACTCCAAGTTCACCATCGGAACCGGCAAGCTGACGAAGCACTACGGCGAGAAGCCCGTGGGAAGAGCGGCAAACCAGCAGCCCACCTGGATCGAGCTTCCGGCCGATACCCATCGCAGCGGTGGCCTGCTTGGCATGGCGTCGGTCCAGATGGTGTCGTCGTATCCCTATCGCACCAGTCCCGTCCTGCGAGGCGCGTGGATTTTAGACTCCTTGCTTGGCACTCCCCCGCCGCCTCCGCCACCCAATGTGCCGTCTCTTGATGAAGCGCATGCCAGAGCCACGCCAACTTCAGTTCGCGAACGCCTCACCCAGCATCGAGCCGACCCCGTATGCGCGAGCTGCCACAGCCGGATCGATCCTCTCGGATTCGCCCTCGAAAATTTTGACGCCTATGGACGCTGGAGAGAGGAAGAAGCCGGCAAGCCAGTGGATAATTCCGCCGAACTGGCTGATGGGACAAAATTCCAAGGACCCGATCAGCTCAAGGCCTACCTGCTCGAGCGAAAGGATCTGTTCATCCGCAATTTGACGACTAAAATGCTAGGCTACGCGCTCGGCCGGGGACTGACCCTGAAGGACTCCTGCGCCGTCGATGACATAGTCGCCAAAGTGAAGGAAAATAACTATAGCGCTCAGACCCTGATCGAGTCGATCGTGTTGAGCGTGCCGTTCCGTTATCAGGCCCCCGTGTCGCGAAGTCCGAAGGAGGAGAAAAAGCCGTGAGGCATTCAATATCGCGCAGGACGTTGCTGCGAGGAGTGGGCGTTGGCCTCGGACTCCCTTGGCTCGAAGCTTTCGCCGCCTCGAGCGCGTCCAGGAATCCGGTCCGCATGGCCGTACTTTACATGCCCAACGGCGTGAATACCGCTGCCTGGAATCCGGTCGGCTCCGGCCGCGACTTCGCTCTTTCTCCCACGCTAGAGCCGCTGAAGGATTTCAAAGATCAGATCGTCGTGATCAGCAATCTCTACAACGCCGGTTCCAGAGGCGGTGACGGACACTACGCCAAGGAAGCCACCATCCTCACCTGCGCCACCATTAAAAAGACGCCCGGGGCCGACCTCGCCAATGGCGTCTCCATGGACCAGGTGGCCGCCCAGCGTGTCGCTGATCAGACCCCGCTGCCGTCTCTCGAATTAGGCGTCTCACCCGTCGCCATCGGTGTCGACGCCGCCGTCGGATACACGCGTATCTACGGATCGCACATCGCTTGGAGCACACCGACAACGCCGCTGGCGAGAGAACTAAATCCCCGCGCCGTTTACGAGCGCCTCTTCCGCGCCTCCTCCGGCCAGCAGGCGAATTCCGCCAAGACCGACTCGCTCCTCCTCGACCGTGTCCTGGGCGACGCCCGCCGTCTGCGCTCTGAGGTCGGTACCGCCGACCGCCTCCGTCTCGACGAATATCTCAGCGTCATGCGTTCGCTCGAAGAGCGCGTCCAGCGCGCCGGCAGCGCCACAAAAAATCCCTGGAAAGCGCGCGCGCCCCTGACGAAAGCCGTCCCCAGCGATCGCCCCGCCAGCCACCCCGAACACGTCACCCTGATGCTGGACATGATCGCCACCGCGTTCCAGTCCGATACCACCCGGGTCTGTACCTTCATGTTCGGCAACGCCGTCAGCGACGTCAGCTTCCGCTTCCTGGAAGGCGTGGATTCCGGCCATCACGATACGTCGCATCACGCGAAGAATCCCGAAAAATTGCGGCAATACGCGATCATCAATCGCTGGCACATCGAGCAGTACGCGTATCTGCTCGGCAAATTGCGATCGATGAAAGAGGGCGACTCCACGGTCCTCGACAATTCCATGATCCTGTTCGGCTCAGCCCTGAGCGATGGTGACCGCCACGACCCGCACAAGATGCCGCTGGTCCTGGCCGGACGGGGCGGTGGCCGCATCGATGCCGGCCAGCATCTGGTTTGCAGCGAGGATGCTCCCTGCGCCAATCTCTACGTATCCATGCTCGACGCATTCGGCGCACCGGTCGAGCGTTTCGGCGACAGTACCGGCCAGCTCCCCGGCTTATTGCACACCTAAATGCATACACTTCTGCTAGCTTTCCTTTTGTCCGCCGATCTGACCGGTACCTGGATCGGACGCATTCCCAGCGGTCGCCAGGGAGCGCTCCAGGACATAGCATTCAAGCTCACGCAGAGCGGAACCACCATCTCCGGGAAGTTATACGGTGACTATCAGAGCTCGCCAATCATCGAAGGTAAGATCACCGGCGACGAGATTACGATCGTTGTAATTGCTCCCGACCAGACTGGCAATCAGATCAACGAGACCCGCTTCCGTTTCACCGGCGTCGTGAAGGACGGCGAAATCGAGTTAACCCGAATCCGCGAGAGCGCCACCAACGCCGGGAACGCCGGCAGCTTCAAATACCGCGAAAGAGAAGGCGACAAGCCCCCCACATTCCGCCTGAAGCGCCTGCTGTAATTCCGAAAGATCAAATCATGAAGCTGGCGCCTCTGTGGAACAAGCTTTAGCTTGTTCGTTCGAGTTTTTTCAGCAGGCTGCCCGCCCCAACAAGTTACCGAAACACCTGCGTGGTAAAATCGCTGATGTGAAACCCTTTCTGCCCTGGCTGCTGGCGTTAGCCACGCTTGCGATGGCCCAACAAGGGAGTGAAAAGAAGAAGGACGCTCCTCCTCCGGAACCCGCTCCCCTGTTCAAGAGCAAGCTTGGATACAAGTCCTCGAAGACCACCAAAGAATCGACCACTCTCGGATTCAACGGAATCGATCCATCCGGCAAGGTCGACAAGCAGATGCTCGCCACAACGCCCACCACAGCCGATCAGGCCAACGTGAAGAAGATGTCCGACAATCGTCCCACCGATACCGATTTGAAAGCCTTCGTCAAGGAAGGAGGATTGAACGCAAAATGAAACGCGCCGTCACAATTCTTACCCTCGCCGCCGCGTCCGCTCAGCTGATGAACGCGCAGTTCGGCGGTATTTTTGACAAAGCTAAGTCGAAAATCGACAGGACCCAACAAAAAGCCAAGCCCGTCAGCGACCGCGCCGAAAAGGCAGTAGAAAACTTCACCGCGTGGACACCCGAGGAAGAGCAGGAGATCGGCGAAGCCACCGCCGCCAAAATGATCGCCATGTTTGGGATCATCGAAACGCCGCCTCTCGTCCGCTACTTGAACCTGGTCGGACAGTCCGTGGCGCAATACGCCCCGCGCCAGCTCCCCTACCGCTTCGGCATCTTGGATTCCGATATCGTCGGAGCCTTCGCGCTCCCCGGCGGATTCATCTTCATCACCAAGACCGCCCTCGAAGGCATGACCAATGAAGCCCAGCTAGCCGGCGCCCTTGGTCATGAGATCGTGCACGTCGCCGAGCGGCACCTGGAAAACGCGATCCGCTCCAAGAAAAATTCCTCCTGGGCCGTGGAGGAAGCGAAAACCAAAACCAGCTCAATGACGCCCGAACTTGTGCGCCGCCGGGCCGACGCCTTCCTGCTCGAGATGTTCAACATGCGGCTCAGCCGCGACAAGGAAGACGGCGCCGATGAGCGCGGCACGCTCATGGCCGTCCAGGCCGGTTATGCCGCGAACGGACTCCTCGAGTTCCTTCGCACGCTCGCTGTCGTCCAGGCGAAACCGGAAACGCAGCGTGCCTTCGGCCAGCTTCTCAGCACCCATCCACCGTTTGACGAACGCGTCAACCACCTGTCCCCCATTGTCGAAAAAAGCGATAAGAGCGGCAAAACTCTGGAAGCGCGCTTCCGCAGCACTGTAAAATAGGGGTCTTGTACAACCCGCAAGCTCGCAAGCGCCTACGGCGTGACGCTTCCATCCTGACAGCCAGTCTCGCCCTGCTGCTGTGCGCCGCCGAGCGCGCTGGCTCGCTCGATTGGCTCGAGAATCGCTCCTCCGACTGGCGCGTGAATGCTACTCTCGATCCCTCCAAGGCCGATCCCGACATCGTCATCATCGACATCGACAACAACACCTTCCAATCGCTGACCGATGCGCTCGGCCGATGGCCCTGGACGCGCCAGATCTGGACCCAGGTACTCAACTACATCGCCCCCGGGAAGCCCAAGCTGATCCTGTTCGATATCCTTTTTCCCGGCGAGGAGCCGAAGGTCGATCCAGGATTCGCGGCGGCGATCCGTTCCGCCGGGAATGTCATCCTGCCATTCGCTTTCACGTCCACCGGGATCGATACGGAATCAAAAACCTTGCCGCCAGGGCTTGCGATGGTAGCGATCCGCAGTCGGATCCCCGGGGCCGAGTTGAAGCCGTCCGAGTGGTCGCTCAACCTACCACACAAGCCGCTAGCGGCGGCCATGGCCGGCTCCGGGAGCATTCTTTCCATTCCCGATTCGGACGGCATCACCCGCCGCCTGCCACTGGTCACCCGCTATAAAGGCGTCGCATGGGCCTCGCACTGGCTCGCCGCGGCAATGATGTTGAGGGGCGCAAACAACGCCGAGTTCCACAACGGACAATTCCAGGCGGGCCCGATCCGCCTGCCCGTCGATGCGCAGGGCGCCTACGTGATCCGCTGGCGAGGCACGCCCATAACGGCATACAAGCGCATCCCGCTCGGCGACATCGTCTGCTCGATGCAGCCGGAAGTCTGCGACGACGCAGGTGTGACCCGCCACCCCGCGGCCGCCTTCAAAGACAAGATCGTCTACATCGGCGCGAGCGCCGCCGGCAGCTACGAGGTGCGGCCGACTCCCGTCGCCGAAACAGCCCCAGGCGTCTTCGTGCTCGCCACCGCTCTCGACAATCTCCTGCACAACGACGCCGTGCGGCGCATGCCCTGGTGGCTGACGATCGCCCTCATTCTCTTCATGGGCGCCCTTCCCGCCTGGTCGGTCACCGCTTCACGCTCGATCGCGGCGCCGCTCGCCGTCACCGGCGGCGCGCTGGCGGTTTACGGCGGCGCATGCTTCGCGCTCTACGGACGAGGGATATGGATGCCTATGTCGGCGCCGATGCTCAGCGCCTTCGTCTCTTTCACTGCAAACACGGCCCTTCGCTATCTGACCGTTGACCGCGAGCTTTCCCGAACACGCGGCACGCTCGAACGCTACGTGTCCCCGCAGCTTGTCCGGTATGTGATGGACCACATCGAGTCCTTCCGGTTCGATGGCGAAAAGCGCAAGCTGACCATCTTCTTCTCCGACGTCCGCAGCTTCA
>Ga0075431_100008078_pt1 | contig 10505 bp, 10 predicted proteins | sample RhiMetdeltSRZDD5_FD_75297 | JGI IMG/M metagenome (GOLD analysis project Ga0075431, IMG submission 75297) | Populus rhizosphere microbial communities from Tennessee, USA - Rhizosphere MetaG P. deltoides SRZDD5 | ecosystem: Host-associated > Plants > Roots > Rhizosphere > Soil | place: USA...
GGTATCCGCCCAGCGGTGAACGTCGGCATTTCGGTGTCGCGCGTGGGAGGAAGCGCGCAGATCAAAGCGATGCGGCAGATCGCAGGTTCACTCCGCTTAGACCTTGCTCAGTTCCGCGAACTGGCTGCGTTCGCACAATTCGGGTCGGACCTCGATAAAGTCACACTCGCGCAGCTATCCAGAGGCCAGCGGCTCACCGAAATTCTCAAGCAGGATCAATATGCGCCGCTGCCGGTAGAAAAGCAGATCGTTACCATCTACGCCGGTACAAACGGATTCCTGGACGACCTTGAAGTTCCGGAATGCCGGCCGTTCGAGGAAACGCTTTATAAGTTCCTCGACACCAGCTATCCGGAAGTGTTGAAGAAGATTCGTGAGAAAAAGGCGATTGACGACGACATCAAGGCTGAACTGAAGAAGGCGCTGACGGCCGCAAAAGAACAATTCATCGCTTCGCGAGGTAAGTAGCAGACGCATGCCAAGCTTGTTGGACATTCGCCGACGGATTCGTTCGGTCAAAAACACGCAGCAGCTGACTAAAGCGTTGAAGACAGTCTCGGCCGCAAAACTGCGGCGTGCTCAGGAGCGTGTGTTCAGCGCTCGTCCGTACGCCGCGCTATTGAAGAGTGTTTTAGCGGACCTCGCGGGCCATATTGAAAACGTCTCCCATCCGCTTTTGGAAATCCGCCCAGAGAGGCGCATTCTACTCATCGTGGTCACCGCAGATCGTGGCCAATGCGGTGCGTTCAATTCGAATATCATTCGCGCCGCGCAACATTTCGTTCGCGACCATTCACAGGCTGAGCTGCAACTATCGCTTGCAGGTAAAAAAGGCCGCGACTTTTTCCGCCGTCGGTCCATGCAAATTCATTCCGATCTCATCAATATCTTTTCGCGATTGAACTACGGACACGCGAAAGAAATCAGCGAGCGCGTGATCGACGCTTACACGAAAGCGGAATTTGACGCCGTCTACATCATCTACAATGAGTTCAAGTCGATCATTCAACAGCGGCTAGTGGTGGAAAAGCTGCTGCCGTTCGATCGAGGCGAGCTAGGTTCCGCGGGACCTGGCATCGACTACATTTACGAACAAGAGCCACAAGAAATCTTCAATCGACTCTTACCGCGTTACGTTGAAACACAGATCTTCCGAGCACTACTGGAATCGGCCGCATCCGAGCACGGAGCTCGGATGGCCGCGATGGATACCGCCACGCGAAATGCGGGCGAAATGATCGAGATGCTGACTTTAAATATGAACCGCGTTCGCCAGGCGGCGATCACTCGAGAAATTATCGAGGTTGTTAGCGGTGCGGGAGCTTCATAAATGGCCAATATTGGACATGTATCGCAAATCATCGGACCGGCCGTCGACGTCGAATTCAGCGAAGGCCATCAGCCGCAGATTCATCACGCCATAAGAATTACCAGCAAAGGATTCAACATCCCCGAGCCGCTCGACGTCATTGCGGAAGTTCAGCAGCATCTTGGTGAGGGCCGAGTGCGCTGCGTGTCGATGCAACCGACGGACGGAATGGTGCGTGGGATGCCAGCCGAAGACCTCGGCGGCCCGATCACGATCCCGGTCGGCTCCGGTGCTCTTGGACGCGTGATGAACGTCATCGGCGAACCGGTGGATAAGATGGGGCCGATTAGCGCAAAACGGCGGGACCCGATCCACAAGCTGGCTCCTCCCCTGGTCGATCAGAATACGAATCTCGAAATGTTTGAGACAGGAATTAAGGTCGTCGATCTGATCGAGCCGTATTTGCGGGGCGGCAAAATCGGCCTGTTCGGTGGCGCCGGCGTCGGCAAGACCGTCATCATTCAGGAACTCATCAACAATATCGCAACCAAACACGGCGGGATTTCCGTTTTCGCCGGCGTCGGCGAACGCACGCGCGAAGGTAACGACCTCTGGCTTGAAATGAAGGAGTCCGGGGTCATCAACAAGGCCGCCCTGGTCTACGGTCAGATGACTGAGCCGCCCGGTGCGCGGCTGCGAGTCGCTTTGACGGGTCTTACGACGGCCGAGTATTTCCGCGACGAGGAAGGCCAGGATGTGTTGCTCTTCATCGACAACATTTTCCGCTTCACACAGGCTGGTTCCGAAGTGTCCGCGTTGTTGGGCCGCATGCCGTCCGCGGTCGGTTATCAACCTACGCTTGCGACGGAAATGGGTGAGCTTCAGGAGAGGATCACATCGACCACTCGCGGATCGATCACATCCGTACAGGCGATCTACGTGCCGGCCGACGACTACACGGATCCAGCGCCGGCAACAACCTTCGCGCACCTCGATGCCACGACGAACCTTTCCCGGCAAATCGTGGAGTTGGGAATATATCCGGCGGTCGATCCCCTTGCTTCGACATCGAGAATCCTTGATCCCAGAATTGTCGGCCCGGAGCACTACAGCGTCGCTCGTTCGGTCAAGGCCGTCCTGCAGAAATATAAAGACCTCCAGGACATCATCGCGATCCTCGGTATCGACGAGCTTTCGGAAGAAGACAAACTTGTGGTGGCGCGAGCGCGCAAGATTCAACGGTTCTTGTCACAGCCTTTCTTTGTCGCCGAACAGTTCACGGGCCGACCAGGGAAGTATGTGAAGGTGGCCGACACCATCAAGGGCTTCAAAGAGATCGTCGAAGGCAAGCACGACGAGATTCCCGAGCAGGCGTTCTACATGGTTGGAACGATCGACGAGGTGTTGCAACAAGCCGAAAAGATGCGCGCAGGAAGCTAACCATGGCGGACAACACGATAGAGTTGACGATTGTCACGCCGGAACGTTCGGTCGTGCACGAGCGCGTAGACGAACTGATGATTCCGGGCCGCGACGGCTACTTTGGCGTTCTGCCCGGCCATGCACCCTTGTTCTCAGAACTCAAGATCGGGGAGATCTCCTACCGTAAGGGAACGCAATGGTTCTTTCTCGCGGTCGCTTGGGGTTTTGTGCAGGTCCTCCCCAATCAGGTGCGCGTTCTTGCGGAAACCGCCGAGCGGTCGAACGAAATCGATCTCGACAGAGCTCAACGATCGAAAGAACGTGCCGAGCAACGCTTGACTCGTGGTGGCGACGACGTTGACTACGATCGCGCCCGCGTGGCGCTCGAGCGCGCGCTGATCCGGATTCAGGTCAGCGCCAAGGCCTCTAGCTCCGTGGGCGCTTAAAACTTCGGCAAAGCCCTAATCCACGGCTGCTGTATGAGGGCGGATGGCTGCTGATGAATACCCCGTTCCGCCCGAATGCGCCAACGGTAACAAATCGACCCAGACTTGCCTCGTCCGCGCACCACGTGTGTTTTCGAGTCAACAGCTGCTCACCGAAAACTGCGTAATACAAAAAGAGCATAAGAACCACTTCGACTGCTGTCGGTATCATCAGGTCGCCAGCAACTGCTGATTTGAACGAGTCGAACGATGTTTCCTGCGATTCAGGACGAACGGCCGTTTCGATCACGTGCCATCCGGAAAGGCAATTGGTATGGCCGAACGCTTCTTCCAAATACCACGGGTGATCGAAGAATGACGGCGGGTGCCCGGGATCGACACCCAGTAACTTCCTCAAATTGAGTAGGTTTAAACCCGAGTTAGATTCCGGAGTGGGAAAACATAAAATTGAAGCGTCCGGCAACCCGTTCGGCACGGTCTGGAACTTTTCGAGTTCAAGATCGCTGAATCTAAAGGGTAGGCCGAGCTTTAGGAAGGCGTCCTGAACCCCTGTAGCGCTCAGTACTTGTACGCGTTTATCCATTCGTTTCGAGACAATTAAGTCGAGTTCTGAGACAATGTTTATTGCCGCGCCGTGCGGTAGTTTCCAAATCGCCCAGCTTCTGTTGGTCTGACTCGTTTTCTAACAAAACGAATATGTCTTTGCTCGCCACGTCTTCGACGCTCACAACTGAGGATGTCCGCCGAACCATTCTGAAAAATGGGCTCGTCGTTTTGACAAAGGAACTGCACACCTCGCCGATCGTGACTTCCATGATTTGGTATCGGGTGGGTTCGCGAAATGAGTCCATCGGTCAAACGGGTAAATCTCACTTTCTCGAGCACATGCTCTTCAAGGGTACCGAACGGTTCAAGAAAGGTGAAATCGATCTACTAACTCTGAAGAATGGCGGCGGCAATAACGCGTTCACATCCCACGACTTCACGGCTTATTACTTCAACTTCGCGTCAGACCGCTGGCACGTTGCTCTCGATATCGAAGCGGATCGAATGGTCAACTGTACCTTCGAGCCCGACGAGTTCGAAGCGGAAAAAAAAGTCGTGATCGAGGAACTGAAGACGAGCCTGGACTCGCCCTGGGGACTCCTGCTGCAGGAGACCGATGCGGCGGCTTACAAGCTGCACCCATACCGGAACCCAATCGTCGGTTGGCTGCAGGACGTTGAGCGCGCGTCGGCTGCCGAGCAACAGGTCTATTACCGCAAATACTACCATCCGAATAATGCAGTTTTGGTTCTGGTGGGTGACTTTCGGACGGACGAAGTCGTCGAACGCGTCGAAAAGACCTTTTCTGAAATCCCGATCGGGCCGGCGCCGCCGGAGATGGTTCTGAATGAACCAGAACAGCGCGGCGAAAGAAGGATTGTCGTGCGCTGGCGTTCGCGGATTCCGCGGCTCGCTATTGCCTACCACGCTCCACGAATTGCGGATCGCGATTCTTATGCCTTACAGCTGTTGGGAGTCATCCTGTCGGAAGGCAAGGCATCGCGACTCTATCAACGTATGGTCGAGCGCGAGCAATCTGTAACCTTCGTCACCGCGGAATACGGTGAATCGATGGATCCTACGTTGTTCCACGTTCGCGCCGAAGCCCGCGGCGAACACCCGATCGAACAAATTGAAGCGAGCATTCACGACGAACTCCGGAGCATCGCGACGCAAGGTGTGACGCCTCACGAGATTGACCGCGCGAAACACCAAATTGAGGCGCACTTCATCCTTTCAAGAGAACGCACACTGGATCAGGCGATTCTCTTGGGTCAGATCGAAACGCTGGACTCCCTGGAATATGTCGACTCCTATTTGGGTCGTATGGCTGCAGTAACGACTGACGACATCGGTGATGTTTGCTCGCGTTATCTGCGTGAGAACAACCGAACGGTGGCACAGCTGCTCAGCGACGGTTCTCAGCCCGGCTCGGAGGATGCCATTGAAGACTGATGTTGTTAGCCGGCGGTCTTTTCAGGTTCATGAGCACCAGCTCAGCAACGGTCTGAAAGCCCTTTTCGTCGAAAATCCAGCGATTCCGACTATATCGATCAATGCCAGTGTGCTTACGGGAGCTCGCTACGACCCCGAAGAGAAGGCGGGCCTGGCCCTCATGGTCAGCCGGTTACTCGACGAAGGCACGAAGAACCGATCGTCGTTGGAAATCGCCGAAGCGATTGAATCCGTAGGCGGGGCGATCGAGACGGACGGATCATTCGAGCGCATTGTTGTTTCGATCAGCATTCTGAAGAAGGATCTCGATCTTGGGCTCGATCTTCTGAGTGACCTCCTCATCAATCCGATTTTTCCGCAAGACTACGTGGAGAAAGAAAAAGAGAGGACTCTCAGCGAGATCGCGAGCGCGAAAGACCGGCCACAGGTCCTCGCCGGATGGGCTTTCAACGAATTAATCTACAAAGATCATCCGCTGCATCGACCGTCGCATGGTTATCCGGAGACGGTGGAAAAACTCACTCGCGACGATCTTTTGGATTTCCATAAGCGATATTTCGTTCCGAACAACGCGATCGTGTCGATTGTCGGCGATTTCGACATCGCCGAGTTATTGCCCAAAGTGGAACAGGTCTTTGCCGGTTGGCAGTCTCGACCAATTGCTTTTCCCGTCTATCCTGCGGCCTCCAGGCAGACGGAGCCGCGTAACAAGATCATCAACATGCATGCCCAGCAGCTCAATATCTACCTCGGACACCTGGGCGTGGTGCGATCGAATCCGGACTATTACTCTCTGCAGGTGCTGGACACCATTTTGGGCGGCGGCGCAGGGTTTACCGCCAGGATCCCGCAAAAGCTCCGCGACGAGTTGGGACTCGCGTACACGACATTTGCGAGCATTACGATGACGGCGGGACTTGATCCGGGTCGTTTTGTCGCGTTTATCGGAACGTCGCCCGAGAACATGAACCTCGCGATCGACGGATTGATCCAGGAAATCAGGCGAATCGTCGAACAGCCGGTAACCGAATCCGAACTTCAAGATGCGAAGGAGTATCTGACGGGAAGTTTTGTTTTCGCGTTCGAAACGAGCGGTCAGATCGCTCGCTTCCTTGTTCATGCGCAAGTCTATGGCCTCGGATTCGACTACATCGATAAGTATCCCGAGTACATCAACCGGGTCACGATTGAAGATATCGCTCGCGTTGCGCGAAAATATCTTGATCCCCAGAATTACACCCTGGTTGTCGTCGGTCCGGTAAACCAGGACGAAAGCATTCCGAATGCAATCACCAAAAACTAAATCTATCTTCTTCGATCAGTTCAATATCACCACCGGAGATCTGGAAGCGTATCTTTCCGAAGCCCTGTCCCGAGGCGGCGATTACGCCGATCTATATTTTGAATACCGCATCAATCACTCGGTCGTTTTCGAGGAACAGATCGTCAAGAGCGCGACAAAAGGCGTGAACCTCGGCGTCGGTGTCCGGGTGATTTCAGGCGAAAAGACGGGCTACGCTTATTCCGCCGATCTCGACCGCGAGAATGTTCTTAAGGCGGCGCGAACGGCCGCGTTCATCGCGAACGCGTCGGCGCAGGGCGGAAAGCTAGGAGTGCCGTCTCCAATTGATTTGCAAAACAATCTTTACTCCATCCCTGTTCAGCCGGCAGATCTCGAAATTGAACGAAAGCTGCGGCTGCTCGGAGAAGCGGACCAGGCCGCCCGCGCCTATGACTCCCGTATCAAACAGGTTCAGGCCAGCTACGTAGACGAGACCAAACACGTTCTGATCGCCAGTTCAGATGGGCAGTGTGTGTGGGACGTTCAGCCGCTTGTTCGTTTGAATGTCATGTGTGTGGCCGAGGAAAACGGGCAACGCCAATCGGGCTATCAGGGTGCCGGTGGTAGACGATCGATAGACATTTTCGAAGGAGACATCTCACCCAAGGGTTTAGCGGTCGAAGCGGCGAGACAGGCGATTTTGCAGTTACGCGCAATCAACGCGCCCGCAGGACCTATGGAAGTGGTACTTGGTCCCGGCTGGCCCGGTATTCTGCTGCACGAAGCGATCGGGCACGGCTTGGAAGCCGACTTTAATCGAAAAGGCACGTCAGCGTTTGCAGGTCTCGTCGGCCAGAAAGTTGCGTCCGAGCTTTGCACCGTTGTGGACGATGGGACGATTCCGTTCCGCCGCGGGTCGCTGAACGTCGATGATGAGGGTAACCCGACGCACCAGACAGTCCTTATCGAGAAAGGCATCCTTACCGGCTATCTGCAAGACAAGCTGAGTTCGAAATTAATGAAGACGCCGGTGACCGGTAACGGTCGGCGGCAAAGCTTCGACCATATTCCGCTGCCCAGAATGACGAACACCTTCATGATGGCCGGTGAATCCGATCCGCATGACATCATCAAGTCTGTCCGCAAAGGTTTGTACGCGGTCCACTTTGGTGGAGGCCAGGTCGACATCACGAGCGGCAAATTCGTGTTTTCCGCCAGCGAAGCGTATTTGATCGAGGACGGGAAGGTGACCACGCCGGTTAAAGGCGCGACCCTGATCGGTGATGGCCCGACAGTGCTCCGCCAGGTGAGCATGGTCGGCAATGACCTGCAGCTGGACCAGGGCGTTGGGATTTGCGGCAAAGAAGGGCAGTCGATTCCGGTAGGAGTCGGACTGCCGACGATCAAGATTCAGGAGATCACCGTCGGCGGAACGGAGAAGTAATGAGCGATTTGACGAGCGTTGCCGAGCGCGTCATTCAACGCGCTACCAAAAAAGGTGCGACGGCGGCGGATGTTCTGATTCGAGAAGAAGACACGTTTGCGGTGACAGTGCGCATGAGCGAGGTCGAAACGCTCAAGCAGGCGATCTCCAGGGGCATGCTTCTCCGCGTGTTTGTCGGAAAACGAACGGCGGCCTCCAATTCTTCTGACCTGTCCGACGCGGCGATCGACCGTCTCGTCGATGAAACCGTCAGCATGGCGGCCTTGACGTCCGAAGACGAAAGCGGCGGTTTGCCTGACCCCTCCCTGTTTGCGACAAACTTTCCCAACCTCGATTTACTCGACTCTAAGTGGGAAACGCTCCCGCCCGAGCAACGAATCGATCTTGCCGTGCGAGCGGAATCTGCATCGCTGAAAGCCGACAAGCGCATCGTCAATTCTGAAGGCGGCGGTTTCGATTACAGCCGAACTCGGACCGTTCTCGGTAACACGGCCGGCTTTGTCGGTCAGTACGAAGGGACGGGAGCTGCGTTATACGCCGCTCCGGTCGCGCAGTCCGGCAACGGGATGCAACGCGATTATTGGATGTCCGTGACGCGCCACTTTTCAAAGCTGGAATCGGCCGAAGCCATCGGTCTTAAGGCTGCGGATCGAGCGCTGCGGCGCCTAGGAGCTCGCAAAGTTTCTACCTGCGAGGTTCCGGTCGTTTTCGATCCAATGTCTGCGCGTTCGCTTGTCGGACACGTTTTCCAGGCAGTTGCCGGCGACTCCATCTACCGCCGGTCGTCGTTTCTCGTCGACGAGATCGACAAAACCGTCGCTTCGCCGAATGTCACAATTGTCGATGATGCAAGACTTCCAGGCGGCCTGGGTTCCCGGCCGTTCGACGACGAGGGCGTGCCGACGCAGAGCACACCCATCATCGATCAGGGAGTTTTACGGAACTACCTTCACACGGCTTACTCTGCGCGCAAACTCGGCAGCCGGCCTACCGGCAACGGCAGTCGTGCCGCTACGGGCTCAGTAACCATCGGTCCGAATAATTTCTTCCTGAAAGCCGGAGAGTACTCACCGGAAGAAATTATCAGTTCGGTCAAACACGGTCTCTACATCGTGGAATTGATTGGGTTCGGCGTGAACGGCGTCACTGGCGACTATTCACGCGGCGCAGTCGGTCTGTGGATCGAGGACGGTAAGCTCACCTATCCGGTCCAGGAAATAACGATTGCGGGGAATCTTCGTCAGATGCTGCGCGATTTCGACATGATTGGAAACGACCTGACCTTCTTCGGTCCGGTTGCGTCACCCACGGTCAAAATTGGTAAGATGGTCGTCAGCGGAGAGTAATATGGGCGAACGGCGGACAGTCGTTATCATCGGCCTGACAGTCGTGATTGTCCTGGCACTAATCCTGATGTGGGCCTTCTCGGGTGCCCGCACCGTCTCGGCGGACCTCACCGAGATTACGGATCCCACCGTCATCAAAAGTCATCTTGAAATCTCACGCGTCGGAATTGCCACCGGCGAGAATTTCTTCGGGCACAAGATCCGAGCGATTAGTGGAACGCTAACGAATAATTCCGATAAACCCGTGCGCCTGGTGGAAGGCAAGGTAACTTTCTTCGATTACAACGGAAAGTCCATACAGGAAAGCGTCGAGAAGATTTACGGCATCGCCCAGAAGCCACTAATGGCAGGAACGGATTACCGGTTCGAAATCAATTTCGAGAACCTTCCCAATACGTGGAATCATAGGATTCCGACGTTTGAGATCGTAAAGATCGCGTATTAGCGTCCGTGCGATAGCCGCTCGATAAGATAAAGCGGCAGTTGAACGTCCCGCATTTTCTTTTGTGTTAGTTCCACGTTGTACTCGACGCGGTAGAACTCCAGCCTTGCCCGCTCCTGATCCCAGATCAGGAAACTTGCACGGGGGTCGCCATCCCGTGGTTGTCCGACAGATCCGGGATTGACTAGAAATTTCTGGTTGCTTTCACACCGAACAGCCGTGAATTCGTCGAATTCGTATGTGGGGGGCGACACTGGATTGCCGGCTGCATCGTTCGCAAAGACCACCGGGAAATGCGAATGTCCGAAAAACGTGACCCGCCTGTCGGCCAACCGGAGGTTCTCGGTGGCATCAGCGCCGGTGAAGATGTAATCGTCCTCATGGGTTATCGCACCGTGGACCATTTGCGCATTGGCATCCACCGCCAGGGGTCCGACGGTGAGGTTGGAAAGATACTGGCGATAGTCGTCCGGCAGTACGGATCGAGTCCACAGAATTGCCCGTCTTGCATGTGGGTTGAATTCGGACGCGGCATCCTGGCTGGCGGCCACGCGATCGTGATTGCCACGAATCGTGACGGCGTCGAGTTTGCGAATTGCGTCGATCGCTTCGATCGGATTGGGGCCGTAACCGACGATGTCGCCGCAGCAGAAAACCTTATCGTAGCCGGCCAAAGTCGCACGTTGCAGACAGGCTTCGAGGGCTTCGATATTGGAGTGGATGTCACTGAGGACGAAAAAGCGCATAGTGTATGATGTTTTTGATGCGACTCCCCAGAATCGTGAGCTTCTCCGTCGTCCTGGCTCTCGTCAC
>Ga0075431_100008080_pt1 | contig 10503 bp, 12 predicted proteins | sample RhiMetdeltSRZDD5_FD_75297 | JGI IMG/M metagenome (GOLD analysis project Ga0075431, IMG submission 75297) | Populus rhizosphere microbial communities from Tennessee, USA - Rhizosphere MetaG P. deltoides SRZDD5 | ecosystem: Host-associated > Plants > Roots > Rhizosphere > Soil | place: USA...
TGGCATTTTGGTACAAATCGAAAAAACCCTTTGCGCGGATGATCCCCAGAGAACGGCGCGATAATGAGATTAGGCGGGAGAAAGCGAGCCCGACTTTCATCGGCTGTAACGAAGTCGCGCATTCGTAGAGCACTCGGTGAGCTGTAACTCGGAACTTATGCAGACGCCAGCGGTTGGAATGGCACCGCCACAGGAGACCGAATATGCCAACACCGCAAGAGCTTGAGGAAAAATTCTGGAAGGCCCTGAAATCAGATATGACCATGATGCTGGGCCTTGACGGTGTGGAGGACGGCCACACCAGGCCGATGATGGCGCAGCTTGATGGTGACAGAGGTCCGATCTGGTTCTTTACGGCCAAAGATAATGCCATTGTGCGAAACCTTGGGAACGGATCACCGGCCATTGCGACATTTGCCTCCAAAGGCCATGACTTGTTCGCCACGGTGCATGGTCGGCTGAGCCTCGACAATGATCGCGCCACAATAGACAGGCTGTGGAATCGCTTCGTCGCGGCATGGTTTGAGGAAGGGAAGGATGATCCTAAGCTGGCGCTGCTACGCCTGGATCCTGATCAGGCGGAAATTTGGCTCGATGCGTCGAGCCTCGTATCGGGAATAAAGTTGCTTCTCGGCGTTGATCCAAAACAAGACTACAAGGATAAGGTGGCAAAGGTTTCATTGCGTAGATAATGCGAGTGACGCCGACTTTCCCTACTTAAACGGCAGCGCGAACAGTTCAGCCACTCAATTCACAACCAAATATCCAGGTATAAATGTCGGGTAATCGCAATCAAAGTTTCCTTGTTCACAGTTCCGGCGAACTTGCACGACATGGCGGCGCATGTGCAACGCGGCTGGGCATGCGCTTGGCAAACCGCCATTCATCAACTGCATTGAGCTCTTCAGCATGACTTGCAAGCGAATGTTCTTATCTACCTGAGCATTGAACACGTCACCTACTCATTTACCGCTTAATCAAACAAACATGTCTTTAAAGCGATTGGCGCAACAGACTGTTTGGTTGCAGGCAGAGCACTTCCATCCTTTGAGTGTAAAGGCCGAAGAGAGCTTGTTGGTGCTTTATTAAGTACCTGTGGAACTTGTTTTTCCCCGCTACGCGCGCATTTTCATGGGAACAGGAGAAAGTCATGCCCAGGCCACTGCCCGCAAAGATACTCGACCAAATTGCCACTGTTGTTTCGAGTGCCCAGCAGGCACAGGTGCTCATTCGAGTCTATGCCGAAGCAGAAATCATCAGAGGGGCAAATATTGAGGAGAACATCGCCCTTGAGGACATTGTGCAGGCGCTTATCGACCATTCGGCCAAAGGACCGGGCTGCGAAGTCGATCCCGATGATGCGCGTGATGCCCTGCTAGGCGTGACTTCTCCATCTGCAACTCTTCATTGAAAGCATCAATGAGCATGGACCATTCCAGTCCTGCACATCTGGAGGAAAGCTAAGCCTGGGCAAAGGCGGGTCAGGGACGTATCCTCCGCCACTTTGCATCACTCCATCAGAAGACTCATTCGTTAGGCATTCAAAAAAAGGGCGGCTGAGATTTCAGCCGCCCTTCACAACCTTTCCTGTTCACGTCAGCTTTAACTGACGTTAATCCTGCGTGGTTTCGCCCTTTCAGCTTTGGGAAGGACGAGCGTAATGACGCCATCCTTCAACTCGGCCTTGATACCTTCCTGCTCAATCTCATTAGAGAGGCGGAAACTTCGGCTGTAATGGCCAATGTTGTACTCGGTGTACAGTGGCTGCAAACCTTTATAGTTGGAGAAGTCAATCCGCCCGATGATCGTCAGAACGTTGTTCTCGACACTCACCTCGACGCTGTTCTTGCCGACCCCCGGCATTTCCAGCACCACTCGTAAAGCTTCCGGAGTTTCGAAAATATCGGTAACTGGCAAGAAGTTTGTGCCGGAGGAAGTGCTTTCCTGATCCCTCTCAACTTCCCGTTTCTGCTGAACCTGGAGCTCCTGATCAGTCATAGCAGCCTCCATCAATTGATCTTTATGGTACGCGGCTTTTCGCTGGCAGCCCGCGGTATAAACAAGGCCAATATCCCGTCGCGATATTCGGCCCGAATGGTATCGGCATCGATCTGAACAGGCAGCGATATGGTGCGGTCAAAGGTACCGAAGACCCGCTCGCGCCGATGCACGCTGGCATTTTGATCGTAATCCATGGCTTTCTTGCCGGAGATACGAATGGTGTTATCCTTTGCCTCGATCTGCAGATCGCTCTTGTCCATGCCGGGCAATTCGATAACCGCAACGAAATCGTCGCCCTTCTGAAAGATGTTGGTAGGCGGGTAGGCGCCCATCCCCGTCGTTCCGCCCTGCATCCAGCGGCTCTCCCGCCGCGATTCTAGAGCACGTTGTAGTGCCAGCATTGCTGCAAAAGGATCGTTGAAATCCGCCATCTGGCTTCCTCCTTTCAGCTGCGAATCCCCCGGACCACAAAAATCTTGTTTCTTGCGTTTCGATTTTCAAGTCCCGAAAGTATTCATTCTGGCCAGGACTTACCGGCCCGCTCGTGGATGAAGCGGGGACATTGGCCGCTCTCAAGGCCCGCCGCACCCCAGGTGCTCGGGTGCGGGAAACTAGCTCAGATATCGCTTCAGAACCGAGGCGCCTAGGGTATACTTTGGGTCCACCATATTGCCAAGACGAACTCGGCCTGCTTGAGTGAGGAAGAAGTAGGCTTCATATTTATCCCATCCATAGTCCGCAACCAGCCAATGAATCAGTTCGCGATAAGCGATTCGTGCGGCATCTTCCATCGGTCGTGTGGATCCGATGGCCATTATGAATCGTTCATTCTCGAGCCTGGGCCAGGCGATGCGCCAATTTTTGATGAGGTCGACCTGAACAGTTGTTGTTGATGCTATCTCGACCGCCACGCCGCAGAGCTCGCCATCACCTTGGGTCGCGTGGCAATCGCCAAGATAGAGGTAAGCCTCCTTATGATGCACCGGGAAATAAACGATGGCTCCAGGCGCCACATCGGGCAGGTCCATGTTGCCGCCCCAATAGTCCGGTTGCAGGGATGTCACCGCTTCGATTTCAGGGCTTACCCCAAGCGTGCCGATAAAGGGTTCATAAGGCAGAGTAATCTTGCTGCTGAACTTGATGCCCTGATCGGTGACATCCATTTTCTTTACCCGTTCCGGCAACGGGTCGTTTAAAACCGCCGTGTGTGTTGTGCCCACCAATCCGCCGAACTCTGGTATCAATGCTGTTGTGCCAACGGGCTGCGGTCCCCGCGGCTTTATCGAATGAATATAGACCGCAAGAACGTCACCCTTCTCCGCGCCCTCGACTGCGATAGGACCGCATTGGGGATTGAGAAAGGGCACATTCAATAGTGCTGCAGGACTGTCAGTTTCCTTTTTGATCTTCCCCTCAAATGCATCTTGTGTCTCGGCAATGACGATATCGCCAGGTCTGATTTTCAACACCGGCTCCGCATAAGGACCGTAGACATAATGATAACGGCCCTGCTTGGCCTCCGTGAGGTGATGACTAACACCTCCTTTGCCTCTGGCCAAACCTTTCCGCGCCATATAGGACGTGTCGAACCAGCTCATCTCCTGTCTCCCTCTGGCACACAAATAGAGTTTAAATCGCAAGGAACGATGCGACCCGCTCGGTATTGGAAAGTTCTTTCTGATCGAGAACGGCCACGACTCGACCCTTGTCCATGACATATGCGCGCTGTGCCACTGTTTGCAGCAGGTTGATGTTTTGTTCGACAATGAGGATGCCGATGGGTTTATTTTTCACGAGACCGGTAATGAACCCACCGATCTCTTGAATGATCGAAGGCTGAACACCGTCCGACGGTTCATCAAGGAGCAGGAGTTCTGGCCCGTTGACGAGGGCTCTTGCGATGGCAAGCATTTCCTGCTGACCGCCGGAAAGCGTGCCGCCGCGTTGCGGCGCGCGGTCCTTGAGGAAAGGAAACCAACTATATACTTCATCGAGATCAAAACGGCCGGAGCCAACGTTGACAAACTGACCCACACGCAAATTGTCATGGACACTCATATGTGGAAAGATCTCGCGGCCTTGCGGAACATAACCCATCCCACGCCGCGCCCTGCTATCCGCGCTCTCACGGGTCACGTCCTCGCCTTTAAACCGTAGCTCGCCGCTACGCGCTGGCAAAAGACCGATGACCGTTTTCATCAACGTGCTCTTGCCCACGCCATTTCGCCCGAGCACACCTACCACTTCCCCTGATGCCACTGCCAAGGTTACGCCCTGAAGTACGTTACCTGTGGCATAACCTGCATGCAATTTCTGCACCTCAAGAATCGCTGTCATCTCACGCACGCCCGAGATAGATTTTTCGCACGTCATCGTGTGCGGTGATTTCAGTTACGGTGCCCTCGGCAAACACGCGGCCTTGGTGAAGCACCGTTACCTTACGCGCAACCTCGCGCACAAAGGCGATGTCGTGTTCGACCACCACGATTGTCAGGCCGGCCTCATTAAGATGCCGAAGCACTCGTGCCGTCTTGAGGGTTTCATCCGGTGACAGTCCCGCAGTAGGCTCATCGAGCAACAGTAAGTCCGGGCCGCCCGCCAAGACCATGGCGATTTCAAGCCACTGAAGCTGGTCGTGGGGGAGTTCCCTTGCGGGCAGATCGCTCATTGGGTCAAGCCCGAAAAGTTTCAGCGCATAAAGAAAACGCTCATGGGCGTCTTTGGGCTGGTCGTGGCGGTCGGGCCGGAGTGGCGCTTCGAGATTCTGCCTGACAGTAAGATGGTGATAGGCGCGATTATTCTGAAAGGTAAGTCCGACACCGAGGCGCACTCTCCGAAAGGCCGGGAGGAAAGTCACATCTTGGCCTTTCAGCAAAACCCTTCCGGCGTCAGGACGATGGATGCCGCAAAGAAGTGCAAACAAAGTCGACTTGCCAGCGCCATTTGGCCCGATGATGCAGCGGAGCTCTCCAGGCATGACCTTGAGCGTCACATTGTCGGTGGCAATAACTCCCCCGAACCGCTTGGCCAGCGCCTCTGTCGCCAGTATTTCGGCCATCGTCAGCGCTCCGTAAATGCCGAACGCCACCCGCGGCGTGGAAGTTCGCGAGCCAGAGTCACGATGATCCCTTTCGGGAAGAATAACATCACACACACCAGCAGCGCACCGATGATCACGAGTGCATATTGATTGCCGGCGGAGGACAGAGCATAGGTGAGCCAATTAAGCAGGTACGTTGTTATGGCCACTGCAATTAAGCTGTCTCGGCCGCCGACTGCTACCCAGATTACCGGCAGCGCAGCCTGCAGTAGTCCAACCTGGGTTGGAGTGATGTAGTTGCCCCATTGTACATAGAGCAACCCGGAAATGCCCGCGAGAACCGCCGCAATAACGAAAATTACCAGTTGCCGAGCTCGGATGTCATACCCGAAGAGCTCTGTGCGGACCGGGTCTTCGCGGATAGCTAGTAATACATGGCCGTGGCGCGAACTCACCAGCATTCGGCATGCCAGAAAGCAAATCAGCACGACAATCAAAACGTAGTAATAAAACGAATAACCGAAGAAGACGAGTTTCCCTAGCTGAAAGGAGGGTATTCCGGTCATCCCGTTATAACCGCCCAGCTGAACGCTGCCGATGCGCCACTGATATCCCGCCGTTTGCCCGAGAAACGTTTCAAGAAGCAATGTAAAAACCAGAGTCAGGATCGGTGCGATCCACATCTGTACCCTTGCATAGAATACGAAGTAACCAAAGATCGCTGCGATGATGGCAGAGGCGGTGAGCCCGGCAATCGAACCAACAAGTGGTCCCCAAGGGTTACCAATCATATTCCCTGCGACGACACCATAAACGTATCCCGCAATACCGAAGTACGCGACTTGGCCGAAACTAAGAACACCGGCATAACCCCATAGGAGACAAAGACCGAGGGCGAGAGGAATGTTTAGAAGATAGTAAGAGATACTCGACGCTTCGAATTCGGTAATGACTGCAGGGTAATACAAAAAGAAAATAATCAGCGCTGCGAAACCAACCCAAAACCAGGCCGACTGACCGATATCTTCCGGGCCGGAAAGAAGTTTCCAGAGACGGCTCATGCACTAATCCTAATTCTCGACCATCGATCGAGATATCTCTGGAGCCACGCGGAAATACCGTCCGGCATAAGGCGGATAATGATTAGGGCGGCGAGAAGCAACGCCACCAGCCCCAGGAACGAGCCGAATAGAAAGCCGATCGGGGTACGAACGAGCGACAGAAGAATGCTGGACCCGAGAGCGCCAGTGATTACATTCGTGGCACCTCCAACCACCACCGTTATGAAGGCGGGTGCCACGAATTGCTGGCCCATAAACGGCATTATCGAAGTTGTCGGGGCAAGCAGTGCGCCGCTAAAGCCAGCCAATCCGGCACCGAGACTGAATGTCAGCATGTAGACCCGATCGGTATTGACCCCCAGCGCGCGAGCCATTGCTGCGTTTTGCATTGTCGCTCGTGCCTGAAGACCAAAAGTCGTGTGGTTGTAAAGCCACCAAAGACCGAAGACGACCACGATAGCGACCGTGATTAGAGCAAGCCAGTACTCGGAAAAGGAGTAAAGGCCGACGCTAATAGATCCGCCCGGGATCTGAATCGACGGCATGAATGGGCCGAATACGAGAAGCGAGCCTTGCGATAAGATAAGGCTGATACCCCAGGTCACTACAAGCGCGCCTAACTCCCGGCCGTAAAATCGACGAACGACCAACCGTTCAAAAATGGCCCCGAAGATTGCAATGGCGATAAAAGCCACAAGTACAGCTAAGGGAAACGGTACACCCCGTTGAACAGCGGTCGTAGCTACATAGGCCCCCATCATCATAAGCTCGCCATGCGCGAGGTTGATGATGTTCATCATGCCGAGGATGACTATTAAGCCGAGAGCGGAAAGCAAAAGAAAAGCACCGTTCGTACCGAACTGGTACAGAACGCTCAACGCAATAGCCACATTGTCCATGTAACGCGCTGCAGGTTCTTGATGGTTCGGGCTGGGCATTGATAACGCCCAGCCCTTTTCTTGGATACTCTTACGTTTTCTTCTTGCCAAACATCGCGAAATACGGGTCTTCGTCAGGAGTATACTGCTTAAACTCCGGTGTGCGTACGAGATTAACGCCGAGCCGCTGTAGCCACCACGCCTGGATCATGGGCCAATCACGAACGAATTTGACGTTGTGATTCTCGTCGGCCACAGCGAGGCGGATAGGGTGGGCACAATGATGTGTTCCGGGTTCGAGGAACACACTTCCCTCGGGCGCCTCAATATTCCACCCTAGCTCAAGACATTTTTTCACTGTCTCTTGGTCGGTGGTTCCTGCTAGGCGAGCAGCTTTTGCGTAGAGATGGATAGTGAAGTAAGTGTTCTGCGCCATTTCGCCTATATACTGGTCCTCGGGGAACATTGCCATCCAACGTTTGACAAACGCGCGGTTACGAGCGCTCGGGACTTCGAGCTGGTATTGGATGGCGTTGTGCATGTTCGCAAGAGACGGAGGTTGGAATCGCTTGTGCTCATACCCTTGCGCCATGTTCACGGTCGACGCCATTGGTAGTCTAAGTCCCGCAGCGGCTGCCTGTGGGTAATAGTTGTGATGGTTCTGCCCAACCAACAGTGTCATCACCCAGTCGGGACTGGCTTGCTGAATTCGAGCTATTACCTGACTGAATTCCGAGACTGAGAGAGGGATGAACTCCTCGCCGATGATCTCACCACCGACGAGCGGAATATAGGCGCGTGTCCAAGCGGCTGTGAGCTGGCCGAAGTTGTAGTCTGCTGCGATAGTATAGGCGCGAGGGCCGAACTTTTCGACCATGTATTGCACAGTCGGAATGACCTGCTGTTCGCAAACCGGTCCAGTGCAGAAGGTGTTGGCATCGGCCACACCCCCCTCATACTGGTTAGTGTAAAAATAGAGCTGCTTGAATTGGTCAACGATTGGCCGGATTGCTTCACGTTCGGCGCTGGCAAAGCCAGCAACCAGCACATCGACCTTGTCTTCCTGAATCATCCGCCGTGCCAGCTGCTGCCAAACAGAATTGTTGCTTTGACCGTCTGCAGAGACGAACTGAAGCTCACGCCCGAGTACACCTATCTCTCCAGAGTCAATGAGAACCTCGTCGTCTTCGTCATAAACGAGATCGACTCGCTCTTTAACTCCGCCATCGTCTACCACGTCGAGATTTGTTCCTTCTTTGCTGATGACAGGCGGATTGTTGGCGACTTGCCCCATGGCTCCTACAAAGCCGGCGCCGATATTAGGGGCGCCTTTCAACGTTTTGCCTTCATTGATCTCCTTCACTGCAAGCTGCGCAGCATGCAGCTTCTGAAGACCGTATACAGCGAGGTTGCCACTCTCGTCCTCGATGAATCCCAACTTGATGGTTCCGGCGGTCTGGGCGCGAACCGTTTGCGTGAAGTTGAAGTCCCGTAGGTACGTGGGCAAAGCTACGCCAGCGGCAATGCTTGCAGCAACGGCACCCTTCATGACGGTGCGCCGATCAGTCTTAATGGAATTGGCGGGGGAATCCTGATCTGGCGATCGTACTTTGTCAGTCATGTTGTCCTCCTGTTACGCTTTGTTATCCGGTTTTTTGCCCTGGTTGGCCCCCTAAGCAGCGACGGTACCCAATCTGAGCTTAATCAACAAGGCACGTTTCGAAACCCGTGTGATTGTTGCGGCCACCTCGCTGGGCTCTCGGCAAAAGGTTATGGTTTGCCTCCTATTGGGGCGCTGTTCAAACGGCGCTTGAAATCTGTTGCACCAGTTACAATGAAGTTGTTGGCCGTGTTCGTACAAGTAGCGACAGCCAGTTGCAACAAAGTCCGCTGCGGTCCCACTGATGACTAGTGTCCCGGGTATCTTTCCCGGCCTTGGCGACTTCCGACTGGCAGTCTGGTGGTGCCGGCGGCCGAAACTCCTTGGCACTCGCCATAGGATCGGCTTCCAACTAGGCATGGTACGTTGCCGGGTTTAGCCCTGGTCGTCCCCGAAGAAGAATCGCCCGTAACGACGTTGTGTCCTTCAATCCGGTGGCTGAAGGCAATGCCTTGATCGTAGGACCATTGAGCCGATCCTTCGACTTGGGATCGAGGCCGAACGGCAGTTCGGGCACCCGTGCCTTGCGCACGCCGTGGTGTACCCTTTCCAAATCCGCGTAATTCTTGAACGGGAATTCGCCCATAAACACCAGCCCCGAGTACTCGGTAGGCCGATGCGCTTTGGCCAGATAGGGCTCAATCCGTTTATGCGATATCGGCATCACGTCCAAGATGCCCATAAGCGGATATGAGCAGTTTTCCATTGTAGTTGGCATAATAGTCCCAATAGCCTGATTCTCAGACTGAGCATCGATTTTCTCGAGGGACTGAATAGCCTCCTCGAAGCGATCCATCGAGAAGTACGCCAACCCGGCTGTGTAATAACGCCACCGTGCCGAAAGCCGCCCAGGGGCCCGGGAAGTCTTCCTCGATCTCAATGTATCTTTCCTCCCCGGTACGCAGCTGCACCGGGGTGCTCTGGAATGGGTAGTGGGAGTGACGAAGCAGGAACCAATGGCAAACTAGAGCGCAGATGTTCAATCGCTTTGGCCAGCAAGAAGGCGTGGCGTTCGCGGAAACTATCTACTCCCACTAGAAGATGTCCACCGAGTTCCGCCAACAAGCGAAGTGGAATAGGACCGATTCCCTTAAAAGCTCCTAGGCCGGCAAACATACTTGCTGCCTCATCTCGAGAAATAATCGCAACATCGAGCTGTTCGGTTGCGAGCAGACTCGCAATGCGGACAGGATCGGTGGCGCGAGTGAACCGTGCGTGGCTTTCGGGCAATTCACGCGCTAATCCCTTGACTACAGCCTGTGCCAACCCCACCGCTGCCGCGTCATTTCGGCTTGCAACGATAAAAAGGTTGCGCCGACGGTAGACAGTCCATTGACCGTAAGGCGTGTGGCCAGGCAAGGCCGCTAGCGCAAGCGTTGCTGTTAGCAGCTTAGCAGCCTGCCGGCGACCAATTCTTGTTGAGGGCGCCTTTCTAGAAACTGCCCGGACGCGTGTCACTACTCAATCGCCTTCTGTGAAGATCTCCAGCGGCAGGAATGCAGAGACGATGAAATTTGGCACGTCGACCACTTGGCTGACACGCAAATCAACAGCAACACTGGCCACGACGTATGCCTGCTCGGGCGTCAACTTATGTTGACGAACCAAATAATCGATCATCTCAATGAGCGCATTTCGCGCCGCCAGTGTCAGATCCTCTGAAAGGTTAGTGAGGGGTCCGATCTTCTCACCATCGATGTAGGTGACGTAGACCGGCACTTCGCCGGCCCCTTTGAGCGGTAGTCCAACAGTCGCATAGAACTGGGAGGGCGCGATTGTCTTCAATTGCGCTCCGCCCTCGAACTGCGGCACCTTAATTTGTGTACCCTGACCCTTCCGCACGTCGACGCGTACAGTTACTCG
>Ga0075431_100008081_pt1 | contig 10502 bp, 11 predicted proteins | sample RhiMetdeltSRZDD5_FD_75297 | JGI IMG/M metagenome (GOLD analysis project Ga0075431, IMG submission 75297) | Populus rhizosphere microbial communities from Tennessee, USA - Rhizosphere MetaG P. deltoides SRZDD5 | ecosystem: Host-associated > Plants > Roots > Rhizosphere > Soil | place: USA...
CGTGGGGTTCCTGGCCGCGAGCGGGTCGACCTTCGTGTCGGACCACCTGGCGTCGCTGTCGTCCGAGGCCGCCGCTGAGCTGCTGGCCGAGGCGGCCGCCCGGCTCGATCCGCTCGTGGCGTCCTGGCCCGCGGTGCCGGGAGCGTGGTGGCCGCGGGTCGAGGAGCCGGCCCGGTTGCGGCTGGCGGGGGGCGCCATCGTGGTCAGCGGGAAGCTGGACATCCTGCTGGGCGGGCCGCCGACGCCGCTGCCGGGGCTGGTGGTCGAGCTGAAGGCCGGGCGGTGGTTCGACGCCGTCCGCTACGACGGCCACCTCTACGCCCTGCTGGTCGGGCTGCGGGACGGGGTGGCGCCGGCGGCCGTGCTGTCGGTGTGCGCCGGCGACGGTGCCACCCAGCTCGAGCCCATCCGGGCCGAGGTGCTGCTCCACGCCGCCGAACGGGTGGCCGAGGCGATCACCGTCGCGGCGCCGCTCGCCGCCGGCGAGCCGGCCCCCGCCCGCCCCAACCCCACCTGCCCCTACTGCCCCCTCCGCCCCACCTGCCCCGAAGCCCAGGCCGCCGCATGACCCCCACCCCCACCGAACCTGCGACGCGGCGGGGCGAGGCCGTCGGGTGGGCCGACGGCGTGCGCACCGACGTGGCCGGCCGGATCGAGGAGCTCGTCGAGGGCTTGGCGAGCGACGCCGATCCGGGGGCCGTCTACGTCGGGTGGTTCGCGGCCGCGGAGGTGGCGGGTTGCCCGGCGCGGTTTCGGGCGGGTGGGGTCGACGGGTGGGACTTCCCGGGGTGGTCGCCGCAGTCGGCGGCCGCGTCCGTCGGACGGTCGGCGCTGGCCCGTTGCGTCGACCGCTCGTCGGAGCTGCCCGACCCGCTCGGCACGGTGAAGGCGTGGATGCGGGACGTCCGCTCGTCACCGACGTCCTACGTCGCCGAGTGGGTCACCCACCTCTCCCAGACCGGCGACCGCATCGGCCTCGCCGCGACCGCGGCGCTGGCGGCCCGCTGGATCGCCGGCTTCGTGCGGGTCGTCGGCTGGCCGTTCCCCGAGAAGCTGGCATTGGTCGTCGACGACCCCGACAGCCCGTCCGCCCGCCGGGGCCCGCCGCCGTGGCGACCCCGCCTGTCGACCCGCCGGGTCCCGGTGTCGGTCGCCTCGAAGCCCGACGCCATCGCCGGAACCGTCGCCCCCAGCGGCCGCTTCGACGTCATGTTCCACCGCCCCAACAGCCGCGACGACCTGGCGCTGGCCGAGCGGGCGGCGTTCGAAGCCACCGCGGCGTCCCTCGCGATCGGCATCGTTCCCGCCCACGTGGTGCTCAGCGCGGCCGACACCGGCGAACGGCTCCGCTTCCCCGTCGACGACCCCTTGCTCACCCGGGGCGCCGACCAGGTGGTCGAGGTCATCCGTCACCGCCTCCGCGCGGCCGAGCCCCTTGCCCCCGGCACCACCGAGTTCGACGACGCGACCCCCGGTCCTGCCTGCCGCTACTGCCCCACCGCCGACGACTGCGGCCCGGGCCAGCAGTGGCTCGCCCGCCCCCGCCGCCACAACGGCCTCCCGGTCGTCAGCCTCGGCTAACTGGGCAACGTGTACTTGTACACGGCGGTCACCACGTCCCGCAGCTCGGCGCCGGCGTAGTAGCGCAGCTCCACCTCGAACATCCCCTGACCGGGCGCCTGGGGCAGGTCGACCCGGGCCTCGGTGTTGCCGCCGACGGTCACCGTGCCGCTCAGCTCCCGGCCGAGGACGTCGACCGCCACCGTGGCCTGCGTGCACCCGCCGCACCAGTAGTCGAGGTGCACGACCACCTGCCGCCCCTCCGGTCGGACCGTCAAGCTGACCGGCCGCTGCGAGAGGCTGCTGACGCTCGCGATGCCGAACTCCCCGTCGGAGCCGGACACCTCGAGCCGCAGCGGCAACCCCTCCGTGGTGGTGACAAGCACGGAGCAGCGCCCACCCGACGACCGCAGCACCGTCCCGAGCTTCGGTTCCAGCCGGAGGTCGCCGAGCACGGTCCACGGCGCCGGGCCGGCGGCGAACGCCTCTTCCAGCGACCGGCCGGTGCGGGTCTCGACGGCGCGAGCCATCGGCCCGCAGTCCGTGGTGGCCGGGTGCGCACTAGCCCACCGCATCCCCTCCGCCAGGTCGAGCACCAGCCGGCGGCGGGCCGCCTCGTCACGGCCGGTCGCGGTCAGCTCGTAGCCCCCGCACGATGTCCCGAGCCCGGACCAGCTGATGAACCGGGTCTCCGAGCTTCCCTGCGGGAAGTAGAGGAGGCCCCGGGGTTCGGCGACCTCCTCGGTCCGCTCGCCGACGAAGTCGATGTACGGGATACCGGGCACCAGCAGCTCGACGCCCATCCCGTCGTGTGACCAGCTGAAGGCGAGGCTCCGAGCCGTTGCGATCTCGCCGGAGGCCGACGGCTTCGACTCGGCATCGGGCGGGACGGTGCCAGCCAGCAGGCTGCCGTCCGGGCAGGTGAGGAGCGGCTCGTCCTCGGTCGTCACGACGCTGCGGTCGGTCCCGTCGGACACCGGGGCCTTCCGGTCGCCGAGTGCCAGGGCGGTCGCGGCGATCAGCGCGACCACCAGGATCGCCGCGGCAGCCAGCCACCAGGCGACCCGCGCCCGAGCGGCGCGGGCGATCGGCCCGGGCAGCGCCGCCTCCGAGCGGTCGAGGATCTCCTGCCACTGGTCGGGGGCTGGAACCTGGTCGAGAGCGTCGAATCGGGTCATGAGCCTTGCTCCTCGGTGAGGAGGTGGCGGGCCTTGCGATTGGCCCGATGGAGGCGGACCCGGACGGTCGCCGCGGGGGCGCCGGTGATGCGAGCGAGCTCGGTGGGGGTCCAGCCACCGACGTGGCAGAGCACCAGGAGCTCGCGGTCGGCCGGAGCGAGCTGCTGCAGCTCGCGCAGGAGGTCGACCGCGGGCTCCGGCAGGGACTCGACCGCGTCGGCCAGGTCGACCGGCTCGTGGCGGTCACGGGCGAGCTCGCCCCGGGCCAGGTTGAACGCCGCCCGCCACACCCACGCGGCGACGTCCGTGATCACCTCGCCCCGGCGGAGTGCCTGGGCGAACGCCTCCGCAGTGGCGTCGTCGGCGATCTCGCGGGAGCCGCTGTACGCCAGCAGCGCACGCCACAGCCGGGAGTGGGTCTCCTCGTACGCGAAGTGCACCCGCTCGACGTGCTTCGCCGGCGTCGCCGTGTCCTGCCCGTGTCCCACAGCTCTCAAGGGAGCCGAGCAGGCCTCAGCGTTTCACCACTACGAGGATTTCCAGGCGGCGAGCTTGCCCACCGGGCCGTGGCCGGCGCCGAGGCGCCAGTCGGCGGAGGACATGAGGCCGTCGTGGACGAACTGCTTGGCGGTCCGGAGCGCCTCCAGGACCGGGACGCCACGGGCCAGCAGCGCAGCGGTCGCCGCGGCGAACGTGCAGCCGGTGCCGTGGTCGTTGGTGGTGGCGACCCGGGGCATGCGCAGCTCGGTGACCTCGCCGGTCATGACCTCGACCACCACATCGACCGCGTCGCCGGGCTCCTCGCCGAGGTCGTCGAGGTGGCCCCCCTTCACGACCACCCACCAGGGCCCGTGGCGACCGAGCTCGAAGGCGGCCTGGGTGGCATCGGCGATGCTGCGGACCGGCCGGCCGAGCAGCGTCTCGACCTCCCGGGTGTTCGGCGTCGCCACCAGGGCGTGAGGGAACAGGGCGTCGAGGTAGGCCCGCTCCGCGCCGGGGTCGAGCAGCCGGGCGCCGGTCGACGACACCAGCACCGGATCGACCACCAGGTTCGGCAGCCGCCCCCGGGCGGCAGCGTCGGCCACCCGGCGGATGACGTCCTCGTTGGCGAGCATCCCGGTCTTGACCGCCGCGACCCGGAGGTCGGAGAGGACGGCGTCGAGCTGGGCGTCGAGGAACTCGACCGGCGGGACGTGGACGGCGTCGACGCCGACCGTGTTCTGCGCGGTCAGCGCGGTCACGACGCTCGTGCCGTGGACGCCGAGCGCCGCGAACGTCACCAGGTCGGCCTGGATGCCCGCACCCCCACCGGAGTCGGACCCCGCGATCGTCAACGCCACCGGGGGTGTGCTCATGCTTCGACAGTCTCGCCGAGCTCGGCCCGAAGCAGGCGCACGACGCCGCCCGGATCCGGCGATGTCATGACCGCGCCCATGACGGCGACACCGGCGGCGCCGGCGTCGACTGCTTCTCCTGCCCGGCCGGGTGTGACGCCACCGAGGGCGTAGGTGGGGAGCGGCGTCGCGGCCAGAGCCTCGAGACCCAGCGCCGGGCCGTAGCCGGGCTTCGACTCGGTGACCCAGATCGGCGAGAGGGTCGCGTAGCCGGCGCCCTCCTCCATGGCACGGCGCAGGCCGTCGACGGAGTGGCACGACCGCCCGACGACGCCGGCGAACCGGCGGGATCCTGCCCTGGCGGAGAGGTGGAGGCCGACCGCGCCCAACTCGTAGGCCAGCGAGGCGTCGGTGGCGGGGTCGTCGGTCGCCAGCAACAGCTGAGCCCCGGTCGCCACCAGCTCCCGGCCCAAGGCCAGCCGCGAGTCCCACGGCAGGTCCTTCTCCCGGAACAGGACGGTCGTCGCCCCGGCCTCGACCGCGGCGCCGACCACCGCGACGAGATCACCGGCCTGCCCGCGGTCGGTCACCACGATGAGCCGGGGCAGCCCCATCACAGCTCCGGGAGGCCTTCGTTGGAGGTGGAGGCCTCGGCGTAGAGGCGACGGGGGATGCGGCCGGCCCGCCGGGCCAGCCGGCCGGCGATGACGGCGTGGCGCATCGCGGTGGCCATGGCGATCGGGTCCCGGGCCCGGGTCACGGCCGACGCCAGGAGCACGGCGTCGCAGCCCAGCTCCATCGCCAGCGCCGCGTCCGACGCCGTCCCCACGCCGGCGTCGAGGACCACCGGGACGGTGGCCTCCTCCAGGATCATCGCCAGGTTGTAGGGGTTGCGGATGCCCATGCCGCTGCCGATCGGGGCGCCGAGCGGCATGACCGCGGCGACGCCGGCATCGGCCAGGCGGCGGGCGAGGACGGGATCGTCGTTGCTGTAGGCGAGCACCACGAAGCCGGCGGCGACCAGCTGGTCGGCGGCGTCGAGCAGCTCGACGGGGTCGGGCAGCAGCGTCCGCTCGTCGGCGACGACCTCCAGCTTCACCCAGTCGGTGCCCAGTGCCTCCCGGCCCAGCTGGGCGGTGCGGACGGCGTCGCGGGCGGTGTAGCAGCCCGCGGTGTTGGGCAGCGGCCGGATGCCGGTGCGCTCGAGGAGCTCGAACAGCGAGCCGGGCGCCGCCGGGTCGACCCGGCGCAGCGCCACCGTCGTCAGCTCGGTGCCCGAGGCGACCAGCGCCTCCTCCAGCTGGTGCAGGTTGGGGGCGCCGCCGGTGCCCATGATGAGCCGGGACTCGAACTTCTCGCCGGCGATGACGAGCGGATCGGTGGGATCGGTGGTGTCGGTCATCGCCTCAACCTCCCTGCGCGATCGTCAGGATCTCGACGTGGTCGCCGTCCGCCAACCGGCGCTCGGCCCACGTGCTGCGGGGAACGACCTCGTCGCCGACGGCGATGGCCAGGCCCCGGCGCTCGATACCGAGCACAGTGACCAGGTCGTCGACCGACAGCCGGTCGGCGACGTCGCGGTGCTCGCCGTTCACGAGAACCTTCACCTCACGCCCTCCAGGACCGCGGCGGCCACGCGCTCGGCGGTCAGCGGGGTCAGCAGGATGCCGTTGCGGTAGTGGCCGGTGGCCAGGATCAGGCCGTCGACATGGGGGCTGGGGCCGATGATGGGCAGGTCGTCGGGGGTGCCGGGGCGGAAGCCGACGGTGACGCCGAGCAGCTCGGCGTCGTCGAGGCCGGGGATGACCAGGAGGACGTCCCGCAGCAGCTCGTACACCGCCCCGGCGGTGGGGATGGAGTCCCAGCCCCGCTCCTCGACGGTGGCGCCGCAGACGACCCGGCCGTCGTCCCGCGGCACGACGTAGACGATCGAGCCCCGGACGAACGCCCGGACGACGTGGCTGACCAGGTCGTCGCCGGGTCGGGGCCGCAGGGTGACGATCTGGCCCTTGACCGGGCGGACGGCCGGGCGGGCGTCCGGCGGCAGGCCCTCGATGTCGGCCGACCAGGCGCCCGCGGCCAGCACGACGGTCGGGGCGGTCAGGGTGGTGCCGTCAGCGAGGGTCACGGCCCCGGGCGCCAGGCGGGTCGCCTTCTGGCGGACGATCGTGACCCCCGTGGTCTCGACCGCGACGAGGAGGGCGGCCACCAGGGCCGGGGGGTCGACGGACCGCTCGGTGCGGGCGTCGGCGCCGCGGCGGACAGCCGGGGCGAGCGCCGGTTCGAGGGTGCGGAGGTCGGCGGCGGTCAGGTCGCCGACCTCGAGGCCCATCGAGCGCTGGCGGTCGACCATGTCGGCCAGGGCCCGGCGGTCGTCGTGGTCGTAGGCGACGACGAGGGTGCCGTCGGTGCGGAAGCCGATCGACCGGTAGGCGGCGGCTTCGAGGTCGGCGGCGAAGGGCTCCCAGAGCTCCAGCGACTCGAGCCCGAGGGCGAGCAGCGCCTCCTCCCCCGGCTTCGCCTCCGTGACGGGCGCCAACATCCCCGCCGCCACGACCGACGCCCCACTTCCCGGCTCCGGATCGACGACGGTGACCTCGGCCCCCCGCTCCCTCAACCTCCAGGCAACGGAGAGCCCGATGGCGCCTCCCCCGATGACGACGACATCGCTCACGACGCCACCTCCTCCCCCGCCTCGGCCAGGGTGGTGAGGAGGGTGTGGGTGGCGGCACGGGGATCCGAAGCTTGGGAGACGGCACCGATCACTGCGACGCCGTGGGCGCCGGTGGCCAGGACCTCGGGGACGCGGTCGGCGGTGATCCCGGAGATCGCGATCACCGGGACCGACACCGCGGCCACCACCGAGCGCAGGCCGGCAAGGCCCAGCGGCGTCGGGAGGCCCATCTTCGAGCCACTCACGTACACCGGGCCGACGCCCAGGTAGTCGGCCCCCGCGGCCACGGCCTCGACGGCCGCAGCACCAGACCGGACCGTCGCCCCCACCAGCAGCCCCGGCCCCACCACCGAGCGGGCCGCGGCCACCGGCAGGTCCTCGGCCCCCACGTGCACCCCGTCGGCACCCGCGGCGACGGCGAAGTCGGCCCGGTCGTCGACGATGCACGTCGCCCCCGCCACCCGGCACCGGGCCACGATGGCGGTGACCACGGCGCAGCGGGCGCGGTCGGTCCCGATCTTCACCCGGGCCTGCAGGCAGGGCGCGCCGCCTTCCAGCGCCGCCTCGGCGAGTGAGACCGAGTCGACCAGGACGTGCAGCCGGGGGACCTCGACGACGGCGCTCATGCAGAGGGGCGACCGACCGATGGCGTCGCCAGGTAGACCTCGCCCCCCGACTCCACGAACTCGACCGACTTCTCCTTCATCCCCCGCTCGGCGTACTCCCGCACCTTCTCGGTGATGGCCATCGAGCAGAACTTCGGCCCGCACATCGAGCAGAAGTGGGCGGTCTTGGCCGGCTCGGCCGGCAGCGTCTCGTCGTGGAACTTCCGGGCCGTGTCGGGGTCGAGCGACAGGTCGAACTGGTCGTTCCACCGGAACTCGAACCGGGCCTGCGACAGAGCGTCGTCCCAGGCCTGCGCACCCTCGTGCCCCTTGGCCAGATCGGCGGCGTGGGCGGCGATCTTGTAGGCGATGACGCCGTCCTTCACGTCCTGCCGGTCGGGCAGGCCGAGGTGTTCCTTCGGCGTGACGTAGCAGAGCATTGCCGTCCCGAACCACCCGATCATCGCCGCCCCGATGGCTGACGTGATGTGGTCGTATCCCGGTGCGACGTCGGTGGTCAGCGGGCCCAGCGTGTAGAAGGGCGCCTCCGCGCACAGCTCCTGCTGCAGGTCCACGTTCTCCTTGATCTTGTGCATCGGGATGTGACCCGGCCCCTCGACCATGACCTGCACGTCGAAGTCCCACGCCCGCTGGGTCAGCTCGCCCAGGGTCCGCAGCTCGGCGAACTGGGCGGCGTCGTTGGCGTCGGCGATCGACCCGGGCCGCAGCCCGTCGCCCAGCGAGAACGCCACGTCGTAGTCGGCGAAGATCTCGCACAGCTCGTCGAAGTGCGTATAGAGGAAGTTCTCCTGGTGATGGGCCAGGCACCACGCCGCGAGGATCGACCCGCCCCGGCTGACGATCCCCGTGACCCGGTCGACTGTCAGCGGGACGTAGCGCAGCAGCACGCCGGCGTGGATGGTCATGTAGTCGACGCCCTGCTCGGCCTGCTCGATGACGGTGTCCCGGAACACGGACCACGTCAGGTCCTCGGCCACGCCGTCGACCTTCTCCAGCGCCTGGTAGATCGGCACGGTCCCGATGGGCACCGCGCTGTTGCGGATGATCCACTCCCGGGTGGTGTGGATGTCCCGCCCGGTCGACAGGTCCATGACGGTGTCGGCGCCCCAGCGGGTGGCCCACTGCAGCTTGCCGACCTCCTCGGCCGCCGACGACGACACCGCCGAGGTGCCGATGTTGGCGTTGACCTTGGTCAGGAACCGCTTGCCGATGACCATCGGCTCGGACTCGGGGTGGTTGACGTTGGCCGGCAGGATGGCCCGGCCGGTGGCGACCTCGTCCCGCACCACCTCGGCGGGGACGCCCTCGCGGACCGCGACGAACGCCATCTCCGGGGTGATCTCGCCCCGGCGGGCGTAGTGCATCTGCGTCACGCACCGCCCCGACGCCGCCCGCAGCCGGGGGCGACGGACGCCCTCACCGGGGAACGCCTCGGCCCCCGACTCGCCGGCTCGGGCCGACGCCCGGCCGTCGTCCCGCAGGGTCGCGACCCGGCCCTCGTAGTGGTCGATGTCCGCCCGCTCGTGGATCCACGGTCCCCGCAGCGGCGGCAGCCCCTCGTCGGGGGCGATGCCCTGCGGCCCGCTGGTGTCGTAGAGCCGCACCGGCTCGTTCGGGCCGTCGAGGCTCACCTCACAGAACGGCACCTGCACGTCGGCCCGGTCCCCAGCGACATACGTCTTGCGCCGGTCACCCATGGTCCTCACTCCCTTCGCCGGCATTACCCGGATCAGGTCTGCGGTCGGCGCCTGTGCGCCCTCTCAGCCCGGCACGACCCGAGCTCCCGCGTGGTCAGTTGTCGCTAGCAGGTTACTCCGATGACGCGCGTCGAGCCCCGGCGATTTGCCGAGGCTCCACCTGCTGCACGGTTCCTACTTCTTGAAGTGCCCGAAGTGGTCGATCGGGCAGGTGTCGCTCTCGTTCCCCTCCATCAGGTCCGGATCGAAGGTGAAGCCGGGGATGTGGTCGGTGAGGTACGCCCCGGTTGCGTTGTAGGCGTTCAGCGCCGGGTTCGGAGGCAGGGTGCGCAGATCGGTGCCCGCTACGCCCGTGCCCTTGTAGGTCCCACCATTCGTGGTGAGCACCGTGTTCAGCGTCGGGTCGGCGGGGAACGTTGCCCCGTAGAAGCCGCTGTACACCGTGGTGTTGAACAGCTCGGTTCGGCTGTGGCCGGTCAATGCCCAAGCCTCATCGGTGGCATTCCTCCAGAACCCCGGTGAGCACCAGCCGTCGCCCTTCGGCCGGCAGCCGTGGCTGACGACCAGCTGCGCGTTCTTCGCATTGCCGTTGTAGGTGGCGGTCACGGCGCCCGGCAGGGTGGCCGGGTTGTACCACGTGCTGACGTACTTGAAGGTGCCGTTGCCGGTCTTGGTCATGGCGACGGGACCTCCCCACGGCCCGGTGATGTCGGCGCTGGTGGCCTTGGTGGCCGTCAGCACCCACAGCAGGTACGGGCCGTCGGCATCCGCCCCGTTCTCCACACCGCACAACTCGGTGATGAGGTCGTACCCGCCGAAGCCGTCGGCGATGAGGCCCTGGCCGCTGTAGGTGACGGGGTTGACGTACGCCGTCGCCGGTGGGGCGATGACCGCCATCGCGGCCAGGCCGAGCGCGGCCAGCGCCGCGCCGATGATGAGCTTGCATCTGTTCATGAGGTGGGAGACCTCTCCTTCGCCCGTGTGGGCTCCGCCGTGTCGGGCGCTCACCGTCCGGAGCGCCTCGACCACCAGCAGAGAGGAGGGTCCCTAGCGGATCCTTAGTGGAGCCGTCAGAGCTGCTTGGCGATGCGGACGAGGTCCCGCATGGGGAGGTCGGACTCGAGGCGGTACTCGAGGTCGCCCGCACGCCAGAGGATGACGCGGGAGGCGGCGTAGGAGCGGCCGCCGGTGGTGAGGACGTGGGGGGCGTCGATGGCGACGGCCTCGTCGCCGACGCCTCGGACGACCTCGATGCGGTCGTCCATGTAGAGGTACTTGGTCACGTCGGGCGAGTCGTCGGAACCCGTCGACCGCACCCACAAGGTCGTCGAACCCTCGTCCCACGCGAACAGCACGCCCCGCGTCGGGGCCAGACCGGCGGTGTCGGGCGTCCCGAGCGACGACCCGTCGATCGGGGGCAGGGGTCGCCCCAG
>Ga0075431_100008086_pt1 | contig 10500 bp, 9 predicted proteins | sample RhiMetdeltSRZDD5_FD_75297 | JGI IMG/M metagenome (GOLD analysis project Ga0075431, IMG submission 75297) | Populus rhizosphere microbial communities from Tennessee, USA - Rhizosphere MetaG P. deltoides SRZDD5 | ecosystem: Host-associated > Plants > Roots > Rhizosphere > Soil | place: USA...
TGGCGAAGTGCGGTCCCTGGCAGAGCGGCCGTTTGTCGAGAGTGCAGTGGCGCTGGGCATGAAGGGACCCCGCGTTCTGCTGCGCCATATCCTCCCCAACGCACTTACTCCGGTCATTGTCGCGGCGGCATTGGGCGTGGGCAATGCCATCATGCTCGAGTCCGGCCTCTCCTTCCTGGGACTGGGAGTCCAGCCACCAACCCCTTCCTGGGGAAATCTGATTGCGTCCGGGCGGGACACTCTGGTCAATGCACCGTGGGTGGCAACGGCACCCGGAGTGGCCCTCGTCCTGGTAGTGCTGGCAGCTACGCTTTTGGGAGATGCGGTGCGCGATCAACTGGATCCTGAGCGAGCCAGCAGTCGAGAGTTCGATAGTCGCTAGTCGTCAGCCAGTCGCCAGTCGCCAGTCGCCAGTCGATTCGTCAGTCGAGTTGTCAGTAGTGATTCTGAGTTGGGCTCGGGAAGGAGTCATGCGGAGATCGGTCGTATCCCTCTCGACTGGTGACTGGTGACCGGTGACTGGTGACTACCTACCGCCCCGTCCATCGAGAGGAATTCAACACCTCGTCGATTCGCTGCTCCAGCACAACCAGCGCTCCAGGGGTACTACCGCAGCCATAGTCGTGCTCGATGCGCTTGGCCCTGCCCTCATACCGGACCGACGTAATGGCAGAGGGTGAATCGGTGGTGTAGCGGCCGCAGGTCGGTTCGGCCGAGGTATAGCGGTTGGCAAAGGAGAAGTAGCCCGCCCGCTCCAACTCTGAGAACAGGGCTTGTAGCCGCTCCACCGGGACTTCTCCTGTAGTGGTTCCTACTCGTCGCACGTGTGACCGCCCTTCGTAGCCGACCTTGCCGTCGGCCGAGGCCCAGATCCGGTAGACCGGACAGCCACCGAAGCAGGCAGTGCGCTCCAGCGTGACGACTGGATCGCCCGGGGCGGCGGCGTTTTCCGCCTGGGCCGGGACATCCGTACGCGAGGCGCAGGCCATGATTAGCAGCAGCGAGGCCGCGAGCGGTCTGCTCACGGGGCCACCCGCATGCGCCGGGTTCGGCTGCGAACACCGTCGGAAAGAATCACGTCGAGCTGGGGCTTGGAGGTCGACAGCTCCACCTGGCCTCCGCGCGCAAAGGTGAGTACCTGACCCGTGCCCGGGTCGCGAACCATGACCATCGGGTGAGCTCGCGCGTCCCAGCGAAGCCGCAAGCCGCCACCGGCTACTCGCCGAGCCTCGACGGCGCTCGCCTGCACCGCTCCGGACGGGCTCGTTCCGGTAGGGCTGGATCGTTCGTATGTGCCCCCCGTGCCCGCTACCCGGATGCTGGCCAGCCGCGCGGCGCGGTCGCTGGTCAACGGCACCGCGAAGGCAAAGTTCTGTTGGTCTACGATGGCGTCGGCCACCGGGTTGGGTGCAAATGAGAAGCGGAACAAGGTTGCGCCATCGGAGGCGTGCCCACTCAGAGTGTACGGCCCCGAGTGTGCCGGGACGCTGGGTCTGGTGTTCAGCTGAAACGCAGGCTCCAGCACCGGTAGCCCATTGCGGATGTACCCCCACACCAGCAGGACCGGCTGGACCGCCGATCCGGTAACGCTCATGATGGGAGGGCTGGGATTCAGCAGATAGTTCATCACCCCGCGGTAGGTGTAGTCGCTGATCCACTTGGGGTCGCAATAGCCCATGACGTCCTTCGAGCTGGGCGGCTGCAGGGCCTGGGCAGCGACATCTAGTCCGTAGTTCCCGGTTGTTCCGTCAGAATGAGGATAAGCACCGTCAACATCGCTGGGCCCACCACAGGGAGAGTGACGCCGAGCCCAGTTGTGCCCCAGCTCGTGCGCGGCAATGATGCCGGCGGTCCCCGCATTGTCCCAGCCCAGGGCCGCGCGTCCTCCGATGCTGGCATTGCTGACATATGCTACGCCGGCGACACCACTGGGGTACGATACACGGGCCACTCCGTAATAGTAGCGAGCACTGTTCTCCGCGATGCGTAGCGCATCGATCTCTCCCAGAATGGTAGTCCAGGCTTGATTGGCGTTCAGTGCCTGCAGCGTATCTGTGGTCGTGGTGGTGTAGTCCGCATGCACTACCGAGTTGATGGCGGAGACCGGATGCATCTTCCGGGTCTGGCTCACGAACTGGGGCGTGTTCGCATTGGTGACATTGCCCGGGACACGGCGGGCGACTGGCATACCGAGTTGAATGACCGGTACGAAGGTCACATCGACCGCGGGCACAGTTCGGACATCCAGGGTGAGGGGATCGGGCGCCGGGTAGACGTTGTCGGTCTCGTCGGTCTCCACCACCGTTCCCGCAGGGTCCACCTCGGCCTGGATCCGCAGATTGGGCTGAATTCGACTCCCGGGCACCGCCACATTCCAGGAGTAGCTGAGCGAGCTCTCGTCCGCGGTAGTTGGCACCGGGACGGGGCCCGAGATGGTGGCCGAATCGACCGGAATGAGACCATTGAAGAAGCGGACTTTCACCGAGGCCACGGCTGCGTTGGTCCGACTCGCGACTACAAATACCCGCAAATAGCCGTCCCGGTCCTTTACCAGCGGAACCGAGCCACTGAAGGTCTGCGCGCTTTGTGTCAAATACATGCCCGCAATCTGCAGATTGACGGTTCCATCCGCCGCCGGTGGCGCATACGTAACGCTTGCGCTGGCAGTCGCGTTGGGTAGCACGCCGACCGATTGGCTGCTGGGGCTGGCCGTGTGCGGGGTTCCTCCCGTGGCGGTGGTATCTCGAGCACTGACTGTGTAGGTGCCCGGAGTCAAGTTCTGCAGCGTAGTGCTCGCCGGCACTTCCTGGCTGTATCCGGGGCCGGTAACCGTCACCGCTGCGGTGCTCGCTGACCCAAGACCGTTGATGGTAACGGTCAGGGCACCGGCCTCATGGGAGTAGGAGACCGTGGCGCTGGCCACGGCGGTGCCGGCAGCGACGCCGATCGTCTGGGTGCCGGGTGTGGGCGTGTAGGCGCTCGAATTGGCGGTGACCGCCGATGCGGTAATTGTATAGGTGCCAGGGGTGATCTGACTGAAGGTCTGGGTAGCGGTAACCGATTGGCTGAAGCCATCCGGTCCGCTCACGGTCACGGTGGCTGCTGTCCCCGCGGGCAGCCCCAAGACCGTCACCCTCAGGTTACCTGTGCTCAAGCCGGAGGGGTCTCCACTGCATCCCAGCAAGCCGAGGAGCAAGAAGGTGTGGGGCCGGAGGGGAGCGGCAAGGCGCATTAGCTGTTTCCTGGTAGAAAACGCCGGGTTTGGCCGGCACCATCACTCTTGCTTTCTGCCGACCTTCGGTCGGACTCGCGCCCAGCCGGGTGGAGCACACGCCGGCTATAGGGGGGGCCCTGCTGCTCGGCGCTAAGCCGTGTTACAAGACAGCCTTAGCCGAGCCATTACGTAGAAGCGGCCTGCTCAACGGGACGACAATCGGAGGGCCAACTCATTATGTGCGCGGAGGATCGGCAATACCCGCGCCACTGGAGGGCACAAAAAAACCGAGGCCCTAAGGCCTCGGCGATCGACACGCTCTTGGTTACTGCGGACGGGGAGTGAATCCGCTAGGCGGCGCTGGAGCCTCCATCCCGCCGCCCCACGCAGCGGTGCACCTCGGCCAGCAGCCGCTCGGCTGGGAATGGCTTGCTAATGATTCCGCAGGGGGTCGCGATGCCCATCGCCGACAGCGCCTCGCTGGCGTAGCCAGACATCAGAATGACGGGAATTCCTGGATGGGATACCGAGATCGCCTGCATGAGCTCGACCCCGTTGAGCCGCGGCATGACGATGTCCGACACCACGATATCCGGTGGCGGATTGCCGTTCTTGAACCGCTCCAAGGCTTCGGCGCCGTCTTGGGCTTCGATCACGGTATAGCCATCTCGCGCCAGCACTCGAGTGGCGAAGCGCCGCACAGCGTCCTCGTCGTCGACCACGAGCACGGACACTCCACTACCGGCTCGCGCGGGCGAAGAGCTGGATAACTCGTCCAGTGTCTTCATACCTTATTTGGCAAGGGGCCGGTCTAATGTAATGGAAGTCCTATCTAGAGACCACTCCGCTGCCTCGCGCGCCGGTCGTCGAGACTCCATGGTCCGCCGCCGGCAGCGGCTAGATAGAGGAACAAGAAACAGAACAGGACCGGCAGCTCGCCTCGATTGAGAATGGGCCAGACACCGCGGGGCGCGTGCGCGACGAAGTAGGCCACCGCCATCTCACCTGCTAACACAAAGGCGACCGGTCGGGTGAAGAGTCCCAGCGCAAGCAGAAGTCCGCCGAATGTCTCCAGGACCCCCGCAAGGCCCATAAGTGAAAACAGAGGGACGGTAGCCTGTGGCTCGTCCACCGGCCAGGCGAAGAGCTTCTGGGTACCGTGGGCCATGAAGATGAAGGCTGCCACGATTCGAAGGACGCTAAGCAGGCGACCCGCCCAGCTCGGGGGAATAGGGCTGCGCATATGTGAGGTCTCACGCAAAGGAGTGGATGTCAGGATAGCCGCCTGCCGACTCGCAGGCTGAGCGGCCAGCGGATGAGCCGAGTCGAGGCGGCATCTCCCCAGAGCGGGTTCAGTTCCCGCAGCAGGGCTGGGATCGGATCGGAGCCGGTGCTCTCACGACAGTGCTGGGTGGCCGACCAGGTTCCGATGTAGCCGAGCAGCTCGTCGAGAGCCCAGCGCCGCTCCATGGCAAAGCCAGGGGGATTCAGCTCCGGATAGGGGAACGGAAGGGTACGATACCCGGATTCCACATGCCGCCGCTCCGGCGGCCAGAACGGCCCCACCGTCTCCCGATAAAATCTCGCGAGTACCTGGTTGATCGAAGGCTCATCGACGACCTGATTGCCATAGCTCCAGACCGCCAGCACACCACCCGCGACCAAGACACGGTCAACTTCGTGATAAAACGCTTCGACGTCGAACCAGTGAAGGGCCTGAGCCACCGTCACCAGGTCCACGGTTCCCGTACCCACGGGACAACGCTGCGCTGTGGCCGAGACATAATGAAGGGTCGGATGTTGCGGAGCCAGGGCCAGCATCGCGGGGCTGAGATCACTGCCGATCACCCGCCGAAACCAGCGGGCGAGCGGGACGCTGGCCTGTCCGCTGCCGGCCCCGCAATCCCACGCCAGCTCCCGTCCGGGGCAGAGACTGCTCAGATACGCGAACAGCTCATCGGGGTATCCGGGGCGGCGGGTGGCGTACGCCCGGGCCACAGCCGAAAAGTGATCGGCCGGAGATCTCAACGCTGGGGTTGGCCTTCCAAGCTGAGGACCCGGTGCCGGCGCAGAATAGCGAGCACCTCCTGACGCGGAAGGGCCTCTGCAGTGCCGGATCGGGAGCTCACCGGAGTCGCCATCAGCAGTGAGTTGTACACCGCCTCCTCAGTCGCTTCCGCTGCAGCCTGGAACAGGTCGGACATAGCCTCATTGCCGAGCTCGGCTGTTTTGCCGATTGGGCCGCTCTTGCGCCGGCGCATCTCCGGATTGGCCGAAAATGCGATGACGTAGTCGCCGGAGCCGTTGTCCATCACGGAGCCGGTCCTTGCCACACCGATCAGTGCGCGGGCCGCCAACCGGCGGAGGTTCCGATCGGAGAGGGGAGCGTCGGTTGCCACCACGATCATGATGGAGCCTCGTGGTCCCGGCGGCTCGGTAACAGGCTTCACTCCGCGGCGCCCGAGCGCCCGTCCCACTGGAACACCAAGGATGTGGAGGTCGCCCCCAAAATTGGATTGGACCAGAACCCCGACCGTCCAGGCGTTTTCTGATCCGCCGGTTCGGCGGGAAGAGGTTCCAATTCCACCCTTCCAGCCGAAGGCCGTGGTTCCCGTTCCCGCCCCGATACTTCCTTCCGCTACGTTACTCCCGGCCCGGGTGAGCGCCTGTCGCACCTGCTCTGCAGTTATCGGCCGCTGTCGAATGGCGTTGAGCAAGCCATCGTTGGTCTCCCCGATTACCGGGTTGATGGAGCGGACCTCCTCCATCCCGGGCTGCTCCAGCAGATAGGCGACCATCGCATCCGCCGCCCTCCAGACGCACAAAGTGCAAGTCAGAAGGATCGGCGTCTCCAGCTCGCCCAGCTCCGCCACCTGGGTTACGCCCAGAAGCTTACCGAAGCCGTTGCCGACGTAGATCGCCGCCGGAACCCGGTCCAGGAACACGTTGCCGGGGTGCGGGAGAATGGCCGTAATCCCGGTGCGGACCGAGTCCCCCTGGATCAATGTGACCTGCCCGACCTGGACACCGGCAACGTCGGTGATGGCGTTGCGAGGTCCGGGCGCCAGGGTTCCCGGCGCAATCCCGAGCGCCCGGGGTCTGGGCTGCTGCCCGCCGGCCGAAGTCACAGCGCAGGCGAGCAGCAGGCCGGCGCCCGTCAGTCGCGCCGGGCTCATCCTGCAGCCGGAGCCGGCGGAGTGAGAGCAGTCTGCAACCGCTCGATCAGCTCTGCTTGTGCCGGATTGAGTTTCTCCCGGGCCACTGCGGGAGTGAACCAGCCGCAGCGATCCACTTCGGGAAAGGTGAGCCATCGGCCCGATCCGCGAGGCCACTCGGTCTTCATCGTGTTACTGGTAACCTGGGCAGGGTCGGCATCGCCTTCCCAGGCCCAGGCGTGGACCAGCTTTCCGGCCTTCTGCCGCACGACGCCGAGTGGAATGAATGGACCGGTCGGACACACGCCGGTCTCCTCTTCGAATTCGCGGCACGCGGCAGCCAGCAGGTCCTCGCCTGGCTCGGCCACGCCTTTGGGAATGGTCCAGGCACCATTATCGCGCCCTTTCCAGAAGGGCCCGCCCGGGTGTGCCAGGAATAACTCGAGTCCGCCAGAGGACCGACGGTAGAGCAGGAGTCCAGCGCTGGCCTTCGACGGGTTCAGGGTCGTGCTCGCAGTGCGCAGAAGTAACCCGCGGGATCAGGCACGATGCGGTTGGTTCCGCTCTCGATGGCCACTTCCCAACCGGGTTCGGCCTGCCACCAGCCCCAGAAGCCGTCCTCACTCACGGCGGTGATCTCCAGCTGCTCCACAGGGGAATCTACGGCGGGCTGGCCCAGGCGGAGGTGGTCGCCGGTCAGGACCGCACCCGGCTGTTTCGGGTCCCGGGAACTGGCGCCCGGGCGCCAGGTGCTGTCTCCCTGAGTCGGGTCCAGCCAGCCCACCAGGTCGCGGGCTGCTCCTCCAACCGCCCCGACCCGGGCCAACGAATCCGGCGGCGCCAAATGCAGCCTCCCGGTGGCAACAGCTCCGGCATCCGGCTGGGTTCTGACCTGGATCAGCTGGTATTCGCCCGCCAGGGTACGGGCTCGGGCCCTCATCGGATGCTGGGCATCTGCCGGCACCGCAGGGCCGCATCGCTCCGGTGCCGGCGCAGGCGCACCGGGCCGACAAGCCATCAGGGCCCCGGCCGCGACGGAGCAAAGGAGTGCTCGGTGCGTAGCGACTCCGTAAGGAAGAGTTCTGCAGTGTTTTGATGTACCCAGGGGCTCCGCCCCGGCCAGAGCGGAACCGATTCGAACGTATGCTTATTCCATGAGATGGGGAAGGAGGCAATGGCCCGGACCGCAAAACCATGGTAGCGTTATGAATCCTTTGACTTGATGCACCTATGAGCCCTCGACGCTTGCTGGGCCGCCGCCCATCCACGCCGGTCCGAACCTCCGCCAGTTCACCGACAGGCCAGAGCCTGCCCAGTGATGTCGATTGCCAGACTTGCCGGCGAGTAGGCATCGTCGGGGTAGTGTTCGCTGCGCTGTGGGCGCTCACGCTGTTCCTGAACAACGTGGTGGCAGGCTGGTTGGGGTCGATGGGGTTCATGCGCAATCTCTGGCCCTTCCCCGGCAACATGGTTGCTACGGTGGGATTTGCCAGCTCGCTGCTCATGGTCTGGTTGGCCCGTCGTTGGAGCGGCAAGTCGATGCTGCTGGACATGGGATCCGGCTATCTGGTACTTCAGTGCCTTCTGATTGCGATTCTGAGCCAATGGGGTCCGGTCCCAATCAGTCCCCGGGTCTCCTGGGTTTGCATTCCGATCCTCTTCTATCCAGCGATCGTCCCCAACACGCCCAGGAAGACACTGGTCACGTCGCTCCTGGCTGCCTCGACCGAACCAGTGGCGCTGGGCCTGAGCCATCTCCGTGGCGTCGACGTACCCTTGAACGCCTTCTACCTGATCTGGAATTTCCTACCAACCTACATCTGTGCTTTTCTGGTGGTGATTCCCGTCAAAATCATCCATAGCCTGGGTCAGCAGGTCCGGCGCGCGCGCGAGCTGGGCAGTTACCGACTGGAGGAGCCGCTCGGCAAGGGCGGCATGGGCGAGGTATTCCGGGCCACCCATCAGATGCTTGCCCGGCCGGCGGCCGTGAAGCTGATCCGCTCGGAGATCATCGGGTCGAGCACGCCGGCCGCCGCGCGAGTCATCGTGGAGCGCTTTCGCCGTGAGGCCGAGGCGGCCGCGTCGCTCCGTTCTCCTCACACCATCGGTCTGTATGACTTCGGGGTTTCTCAGGACGGGACTTTCTTCCTGGTGATGGAGCTGCTGGACGGACTCGATCTGGAGACGCTGGTGGAGCGCTTCGGACCGTTGCCGCCCGAGCGCGCGGTTCATCTGCTGCGCCAAGCGTGCGATTCTCTGGCCGAGGCTCATGCCCGTGGCCTGGTACATCGCGACATCAAGCCGAGTAACATCTTTACCTGTCGCATGGGGCTGGAAGTCGACTTCGTGAAGGTGCTGGACTTTGGGCTGGTCAAGGCCATGGGCGAGGGTGACCGGGAGGCGACACTGCTTACCGAGCCGGACAGCACGACCGGCACGCCGGCGTACATTGCCCCCGAGATGGTGCGGGGTGATCGTACGCCGGATCACCGGGTCGACCTCTACACCCTCGGCTGCGTGGGTTACTGGCTGCTGACCGGGCGACTGGTGTTCCAGGCACCCAACGCGATTCAACTCATGTATCAGCACGCCAATGCCTCGCCGGTACCTCCCTCGGAGCGGAGCGAGATCGAGATCGGTCCCGAGCTCGACCGGGTCATTCTGTCGTGTCTGGCCAAGGTCCCCGAGGACCGGCCTCAGTCGGCCGCCGAGCTGTCCCGGCTTCTCGCCGCGGCGGTGCCGGGGAATCTCTGGAGCGAGGAGCGAGCCCATCGCTGGTGGGACCGGCACCATCCGGGAGCCGCGGGCATCCACCCTCGTGACGCCAGCCGTAAGGTGCTGACTAAGACCATGGAGCTGGGTTGGACCCCGGTAGAAACGCCCGGCCCGGAGATCGGGTCCGCCGCGTCGTAATGCAATCTTCCACCCGCTGAAGTAACCCGATCATGACAACCAGTACCCGAATCGGCTCGCCCGCAGCGCACCGGGCCGGGCCGCTCGACCGTGCCCTCCGTTTGTTCACCGACGTGAAAGCGGGCGAAGCCGGCACCGCTCTCCTGCTCGCCTGCAACGTGTTTCTCCTGTTCTGGGCTTATTACGTAATCAAACCGATTCGCGAGGCACTCATTCTTTCCGGCGGCGGGGCCGAAGTGAAGTCCTACGCCGCCGCGGGCCAGGCCTTGCTTTTGTTGGCGCTGGTGCCGGCATACGGGGCTCTGGCTGATCGGCTCCCCCGGCGGAGTTTGCTCAACGCGGTGACAGCTTTCTTCGCGGTGTGTCTGGTGCTGTTCTCCGCCTTGACCCGGGCCGAGGCTCCTGTGGGCGTGGTCTTCTTTCTCTGGGTCGGCATCTTCAACCTGATGATCGTGGCGCAGTTCTGGTCCTTCGCCAATGACATCTACACCAAGGAGCAGGGCGAGCGGCTCTTTGCGATTGTCGCGTTTGGTGGCTCTCTCGGCGCTGTGCTCGGTAGCGCGTTCGCGGGTCGGCTCATTCCTCTCATTGGTGTGCCCGGGATGCTCCTGGTTGCAGCGGGACTGCTCGTCGTAGCCGCCGGCATCAGCAACCTGGTGGATGCCCGGGAGCGGCTTCGTCATGAGACTCATCTTCCCCAGCACCTCACCACGGCCGAAATTCCCGCCGCTACCGGCGAATACCAGATCCAGACTGTGGACCAGGCCGAGAAGCTGACCGTCTCCATGCCCGGGGTAGCTCCGCCATCCCGGGGCGGCACCTTTCGCCTGGTCTTTCAGGACCGGTACCTGCTGTTGATTGCCCTGTTGATGCTGGTGGTCAATTGGGTGAATACGACGGGCGAATACATCCTGGGGCGGACGGTGACCCACGCAGCTGAGCAGGCGGTTACGGCCGGCAACGTGGGCGGGCTGACCGTTTCGGAATACATCGGGCAGTTCTACTCCGATTTTTTCTTTCTAGTCAACATGCTGGGACTTGCCCTCCAGCTCTTCGTGGTTTCCCGTCTGCTGAAATACTTCGGGGTGAAGGTCGGGATCGCGATCCTGCCGGTTATCGCTCTCACCGGGTATGCCATTCTTTCGGTGGTCCCGATTCTGGCGCTGGTGCGAACGGTGAAGATTGCGGAAAACGCAACCGACTACTCAATCCAGAGCA
>Ga0075431_100008088_pt1 | contig 10499 bp, 5 predicted proteins | sample RhiMetdeltSRZDD5_FD_75297 | JGI IMG/M metagenome (GOLD analysis project Ga0075431, IMG submission 75297) | Populus rhizosphere microbial communities from Tennessee, USA - Rhizosphere MetaG P. deltoides SRZDD5 | ecosystem: Host-associated > Plants > Roots > Rhizosphere > Soil | place: USA...
GCGACGCTCGGGGGCGCCGAATTTTGGCCGCGCGTCTCGGCGTTCGGGGCGGCACCGGACAACGACAGCAGCAATACCAAACCGGTAAGGAGTCTTGCGATCGTCATAAGCTCTGCCGGTTAGACGCCCGCGCTATTCTGCGAGGCTGATCAAGACTATTCATCTCCGCGACGGTCATGGCGCATCGCCGATCACCGGCCCGCCATGCTGCGATGCCACGCCGTCGCCACTTCCCCCTCAAACGTCGGTAATCCCTTTGATGACCTGCCCGCCGAACTGGCTCAATTGCATCTGCCGGCCGTTGTGCGGGTAGCGCAGACGGTCGTCATCCAGCCCCAGCAGTCGCAGCATCGTGACGTGAATATCGCGCAGCGGGTGGACCGCCTCGACCGCCGCGCCGCCGATTTCGTCGGTCGCGCCGACAACGCCCGGCTTGACGTCGCCGCCCGCGAACCACATCGTCATGCCTTTCGGATTATGGTCGCGCCCGTACACCAGCCCGCCGCGGACCCCGTTGTCGGGCGATCGCCCGAACTCACCCGCCCAGATCACCAGCGTGCTCTCGAGCAGGCCGGTGCGTTTCAAATCCTTGAGCAACCCGGCGATGGGCTTGTCCACGGCGCGCATGCGGTTCCTATGCGCCGTGGCGATGTCGTCGTGCGAATCCCAGCCCGACGAATAGACCTGGACGAAGCGCACGCCTTTCTCGACGAGGCGGCGGGCCAATAAACACCGGCGCCCGAACGCGTCCGACTCTTTTTCGCCGATGCCGTAAAGCTGTTTCGTCGCGGCGGGCTCCTGCTCGATCTCCACGATGCCGGGAATCTCACTCTGCATGCGAAACGCGAGCTCGTACGCTTCGATGCGCGCGGCGAGCTCCATCTTGTTCGCGTGTCGCTCTTGATGGCTCCGGTTGAGTTCGTTGAGAAAATTGAGATTGCGCCGTTGCGTCTCCCTCGTGACCCCGGGCTGTGGCTCAAGGTCGAGGATCGGCGCGCCGCTCGCGCGCAACGGCGTGCCTTGAAAATGGGGCGGCAAAAAACCGTTCGACCAATTAGGCGCGCCGCCCTGCGGGTAGATTATGTCAGGCAGGACGACGAACGCGGGCAGGTGCTGGTTCATCGTCCCGAGGCCGTAGGTCGCCCAGGCGCCGACCGCCGGCTCTGTGCCGAACATACTGCCCGTGTTCAGGTGATAGAGCGCCGTCGGATGATTGACGCTGTCGGCCTGCCCGCCGCGATAAAAACAGATGTCATCCACACATTCGGCGACGTGGGAGAAATGCTCACAGATTTCCATGCCGTTCTTGGCGCGGGTGAAATTGAAAGGGCTGGCGACGTAATACCTCTTGCCCGATTCCATGTTCGAGACGAATTTCGTCCGCTCTTTGACGAACTCCTTCATGTGCAGCTCGCGCAGTTTCGGCTTCGGGTCGAACGTGTCGATGTGCGAAGGGCCGCCGTCCATCAGCAGAAAAATGCAAGCCCTCGCTTTGGCGGTGAGGTGAGCCGGTTTCGGCGCCAGCGGAGACTGGTCGAATCCGGAATCCGGAATCCGGAGTCCGGGGCCGGCAGAGGTTTCTTGCGCAAGCAACGCCGACAGCGCGATGCCGCCAAAGCCCATCGCGCTCCTGAATAAGAACTCGCGGCGTGATTCGAGAGTCGGTCGATCCACCGTCTGCCCCTTCATCGCATCAACCCCCTCAGTAAACGTAGACAAACTCATTCGCGTTGATCAGCGCGAGGCAGACTTCGGCCAACGCCCGAGTCTCTGCCGAAACCTGGCCGGGGTGTAGGTTGTATTGGTAACGGCCCCAATCTTGATCTTCGGTAAAGCGAAACGTCTCGCCGCTGAATTCGCTGTTAACCGCCGCCGTGGCCGGCCCGCGCGGCGCGAGCGGCGCGGGGCTGTCGGCGCGGTGATGCGCCGTCATGGCGGCCAGATGCGCGAGCGCTAACTGTTTTTCTCGCGGGGCGGGCTGGCGCTGAAAGGCGAACTGGAAGGCCAACTCGACCTGCCGGGCGCGATCCTTCGCCATCGTTTCCAGCCGTTTCGCGAAGGCCAGCGAAATGTCCGTCGAAAAGCGACTGTTGAAAAGACTGAAGACCTGGGGCGCGATCGTGCTCGACCGGCGGAATTCACACGACTCGTTCGGGTTCGCGCCGTTGAAGACCTCGAGGAGAGGGTTGATGAGGCTGCGTTGTTGAAAGGTGTAAATCGTCCGGCGATTGCGCTCCGCTTTCGCCGATGAAGCCTCATACGGCGGCGCGACCGTGCCCATAATCAAACGCGGTTGCGCTACCAAATCTTCGTTGATCTCAGGGAAGCCGCCGGGGCCGCCCATCTCCAGATTCAATTCGCCGGAAACCATGAGCAGACTGTCGCGCAGGACCTCGGCCTCGATGCGGCGCGGGGTGAAGCGGGCGAGCAGGTTGTTCTCAGGATCGGCCTTCGCCGCACGCTCGGCGTCGGCCTGGTCGGCTTCCGGGTACTGCGAGGCGCGTTGGTAGGCCGCCGAATTCATCAACAGACGGTGCAGCCCCTTCACCCTCCACCCGTTCTCGACGAAATTCACCGCCAGCCAATCGAGCAGTTCGGGCGCCGTCGGCCGTTTGCCAAGCTTGCCGAAATTATTGCTCGTTTCGACGACGCCTTTGCCGAAATGATACTGCCAGACGCGGTTGACCAAGACGCGCGCGGTCAGCGGATTGTTGCGGTCGGCGATCCAGCGCGCCAAGCCCAAACGCCGCCCGGCGGCGGCTTCGGTGATCCTGTCCGTCGCCCCGGCTTCAGCCGGCACCTGTGGCCGGCGGGCGCTCGCGGCCGAAGTTGAGGCGACGAGCTTTGCGGGCGCGCCGAGCACGGCCGGCATCACCTTCTCGCCGCGCGCGCTCAAATTGCCTCCCGCAAGGATGAAGGTCTCTTCGGCGGGCCGCTTACCTTTGGCCCCCCCGCTTGACACGCTCAAAGCCAGCGGCGCAAAACGTTTGAGCGCCAAGTTGAGCATCTCGACGCGCTTGAGGTACGCGCGTTCGAGTTCGAGATTTTCAATCTGTTTCGGGTCAGTGCGTTTCAGCTCCGTCTGCGGCGACATCGCTTCGGGCGCACGATTCGTCGTCGGCATCGCACCTTTGCGTCGCGGCCTCTTGCCCAGCGCCAACGCCACGTCATCGTATTTCTGCTCGGCGCGTTCGAGGCGCGGCTGCAATTGCGCGCGCTGGACGGCGGCCCGGCTCAGATTTTCACCCGGCAGAAATTCCGCCGGGCGCTCCTCGAAGTAGGTCGTCGCGAAGACCGCCTGCACGCCGTAATAATCCTTCGCCGGGATCGGGTCAAATTTATGGTCGTGGCATTTGGCGCAGCCCATGGTCAACCCGAGGAACGCCGTCACCGTCGAATGCGTCACGTCATCAAGCCATTCCTGCCGCGTCACGGCTTCGACGCTCATCGACGTGTGCTCCCAAGGCCCCATTCGCAAAAAGCCCGTGGCGACTAAATTCTCGACGTCCTGCGGATCGAGTTCGTCGCCCGCGATTTGTTCGAGGATGAAGCGGTCGTACGGCTTGTCTTCATTGAAGCTCCGGATGACGTAATCGCGGTACCGCCACGCGTTCGGGCGTTCGTAATCATTCGAGCCTCCGGCGGTGTCGGCGTAGCGCACGACGTCAAGCCAGTGCCGCCCCCAGCGCTCGCCGTAACGCGGCGACTGAAGCAGCCGCTCGACCACTTTCTCAAATGCCTTCGCCGTCGGCAGTGGGTCGCGCACAAAGTCGGCGACCTCGTGCGGTGACGGCGGCAGCCCGTGCAGATCAAAGGTGGCGCGGCGAATCAGCGTGACGCGGTCGGCCTGAGGGGCGGGCTTAATCGCTTTTTGATTGAGCCTTTGCAGGATGAAAGCGTCAACCGGAGTTTGAATGCGTGGCGCGCCCCCAATAACAGGGACGTCATGGCGCTCGACGGGTTTGAACGCCCAGACTTCTTCCCCGGCGTTTGTCCACTTCGCTTCGGCGGCCGTCGCGGGGGCGCCCTGGCTTCGTTTGACCCAGGGCGCCCCCGCGTCTATCCACTTTTTGAACGCGGCAATCAATTCGCCGGGCAGCGGCTTGCCGGGCGGCATCTGCTTGAACCCGTCGCCGCCGAGCAGGGCTAGATAGAGCGGGCTCTTCTCCGCGCTGCCGGGTATCATGGCTGCGCCGCGCCGGCCGCCTTTGAGCAAGGACTCGCGCGAGCGCAGGTCGAGTTCGGCGGCGCCGTCTTCGCCGTGACAGGTCTGACATTTCGCCGCCAGCGTCGGCGCGACCTTCTCGAGGAATAGTTGTTCCGCCGGCGCGAGCGCCGGTTGCTGTCCGGCCCGCCCGGCCGCGTGGCCCGGCGAGTGACCGGACCAACAAACTGAAGCCCCGCAGATCAAGACAAGTAGTTTAAGCGAGAGGGAAAAAGATGAATGTCTCATGTGATCCGACGGGTGGCGCCGCGCGGCTAATGAGTGTTTCATGGCTGCCTTCAAAGGCGGCGCGCGTAGGCGTAATACGCGCCGCAGAGTTCCTTGCCTTGCGCGTCATAGAACCACGTCTGCATTTGCAGCCGGGCGGCGGTCTTGAGCGGCACGGTGAAGAGGGCCGCTTTGTCGGATTCGCCCACCGGCGTGGTTTGATCGAAGTCGCCGATCTTCAACCGCGCCTTGGCGATCGGCAGCGCCTTGCCCGCGGGGTAGGCGCCGTCAGTCAGCTTTGCTTCGGGCGTGCCCGCGCTCATGGCGGTGTCGGCTTCTTGAGGCCAGCGGCGCAGCGCGATTTGATAGCGGCCCTCGCGCGCGACGGCCACCGTCCACGGAGCGTTTTTGTTTTCGCCGGGGCGCACGCAGTTGACGACGTTGTCGCAGTAGACGTTCGCCCAGTCCACCGCCGTCATGGTCACCGGGTTCTCTTGCGGCGCGCCGATGACGATCGGGACGAAATCGTTCAAGCGCGGCTCGACCTCGGCCCACCAGCGGTCGTAGTGCTCGCGCATCCGCCGCCCGACGGCCGGATGCGTACCCGCCACGTCGCGCTGCTGCCCGGGGTCGCTCGCCAGATCGTACAACTCCGTTCCCTTGACTAGCCGCCATTTGTTCCAGAGCACCGCCGCCTCGTACTTGCGCGGCGTCTGGCCGTATTGTACCACCAGCATCCGGTCGGCGAGCTTCTCCGTTTTGCCGCGCAGCAGCGGGGCCAGGCTCAGGCCGTCGAACTTCACCCCTTGCGCCCCTTCACCCCTCCTCACTTGCTGCAACCCGGTCAATTCGATCAACGTCGGCAGCAAATCCTGGATCTGGGTCAGCGCTTCCACGTCCCCCGCCGGGCGCAGTCCGCCCTTCGGCCAGCGGATCAAACACATGGCGCGATGCCCGCCGTCGTAATAGGTCGTCTTGCCTTCGCGCATTCCGGCGTTGAAGGTCTTGACGCCCGCCGTCCCGCCGTTGTCGTTCATGTAAATGACGATCGTGTTCTCGGACAAACCGCTCGAGCGCAGAAACTCATCCAGCCTGCCGACGTTCTCGTCGAGGTTGGCGATCATCCCGAAAAAGCCCGCCGGCCCTTTGCCTTCGTACGGCTGCTTGTATTTCCGCGGCACCCACGCCGGGCCGTGCGGCGCATTGGTAGGCAGGTAGAGGAAGAACGGTTCGTTGCGCTCGCGCCGCTCCCTCATCCATTTCATGCTCAGATCGAACCAGACGTCGGTGCAGTACCCTTTGTACTGTTCCAGCCTGCCGTTGTGGTGATAGAAATCGTCGAAGTTGTCGTTGAGCCACGGCTCCGCGACCGACATGACGCCCCAGCCCATGTGGTAGACCGCTTCGTCGAATCCCCTGTGGTGCGGCAGGTTCGGGTAAGAATCGCCGAGATGCCATTTGCCGAAGAGCGCCGTGCGATACCCCCCGGCCTTGAAGATTTCGGCCATCGTCGGAAAGCCCGGGCGCAGCAGCGAACGCCCCGCCGTCACCGATGTCGCGCCGTTGCGCAGCGCGTCGACGCCGGTCATCAACTGCCCCCGCGTCGGCGTGCACATCGGCGCCACATGGAAATCGGTCAGCCGGACGCTCTCGCCGTGCAGTTTGTCGAGATTTGGTGTTCTGAGCACCGGGTTCCCGTGCGCGGAAAGGTCGCCGTAGCCCTGATCGTCGGAGAGGATGATGATCACGTTCGGCTTGCCCGCCTGGCCGGAAGCGGGAGGCGGGGGCGCGCTCATGAGCAACGTCGCACAACATAACGCGATCAAGGGCCACGCCTGATGGCGCGCCTTTGTTCGTTTCTTCATGCCTCTGGCCTCCGCGGTCGAACAATACGACGTCGTGTCCCACGATCCTATCGCTTCGGGGCAGCGCGCCTCGCCAGCCGTCGCAGCGCTGACTCAGAACTTCAACGTCACGCCATCTCGAGCCCCCGCAACGTGCCGGTGCTGGTGGCGAACTTGTCCGCTTCGATGCCGAGGCGCTGCAGCACGTTGACGAAGAGGTTCGGCAGCGGGTAGTTGCGCTCGCGGTCGAACGCGAGGTGCTGGCCGTGCTTGAAGCCGCCGCCGGCGAAGAGCGTGGGCAGGTTGGTGGTGACGTGTGTGTTCGCGTCGCCGAGGTTCGTGCCGTAGAGCGTCATCGTGCGGCCGAAGAGCGTCTCGCCGCCCTCCCGCCGGGACTTGAGCTCGGTGAAGAGATGATCGAGCAGCTTCATGTGCGCCCGATCAATGACCTCTAGTTGCCGGAGCTTTTCCGGGGATTTCCCGTGGTGCGAAAGGCTGTGGTAGCCGTCCGTCATCGTCTCGCCTTCGACCTTGATCGCGGGCGAGTTGACGCTGTCGAGCAGCAGCGCGATGAGCCGCGTGGAATCGGTCTCGAACGCGAGCCGCGCGATGTCGTACATGAGCCGCACTTTCTCTATATAGTCGCGCGTCTCCGCGGGGTCGACGGGCGGCTTCTCGCTGACGACGGGCTTGGGCTTGCGCTCCCATTCCTCGGCCTTGCCGAGACGTTGCTCGAGGTCGCGCACGCCGGTGAGGTACTGATCGAGCCGCTCGCGGTCGCGCGCGCCGACGTCGCGCTGCAGGCGGCGCGTCTGGTCCGCCACGGTGTCCATGACACTCTGCCCGAGCGCCAGGCGACGCATCTGCGCGCGGACCTCCTCCGGAGAGCCGACCAGGAAGAGGCGCTTGAAGATCTCCGACGGTTTCTCCTCGGACGGGATGAGCACGCCCCCGCCGGTCCACGAAAGGCTGCGCATTCCCTGCTGGACGTTGACGCCGAGCGTGAGCGATGGGAAACGTGTCAGGTGGCCGACGCGCTCGGCGACGAACTGGTCGAGCGAGATCGTGTTGCGGAAGCCGCCGCTCCCGGGGTGCGGCGCGGCGGTGAGGAAGCAGTTGTCCGCCGGATGGCCGCCGTCCACGTCGGGATGCCAGACTCCGCTCAAGACGGTGAAATCCTCGCGATGCGCGCGCAGCATTTCAAGATACGGTGAAAGCTGATACCCGCGACCCGCCTGGTCAGGCGCGGGGAAAAACTTCCCCGGGAGCAGCCCCAGGTTGTTGCAGACGGCGAAGAGCCGGCGCGGCGCGGGGGCGTCGACCGCCGCGCGCGAGAAGGCGGGCACCATGGCGTCAAGCAACGGCAGCCCGAGGGCCACGCCGGTTCCGCGCAGGAAGCGTCGCCGCGAGACGGTTTGTCGTGTCGAGATGTGAATCGTCTTCATGCCGATTGTCCTCGGGTGAATCACTTGTTCTGAAAAAGTTCGCTTTCGACGATCGAATGAATCAGCGACGTCACGCCGTAGCCCGTGGCCGCGGCGCGGTCGAGAATCGCTTCGACCTTTGGACGGTCGCCGAATCGCACCGGCGCGCCCGTGGCGTAGGTGACGAGCTGTCCCGCGAGATTGCGGGCGACCTGCCGCTCGTCCTGGAGCAGGAGGCGTTTGAACTCGCGGACGCCCTCAAACCGGCGCCCGTCGGGCAAGACGCCGGACGCGTCTACGGGTTGCGCATAACGAAACTCGAAGAAGTGGCCGGCTTTGCTGATGCCGGGCGCCTTCTCGCCCTCGCCCAGCGCGCGGTAACGCTCGCGCCACCCACCCAGCACGTCGAAGCTTTCGAGCGCGAAGCCGGGCGGATCGATCTTCGCGTGGCAGACGTTGCAGCTCTGCTGCGTGCGATGTTTGTCGAGTTGCTCGCGGATGGTCACCGCCCCGCGCGTGTCCGGCTCCACCGCGGGAACCGCGGCCGGCGGCGGCGGCGCGGGTTTGCCGAGAATGCGCTCCATAATCCAGACCCCGCGCAGCACGGGCGAAGTGGTCGTGCCGTTCGCGGTCACCTTGAGCACGCTGGCTTGTGTCAGCAGGCCGCCCCGCGGGGAATCCTGTGGCAGAGTCACGCGCCGAATCCCGACCCCCGGTGCCGCCGGCAACCCGTAATGCGCCGCCAAACGCTCGTTGACCATGACGAAGTCGGAGGCGACCAGGTTACGCGCCGGCAGGTCGCCGCGCAGCAACTCGGCGAAGAAAGCCCGCGTCTCGTCCGCGGCGGACTCCACGAGGAAGTCGTCCAGATAGTAGTCGGCATAGAGCGCCGCGTCCGGCGAAGTATTGTTGACCTTGCGCAGGTCGAGCCAGTAATCGAGGAAGGCTTCGACGAAACGCCGCGATCTGGCGTCGGCGAGCATGCGCCCCACCTGCGCGCGCAGCACGGCGGGTTTTCGCAGCGCGCCCCGTTCCGCCAGCGAGCGCAGCGTCGCATCCGGTGCCGAGTTCCAGAGGAAATAGGAGAGGCGCGCGCCTAGCGCGTGGTCATCGAGCGGGCCAGCCCTTTCTTCCAGCGTGACGAACGCCGGCGAGCAGAGCACGGCGGAATAGGTGGTGATCATCGCCTCGGAGAAGCCGGAGCCGGAGGCAAGCGCGGTCTGAGCGAGCTTCAAAAACGGCTGCACGTCCTCCTCGCGCAGCGGACGGCGGTATGCCTGCCGCAAAAATGCGCGCAGCAGGCGCTTCGCATCGGCGTGTGCATCCTTGGTCGTGATCTCCGCCTCAGCCTTCGCGCCGGTCTTGATCGGCAGGTCGCCGAACATCAGCCGGTGCCCTTGGCCGGGCCAGGCGTCGGAGATCGGCCCCTCTACCTCCAGCCAGCGAAAGGCGACGCCCGGCTGGCCATCCCGCTGCGCCAGCGGATTGCGCCAGCCGCCGGGCGGCCGCGAGCGGAAGAGACGCACCGCGTCGGGGCGAATCGTTTCGCCTTTGAGCAGATACACCTCGAGCTCGCTCACCGCAGGCTCGGGGCCGACTTCAAAGCTGCCCAGCTTGCGCAGCAGGCGCGGCGGCGTTTCGGCGTAGAGGCTCACCGGCTCGCGGGTGCGACCGGCGGCGGCGACGTGCCGGCTGGGCTTCCACCAGCGCTCGGCGCTCTCCGGCCCGGCCCAGAAAGAATGCGCGTTGATCCGCAGCTTGTAGCGCCCGGCCGCCGGGGCCTTGAATCTGTCGAACTTGATCTCGAGCGGCTCGTAAGTGCTGGCCACCACACCCATGGCCTCCAGCTCGCGCCGCCCGGGATCTTTTTCCCCGACGGTCATCGGCGCCTTGCCTTCGAGCGCCGGCACGTCCGAAGCATGCCCGACGATTGGAAACGTCGCCCGTTCGGGGGCGCGGTTGAACTGGCTGAACTGCACCCGCCTGGAGAAGGCGGGCTGCTCGCGCGCATAGAACCGCTTCGTCTCGGTCACAGGCCGCGCCGTCTCATGCGCCATGACCTCGCGCAAGGCATACTCCGCCGCCGCCAGGTAGCGGCTCATCTGCACGTGCGAGACGTCCAGCGCCTCGCCCACCTTGTTGAAGCGAAACGCCTCGCCGTCTTCGGGCAGCATCTCTTTCACCTGTAGCCATGGCGCGCCGAGCAAGTCGCGCAGCGTATTCTCATACTCGTAACGGTTCATCCGGCGCCAGGCCGCGCGCCCCTCGCGCCGCACCCGCGCGTCGTCCGCCGCGATCATCGGCCCCGCAAGCGCCTTCAGGAACGGGGCGCGCGCCGCATCGTCCGGCCGCGCCTTCTTTCCCGGCGGCATCTCTCCGTCGCGCACGCGGTCGTGAACCTTGACCCAGGTGGCGAATGTCTCGGCATCCGCCAGATCGAATTTGAGCGAGGTCAGGTCCAGGCCGCCCTTCTTCGCCGCGCTGTCGTGGCAGGCGTGGCAGTGGGCTTCCAGAAAATCGCGCACGGCCGCCGGGCCGCGCGACGGCCGCGCATCGGCGCCCACGGTTTGCGGTCTCGGGCGCGCCGCCCACGAAGCGCTCAGGGCCAGCGCGACAACGGCGACGAATTTGAGTCTTCCGGTCATGGCTTCTCCGCCGGCGTCGTCACTGCGTCTCCCTTAACAGGCGTTGTAATGCCAGCTTCATCTCATTGAGGGCCGGTCGCGCGCCCGGATCGGCGATCAGGTTCTTCATCTCGCCCGGATCGGCCTTCAAATCGTAGAGCTCATCCGCCCCGTC
>Ga0075431_100008092_pt1 | contig 10496 bp, 7 predicted proteins | sample RhiMetdeltSRZDD5_FD_75297 | JGI IMG/M metagenome (GOLD analysis project Ga0075431, IMG submission 75297) | Populus rhizosphere microbial communities from Tennessee, USA - Rhizosphere MetaG P. deltoides SRZDD5 | ecosystem: Host-associated > Plants > Roots > Rhizosphere > Soil | place: USA...
CGTCTACGCGCGCGGGTATTCATACATGACGGACAATGCTGAAGCGTGTGTGAATTGTCACGTCATGCAGGACCAGTTCAGCGGTTGGTTGAAGTCGAGTCATCGTTCGGTCGCGGTTTGCAACGATTGCCACACGCCGCCCGGTCTCATTCCCAAATACGCCACCAAGGCGCGAAACGGTTTCTGGCACTCCTATTACTTCACGACCGGCTGGTTCGAAGACAACATTCACATCACCCCGCGAGGACGTGAAGTAACGGAACAAGCCTGCCGCAAGTGTCACGAGGACATCGTTCAGGCGATCGAAGGCGCCCACGCCAACACCAATTCGCAAACCAGTTGTATTCGCTGTCACAACTCAGTTGGGCACCTGCATTAGAGCGCGCGGAACTCAATTCACGGAGAAGACGAATGTCTGAAGAGAAGCAGAACCAGCCCATCAGCCGCAAACGTCGTTCCCTGATATTTTTCGGGCTCATCGCATTGGCTGTCGGAGCTACAGTTCTGGGACTGGCGCTGCTGGTAAACATCTTTCAGCGCAAACAGGAAGCACGCAATCCGTTTTTCAGAGTCGTAGAGTTGAATGACGACACGGTCGATCCGAGCATTTGGGGCAAGAATTTTCCGCTTCAGTACGACGACTATCTGAAGACAACCGATCAGGTACGAACACGTTACGGCGGCAGCGAAGCGGAACCGCGCACGCCGACGCAAGCCGATCCGCGTTCGATCGTGGCCCAATCGCGTCTCGAAGAGGATCCACGGCTCAAGATCATGTGGGCCGGATACGCGTTTTCACGAGACTTCCGCGAAGAGCGCGGCCACGCGTACATGCTCGAAGACCAGACGTTCACTGAACGCCAGCAGGTAGCGAAACAACCCGGCACCTGCATCAACTGTCACGCCTCAGCCTACGTTGCGTACAAGCAGCTTGGCGGCGGCGACATCTTCAAAGGCTTCGAAGCACTCAACAAGATGCCGTATTTCGACGCCCGCAAGATCGTGAACCACCCGGTCGCGTGTATCGACTGTCATGATTCGCAGACGATGCAACTGCGCGTAACTCGCCCTGCTTTTATCGAAGGGATGCGCGCGTTGAAAGCTTCGCAGGGCGTTCAGAACTACGATGTGAACACACAAGCGACGCGGCAGGAGATGCGCGCCTACGTTTGCGGCCAGTGTCACGACGAGTATCACTTCAGCGGGCCTGAGAAACGCCTGGTCTATCCGTGGGCCAAAGGGCTGCAAGTGGAAAACATTCTCGCCTTTTACGACGAGCAGAAGTTCAAAGACTGGGACCACGCCGCCACCGGCGCGCCGGTGCTCAAAGCGCAGCATCCGGAGTTTGAGATGTGGAACCAGGGAATTCACGCGCGCTCAGGCGTCTCCTGTGCCGATTGCCACATGCCTTACAAACGCGAGGGCGCTTTGAAGGTCAGCGATCATCACGTGCGTTCGCCGCTGCTCAACATCAATCGCGCCTGCCAGACGTGTCACAAGTGGACGGAAGACGAGCTGAAAGCACGAGTCGAAACGATTCAAACGCGCACGCACAATCTGCGCAATCTCGCCATGGAGGCGCTCGTCGATTTGATCAACGACATCAAGGCCGCGCGAGACGCAGGCCGCACGGACACGGCCGTGACAACAGCGCAGGACTTTCAACGCCGCGCGCAGTTTTACGTCGACTTCATCGAGTCAGAAAACTCAAACGGGTTCCACGCGTCACAGGAATCCGCGCGAATTCTCGGCGAGTCGATCAACTTCTCGCGGAAAGGACAGGTCGCTGTCCGCGGCGGCTCGCAACCAACTCCGAGCCTGCCTCGCAGTCCGAGTAAGTGATGGACGACAGGGTACACAAGCTGGACCAACAGTTTCTCTCGGATGTCACTCTCGGTCCGCTCGTTTTCGACACGCTGCGAAGTGCTCAACAGGAACTGGGCCTGACCTACGGCAATCGTCCAACCTGCCCCTTTCTCCGCCCGTACATCCTGAACCGTCGTGAATACAACTCGATCAAGCACGCCGCTGAAGTCGTTGCGCATGCTTTTGAAAAAGTCGCTGACGAGGCCCTCCGAAACAGACAGTTGATGGATCTATTGTCGCCGACTCCTTTGGAGGAGGAGATGGCGCGGATCGATCCGGGATACGCCCGGTTGTGTGTGACGAGCCGGCTCGACTCGTACATCACCGCGCAGGGATTTCAGTTTCTGGAGTACAACGCAGAGAGTCCGGCCGGTGTTGGAGACCAGATGCAGCTCGAAAAACTGCTGTTCACATTGGAGCCGATGCGATCGTTTCTGGCGAGCCATCCGCATTGGCTGCCGCAACCGCATCGAGCACTTCTGAATTCGCTGTTGCAAGCGTACAGGGAGTGGGGCGGAGAAATAGAAAAGCCTCAGATCGCAATCGTCGATTGGCGCGGCGTGCCGACCGGAAGTGAGTTTCGAGTGCTTCAGGAACACTTCGTCGAATGCGGACATCCGACAGTCATTGCCGATCCCTCTGATCTCGTTTACGACGGCGACCGTCTTTTCTGCGACGAGTTCCGGATCGATATCCTGTACAAGCGTGTAGTCATTCATGAGTTTCTGAATAAGGCCCAGCACGATCACCCGTTGACGCGTGCCTACAGGGACGGGCGTGTATTCATGGCGAATTCATTCCGAACCAAGTTGGCACACAAGAAAGCCGGTTTTGCCGTTCTCACCGATCCGTCTTATGACTATCTATTTGACTCGCTTCAGCGCGACGTAATCCGCAAGCACATACCGTGGACGCGCCTTGTCAGACCGTCAGTAACGACCTTTCGCGGGGCGGAATGCGATCTGCTGTCGCTGGTGCGTCAACACAGGGAAGAATTTGTGCTGAAGCCGAATGACGACTACGGCGGACATGGAGTCTTTCTCGGTTGGGAAACGAGCGCTGAAGACTGGGAACTCGCACTGCAAAACGCGATTGACAAACCGTACGTGGTCCAGGAGAAAGTCGTCGGAGAAAAGATCAACATGCCCGCGTATTCGGACCGCGTCTCGCTCGACGAGCTTTACGTCGACTTCGATCCGTTTTTGTTTCAGAACGAAGTTGAGGGCGCGTTAATCCGTTTATCGGCGTCGGCACTGCTGAATGTGACTTCCGGCGGCGGACAGACTGCGTTGCTCGTGCTCGAAGACTGATTCGTTTTACGAAGCGGCGCCACGGCAGCGGCGCCTGCTTTCGTGTCATTGCTACTTTCGGGACCAGCGGAGTATCAAATCCGTCGCGCGGCGGTTGATCGGATCGTTAACGTAGTCGGCAATCACATTGGTCTCTCGTACGAGAAACACGTCCCACGCCCAACGGTTGATCTTCGTGTCGCGCGAATCGATGACCTTCGCACGGTAAAGAAACTGATTGCCGTGCTGGTCTCTTCGCTTCGACTCCCGGTAATCGCACTCGATCGCAGTCAAACCGAGCTGTTCCAGATTATGCAACTCGTTCGTCTCTGAAACACCGTTGTGGTTCTTGTCCTGCCATAACCGCAGGTTTGCGAAGACCGAGTCACGATTGGTGATCAGGTTATCACCGTTACCGCCCTTCGCGGCCTGATCATATTCGACAAGCGCGTTGAAGCCGTTCCGGCCGACGCCAGGTCGGGGATCTGCTTGTGGCGTGAAGTTGCCGAACAACTCGGTTCCGTTGGTGATCATGCCGTCGCCGTTGCGGTCCAGCGCGAGCCATGCGTCGTCAGTTTGCGAGGTGGTCCACGATAGCTTCTCCTTCGAGCCGTCGTTGTTCAGGTCGAAGTTCACGCCGTTGGCGCCGTTGGTCAGATCGAATCCGTTGCCGGCGACGTCGATCAGGACCGGTGAGCCGGTGCAGGATAGCTGGCAGCTCGGATCGTACTGGTCCCTCCAGCCATCGCAGTCGTTGTCGTCCCCGTCAGCACAAGTCGAGCAGTCAGTCTCGAAGCCGGGAATATAGATCTGACCTTCAAATCCACCCGGGTTTTCGTTCCTATTATTGTCGTTACAGTCGTCGCCGCCACAGAAAAAGGCCAGATAACCATCGGTATCCTGGTCCCAGCATTGACAGGTGGAGTCGAAGACGAGCCGGTTGTGCAGGTTTTGCTGCTGGCAACTCAAGCCTGCTTTTTCGCACTGGCCAATTGAGGAATGATGCGACTTGTTGCCGAATATGCCACTGCTGACTTCATGAATCCATGCACAACCTGCGAGATCGCCGGGGCATTGGAAGGCGAGAATCCCGATGGAACCTGACTGACAATCATCAAAGGAACGGTTTGCGGGCCGCTTGAAAGAAGCACGTTGGAACTGAGGCTGAGGTTGAGGTTGAGTACGATTAGCTCCCCACGCTGTGGGTTCAGCGTTCCATCGATTGAGGTCTTTGGGATCGCGTTTCATTAGCGAGCCTCTGTACCACATCTGCGTGTCGCTGAAGATGGCGCTGTCGACTGAGAAGCTCAGCGGCAACGAGTCGAGATCCACTTTGAACTGTTCCGCGTTGGCTCTCGTCGTTTTTAGCAAGCCTGGGTCAACTCCCACCACGATCTCCTCACCGGGCTGCAATGGCTGTCGCTCCAGGTCTCTGGTTCTGGTGAGCAGCATGCGGAAGAGCATCTTGTCTGTAGGGACTTCGAAGTGAACGGCGGCGGCGAGCCCGTAGATCGGCTTGTCCGAGACGTTTCGCAGGCGGATCGAGATTGCCTTGAACCAGCCGTTATTTTCTTTGAACCTTACGATGTCGCGTCCCCACTTGGTCTCGTCCCGTGATTTGACCTTGATCTTGTCTTTCACTGACTGAGGACCGATGTTGATTTCAACGATTTCGAGTGGTTCGTCCGGGTATCGCTCGATCTCCAGGAACTTGTCTGTGTCTTGTGTCTGGGCCGATCCCGCCCGGCCGGCGTCGTTTAGCGTCCATACCGCGAGAACAAGGATTGAAATTGATAGAGTTGATCGGAGATAGGGATTGAGCTGCTTCATGGCTTCCTCCAAAGTTCGAGGTTCTCTGGGCGGAAGGGAGAAGCGACGCGGCGGCGGGAATCACGTCGAGAGAATTTGCGTTGCGCGCTGTCGGGTGTTCTTTATACGCCCGACTTTTCTAAGAGTCAATCACGTGGGAATTTCTTAATCTGATCTGGTAACGGGGCGACGGGGACTACGATAGCACTTTCGTTGCCCGCTGCGACTCTCACCGTTTGTGAGCCGGCCACGGAAGTGGTTCGTTCCGGAATCGTCTTTTCGTCCAGTAACACAATGTGCTCGCCCGGCGGCAAGTCGCCGATGATGAAGTAGCCGTTTTCGTCAGTCAATGTGTCGCGGCCGCTGCCGGTCACCACGCGCACGTCAGGCAAGGGAAGTTCGCCCTTGTCGAGACGTCCATTTTCATTGGCGTCAAGCCAAACCACGCCGGTGATGCGTCCGGTGCGCACGACGCGGAAATCCACAATCGAATCGCGACCCGAGTCGAGCACGATCAGTTGTTGAGTGCTGTCCAACAGCGTCAGGTCGGCGCGTACGGATAACAGATCGAGATAGACGGAATGTTCGCCTCGCGAGACGCTGTCGATGCGAAAGTTTCCGTTGGCATCAGAGACGACGTAACGGCTGCCATCGACACGCACGCGCACGTTCCCCTGCGGCTGATCGACACCCGCGTCGAACCGGCCATTCAGGTTCACGTCCTGGTAGACGCGGCCGGAAACCGCGGCATATGAGCTCAACTCCGCCAGTGGACCATTCATCGCGCGCTCGGCGCGTTTGGAAGAGAAGAACAAGCCGTGCAAAGAAAGCAACGCGGTGGTTCCGGTTTGCGTGCGCAGGTAACTGAACTGGAGACTGCTGCTGCGCGGCAACTTCATCGACGCGGACAGATGTTGCGAAGTTTGAAACGGCGCGGTGTTGCTTCTCGTGTAACCCAGTCCCGCGCTAAAGCCGAAGCGATTGTGAAACAGGTTCGATACCTGCCACGTCGCCATGCCGCTCAACAGCCCGCGGCTTCCGACCGCCTGGCTCAACTCGAGAGTATTTGATTCGTTCAAACGGACGTTCCCGCCGGCTTGCAGGTTGAGAGCAGTGTCGCCGAATGTCTTGACGCGCGCGCCGTTCACGAACATGTGCCAACGATTGAACCTCTTCGTCGCCGTGACCAGCGTGAACGCGGAGTTTCGCAATTGCGTTGTGCTGCTCTGTGTATGTGAGACGAAGATTGCCGGCATCGCATTGTCCGGCGCGAGATTAACGGTCGCGGTTACGTAGCGATTGAACTGACCGAGCCGGCCCGGCGTCGTTGCGGTACTGGCGCTTAGTCCCGCCGTGATCCAGCGCCTCGGCTGCCAGCTCACGCCTGCGGCGGCCAGGTTCGTGGGTTCGTGTAATCCGCTTTGCGGGCTGAGGAACTTCTGACCGACGTAGGCATAACGGCCTTGCACCAGCACGTTGTCCGTCAGGTGATAAGAGCCCGCGACGTTCAGCGCCATGCCGGTGCCTTTCGTCTCCGTTCCGTCGCGATTTACTGCTGAGAACTGGCCCACGCCGAGATCGGCCTGAAAACGATTGCGTCCTGACGTGTACCTTAGACCACCTGCGACGATGTCTCCATTCCGGTTCGATTTACCGAAGTGCATTGCGCCGCCGGAGAACGTGAAGTCTGAATGACTTCGATCTAGTGTCGCGGTCGTTGCGATGGCGCCGAAGACTCGCGTGTCGTAGCGGAACGCAAGTGGAGAAACACGTATTGGGTTTACGGGATCGAGTGGAGTCAGGTTCAGGACTCCGGACGTCGTTTGTCCCCCGAAGAGATCGAGGCGCAGCCCGCGGAAAGGCAGTTGAACTAGACCGCCCCGCACGGCTGCGCTGAGGAATTCTACGTTTGTGCCAGTGCCAAATTCGCCGGCCACGAAAGTCTGACCATTCGGTCGTTCCAACGTCACGGTCCCGCCTTCGAGGCGAGGACGAGACGAGTTGTAGGTCACGCCCATCGATGAATTCGCGATGAAGGTCAATCGCGCGTCGCCGACACGGCCCGTGCCGCGAAGGACCAGGCTGTGATCGCCCGGCGACGTGTAGCGGCTGTAGTTGTAGTCGTATTCGAGCTGAAAGAGTTCGAAGCGCGCGTGTTTCGCTCCGGAGCGAACAGTGTCTGCTTGAACGCCTTTGCGAGTGATTACGACAGCCTCGTTTTCATCGCGCCGTACGACTACGTCCAGCAGCGCCGCAACGATCTCGGCGGGAAGCATCAACTCGTTCGGGGCCGGCGGGAACACGAGGCCGGCGGTGCCGGAAACAGTGAGAATGACCGCGCCATTCTCGCGCACTTCGTTCAGCGGAGCATTGAAGACCGCAGTCGTGCCGTTCTGGCGGCGGATCGTGACGATGCGCAACGCCGGATCGGCGCTGAACGAGTCGCCAAGCGCCTGCGCGATAGTGGCGATCGGAAGAAACAGGCGTCCCCCGCGTGACTGGGCAGCGCTGTTTGGTCCTACCAGCGCGCGTTCGTTGACGATGATGACTGAGCTTCGTTGTGAAGAGGATGTGCGCGAGTTGTTTTTGCTGCCGTATCCGAGCGCGCTGTATCGCCCCATCGCTAAAAAGGCGATGGTTGAGAATACGATGACGCGGATAAGGAAGGGCGGAGGCATTGGGTGTGTTATAAACTCAAGTATCTGATTAAGGAGTTCTCACTCGATGCCGGCGAGACGGTTAAGGCCGAGGTGTAGCCATGTCTTCACGCTACTGACTGTCGTGTTTCTTGTGCCTGCGTGTGTTCAGGCGCAGACAGGCGCGGGCTCGGTGACGCTGACAAGTTCGGTAAGCAAGACCGTTGCTCTTTCAGTCGCTCCTGGTTTCGCGGGTGGCGATATAGACGCGAGCGTTGTGAGCAGCGGCGGAAGTGTGCGGTTGACGATGTCGAGCACGGACGCTGATGCCGCGGTGATTCGCGTTCCTTTGCTCGTGCGTTCAAATAGCGGTTTCAAGATCTCGGCCGCATTCGAGTCGGAGACGGCCGAACTGGCTCAACTTGCGGTGACGGACGTTCGTGCTACAGGAAAGTGGGTTTCACCCCACGTTGTTAATGCGCTCCAAACAACTAACGGTCTTTCTCCATCAATGCTCGTGATAACTGGACCACGCGTTTCGCTCGGCGGTACGCTTGATTCTCCCCAAAACGCTTTGCAAATCACGCTGCTCATTCGTTTGAAGCAGGACCGGCCAGCCCGCGGTTGGGTGGTTCACCTGACGTTCGTTGGGACTGCGGAATGACGAGCTCAGTGATTCCTTCCGTCGGTCTGTTTCCATCCTGAAAATCCACGCGGTACTTCACGTTGTAAGTGCCCGGCGCGAGGCGCGTCTCAAGGACGAGCGGTTGCATCAGTTCAGCGCCGCCGAGAACCGGCAGCGACTCTTTTTGCGGCAAGTCAACGACAGCCACACCTGAGCTATTCGTTACCTTCAACGAAGTCAGCGGACGAATCACGCTGTTGCCCGCGTTCTTGAGAAGGGGAGTGACGATTACCTGATCGCCGCGGGACTCAGCGCGCAGCGCTTCTAACGATCCCTGGCGACGCAGTTGCGGCACCTTGATATAGAAGACGGCCGCCATGCGATAGCGAATCACCATCTGACGACGGTTTTCCGTGAGCTTCAGGTTGTCCGGGCGCTGTTCGATTATCAACGCCGTCAGATGATCGCCGGGCGTCGCATCTTTCGGTACAGAGACCGTGACTCTGATCGCGTGAAGGTTCCCCGGCGAGACCGTCGTTTCAGCCGGACTGTAGATCAGCCACGAGCTCGCCGAGTTCGGCAGCGTGTTGGCCCTTTCAAACTGCACCTGCCCGTCTCGATCGATGGTCCAGTCATTCAAGCTGGCGACGATGCGAACCGGCTGCGACTTCTCCGTGGGGCTGTGGTAATCGAGATTCACTACGACAGTCGTTTCCGAACCGGGTTGCATCTCGAGCTCCAGACGTGCGGGCGCCATGGAGATGCCCGTGCCGGTCGATTGCGGCGTCGGTTCAGGGCTCGGCGTCTGCGCGTTTACGGAAACCAACGTAAAAAGAGACCAAAGCAGGACGGCTGCGAAACGGGCAATGTGATTTGCAGTCGGCATCGATCGGAACACCTTTCAGCAGGGCACGTTTGGACCAGGTGAGATGCTAAAGATGAGGGTCGCCGAAGAAACTCCGGCGGCGAAAAACTGCGGTGTTACGGTGAAGATTGCGTCGAAAACATAGCCGTCGCTTTGCTGGCGTTTGGAACTGTTGTTCTTCGAAAGTTCCGGACCGCTCAGGATGACAGTCGAACCCGACAAGTTCGCAAGCGACGACGCGTAGCTTACGCGGCCATTACTTCCGATGGCCGCAGCCGTCGCAGGATCGTTGTTGAAGGGCGATTGGAAAACGTGAGTGCTCTGCGTGCAGGTCTTGCCCGCGCCGCCAAGCAGGCGCATGTTCTGAATCCCAAACCCAACGTCCGATGCCTGAAGCGCTTGCGGATTCGCGTTGTTCAGACCACTCGTCGAAACTGAGACTTGATACGGCTGATTGCTCCGCAGCGCTATCGGAACCACGACCTTCACGATCCCATTGGTGTTGAGCGGCGAAACCTCACCGAAGTTTATCGTCACCACCAGATCGTTCAGCACACTCGCGCTACCAGTAACAGACCCGTTCACCGCGCCCGTAATCGTCGGTTGACCGCCGGCGCTGATATCCAACGCCTGTGCGGAAACCGCCGGAGCGACACCGAGCAGGACGAGTACGGCGACGAGAGCGTATGTGAAACGGCGTAATCGCATTACGGCGCGGTCACCGTGAAAGTCACGGAGATCGTAGTTGTTCCGTTTTCGAAGAACTGGGGCTTGATTGCAAAGAAGGCAGGCACGGTCAGGCCATTGGCGTTGCTCCGAGGCACCGCGTTCATGATGATTGGGCCACTGAGCGCAGTCGTCGACGAAGAGAAGAAACCGAGGTTCGATCTCACGGCCGTGAATTCGTATCTGCCGGTGGTCGCGTTCACGGATCCATTCGCGGCCAGCGTCGGATCGCCGGAAGTGGCGTTTGTGTCAGTGCCCGTGTTGTTGACGCCGATTCCGGATCTCGTGACTGTTCCCAAGCCGAAGCCGACGTCAGCGGCGCCGATCCGGCTTGCCGAGGTTCCGGAACTGGTTACCGTCGCGCTCATCGACAAGACGTAAGCCGCATTGCTTCGCAATTTCAACGGAACCGTCGCACTGACGAAGCTGTTGGTGTTGCCTGGGCCAAGCTCGCCGAGATTGATCGAAACGGCAAGCGGGTTGTTGGCAACGCCGTCCGTAGTCACGCCGCCACCGGAGTTGCCGGTGAGAGTGACTGAGCCGCCGGAGTTGATCTCGACGAATTTGGAAACGGTGGCGCTCATGCTGACGGTTCCGGTCGTCGACTGGCCCAAACAAACGGCAGCCTGGACCATCATCAACATGGCGAGCAGGAATATTCTGGGAAGGGTTAGGTGAGA
>Ga0075431_100008097_pt1 | contig 10493 bp, 10 predicted proteins | sample RhiMetdeltSRZDD5_FD_75297 | JGI IMG/M metagenome (GOLD analysis project Ga0075431, IMG submission 75297) | Populus rhizosphere microbial communities from Tennessee, USA - Rhizosphere MetaG P. deltoides SRZDD5 | ecosystem: Host-associated > Plants > Roots > Rhizosphere > Soil | place: USA...
CGGCGGCGGCGGCGGCTTCGGCGGCCGCTTTCATTTCTTCGGCGTAGCCCGACGGCGGCACGATGGTGACCAACGTCGGATCGACCTTGCCGACCACCCGTATGTTGCTCGGCAAGGTGACGTCGCTCAGGTGCTTCGAGTAGTTGATCTCGAGACCCGAAATGTCGACGTCGATCGATTCCGGGATGTCCTCCGGCGAGCACACGACCTCGACCGCGTGGGTGACGATGTTGACCGTGCCGCCGCGCTTCACGCCGGGCGCCTGGTCGGCGTTCATGACGTGGACCGGGATGCGCACGCGGATTTTCGCGCCGACGCCGAGCCGCATGAAGTCCACGTGCACCGGCAGGTCCTTCACCGGATCGAGCTGGAAATCGCGCGGGATCACCCGATGCTTGGTGCCGTCGACGTCGAGCTCGTAGATGGTGGTGAGGAACCGGCCCGCATAGATGCGCTGCTTGAGCTCGGCGTGATCGACCGAGACCGTGATCGGGGGCTGGTTGTCGCCGTAGACCACGCCGGGGACGCGGCCGGCGCGACGCTCGGCACGGGCGGCCCCCTTGCCGGCCCGCGCGCGCGCCATCGCCTTGAGCTGCTTGACGGTCGCCATGATGCAGTTCCTCTTGAAACGAAACCGCCGCCACACAAGGCGGCGCGGCCTGTAACTACCGCGGCATGCCTCCAGGGGTGTCCGGGGTCGCGGTCCGGCGCGCTTATAACGGGCCGATTGCGGAAAAACAAGGATGCCGCACGGACCCGCGCGGCGCTGAAAAAAGTCGTTCTCGCAAGCGGTTATGAGGTGCCGCCGGAGCCTTGTCGGGCCTCCAGCGCGGCGATGCGCGCCTTCAAGGCCTCGTTCTCCTCGCGCGCCAATCGCGCCATCTCCTTGACCGCCTCGAACTCCTCGCGCTTGACCACGTCGAGGTCGCGCAGCACGCGGTCGGCCTGGGTGCGAACCATGGTCTCGAACTCACGCCGCACGCCCGAGGCGACGCCGGCGGCGTCGTTCATGAGTCGCGCGATCTCGTCGAAGAAGCGGTTGGTGGTCTGGGTCATCGCAAGCCTCGGGCCGGTCGGGTCTAGACGAACGCCTCAACAATGGTGATCGTCCGGAGCCCCCGCAAGACCCAACCGCTGGCCGGGCCAAGCTTGACTTCGCGGACGCCCCCTGTCCGCATCGCCAGAACCCATCCGAATCGTCCGATGCCGCTTTACGTCATCCCGTTCCCGACTTTCGACCCGGTGCTGATCAGCATCGGGCCGGTCGTCATCCGCTGGTATGCGCTTGCCTATATCGTCGGCATCCTGCTGGGCTGGCTCTATGCCCGCGCCATCATCCGTTCCGAGAAACTCTGGGGCGGGCCGGCGCCGCTGACGGTCGCCGACTACGACGACTTCATCTTGTGGGTGACGCTGGGCATCATCATCGGCGGGCGGGCCGGCTACGTGCTGTTCTACAATCCGAGCTATTTCGCCGCCCATCCGTGGGAGGTCTTGCAGCTCTGGAAGGGCGGCATGTCGTTCCATGGCGGCTTTCTCGGCTGCGTGCTGGCGGTGGTCCTGTTCGCGCGCTACCGCGGCATCTCCTTCCTGTCGCTTGGCGACGTGACCTGCGCGGCCGCCCCGATCGGGATCTTTCTCGGCCGCATCGCTAATTTCATCAACGGCGAGCTGTGGGGGCGGCCGACCGACGTGCCCTGGGCGATGGTATTCCCGAGCGGCGGCCCGCTGCCGCGCCACCCGAGCCAGCTCTACGAGGCGCTGCTGGAAGGGCTGGTGCTGCTCGCGGTGCTGGCGGCGTTGATGCGCGCCGGCGCGCTCAAGCGGCCGGGCTTCATCACCGGGGCGTTCGCGCTCGGCTACGGCGCCGCCCGCTTGGTCTGCGAGCTATTCCGCGAGCCCGACGCGCAGCTCGGCTTCCTATGGGGCGGGCTGACGATGGGAATGCTGCTGTCGCTGCCATTGATGCTGGCGGGCATCGCCTTTATGGCTTGGGCGATGCGACACGAGCTGGCACGGCGCGCCTGATGCCCGACGATACACCCTCGCTCGAAGCGGAGATTCGCCGCCGCATCGAGACGGCCGGTCCGATGCCCGTCGCGCAATACATGTCGCTGTGCCTGAGCCATCCCAAGCAGGGCTATTACACGACCCGCAACCCGCTCGGCGCCGCCGGCGACTTCACCACGGCGCCCGAGATCAGCCAGATGTTCGGCGAGCTGATCGGGCTGTGGGCGGCGGCGGCCTGGCGGGCGATGGGCTCGCCCGAGAACGTCCGCCTGGTCGAGCTCGGGCCCGGCCGCGGCACCATGATGCTCGACGCCCTGCGGGCCGCCAAGGTGATGCCGGACTTCCGCTCGGCGGTGGTCGTGCATTTCGTCGAGATCAACCCGGTGCTGGAACGGCTGCAGCGGCAGGCCTTCGACGGCGCCGACCTGCCGGTCTCCTGGCATGCCGCGCTGGGGGAGGTGCCGGATGGCCCGCCGATCGTGCTGGCCAACGAGTTCTTCGACGCGCTGCCGGTCCACCAGGCGGTGATGTGCGCCGACGGCTGGCATGAGCGCGTTATCAAGATCGGCGAGGACGACAAGCTCAACTTCAGCATCCACCGGGACCCGATCCCGCTGTTCGACGAATTGCTGCCGCGCGGGCTACGCGCGGCGAAGATCGGCGAGATCTTCGAATGGCGCGCGGACCAGATGGCGCTCGAGATCGGCCGGCGCGTGCGTGCCGGCGGCGTCGCGCTGATCATCGATTACGGCCATGCCGAGAGCGCCATCGGCGACACGCTGCAGGCGGTCGGCGGCCACGAATTCGCCGATCCGCTGGCGACGCCGGGGATGGTCGACCTCACCGCGCACGTGGACTTTCAGGCGCTGGCGCGGGCGGCCGAGGCGATGCGTGCGCGCGTGCACGGCCCGATCGAGCAGGGCGAGTTCCTGCGCCGGCTCGGCATCGAGGAGCGGGCGGCGGCGCTCAAGGCGGCGGCGCCACCCGACTATGCCGACGCGGTGCAGAGCGCGCTCGATCGCCTCACCAGCGCAGAACGCACCGGCATGGGACGGCTGATCAAGGTAATGGCGATATCAGATCCGCAGATCGGCTCGCTGCCGGGACTCGAGACGTGAGCCTGTGACGCATGCTGCAAGCCGCCTCGCTCACCGCTCTCGCCGACCTCCGCCACGCCTTCTTCACGCGCGACGGCGGCGTGTCGGGCGGCGTCTACCACAGCCTCAACGGCGGGCCGGGCTCCGACGACGCGCCCGCGAACGTCGCCGAGAACCGCTCCCGCATGGCGGCCGTGCTCGGCGTGCGGCCGCAGTGTTTTCTTACCGCCTACCAGGTTCATTCGCCCGACGTGGTCACGATCGAGAAGCCATGGCCGCCGAACGATCGCCCGCGCGCCGATGCGATCGTCACCCGGATACCGGGCCTGGCGATCGGCGTCACCACAGCCGATTGCGGGCCGGTCCTGTTTGCCGACGCGCGCTCGCGCGTGATCGGCGCCGCGCATGCGGGCTGGCGCGGCGCGCTCACCGGCGTGCTGGAGGCGACGGTCGCGGCGATGGAAGCATGCGGCGCCGAGCGCGCCCACATCACCGCCGCGCTCGGGCCGACGATCCGCCAGCCGAATTACGAGGTCGGCCCCGAATTCGTGGCGCGCTTCACGGCCGCCGACGCCGCCAACGAGCGCTTCTTCAAGCCGGCCGCACGCGCGGATCATGCGCTGTTCGACCTCGGCGGCTATATCACGGCGCGCCTGGCGGCCGCCGACATCGGCAGGGTCGAGGACCTGGGGCACTGCACCTATGCGGACCCGACGCGTTTCTTCAGCTATCGGCGCTCGACCCACCAGGGCGAGGCCGACTACGGGCGGCATGTCAACGCGATTGCGTTGACCAATTGAAGTCTTCACCCGCGCTGTGGCTTTTGGGTCATAGACCGTGCCGGAAATCGGCGGTATTAATTCACCAGTGGGGACACTCGGCGGTCCATGCCCCGGTTGGGCGTGGCCGATAATGCTCAAGAACACCGTCGAGCCGCGGGGATGTCGATGCAGAGCGGATCAGGCCAGCGTGCCGCAGCGCGGCAGCAGATGAGCATGTTTGCTCTCTGCGGGCGCCTCGGCGCCCTGCTGCTCGGCCTTACGGCCGCAGCCTGCGCCAATATCGGGCAGATCGGAAATCTGGCCGAAGACCAGCGCGTCACCGTCGCCTTCGAGTCGGTCGACGGGCCGCCGCCCGCCGTTGTCCACAAGTTTGTCGGCCTGCTCAAGGACGAGGCCCAGGCCCGTCAGATCACCGTGCTGTCGGCGGGCCAAGCCGATTACCGCCTGCGCGGCTACCTCGCCGTGCATGCGGAAGGCGGAACGACGTCGATGGCCTGGGCGTGGGACATCTACGGCAACGGGCAACGACGGGCATTCCGGCTGAGCGGCGAGGACCGGATCGGATCATCGGGGCCCGACATGTGGGCCGCTGCCGACGACCAGGCGCTGCGCCGGATCGCCCAATCGGGCATTCAGCAGCTTGCACTCTTCATCGCTACCGCGCGCCCGTCGAGCCCCGCGATCGCCGAGACGCCGGCGCCGCAGCGACGTTCCTCGACCTGGGCGTGGCTCGACGACTGGACCCCGGAGGCGTCGGGAATCTTCCGGATTTTCCGGCGCGGGCCGCAGCCGGAGATTGCGGCCGATTCCCGGCCGAATCTGGCAGGCGAGGTCCCGCTGCCGAAGGGCCGGCCGGCGCCGGCCGGCACGTCCTCCGGCCCCGCGTTTGCGTTCGCGCCGAACGATTGACCCGCAAGGTCACCGCGTCGAAAGCGTGGGACAATCCCGGCCAGTATTGCCGCCCCGTCGCCGCCTTGTTATCAGGGCGCCGCGAGAGCGGGCTCTAGCCCGCAGGAGAGATCGATGGCGGCCGACATGAGACCGCGCGGGACCAACAACGGAGCGATCAAGATCGTCGCCGGCAACTCCAATCCCGCGCTCGCCGACGCCATTGCCGCCTATCTCGAGACCCCGGTGACCAGGGCGGTGGTGCGGCGCTTCGCCGACATGGAGATCTTCGTCGAGATCCAGGAGAACGTGCGCGGCAGCGACGTTTTCGTGATCCAGTCGACGTCGTATCCGGCCAACGACCACCTGATGGAATTGCTCATCATCATCGACGCGTTGCGCCGCGCCTCCGGACGCCGCGTCACCGCGGTGGTTCCCTATTTCGGCTATGCCCGGCAGGACCGCAAACCCGGACCGCGGACCCCGATCTCGGCCAAGCTGGTCGCCAACCTGATCACCCGCGCCGGCGCCGACCGGGTGATGACGCTCGACCTGCACGCCGGCCAGATCCAGGGCTTCTTCGACATCCCGACCGACAACCTCTACGCCGCGCCGATGATGGTGCGCGACCTCAGGGAGCGCTTCGACGTCAGCAAGGTGATGGTGATCTCGCCCGACGTCGGCGGCGTCGGCCGCGCGCGCGGGCTTGCCAAGCGCATCAACGCGCCGCTCGCCATCGTCGACAAGCGGCGCGAGCGCGCCGGCGAGTCGGAGGTCATGAACATCATCGGCGAGGTCGAAGGCTATACCTGCATCCTGGTCGACGACATCATCGATTCCGGCGGCACGGTGGTGAACGCCGCCGATGCGCTGCTGGAGAAGGGCGCCAAGGACGTCTACGCCTACATCACGCACGGCGTGCTGTCGGGCGGCGCGGTCGCGCGCATCACCGCCTCGCGGCTCAAGGAGTTGGTGATCACCGACTCGATCCAGCCGACCCAGGCGGTGAAGGGCGCCCGCAATATCCGCGTCATGTCGATCGCCACCCTGATCGGCGAGGCGATCGGGCGCACCGCGGCCGAGGAATCGGTCTCCAGTCTGTTCGATTGACGACAAACGGATGACAGCGGACGGACACGCTTACCGTCCGTCGTCTGTCCTGCGTCGTCCGCCATCGAAGCTGTGGAGAAACGACTCCGCGCGACCAGATATCCACCAATCGTTAACCGCCGGCCCGTCCAATTGCGCTTTAGCCGCTGGAATCAAGGGGTTATATTCGAGTCGCAAGTGATTCGCCCCGGAGCAGTGGGCAGCTCCACCGGGGACCGCGTCAACAGCGGCGTGGAGTGCGTGCGGTCGAGTGCGCATCCATTCCGAGCGGCAGGGGTGAAGACGGGCATGTCTCTCACTGATTTTTCCGAGGAGTCTCGTGTCAACCCTCTCGACGTGGTCGAGCGGGTGGCCACGACCAACAGCTGGTCGTTCGAGCGCGCCGGCGACGACGAGATCACCATCCTGGTGACCGGCAAATGGACCGACTACCAGGTCTCCTACACCTGGATGTTCGACATCGAGGCGCTGCATCTCGCCTGCGCCTTCGAGCTCAAGGTGCCCGAGCGCAACCGCGGCGAGGTGCAGCAGCTGATCTCGCTGATCAACGAGCAGATGTGGGTCGGCCATTTCGACCTGTGGACCCAGGACGGCATCGTGATGTACCGCCACGCGCTGGTTCTGGCCGGCGGGGTCGAGGCGTCGAGCCGGCAATGCGAGGCGCTGCTCGGGACCGCGCTCGACGCCTGCGAGCGCTATTTCCCGGCGTTCCAGTTCGTGGTCTGGGCCGGCAAGCCGGCCCGCGAGGCGCTCGACGCCGCCATGTTCGAGACGCAAGGACAGGCGTAGGCCGCAGTCTCCGCCGTCGTTCCGGGGCGGGCCAAAGGCGCGAGCCCGAATCCATAACCACAGAACTTGCCGCATTCGCGCGACAGTGCCTTATTCGCAGGCCAGTGGTCATGGATTCCGGCCCTCGCTTCGCTCGGCCGGAATGACGGAGAGTGCCATGGACAAACCGAAAGCACAGGGCGCGCTCGCCGACTTTTCCGGAACCCTCCTGCTGGTCGGCGCCGGCAAGATGGGCGGCGCCATGCTGGAGGGCTGGCTGGCGCTCGGGCTCGCCGCCGACAAGATCGCCGTGCTCGAGCCGCAGCCCACGAGCGACATCGCCGCCCTTGCAGGGCGCGGCCTGCGCCTCAATCCGGCGCCACGCGACATCGGCGAGGCGTCGGCCATCGTGGTCGCGGTCAAGCCGCAGACCGCGCCCGAGGCGATGCCGTCGCTCAAGCCGTTCGTGGGCGCTTCGACCGTCGCGGTCTCGATCATGGCCGGGCGGACGCTGCGCTTCCTCGAAGGCGCCCTGCCGCGCGCCGCCCTCGTGCGGGCGATGCCCAATACGCCGGCCGCGATCGGCCGCGGCATTACGGTGGCGGTCGCGAATGCGCGCGTCTCGCCGCTGCAGCGTGAGCTCGTGCATGCGCTCCTGTCCGCGGTCGGAGCGGTCGAATGGGTCGAGGATGAGGCGCTGATGGACGCGGTGACCGCGCTCTCGGGCTCGGGGCCCGCCTACGTGTTCCTGCTCGCCGAGGCGATGGCACGCGCCGGCGCCGCGGCCGGGCTGCCGCCGGCGCTCGCCGCCACGCTCGCGCGCGCGACGGTCGCCGGCTCCGGCGAATTGCTGCAACGCTCGCCGCTCGATGCCGCGACCTTGCGGCAGAACGTGACCTCGCCGGGCGGCACCACCGCCGCCGCGCTCGAGGTGCTGATGGGCAAGGACGGGCTCGAGCCGCTGATGATCAGGGCGATCGCCGCCGCCACCAAACGCTCGCGCGAGCTCGCCGGCTGAGGAACCTGCGATCCCGCCACCCTGGCAGCGCCGCCGTTGCGGGCCTACACTACCAGCCGGTGCGTACAGTCCAGGAGCGTAGCCATGGCCCGTAAACCGACGCGTCCTCCCAAAGGTGCCGCCGCCGCTGCCGCCCCACGCGGCGGCGACAGCGAGCGCGACCGCATCATCGCAGCGTTCATGACGCTGCTGGCCGACAAGCCGATCGAGCAGATCGGCTTCGCCGAGATCGCCGAGGGCGCCGGGGTCTCGCTCGCGCAGCTGCGCAACGCGTTCGGTTCGACGATCGCGATCCTCGCCGCGCACATGAAGGAGCTCGACCGCGCGGTGCTGGCGGGCGGCGACGCCGACATGGGCGAGGAGCCGCCGCGCGAGCGGCTGTTCGACGTGCTGATGCGGCGGATCGAGATATTGGCGCCGCACAAGGCCGCCGTCCGCTCGCTGATCCGCTCGGCAAGCATCAACCCGGGTCTCGCCCTGGCGCTCAACGGGCTCACCGTACGCTCGCAGCAATGGATGCTCGCCGCCGCCGACATCTCGTCGTCAGGCCCCAAGGGGATGGTGCGGGCGCAGGGGCTGGCGCTGTTGTTCGCGTCGGTGCTGCGCACCTGGATCAACGACGACGATCCGGGGCTCGCCCGCACGATGGCGGCGCTCGACCGCGCGCTGGCGCGCGGCCAACGCTGGGCGGGCTTGCTCGACAACGTCTGCCGGATCCCGGCCTGCGCGGGCCGCCTGCGCCCGCGCCGGCGGCGCGACGACACGGACGAGGAAACGGTCGCGGCCTAGAGCGCGATGACTTTTCTTCGAATCGTCATCGCGCTCTAGCTTATTGTTGGAGCATGATCTTTTCCGAAAACCGGGATCCACTTTTCGGGATCATGCTCTAGACCGGCACCCGCACGGTCGCCCGCAACCCGCCGAGCGGGGAATCCGACAGCGTGATGTCGCCGCCGTGCGAGCGCGCGATGTCGCGCGCGATGGCGAGGCCGAGTCCGGTGCCGCCCTCGTCCTGGTTGCGGGCGTCGTCGAGCCGCAGGAACGGCTTGAACACCTCCTCGCGCAGATGCGGCGGGATGCCGGGGCCGTCGTCGTCCACGGTCACGGTCAGCCAGCGGTGGTCGCGGTGGCCGGTGATCGAGATCGAGGGCGCGTGGCGCGCCGCGTTGGAGACCAAGTTGCCGAGGCAGCGGCGGAACGCCGCCGGCCGCACCGTGACGATCGGATGGCCGTGGAACGCCACGCTCGAGCGGTGGCCGTTGCGCTCGGCGTCGGTCTTGAGCTCGTCAAGGAAGGCGCCCATGTCGGTCGCCGCCGACTGCTCGCCGGAATCGCCGCGCGCGAAGGCGAGATAGGCCTCCAGCATGCGGCCCATCTCGTCGACGTCCTTCTTCATCGCCTCGACCTCGGGGCTGTCGCCGATCAGGGCGAGCTCGAGCTTGAAGCGGGTGAGGATGGTGCGCAGGTCGTGCGAGACGCCCGCCAGCATCGCGGTGCGCTGCTCGATGGCGCGCTCGATGCGGCTCTTCATCTCGATGAAGGCCTGCGCCGCGCGCCGCACCTCGCGTGCGCCGCGCGGGCGGAAATCGGGGACCTCGCGGCCCTTGCCGAAGCTCTCGGCGGCGTCGGCCAGCCGCAGGATCGGGCGGATCTGGTTGCGCAGGAACAGCACCGCGACGGCAATGAGCACAAGGGCGGTGCCGATCATCCACATCAGCGCGATCTCGGAGTTCGACGCGTAGGCGGCGCTGCGGCGCGCGAACACCCGCATGACGTTGTTGTCGAGCTTGATGCGGATCTCGACCAGCGCCGATCGTCCCACCGTGTCGATCCAGAACGGCCGGCCGATCTGCTTCCTGAGCTCTTCCGAGATCGCCTGATCGACGATCGAGAAGAACGGCTTCGGGCCCGGCGGCGGCAGGTCGTTGACGGGAAGGAAGTCGACCGTCAGACCAAGCTTGTCCTGGGCGATGCGCCTGATCTGGGTCTCGCCGGCGTCCTGCGGATAGACCTTGTAGACCTCGATCAAGGTGGCGATGTCCTGCACCACCCCGGCGGAAAGCCGCTGGGTGACCCGGCTCCAGTGCCGCTCCATGAACACGTAGGCGACCACCGACTGCAGCACCACCATGGGCGCGATGATGATCAGCAGCGCGCGCGCGTAGAGCCCCTTCGGCATCACGCTCTTGAGCATGGCGCCGAAGCGATCGTAGACCTCGTAGAGGCGGCCGGCCGCCGTGCGCAGCGCAGCGATGCCGACGTCGAGCGTGGTCATGGCGCGGTCACCAGCCGGTATCCGATCCCGCGGACGGTCTGCACCAGGAGCGGATTGGCGGGATCATGCTCGATCTTGCGGCGCAGCCGGTTGACCTGCACGTCCACGGCGCGCTCGCCGATCGAGCCGCCGTTGCCGGCGAGCGCGAGCCGCGGCACTGTCTCGCCGGGCGTCGCCGCCAACAGCCGAAGCATATCGCGCTCGCGGTCGGTGAGACGGATGATCTCCTCGCCGCGCCTGAGCTCGCCGCGCGCGATGTGGAAGCGGAAATCGCCGAAACACACCGATTCGACCGGCGGGGTCGTGGCGGGGCTCGCGCGCTTGAGGATATTGGCGATGCGCAGCGACAGCTCGCGCGGCTCAAACGGCTTGGCGACGTAGTCGTCGGCGCCGAGCGTGAGCCCCTCGATACGGCTCGCCGCCTCGTCGCGCGCGGTCAGCATCACGATCGGCACGCTGGACGACGTCCGCAGGTCCTTGGCGAGCTCGAAGCCGGTCTCGCCCGGCATCATCACGTCGAGAATGAGCAGATCGAAGCGCAGGCC
>Ga0075431_100008103_pt1 | contig 10489 bp, 10 predicted proteins | sample RhiMetdeltSRZDD5_FD_75297 | JGI IMG/M metagenome (GOLD analysis project Ga0075431, IMG submission 75297) | Populus rhizosphere microbial communities from Tennessee, USA - Rhizosphere MetaG P. deltoides SRZDD5 | ecosystem: Host-associated > Plants > Roots > Rhizosphere > Soil | place: USA...
GTCTTGAGCCCCTGCGGGGCTGCGCCGGCGAGCGCCCGGGCGTCACTGCCGCGCTGCAGGTCTCAACAATAGCAACAGCACCGCTGCCAACAAACTCAACCCCGCCCCGGTCAAGAGCGCCGCCTCCGCCCCGAACCGCTGCCACAAGAAACCGACCATGAGACTAGCCGGGAGCGCCGCGACCCCGATGACGAGATTATAAAACCCGAACGCCGTCCCGCGCACCTCCGCCGGCACGAGGTCGGCGACGAGCGCGCGCTCGGCCCCTTCGGTCAGACCGAAATAGACGCCGTAGACCCCGAAGAGCGCCCACACCCACCCCGGTCCGCCGCCGGCGGCGAAGCCGGCGTAGATCGCCGCATAGAGCAGCCAGCCCCCAGTGATCAGCCCGACCCTCCCGAAACGGTCCGAGAGCCCCCCGCCGACCACCGAGCTCATGGCCTTGCTCAGGTGCAGCCACGCCCAGAGCAGCGGGATCACCGCCACCTCGACCCCGCTCTGCTGCGCGCGCAGCAAGAGGAATGCATCGCTCGAATTGCCGAGCGTGAAGATGAGCAGCACGCCGAGGTACTTCTTGAACTCGCCGCCGAGCGGCCCGGCCCCCGCCCCCAGCCCTGCGGGCGACGGCCCGGGCGCTCGGCTCTCGCGGACCGCGAGGAGCAGGACTGCAATCGCCGCCAGCGCCGGGACCGAGGCCGCCCAGAAGACCGTCCGGTAGTCGCCTTTGAAGTACCAAATCAATCCCGCGGCCAGCAGCGCGCCGAGAATCGCCCCGGCGTGGTCCATGGCCCGGTGGAAGCCGAAGGCCAGCCCGCGCGCCCCGGACGGAGCCGACTCGGCGATCAGCGCGTCGCGGGGCGCGGTCCGCACTCCCTTCCCGACCCGATCCAGGAAGCGCAGCCCGAGCACGTGCCAGCCGGCCGTCGCGAGGGCGAGCAACGGCCGGGTAGCGGTGGCCAACCCGTAGCCCGCGACGACCAGCGGCTTGCGCCGGCGGAAGCGGTCGGAGAGCCATCCGGACGGCAGCTTGAGGAGGCTCGACGTGCTTTCGGCCGCCCCCTCGACCAGGCCGACGAAGGTCAGGCTCGCCCCGAGCGTCGCCGTCATGAAGACGGGCAGCAGCGGGTAGATGATCTCGCTGCTCGCGTCGTTCAGGAGGCTCACCAGGCCGAGCGCGACGACGTTGCGCGGCAAGCGCGGCGTCGCCGCCCCACCCCGGAGCCGCCCGCTAATACTCATCCCGGTAGTCGCGCGGCTCGCGCCCGGCCGCCCGGCCGCCGAAGAGGAAGATCAGGATCAGGCCGGCGACGAAGCCGCCGACGTGGGCCATGTAGGCGACCCCGCCGCCCTGCGCCGTCTGCGCGATCGAGCCGAAGCCGTTGAGGAACTGGAGTAGCGCCCAGAAGCCGATCACCAGAATCGCCGGCAGCTCGGTGAACTGCATGAAGATCCCGAGCGGGATGAGGACGCGCACCCGCTGGTGCGGGTAGAGCACGAGGTAGGCCCCGAGCACGCCGGCGATCGCCCCCGACGCCCCGAGGCTCGGGATCCGCGAGTCCGGGCCGAAAAAGATATGCGTCGCGCTCGCCAGCAGCCCACACAGGAGGTAGAAGGCCAGGTATTTGGCGTGCCCCAGCCGGTCCTCGACGTTGTCGCCGAAAATCCACAGGTAAAGCATGTTCCCGGCGATGTGCAGATAGCCGCCGTGCATGAACATGGCGGTCAAAAGCGTCAGGTAGACCGAGGGCGGCCCGGGCGCCTGGGGCGCGGCGACCATGCGCCCCGCGCGGTCGTAGCCGCCCGGCCCGATGAGGTCGATCCCGTGCGTGATTTCGTAGGGGACGACGCTGTAGCCGTAAGTGAAGCTATCGCTCGACAACTGGAGGAGGAAGACCAGCACGTTGACCGCGATCAGCAAGTACGTCACGATCGGGGTCCGGCGTCGCGCCGAGTTGTCATCCCCGATGGGAAAAAGCATGATCCCCCCTCTTCATCTCGTCCCCCACTTGAGCTTGGTGCGGAGGACCTCGAAGTAATTGCGGTTCGCCGGCCGCACCAGGGCGAAGGTCGTCTGGCTGCGATGCATGACGATCCGGTCCTCAGGCCATACGCTGATCCCAAGCTGCCCGTCGATCGTCAGGCTGACGTCCTCGTGCGGCCGCTTGAGGATGACGCCGACGACACTCTCGCCCGGGACGACGACGGGGCGGTTGGAGAGCATGTGTGGGCAGATCGGGGTGAGCAGGATCGCCGACATGCTCGGGTGGATGATCGGCCCACCGGCCGAGAGCGAGTAGGCGGTTGACCCGGTCGGCGTCGCCATGATCATCCCGTCGGCGCGGAAGCTGTTGACGAAGAGGTCGTTGACGTAGCACTCGAGCTCGATCATGCGCTCGGGAGACGCCTTGGTGACGACCGCGTCGTTGAGCGCGCGGCGCGTCTCGATGACCTCCCCTTCCCGCTCCAGGCTGATGTCGAGCATCATCCGGTGGTCGAGGCTGAAATTGCCTTCGAGCACGCCGTCGAGCGCGGCGAAGAGCTCATCGAGGGTGAACTCGGTGAGGTAGCCGAGCCAACCGAAGTTGACCCCGAGGACCGGGACCTGGCGCGCGCCGATGAGCCGCGCCGCCCCGAGCATGGTCCCGTCCCCGCCGAGCACGACGATCAGGTCGACCTCCTCCGCCAGCTGGTCGTCGGCGACGGCGAGCGTCGCGCACGACACCTGCTCGGCGACCGGCGCCGGCGCGCGCAATTCGACTCCGCGCCGCTGGCACCACCCCTGCAGCTCGCAGACAACCGCGATCGCCTCCGGCTTCTGCGGCCCGACAATGACCCCGACCTGGTTCAATTTCAATGCTGACATACCGGAGCCCTGCCGGAGGGGAACACGGATGAGACGGAGAGACACGGATCGGCACGGATGGATCCGTGGTCATCCGTCGCATCCGTCTCATCCGTCTTCTCTCATTCGTGTCCCAGCGCCGCGGACAGGTGCCTGAGCCCGGCCGCCACGTCCTCGGTCCGGACGGCGAAGCCGAGCCGGAAGTGTCGCGGCTCCTCAAAATACTTACCCGGCACAATCGAGGTCTCCACGCGCCGCAGTAAGTCGTGCAGCGGCTCGCTGTCCGCGTGGTGCCGGAGGCGCGGAAAGACGATCATCGAGCACGGCGGGACGACGCACTCGAGCTCGCCCTCGTGCGCGCGGAGGAAATTGTGGACCAGCTCGAGGTTCGGATCCATGATGGCCCGCGCCCGCGCCGCCAGGCCGCCGAGGTGGCGGAAGGCGGCGAGCGCGAGGCTATCGCCCGGCATCGGGTTGACCACCCCGAAGAGATCGTTGAGCCGCCGCATCCGCTCGGCCAGCGCCGGCTCGCAGAGCACCCAGCCGCAGCGCAGCCCGCTCAGCCCGTAGCTCTTGGTCAGGCTGCTCGTCGCGATGAACTGCGGCCCCAGGCGGACGTGGCTCGGCGGCGCCTCCTCGCCGAGAATGTCGCGGTAGACTTCGTCGACCAGCACGCGGGCGCCGACTCGGGCCGCCAGCTCGCCGATGCGCTCGAGCGCCTCCCGCCCGACGGCCACGCCGCTCGGGTTGTGCGGGCTTGTCAGGATGATGAGCCGCGTCCGCGGCGTGACGAGCCGCGCGACCTCGTCCGGGTCGGGCTGATAGTCCTCCGCGAACGGCCGAGCGAAGCGCCTCACCTCAGCCCCCAGGTACCGCGCGGCGGCGAGCAGCGGCTCGTAAGTCGGCTGCTCGATGAGCACCTCGTCACCGCGATCAAGGACTGTCGCCATGGCCAGAAAGTTGGCCATCGACGTCCCCTGCGCCGTGACGACGCCTCCGGGGGCGACGCCGTATTGGGCCGCGATCGCCTCCGCGAGCGGGGCGTAGCCGTCCGCGTTCGGCCCGTTGAGCACCACGTCCTCGGGCGCCAGCGGCAGGTCCTCCGCCTCGCAGCCGAGCAGCCCGCTGTTAGCGAGGTTGTATCGCGCCGCCGCGTGAGACTTGGCCCAGGCGATGTACACGCTCTGTTTCATGACGCGGGCAAATGTAGCACAGCCTTCAGGTAAACCTGTAGCCGGGGTCGATGTTTTGGAACTTGACCAGAATCTGGTGAATGTCGTACGGGTGAGTGTCGCGCCCGGTAAGCGCATGCCGGATGACGTCGAAGGCGTGCTCGAGCCCCGAGTGGTCGTCCAGGTCAGCGTCGACCGCCAGCTCCCCGGCGTCATTGGTCGCGAAAGTCAGCTGGAGATTGCCTGTCGGGTCGGGCGTCTTGAAGCTCCCGTGCTCCTCGATGCGCCTCCAACCCGCGGGGAAGTCGTGGAGCGTGCCGGGCCGCTCGTGGAATCGGTGCGGGAGCTCGCGCACCAGCGCCCGGAGCCTCGGGTCGACGCGGGCGAAGAAGCGCGCCGGCCTGACATCGAAGATCTCGGTGACGAACTCGAAGACCTTCTCGGCGCTCGGGTGACTCATCTTGGCGTAGAGGTTGAGCAGCCCGGCGCGCCGTTCGTCGGCGAGCGAGTTGAAGAGCCCCGCATTGATGCGGGCGATCAATGGGGCCCACCGCGGGGCTTGCGCGAATTGCCCGGGCGTCGGGAAGACGGGGACGACCTCGGCCGGGTCGACGAAGAGGGTCTCGCGCACCGCCGCCCTCCCGCCCGCCGGGACGTCGACGAAGACCTTCTTGAATCGGTGCTTCCCCGGCACGAGCGTCACCGACCAGAGGCCGCGCGGGAAGGCCGGGACGCCGGTCAGGAGCAGCGCCTCGCCTGGGAACGGCACCGCCTGCTGAAAGTTCAGACTCGCCAGGACCTGGTTACGGAACTCGAGTCTCAGCTCGTCGGTCAGCGCATCGCCGCGGGCGTCACGCAGGTCGAAGAAGATCGCCCCGCGGTTGAATTCGTCAGCCATAAGCCTCCTCGCAAATTATTGGTTCCGCCGCCGCCACCAAAAGAAGACCGGGACGCCGGCCGCGATGATCGCCGTGCCGGCGATCGCGCTCCGCGGGTCGGCGACGAAGGTATTGGCGACGATCCCGAGGCCGGCGAGCGTGAAGAGAACCGGGGTCAGCGGGTAGAGCGGCGTCGGCCGCGGCCGCGGCGCCTCCGGCAGCGTCCGCCGGAAGACGATGAGCGCCACCCCGGCGAGCGCAAAGAAAATCCAGTCGGCGAAGACCGCGTAGCCGAGCAGCCGGTCGTAAGTGTTCGTCAGCGCGAAGATCGCGGCCAGGCCGCCCTGCAGGAGGATCGCCGCGGTCGGCACTTTGAAGCGCGGGCTTAGCCGCCCGACCGATTTGAAGAAGACGCCGTCGGCCGCCATGGCGTAGTAGACGCGCGGCGCGCTGAGCAGCGAGAGGTTGATGAAGCCGAAGGTCGAGACGACGATGAGCAGGCTCATGGCCTGCGCGCCGCGCTCGCCAACGAGGCGCGCCGCGACGTCGGCCGCCGGGGTCCGCGTCGCCGCCAGCGCGGGCGCCGAGAGGACATGGACGTAGGCCACGTTCGCGCTCAGGTAGATGGCGATGACGCAGAGAACCCCGACCAGGATCGCGCGCGGCAGATTGCGCAGCGGGTCGCGCACCTCCTCAGCGACGAAGTTCAAATTCTGCCAGCCGCCGTAGGCGAACATTGCCGGGACCAGGCCGGCGAAGAAGGCCGAGAGGAGACCCGGCCCCGAGAGGCCTGCCGGCGCCAGCGGCGTGAATCCGACACCTGACCCGCGCGTCAGTGCGAAGGCCCCAACGATGAGCGCCGCGAGCGCAAGCGTCTTGCCGAAAGTGATGACGTTGATCAGGACTGCTCCCGGCTTGACGCCGAGCGCGTGGAAAGCCGCCAGGCCAAGCAGGACCGCCACCGCGAGCGGCGCGATCAGGCCGTCGCCGAAGCCGAGCAGCCGCGCGACGTACTGCGCGAACGCGACTGCGACCGCCGCCGTCGCCCCCGACTGAATGATCAGCAGCAGCGACCAGCCGTGAAGGAAGGCGAGGAGCGGGTGGAAAGCCTCGCGGAAGAAGGCGTACTGCCCGCCGACGCGCGGCACCACGGTGCTCAGCTCGGCGAAGACGAAGGCCCCGGCGAGCGCGAGCAGCCCGCCCGCCGCCCAGACCGCGAGGATCAGGAACGGCGTCCCGACCTTCCGCGCGACGACGTACGGGTTGATGAAGATGCCCGAGCCGATGATCCCGCTGATGACGATCATCGTCGCGTCGAAAAGACTCAGCCTCCGTGCAAATTGCGTCACCCGCCCCCCGTCTCCCCGTCTCCACGGATCGCGTCTCAAATCCCCCGGAGCACGGCGAGCATCTCGTCGTGGACGCGCCCGTTGGTGCAGAGGATGCTCTGGACGTAGACGTCGTAGGGCGAGCCGTCGAGCTTGGTCACCCGCCCGCCGGCCTCCTCGACGATGACCCACCCGGCGGCCGCGTCCCACGGGTTGAGCCCGGACTCCCAGAACCCGTCGAGGCGCCCCGCCGCGACGTAGGCCAGGTCGATCGCCGCCGCGCCCAGCCGGCGCACCCCCTGGGCATGCCTCAGAAATTCGCGCCACGCGGGCAGATACTCGTCGATTCGCTCGCGCACATCGTAGGGGAAGCCGGTGACGACCAGGGCGTGGTCGAGCGCCCCCACCTCGGAGACCCGGATCGGCTCGCCGTTGAGCGTCGCGCCCGCGCCGCGCTCAGCGGCGAAGAGCTCGTCGCGCGTCGGGTCGTAGATCACGCCGACGACCATCTCGCCGCGACGCTCGACCCCGATCGAGACGCAATAGGGGGGGCAGCCGTGGGCGTAGTTGGTCGTCCCGTCGAGCGGGTCGATGAGCCAGCAGTAGTCGCTCGCCCCCGCCTCGCTCGCGCCGCTCTCCTCGGCGAGGATGCGGTGGCCGGGGTACCGCGCGCCGATCAACTCCTTGATGTGCCGCTCGCTCGCCAGGTCGACCTCGGTGACGAGGTTGATCCGGCCTTTGTGGGAAACCTGGAAGCGCCGCCCGGCGGACTCCCGCAGAATCGCGCCCGCCTCGCGCGCGGCGCGGATGGCTAGTTCAAGCATAGGGCCGGAATCTCACTCCCCGCCGATGACCGCAGCCGCGAGCAGCGGGATCATCAGCTCGTGGTGGCCGATGAGGTTGAAGCCGCGACCGGCCCCGCCCGCCACCGGACGGCGCACGACGTTGGTCAGCGGGCGGTAGTGGGCGATGAAATCGAAGTTCGCCGTGGTGAAGTCTCCGAGCCCCTGGCCCAGGTTGCGGACCACCGTGACTGCCTTGAGGAAGACCTCCGGCAGCGTCACCGCCGAGCCGAGGTTGAGGTAGACGCCGCCGCCGTCGAGCCCGCTGACGAGCGCCGTCACGAGCCTGAAATCGCGGTGCGTCGCCGCGCCGATCGCCGCCCCGTCGGCGTGCGGGTGAAGGTGGATGATGTCGGTCCCGATGGTCACGTGCGCCGTCACCGGGACCCGCGCGGCGTAGGCTGCATGGAGTAGCGAGGCGGCGGCGTGCGGCGGCGCCAGCTCGTGGAGCGCGCGCCCAACCGCCTCGCCAAGGCCGAGGTCGTCGGCCGCGCCGCGGCGGATCGCCTCGTTGATCAGGCGGCCTGTCTCCTCGGCCATGCCGAACGCCCCGGCGCCGAGCGCGTCGTCGACGTCCTCCGAGGTCGAGCCAACGAGCGCGATCTCGAAGTCGTGGATCACCCCGGAGCCGTTCATCGCCACCGCCGTGAGAAAGCCGCGGCGCATGAGGTCGATGAGGACCGGGGCGAGCCCGGTCTTGATGACGTGCCCGCCAACCCCCCAGATGAGCGCGCGCCCCCGCTCCCGCGCCGCGCGCACCGCCGCGGCCACCGCGCGCAGGCTCCGGGCGGCAAGGACGTCGGGCAGCGAGTCGATCAGCGCCAGGGCCCCGCGCGCCTCGTCGTCGCTCAACGGGCGCGCGAACTCGCCCACCGCCACTTTGCTCGGCCGCGAGGCGAGCGGGTAGGTCGAGATCCGAGTCAGGTCAATCGGCTCTTGACGGTAGACCGACATTGGTCATTGAGTCTCACGGATCTGATCCGTGTCAATCCGTTTGATCCGTGTCATCCGTGGGCCATCACTCTAGGGGCACAGCTCGTCCTCGACAAGCTGGCAGATGATGTGGCCGACCTCGATGTGCACCTCTTGGACGCGCGGGGTCTCGTCGCAGGGCACGAGGAGCGCCAGGTCGACGAGCCCGGCAGCCTGCCCCCCGCCCGCGCCGAGCAGGCCGATGGTCGCGATTCCCATCTCCCGGGCCTGCCGCAGCGCCTCGATGATGTTTGGCGAGTTGCCGCTCGTCGAGAGCGCGAGCGCGACGTCGCCGCGCCGCCCGAGCGCCGCGAGCTGGCGCGCGAAGACGAAATCGAACGAGCGGTCGTTGCTGATCGCCGTCAGCAGCGAGGTGTCGGTCGTCAGGGCGAGCGCCGGGAGCGCGGCGCGCTCGCGACCCATCTTGAAGGCCAGCTCGGCGGCGATGTGCTGCGCGTCGGCCGCCGAGCCGCCGTTGCCGAAGATGAGCAGCTTGCCGCCCGCGCGCATGGCCTCGGTGACGAGCCGCGCCGCCCGCGCCACGTCCGCCGTCGCCTGCGCGAAGAAGGCGCGGCGCGCCTCCTCGCTCGCCCGCGCCATCTCAGCGATCCTCGCCTCCCAGTCCTCAGCGCGCGGCGTCGGGGCCGCGGTCGGTGTCCTCATCTCACATCCCGCCTTCGTCGGCCGTCGGCCCGTAGAGCGACGGCACCGGCACGTCGTTGAGGCGGAGGTAAACGCCGAGCTGGGCCCGGTGGTGGATGTTGTGGTTGAGGACGAAGCTCCGCAGGACGGCGAGTTTCGGCAGAGTCATGATCTCGTTCCCGCCGGAGAGTAGCGTCCAGGGCTTGAGCCACTCCCCGTCGCTCGCCCCGGCGATCGCCGCCCGCGCGGCGGCGACGTTGCGGTCGAAGGCCTCGAGGACCTCCTGCCGCGAGCGGGCCGGCTCAATCCTGGGTGGCGGCGCGCCCGGGGGGGCCAGGTCCAGGGAGTCTTGCTCGATCGTTATGACGGCCCACCACGGGAGGTTGGCGAGGTGCGTTGCCAGCCCGCCGAGCGCCGTCGACTTCTCGTGCGGCTTCCAGTCGAACTTCTCCTCGGGCACGCGCTCGAGCGTCTTCCTGGTGCCTGCCATCTCCTGGTCGAACTCGGGGAGCAAGCCGTCACTCAGTGCCATGCAATCCTCCGGAAGCTGAAAAGGTCTCCTCCTTAACGGTGAAGACGAACTCCTGGCGGCCGATGCGCAGCCGGTCGCCCGGCTTGAGCAGGGTCGGCCCGGCGATCCTCTCGCCGTTGACCCAGACGCCGTTGCGGCTGCCCACGTCCACGACCCTGAGCTCCGCGCCCTCGTGAATGATCTCGGCGTGGTAGCGGCTGACCCGGTCGTTGTTGACCACGATATCATTGTCGTGGTTGCGCCCGAGGCGCGTCCGGAAGCTGCGCAGGACGTGCGGCTCCTTCGTCCCGGCCGCGACGAGGAGGTGGCGCGGGTCGGGGCTGTTCTCCTCGCTCGCAGTCACCTCCGCCGGCTCGGAGAGCGTCACGTCGGCCGCCTCGTCGACCGTCGCCTGCGGGTCGAGCTTCCCGGTCTCCTGCTCGGCGCGGAGCTGATCCAGCCGGTAAGTCCCGGAGGAGACGAAGCCGTGCGGCAGCACCTCGAGGATGCGGGTGTAAGTCTGCCGCTCCGGGATCAGCCCGCGGAACTGCTCGGAGAGGGCGAAGCGGACGAGCGAGCGCACGCGCTGCGTCAGGTAGGGCTGCTCGGCGATGATCTCGGTGACGTGCCCGCCGACGTTGCGGACCTCGCGGATCTGCTCGAGGAACTCGCGGATGTCGAGCTTCTCGTAGAGCCGGATGCCGACGCCGAACTTGAGCATGGTGCTCACCGACGTGGTCAGCGAGCGGCAGGCGATGAAGCCGGCGCGGTCGGCGGTCAGCTCGGCGCGGTTGATCCAGTCGCCGAAGACGACGCTGTTGAGCAACCGCCCGATGACCGGCACCTCCGCGCCGAGCGGCCGGAGCAGTGTCCGCAGCCAGGTGTGGCCCGCCTGGACGTGGCCGACCTCGCGCCCGATGAAGAACTGCAGATTGTCGAGCTCCATCTGGTCGACGAGCGACGAGGTGACGACGATCAGCGGCCGCCCCCACATCCCGAGCGTGTAGATGTTCATCTCCGACTGGCGCTTGACGTAGACCGGCACCGGCTGGGTCGAGAGCCGCTCGGCGGCCGTGGCTGCGAGGCCATGGAGCTCCGGGAACTGCCGTGGGCTGACGCGGACCAGCGTGCCGAAAACCGCCCGCTGCTGGACGCTGATCGTGACGAGATAGACCGCCAGCCCGAGGGAGGCGATGAGCAGCGCCTTGACGACCTGCCCCCAGGTGCTCGGGAAGAACCAGAGGCCGAGCACGAAGAGCGCGACGATGATCCCCAGGGTGAGCGCCAGCGAGAGCACCTCTC
>Ga0075431_100008105_pt1 | contig 10488 bp, 7 predicted proteins | sample RhiMetdeltSRZDD5_FD_75297 | JGI IMG/M metagenome (GOLD analysis project Ga0075431, IMG submission 75297) | Populus rhizosphere microbial communities from Tennessee, USA - Rhizosphere MetaG P. deltoides SRZDD5 | ecosystem: Host-associated > Plants > Roots > Rhizosphere > Soil | place: USA...
CTAAAAAATTAGACAAAGTCTATGCCAAGCTGCGAGGCTCCGCTCCCAGGAGCGTCGCAGCTGTTTTTGTATTCCAACAAAAACTGTCTATCGCGACAGACAAAACTGTCCAGGTTGAACGACAGACAAGGCCGGGTGTTTTATGAATAATGGGGTCAATCAACGCAAACAAATAAGGAGACCTCAACCATGAACACCCAGCCCCACTTCTTCACCTTCACCGCTTCTTCCCGCTTCACCCCAGCGACCCGCTGGATGCACCTCATCATTAGCCTGGCGCTCGCCGCCAGCCTGTTTGGCCTCGTCCCAGCGCAGACGACCTCCGCCGCCACGCTCGCCGCTATCTCTAACGGTGACGGCCTGGTGGCTTACTGGAACCTGGACGAAGGCAGTGGCACCACCGCCGCCGACCTGACCGGCAACAACTCCAACTTGACGCTCAACGCCACTTACCAGAGCTTCGCCGTTGAAGTGCCCACGCTCGACTTCGGCAGCGTTTCGTCTGTGAACTATGAAGGTAACTCCTCCGCGGGTGGAAGCCTGGGCACGACGGTGAAAAACCTGCAAACCATCACCGTCGCGCTGTGGGTCAACCCCGATACCATTCCGGGCAGTGGCATCGCTCGCTACATTTCGCTCGGCAACGAGAAGGCCGTGCTGCGGAGCCAGAATGCCAAGCTGAATTTCTACATGAAGATTGGCGGCGCTCTCAAAGGTATCTCGGTCGCCAACGTGCTGCAAGCCGGGCAATACCAGCACATCGCCGGCACGTATGACGGCTCAACCCTGCGCGTTTACCGCAACGGGTCGGAAGTTGGTTCTCTCGCTGCGACCGGCACGGTGGACACCAGCGGTTCGCAAGTGTTCACCAGCAGCGGTTCCGAATCGTTCGACGGGCGGCTGGATGACATCCGCATCTACAACCGGGCGCTCTCGGCCAGCGAAATCACGACGCTGTACAACGGCGAAGAGTGCATGGTGGAAGCGACCGGCGATAACGTGACCGATTACATGAGCCTGACCAGCGATGCCGCGCTTGAGAATGCCATCAGCGCTGTCGCTGCGGGCGCGACGTTGAAAGTGGCGGGCGTCTGCAACAATGCGTCCTTCACCGTCAACAAGAACCTGACAATTGAAGGCGCTTACACGGTAGGCTATTGGACGTACCCGGCGGCCACCACTGCCTTCTCCTCCACGCTCGACGGGGAGAATGCCAACACCGTCGTCACCGTCAATTCCGGCATCACGGCGACCCTCAACTACCTGACCATCGCCAACGGATCGGCGCTGACCGGCGCGGGCATCAACAATGCCGGCACGCTCACGGTCAACAACAGCACGTTCTCGAATAACATTGGTCTGACGACTCAGGACTCCAAAGGCGGCGGTATCTACAACAGCGCCACCCTGACGGTCAATTACAGCACCTTCACGGGCAACACCGCCAAAGTGAGCGGGGGTGGGATCGCGAATTACTCCGGCACGGCGACGGTGAACAACAGCACCTTCACCAGCAATACGACCACCACGGATGGCGGCGGCCTTTTCAATAACGGTGGGACGGTAACGGTCAACAACAGCACGTTCAGCAGCAACTCGGCCAAGTGGGGTGGTGGGATCTCCAATTCCGGAGGGACCGCCAACATCAACAGCAGCACGTTCACTGGCAATTCTGCGACGCAGCAAGGCGGCGGCATCTACAACTGGTACGCGATGACGCTCACTGGCAGCACCCTGAGCAGCAACACGGCGCCGTATGGGGGTGGGTTTGCCAATAATGACGATAACGATATGACGACGATTAGCAGCAGCACGATTGATGGGAATACGGCCTCGGTCAAAGGCAGCGAGTACTACGGCTTCCCGGCTGACTTTGAAAGCGTCAATTTCGGTGGAGACAAGTTGTCTGTCCCCTAATTTAGATGGCCTCTCGCTTATAGCAAAAAGGTGCGCCGCACTTCCAAAGTGCGGCGCACCTTTTTGCTATCTCTCCCCGTTGAATTAGCGAATCTCTGCCGCTCCTTCACCCACCACCACCGTAAACGACAGCGGTGGCAGTTTCAACCGAACGATTCCATCCACCACCGGTGTTCGCCCCACTTTCTTGGGCACGATGACCTCCGGCTGCGCAAAGGTGTTCGCGGCTTTGGGGTCTGTCCCCGCGATCTGATGAACGGCAACGATTTCTTTCGGCGCGCCGGTTTGCCAGATGATCTCCGTCGGCAGCGGGTCCGTTTGGTGGCGGTTGACCAGGAACACCGTGCTCTGGCCATTGTCAGCCGTATAGGCGGCGGAAGAGTCCAATATCGGCCTCTCACCAAATTGTTGGGTGGGATAGACCGGCGAGTGCGTCAACGGATCCAACGCCTGGCCGTGTGCGAATTGGCGAAACAGCATGAATGGGTAAAAGGTGGTCTGCTTGACTAAGCCCTCGCGGCTCGTCAGGATCGGCGCGATGACGTTAACGATCTGTGCCAGGCAGGCGATCTTGAGTACGTCGCACTTGCGCAGGAACACGTTGAGCCATTGGGCCACGACCAGCGCGTCCTCCAAGTTGTAAACCTCCTCGATCAAGCGCGGGGCTTCCGTCCAACTGCCCTCCATCGTCATATCTTTATACCAAACATTCCACTCATCCCAAGACAGATGCACCTCATGTTTCGAGCGCAGTTTGGCTTTGACGTAGCGCAGCGTCGCGGTAAGCGTGTTCACTTGATCTTCGAATTGCGCCGCCAGCGCTAAATAGCTTGCCGTGTCCTCGGCCCGGTTCCCGGCATAGTAGTGCAGGGATAAGTAATCCACCTGTTCCCAGCACGTCTCTAAACCGATTCGATCCCACTCGGGATAAGTAGTCATGCCAGGACTAGAGGAACCGCACAACGTGAGGCGGATGTCCGCATCCTGCATCTTCATCATCTTGGCTGCTTCGCGCGCCTTCCGCGCATACTCATCCGCTTCCAAGTGCCCAATCTGCCACGGGCCGTCCATCTCATTGCCCAGACACCAATAGCGGACCGCGTGCGGCTCGGGATAACCATGCGCGGCGCGTAAGTCGGCGTAATGGCTTCCCGCCGGCGCGTTGCAATACTCGACTAAATTCGACGCGTCTTGAATGGCGCCGGTGCCGAGATTGACGCCCAGCATCGGGGAGGCATTGATCGTGCGGCAAAACTCGATGAACTCGTTCGTCCCAAATTGATTGGTTTCGATGGATTGCCAGGCGAGTTCGCGGCGGCGCGGACGACGGTCGCGCGGGCCGACTCCGTCCAACCAGTGGTAGCCGCTCAGGAAGTTGCCGCCGGGGTAACGGATCACGCTAAAGTTCAGTTCGCGCAGCGCGTCTAAAACATCGCGCCGCCGTCCTTGCTCATCCGCCAGTGGTGAGCCGGGTTCGTAAATCCCGCCATAAAGGCAGCGGCCCATGTGCTCGGCAAAGCCGCCAAACAGGGACGGCGAAATCTCGCCGATCACGCGTTGGGTGTCGAGATAAACTCGGGCGGTGGTAGACGAGTTCGCGGACATACGGTCTCCTTTGGTCAACGGATGTAACGAATAAAACGGATAAAAAGTGGAAAGTAATATACCAGAATTCAGGAGACAGAAGTCAGAATTCAGAAGTGATTCGTGAGGCGTGAATTGGTGGCTGGTGGCTGGTAGTTGGCGGCTGGTCGCTGGTGGTTGGTTACTGGAAGTTGGGATTTGGGATTTGGAATTTGGGAGTTTGTCCTTGGTCCTTTGTCCTTTGCCCTTTGTCCTTGATCCTTCGTCATTCGTCCTTCGTCATTCGTCTTCCGTCTCCCCTGTGGTATCATCGCCCGTATGTCAAAATCTAAAAACCGGCGAGTCGTTTTTCAGCCGGAGGCGTATCAACGGATACAAAAAGGCATTGCCCAAATCGTCAATGCCGTCCGCCCGACCCTCGGCCCGCGCCCGCGCATCGTCGCCATTGATCGCGGGATTGACGGCAAGTCGCCGGAACTGCTCGACAACGGCGGCGTGATCGCGCGGCGCATCATCGCGCTGGTAGACCGCGACGAAGATATGGGCGCGATGCTGATCCGCAGTTTGTTGTGGCGCATTTATGAGGACGTGGGCGACGGCACGGCAACCGCCGCCGTTTTGTTTCAGTCCATCTATGATCAAGGTTTGCGCCACATTATCTTCGGCGGGAACGCGATGCAACTGCGGCGTTATCTGGAACTTGGCCTGCGAGTCATTGTCGTCGAATTGGCTCGGCAACGGGTTCCGGTTGAAGGCAAAGAGCAGTTGGCGCAACTGGCCGCCTCGCTGTGCTACGACCCGCCGCTGGCGGAAATGCTGGGCGAGATCTTCGATATTATTGGCGAGTACGGTCAGCTTGAAATCCAAACCAGCCAAGGTCGCGGGCTGGAACGAGAATACGTCGAGGGCATCTATTGGAAGGGCAACCTGCTTTCCCGCCAGATGCTGGGGAGTCCGGCCCAACTTAAAGTGGAACTGGAAAATCCGGCGATCCTCATCACCGATTTTGAAATTGAAGACCCTCATGACCTGATCCCGGCGGTGGAATTAATCGTGCGGTCCGGGACCCGCTCGGTGCTGTTGATCGCTAACAAACTTTCCGACAGTGTGATCGGGCTACTGCTGGCGAATCAGGCGGCGGACAAGTTTAAGATTGTCGCGGTGAAAACGCCCGGCCTGACCTCCGACGATCAACTGGCGGCGCTCGAGGACTTGGCGATTCTCAGCGGTGGCCGACCTTTCTTTAAAGCGTCTGGGGATACGCTGAATAACATCAAACTCGAAGACCTGGGTCGGACGCGCAAAGCGTGGGCCGATCAGCGTTTCTACTTTGGCGTCAGCGGCGGCAAGGGCAATCCGCGCCGGCTGCGGGAACACCTCGCCCAGCTGCGCGCCGGGCATCGGGTGGCCGAGGATCAGGCGCTGCGCAAAAAACTACAGGAGCGCATTGGCAAGTTGATGGGCGGCTCGGCCACATTGCATATCGGCGCGGCGACGGAATCGGAATTGAACGCGCGCAAAGAGTTGGCGCAGCGAGCCGCGGACGCGCTGCGCGGCGCTGTCGTGGAAGGAGTGTTGCCGGGCGGGGGGGTGTCACTCTTAGCCTGTCGTCCCGCGTTGCAGCGGTTGCTGGAGAAGAGCACGAACCCAGACGAGCGCGCCGCGTATCGGATTTTGGTGCGAGCGCTGGAAGAACCGATCCGCACCATCATCCTGAATTCCGGCGGTGAGGTGAGCGAAATCATGACGGCGATCAAAGCGGCGGGCGCGGGACATGGATTTGACGTGGCCTCCGGGCAGGTGGTGAATATGTTGTCTGTCGGCATCTTCGACGCCGCCACTGTACAACTGGCCGTCGTGCGCAGCGCCATCAGCAGCGCCGCGCTGTCGTTGACGATTGAAGTCCTGATCCATAAGCGCGTTCGGCAGGAAGTGATGGTTCCGAAATAGGTAATGATTGACGCTCACCCTCACCCCCAACTCCTCTCCCGCTGGGAGAGGGGAGTCCTGCTCCCTCTCCCTGGAGGGGAGAGGGCTGGGGTGAGGGGAGAAACTGAGTCATTCTTCTTAAAAAGACTACGATGACCAATCAACCCCTTGAGTCCCTCCAAGCCCAAGACATCGTTTACGCGCTGGCGGCCTCGCCCAATTTTGCTCGGGATGGCATTTGCTTTGCGGCGCGGGGTTCAGGGCTGTATCGCTCCAAGGATGGCGGCTTAACCTGGCATTCCGCTTATGACTCATTGAAGCTTCAGTCGCCTTTGCTGACGACCGCCGTTGTCCTCTCACCGGAGTTCAAGTCCGACAAAACTATTTTTGCCGGCGCGCGGGCTGGGCTGTTGCGCTCGGTGGATGGCGGCCAAAACTGGCAGGCGACTATTTTGCCGCCGCCGCCGCCCCTCATCTCACAACTCGTCATCTCGCCGAATTTTGTTCACGACGGGGTGGTGTTGGCTGGGACGATGGAGGACGGCGTCTTTCGCTCGGCGGATCGCGGGGGACATTGGGCGGCCTGGAATTTTGGACTCTTGGATTTGAACGTCTTGTGCCTGGCGATTTCCCCTGACTTCGCTCACGACGAGACACTGTTTGCCGGGACGGGCAGCGGGATTTTTCGCAGCGCCAACGGGGGCCGAGCCTGGCGCGAAGTGGATTTGCCCACTGAATTTGCGCCGGTGTTGAGTCTGGCGCTCTCTCCAAATTATGCCGAAGATGGCACTCTTTTCGCCGGCACGGAAGCGCACGGCCTGTTTCGCTCTACCGACCGCGGCCGCACGTGGACGCGCTTGAGTAAAAAGATTCTGAACGAAGCGGTCAACGCCATCGTTCTCTCGCCGGAGTTCTCATCCAAGCCGGAAATTCTGGCGCTCACGAGCGAGCGCTTGCTTGTCTCGCGGGATGGCGGCCAGTCTTGGTCAGATTGGAAAGACGGCTGGCGGCTGGAACAGGATGCCGCTTGCGTCGCCGCTCCGCAGGGACTCGTTCCGGGGGCGCCGCTGCTCGTTGGTCTGGCCGCCGATGGTGAAGTCCGGCGGATTTAGAATCTAACGGACTCCAGATTAATCACGAATGGCACGAACCGCAAAAATCGCGCGAATGCCACGAATAAACCAGAAGTATTCGTGGCATTCGATCATTGTGTCATTCGTAATTGCTTTACCCGGTTGGAGCTGGAATGGATTTCAGACCCTAAAGGTCTCGGAGACCTTTAGGGTCTTGCAGGACTCAAGGATGGAATAAGGCATGCCCAATGGGCGATCAGGTGAATTTAGCATACAGAAAGAAAAACTTGAGCACATTCTTAATGCGCTTCCCTCCGAAGCAGTGATCGGAACGTCAATTGTATCTGATGACCTGGACGTTTCGGCGGTATCTCGGATGGTTATTGAGTGTCCAGATGATCTCATTTGGGTAGAAGAGCAGGATGATCGCTGGTACATCATCCATTTGGAACCAATCCAGGCCAATCCACCAAATCCAGAGACGTGGGTTGCCGTTTCGCCCGAATCGCCCCTCTTTGAAGAAATGCGGCGACAGCTCGTCAGACATGGGAAATGAATCAGGACTGATTAGGAGATTGCATGAACGCTATCAAATCTATTCCTCGGTCGTACGCAATTCTGGCGGTGGTTCTCCTCGTCGGGCTGTTAATTGGCGGTCTGTGGCGATTGGGGATTTTGAACGCGCCCACTTCCACGCCTGTCCCGAAAGAGTTCGATGGAGACCAAGCCTATACGCATGTCGTTGCTCAAATGGATTTGGGGCCGCGCATCACCGGCACCGATGCGAACGTCTTCGCCGGCGATTACATCGCCCAGCAACTTCAGCAAGTTGGCTGGCAGGTTGAGTTTCAGGCGTTCACGTACAAAGACACACCGGTGCGCAACGTCATTGCCAAGACGAATATTGGCAAAGGCCCGGTCATTATTTTAGGCGCGCACTATGATTGCCGCCGCCGCGCCGATCAAGACCCGGAGCACCCGAACGATCCGGTGCCGGGCGCGGACGATGGCGCGTCCGGGGTCGCGGTGCTCCTGGAGTTGGCGCGGACGCTCGATCAGCAGCAAGTTCCGAACGAGATTTGGTTGGCGTTTTTCGACGCCGAGGATAATGGCGATCTGGATGGCTGGGAGTGGATCGTCGGCTCGGCGTATATGGCAGAGCACTTGGAGATTACGCCGCAAGCGATGATTTTGCTGGACATGATTGGGGATCAAGACCAGCAAATTTATTACGAGAATAATTCAGATCCAGAACTCTCGGCCAAAGTCTGGGAGACCGCGGCCAAACTGGGCTATGACGCTCACTTCATTCCGCAGCCCCGGTGGTCCATGGAAGATGATCACATCCCTTTTGTCCGGCGCGGGATTCCGTCTCTGGATATAATTGACTTTGATTATCCGCATTGGCATAAAACTACGGATACGATTGACAAGATCAGCATCGAAAGCCTGGAACGCGTAGGCCGGACGGTGGAAGTGTTCTTGGAAGCTGGAGATTACTGAAATTTCTTAACCACCAAGACACGAAGGCACGAAGGAAACCCAACGTTTTCTTTGAGTCTTCGTGCCTTCGTGGTAGATTTCAAAAGGGTGTATGAACTCACAATCCTCAATGCCTACTTCTTCTAATTCTTCAACAAAACTGCGCCCGGCGGATCGGCTGGCGGCCCTACCGCCGTATTTTTTCCACGAACTGAATCAGAGAATTGTCCGGCTCAAGGCCGCGGGTATGGACGTCATCCGCATGGACATGGGGTCGCCCGACCTGCCGCCCGCGCCGTTCATCGTTGAAGCGCTCGAAAAATCGGCGCATGACTCAACGCATCATGGCTACATGCCCTCCGGCGGCACGCCCAAATATCGCGAAGCTTGGGCGGAGTTCTATGGCCGGCGCTTCGGCGTGGAGCTTGACCCACAGTCAGAACTTGTTGGCCTGATCGGCTCTAAGGAAGGCATCTTCAATTTGGCGATGGCTTACATCAATCCGGGTGATGTAGCGCTCGTGCCTGATCCGGGTTATGCGCCCTACACCATCGGCGCGACGTTCTCGGGAGGGGAAGTGGTCTACATGCCGCTCCGGGCCGAGAACAAATTTTTGCCGGATCTGAAAGCTCTCTCGCCGGAAGTCTTGCGCCGAACAAAGTTGCTCTGGCTCAACTACCCAAACAACCCCACGGGCGCAGTCGCCTCACTGGAGTTCTTCGCCGAAGCGATCAACCTGGCGCGCGAGTATGACTTCCTCATCGGTCACGATTCGCCCTACACCGAAATTTCTTATGATGGATACGTCGCGCCAAGCCTACTGCAAATCCCGGGCGCGAAGGATGTGTGTATCGAATTCAATTCGCTGTCCAAGGCTTACAACATGGGCGGCTGGCGTGTGGCGATGGCCTGCGGCAATGCGGCCGCGGTCAATACGCTGGGCACACTCAAGAGCAACATTGACTCGGGTTCGTTCCAGGCCGTCCTCGACGCAGCGGCGGTCGCGCTCACGTCCGATCAATCGTGGTTAATTGAACGCAATGAGCACTATCGTCAACGTCGTGATATCGTCGTCGCCGCGCTCCGGGCAGCGGGCTTGCAGGCTGATACCCCGCTGGCCGCGATCTACGTTTGGGCGCGCCTGCCGGATGGCATTGAGGATGAGAACTATGCCACGCGGCTGCTCGAAGCCACCGGCGTCAGCGTCACGCCTGGCACGGTCTTTGGGCCGTCGGGCGCGGGGTATCTCCGTATTTCGCTGGGAACGCCCACCGAGCGGGTGCGGGAAGCCATGAAACGATTGGCAGATTGGACGGCGAAGGAATTTTTGAACGGGGAGAAAGATGCGCAGCGATGAATCATCGCGTTGTTTCTCTGGGCTTTTTGACTTTTGTGTTTGTGGGGCTGATTATGCTCTTCACCGGCGGCCTGCCGGCCCACGCCGCGACGTTCACGGTCAACCTGACCCCGGATGCCAATGATGTAATTCCTGGCGATGGAGCCTGCGACTCTGATATCGGCACGCTAGGCGATCAATGCACGCTGCGGGCGGCAATTCAGGAAGCGAATGTGCTGGCGGGAGTGGATGTCATCAGCGTGCCGGTGGGCACTTACTCTGTAAGCCTGGGAAGCCTGAATGTTCTGAGTGATACGCTGATCAGCGGCGTCCTCTCGACGACCACGATTGTGGATGGCAGTGGCAATAGCACAAATGGCGTCTTCCTGGTTAGCGTTCCCAGTAATCTGACTCCGACTGTAACAATCAGCAATTTGACCATTCGTAATGGATCTTACTTCTTCGACGGTGGCGGGGTGCGTAACGAGGGCGGCAACCTGACTTTGTCTGACACTCGCGTAATCAGTAACTCGACTTCTAACGGCAGCGGTGGTGGGATTGCCAACTCCGGGACAATGACGGTGACCTCCAGTTCTATTCTGAGTAATACTGCGGATCCGGGTGGCGACTACGGCGGCGGTATCTACAATACCGGCACGCTGACACTCATCAACAGTGTGGTGAGCAACAACAGAGAGTTTGATCCGGCAGCGGGTGGCGGCGGCATTTATAACACCTCCTCCGGCACGTTGATTCTGACGAATACGATGATGCTGAGCAATACCGCAGCGTACAACGGCGGAGGTATTTATAACTTTGGCCTGTTGACCATGACCGGTAGCTCGGTATTGAGCAACACCTCGTCCACGTATGGTGGCGGCCTTTTCACTCCCGGTGCTGCGACGATTGCCTCCTCGACCTTTGGGAATAACTCAGCTCTCGCGTCTGGTGGTATCTATGCGATCAGCTCGCTGGTTCTCACGAACACGATCGTGATCAGCAATACCGCGCAGGATAGTGCGGGCGGTCTCAGCACGGTGAGCGTGGCGACCATCACGAATAGCTCCATCCTCGATAATGTTGCCGGTATTTCGGGCACTGTCAAATCCGGGGGCGGCATCTCTTTCTCGGGTGTGCTCAGCTTGGTGGGCAGTGTGGTCAAGGGTA
>Ga0075431_100008118_pt1 | contig 10483 bp, 6 predicted proteins | sample RhiMetdeltSRZDD5_FD_75297 | JGI IMG/M metagenome (GOLD analysis project Ga0075431, IMG submission 75297) | Populus rhizosphere microbial communities from Tennessee, USA - Rhizosphere MetaG P. deltoides SRZDD5 | ecosystem: Host-associated > Plants > Roots > Rhizosphere > Soil | place: USA...
CTCCCTCTCCCTCTCCCTCTCCCGGTCTTCTCCCCCTCCTCCTCCCCCCCCACCTCCGGCACGTCCACCCACCCTCCCCCCGCCGCGAGGCTCTCGGCGCAGGCCTCGACGGCGAGCGCGGCCCGGAGCCCGTCCAGGCCCGAAGCGATGCGCGAGCGCCCGCCTCGCGCCGCTTCAGCGAACGCCGCGTGCTCCTCGATGAAGCTCTCGATCGTGAGCGACGGCCGCCGGAGCGCGCGCCTCGTGACCGAGCGCGCGAGCTCGCCGGCGCGTCCGGGCGCGCGGAGCTCCCCACGCTCCAGCCGGACCCGAAGGCTCTCGCGATGGCGCATCCCGGTCCCCGTGCTGCACGCGGCCCGGACACCGTCCCCGAGATCGGCCTCGAGGTCGGCGCGAATCTCGCCGGAACGCAGGCTCCGGAGCGACACCCTCACGCGCCGTATCGAGCGGCCGAGGATCCAGGGGACGAGGTCGACGGCGTGGGAGGTCACGTCGAGGAGGATCTCCATGGGGTCCGGGGCGAGTCCCCAGCGCACGCCATCCGTGATGAGCTCGAAGGACGCGCCGTGATGCGCGGCGGCGGCCGCCCGCTCCACGCCTGCGCGGATCGCCCGGTAAGGCTTCCGGAATCTCCGGTTGAAGCCGACGGTGAGGCACTTGCCCGAGCGCGCGGCGGCATCGACGAGCGCGCGAGCCTCGGCGGCCGTCGTGGCCATTGGCTTCTCGACCAGCACGTGGAGCCCGGCGTCGAGCCCGATGCGCGCGATGGGCGCATGCAGCGCGTGTGGGGTGGCGACGATGAGCGCATCCGCCCGCGACGTCTCGAGCAGCCGTTCGAGCGACTCGAACACGGCCGACCGGGGAAACGCGCGCGCCGCCCTGCGCCGGCGCTCCTCCGAGGGGTCGCAGACGGCGCAGACCTCCCAGTCCGCGCTCCGCGACAGCGCGGGAGCGTGACAGCGCTCGAAGACTCGCCCGCATCCGGCGATGGCGAGGCGAAGGCGGGTCATGCTCCGGGGTCCACGGGCGGCGTATCCTCGACCTCGTCCCCGCGGGTCATCCTCCGGACCCTCGGGTAGGAGCCCCTGTCCGTCTGGTGATAGATCCGCACGAGGAGCTCCGACAGCACGCCCATCATGACGAGCAGGAAAGCCACGAGGAAGAGCATCATGGCGAAGAGGACGAGCACGTTCCGGTTCAGGGGGACCGGAGCCCGCGTCAGGAAGCCCAGCTTCTGGGCAACCGCGAGTCCCAGCGATGCGAAGGATGCAGCCAGGGTGCAGAACGCGGCCTTCCCGAAGAAGTAGATCGGCTTCGTGAGATAGTCCCCGAGGAACTTGACCGTGATGAGGTCGAGGAGCACCTTGAACGTCCGCCGGAGGCCGTACTTGCTCCGGCCCCGGCGCCGGTGCCGGTGGTTGACCTCGATTTCCGTGATCCGGGCGCCTTGCCACTTGCAGATCGCCGGGAGGAAGCGGTGGAGCTCGCCATGGAGCTCGATTCTTTCCAGCACCTCGCGGCGGTATGCCTTGAGAGTGCACCCGAAGTCGTGCACCTCGGGGGTCCTCGTGAGGCGGCGGATGAGGAAGTTCGCGATCTTCGACGGAAGGCGCCGCGTGATGAGGCGGTCCTTCCGGTTCCTTCGCCAGCCGCTCACGACATCGTGGAGGGACGAGCTCTCGAGCTTCTCGACGAGGCGCGGGATGTCGCGGGGATCGTGCTGGAGGTCGCCATCCATGGGCACGATGAGCCGCCCCCGCGCGCACCGGAACCCGCAGGCGAGCGCGGCGGTCTGGCCGAACCTCCTGGCCAGCTCCACGATCAGCACCCGCGAGTCTCCCCGGGAGGCACGGCATAGACGCTCCGCCGTGCCGTCCGAGCACCCGTCGACGACGTAGATCAGCTCGTGGAGCCGCGGGTCCCCGGAGAGCACATCGAGGATTTCGGCATGGAGCTCATCGATGTTCGCCTCCTCGTTGTAGAGGGGGACGACGATGCTGACGTCCACGGGCGCGGAGCGAGCCCGTAGCGTGCGGAAGGGCCGGTACCGGCTCTCGTCGAGGAGGTCCATCGTTGGGCTGGATGTACGGGGGTGGGAAAGGAGAGAAAGAGCCAGGAAAGAATCTACCACGGAGGCACGGAGACACGGAGGGGGGAAGTGGAAGGGAAGGGGAATCGGGAGGGGAAGGGGGGAGGGGAGGGGAATCGGGAGTGGGAGCGGGAGCGGGAGGGGGAGCGGGCAGAAAGAGGAGCCGGTGACTTTCGTGGACCGGCTATCCTCTTTCCCTCCGAGCGCGCCGGTGACAAGCTCGATCCGGACTTGCCGAGTCGCTCTCCGTGCCTCCGTGTCTCCGTGGTGAATTCCCCTTCCAGCTCCTGGTAATGACGCCTGCCGTACCGTGCCCCCGTGGTGAGTCCTCCGCCGATCGACTGTGGCTCGTCGCGGCCTGCGGCATCGCGCTCCTTGCGCTCGCGCTCCGTCTCCATGACCTCGGAGAGCATTCTCTCTGGGGCGACGAGGCGCACACGGCGAGGCGCGCCGAGTCCCTGAGAGCCGTCGCCATCGAACGGAAGCTCGCGCCGCTCTATGCGGCGACCCGCACTGCTTTCCTCATCGGGAAGGACGAGTGGGCCATCCGCCTTCCTCATGTCCTCTACGGAAGCGCCGGCGTCCTCCTCATGGCCTTCGCGGGCAGGGTCTTCGTGGGCCCGAGGGTCGGCCTCGTGGCGGCGATCCTCCTCGCGGTATCGCCCTTCCACGTGTTCCATTCGCGCGACGCGCGGCACTACTCGCTCTTCGTTCTCCTCACGCTCGTATCCATGCTCCTCGTCCGCAAGGCCGTGGAGACGCGGCGCGCGAGCTGGACGCTCGCCTTCCTGGGCTCCGGGCTGATCGGTTTCCACGACCACGCCTTCGCCATCATCCCGTTCGCCGCGCACGCGATATGGGGGCTCCTCGAGATCCTCCGCGCGCGCCGCGATGGAGCGCCGGCGCGCGGGCCGGGACTCCGGGCGGCAGCTCTCCTCGGCGCTCTCGCGGCCATGGCGCTCGCGCTCTACTTCCTGAACCCTCGCCTCTGGCGCGCCGCCGGGAGCTGGATGGGAGGCGATCAGGAGCGGCGCTTCGATGTGAGCCTCGATACCCTTCGGCTCATCCTCGCCTGGCTCGGAGGAGGCGCGGGCCTCTCCGCGTGCCTCCACGCACTCCTTTTCGCCGCCGGTCTCATCTCCCTGGCACGTCGCGGACTCCCCGCGGCCAGGCTCATCGCCGTCACGGCCATCACGACCGCCGCCGCGCTCCTCCTCGTGGAAGGGATCGGCCCCACGCATCCCTTCCGCGTGCGCTACACGATCTTCCTCCTCCCCGCCTATCTCCTCGGAGTCTCGGCCGGCCTGTGTCTCGCCGCGGACCTCCTCCGGCGCGCCGCGGGGAAGCTCCTTCCCGCGCATGCGGGAGGATCCCGGGATCGGTGGGCCGGAGCCGCCGTCTCCCACGCCGTGCCCGTTCTGGCCCTCGTGGCCTTCACGATACCGGGCCTCCTCTGGAGCTTCGAGTACCGGAGCGCGGACTACAGGCTTGCCGTCGAGCACCTCGCGCGCCGGATGGCCCCGGGAGACCTCCTGGCGCTCCCTCCCTACCGCGCGGAGCGGCACTTCGCGGGGCTCCGCTGGTACCTCTCCCGGAGGCTTCCGGAGCGGGAGAAGGACGCCGTGGTCGTCAGGACACCGGGGGACGTCGATGCCCTGCTCGAGGCCGGGAAGCGTGTCTGGCTCGTCGGTCTCTCCCCCTCCGACCTCGATCCGGCCGAGGCGGACCCCGGGCTCGTGCCGCGGCTCGAGGAGGGATTCGAAGACGTCGCCCATACGCCCCCCGGCCGCTACAGCGCGGCCCTCGGGCCGCCGGATCGGGAAGAAGAGCTCGTCATCCGCGTGTCCCGGAGGAACTGATTGATGACTCGCTTCACGCGCGCCGGAGCCGCTCCTCGAGGCCGAGGAGGAAGGCCCGGTTGTCGAGCCCCGCGTAGCGCAGCTTCCCGCCCATCCGGGAGAACGACTTCATGAAGCGCACGTAGTAAGCCGGGTCCTCCATGGGCGGCTCGCCGCGGGACCAGTCCCAGTCGATCCTCGCGAGGTCGTTGACGGCGATGGTGAAGCCATCGAGCGAGCGCCCCTTCCGAACGAGGACGTTCCTCGCCATCGAGAGCGACTTCTCGAAGATCATGGGCGACATCACCGACGATCCCACGGAGAGGTAGACCCCGCCTTCGAGCCTCTCGATGGTCGAGGCGAAGATGAGAAAGTCCGTCATGGACGCCCTTCCCAGCGCCGCCCCCGAGAGGAGAGGGTGCCCGTAGATGATGTCCTGTCCCACGCCTGGATGCACCGTGAAGGGCACTTGCTTCTCCCGACAGATCGCCTGGATGCTGAAGCGCTTCCACGGATGCGCCACCCGGACCTCGCCGGCGGGCGCGCCTCTCCGTACCGCATCGAGGAGGTCGAGGGCGGCCGCGCCCCGATCCGCGGGCATCTTCCCGTCGAGCGCCGCCCTCGCCAGCGCATCGAGGATCTCGGGCTTCGGGATCTCGATCCGGTCCTCGACGATGAGCCTCCCGATGGCCTCGCCGTACCCGAGCCCCTCGAGTCCGCCCGCGAGGAGCGCGAGCCCGATGTACTTCCCGGTCTCGTCCCAGAGACCGAACTCCCCCACGGCCACGTAGGCCCGCACGTCCTCCGTGCTCCTTCCGTGATGCGCGAACTCCCAGTCGTGGATGGACCCCGCGCCGTTCGTGGCCACGTGCGTGAGCCACCCGTCGTTCACGAGCCGCGCGAGGACGGGCCCGAGGCCGTTCTTGATGAGGTGCGCTCCGTGACAGATGACGACGGGAGCTCCACGCGCGCGCGCCTTCTCGATCTCCCTCGCGAGCTCATCGAGGACCGGCCCGACATCCCCCGCAGGCGGCGCCGGTCCCGCGCCCGCGAGCGCGATCTCCTCGATCCCGAGCTTGCTCCTGCGCTCCGAGAGCGGCCGCAGGCGGATGCGCTCCCGGTCGAAGGGCTCGGGGATCACGTCCTGCCGCCGCCTCCAGGAACGCCGCCGGGAAGCGCAGGGCCGGGAAGCGCAGGGCCGGGAGCCGCCGTGGCCGGGGCGTTCAGCTCGTCGATCATCCTCCTCAGGAGCCCGGCGCTCCGCCGGTTGAACCAGAGCCCCACCCGATAGAGGTGGTGCGTCTCGGGCTCGTTCTCCTCCTCCGGGAGCACCTCCGTCCTCTCGATCCTCCCCTCCGCGAGGATGCTCGCGTAGCGGGTGTTCAGGCCGTCGAGGATCTCATCGGACACGGGCTCCCGGAGGCGGAGGATGAGCCGGGAGTTCACGAACCGCGAGGAGTGGTAGTTCCGGTAGAACCCCTGGATGATCCCCACGGCATCGTCGAGGTCGTCCGTGACGTGGAAGAGGTTCATGTCATCGGGGTCGATGTAGCCCCTGTCCCGCAGGTGCTCCTCGACGTAGCCCTTCCATTCGCGCCAGTAGCTTCCGCCGGGGCGGTCGATGAAGACGATCGGGATAAGGCTCCCCTTCCCGGTCTGGACGAGCGTCAGGGCCTCGAACCCCTCGTCGTGCGTGCCGAAGCCTCCCGGGAAGAGCGCGATGGCGTCCGTCTCCTTCAGGAAGGTCAGCTTCCGCGTGAAGAAGTACTTGAAGTGGACGAGCTTGGCGTCCCTCGCGATGAAGGTGTTCGCCTTCTGCTCGAAGGGAAGCCGGATGTTCACGCCGAAGCTGCGGGCGCGCCCCGCGCCGCCCTGCGCGGCTTCCATGATGCCGCTTCCCGCGCCCGTGATGACCATCCACCCGCGGCGCGTCATCCGGTTCGCGAACGCGCGGGCCTGTTGATACTCCGGCGCATCCTCGGGCGTCCTCGCGGATCCGAAGATGGATACCTTCCGCACCCTCCGGTACGGCGCGAACACCTTGAAGGCGTAGCGAAGCTCCTTCAGGCTCTGGTTCAGCACCTTCCAGTCGCCGCGGCTCGTCCCGTCCCGCGCGAGCTTCAGCACGTTCTCGATCATCTCGAGGATGACGCCGCCTTCCGGCAGGTTCGCCGTGCGCGCGATGACCTCCTCGAGATCCGCCAGGAGTAGAGCCGCATCGGCAGGCTTGCGGGGAGGCCGCCGGCCTCTCGAGCCTTCAGTCATTCTTGAAGAAGGAGCGGGCCTCGAGGAGCTGGTATCTCTCCGTGCTCGCCGGGAGCTGCACCTCGACCGTGTCCCCCTCGCTCTTCCCGATGAAGATGCGCCCGAGCGGGGAGAGGTAGCTGATCACCCCGTCCTCGGGCCCTCCGTCCCAGGGTCCCAGCACGCTATAGACGACCTCCTCGCCGCTATCGAGGTTGCGGAGGCGGATGCGGCTCCCGAGCCCTGCCACGCCCTTCTTCACCAGCTCGGGATCGATGATCTTCACCTTGTCGAGCTCGTCCTTCATCTTCGTCGCGCGCTTCGTGAGGTGGTCCCGCTCCTCGAGCGCGGAGGTGTACTCGGCATTCTCGGACAGGTCGCCGAAGGCCGCCGCGCGTCCGATATCCTGGAAGTTCTTCGGGAGCTTCTCCTCCATCAGCTCGCGGAACTCCTCCTTCTTCCGGGAGAGCCCCGCGGCGGTGACGTAGATCGCATCCTCTTCCCAGACCGGCCTCTCCTTCGCCATCGCCGCCTCGGGCTCGACGTCCATCAGCGCATCGAGAAGGGCGCCCTTGGCCTGGGGGAGGAGGTTGTCGTTCTTGACGAGACGCGCGTGGATCTCGAGCCGCTCCGGCGTCTCCATGGCGGCGAGACCCTCCCGGAAAACCGCGCAGTCGGAGCCCGTGAGGATCGTCTGCACCCTCCCCACGGCATCCTTGAGAGCTATCCGGCCCTCCCGCTGACCGCGGTGCTGGAGGTGATCGAGGAGGTCCATGACGAGGACGAGGACGTCTCTCGCCCCCCTCGAGCGAAGAGCCTCGAGCACCGGGTTCGCCGCTTCGTCCTTCTGGGCCGTGATGAGGAAGCAGAAGGCCTCCGGAGATGTCTTCGGCGACCTCACGATGTCCTGGAGCAGCGCCTTGGCCTTCTCGGGGGCTCGCGAGCACAGGATCTCCCATGCCGCATCGCGCAGGGCATCCTTCTTCCCGTGGACGAGGAGCTCGGTGATGGTCGTCCAGTCCTCGGGGCGAGCGGCCGGCAAGCTCTCCACGGCGCGGCGGGGATCATCGGCCCCGGTGAGGTCCTGGAGCGCCGCCGCGAGGACCCGCGGAGCGTAGCGTCCGAACACCTTTCGGAAGATCTCGCCGTCGGCGCCTGCGTCGCCTCTCTCCAGGATGATCGCGGCCTCGATGGACTTCGTGGCGTCGTTCTGATCGCAGACGAGGAGCAGCTTCTCCCGGATCCGGTCCCAGGCGGCGGAAAGCTCGCCCTGGCCGCGCCGCGCCACCTGGCGCGCGAGCTGGCGGGCATCGGGCCACTCCGCGCGCTGGAACCTGCGGATGAGCTCTTCCTCGTAGCTCACGGCGGCCTGGAGCTTCTCCACGGCATAGGGAGCCCTGTCCCCGACCCTGAAGACGCCCGCCTCGCGCAGGAGCGCCTTCACCCGGTTCCACCACTTCGTCCAGGCCCCCATCTCGATGATGACGGGGACGAGCTGCGCCTTGATCTCCTTGAGGGGGAGAGGGTTTCCCTGGGACTCGAGCACGATGGAGATCAGATGGACGGGAGTCTCGTCCCGCATCCTGCGGAGCTCTTCGAGCCGGTCATGGCGGAGGGCCTTGAAGTGACCGGGATCCAGGGGCTCGAGGATGGAGTCGACGGCATCGATCGCGATCCGGTGGTCCTTCTTGTGCTCGAGGTCCACCTTCACCTGCTTCAGGAAAGGGTCCACGGCAAGGACCTTCCCGACGCCCCACCCCGACCGGTGGTAGACGTAGGCCCCCTGCTTGAACCTGAGGAGGCGATCGAGCCTCCCGAGGGCCGCGAGGGGTTCCGAGCTTCCGGTGTAGCCCGAGGCCTCGTAGAAGGCCCTCTCCGGAGAGGCCAGGGGGTAGTGGCGCTCGAAGCGCTCGGCGAGGCCGGCCCGGTAGTCCTTGCGCTCGGGAACGGCCTTCACGAGGAGCCAGTAGAGCCGGAGGGCGCTCCTCCCTTGCGAGGCCTCATCGAACGTCGGCAGGAGGAGCTCGAGGAGCGCGGCCGCGCGCTCCTTGTCCTTGATCTGGTCGAGGAAGCTCTCGGCCACGTCCAGGAAGGCCTCGATCCGCGAGCCGACCCCCTCGGGGTCCTCCATGGCTTCCATCCAGACATCCTCGACGCGGTCGAGCTTCCGCTCCGCGACCAGGCTGCGGAGCTGTGCTAGTTTTCGTTCGATGTCCTGGGCGGTCTCCATGGGTCCTTGCATCAGGCGCGTCTCCTCGACGTTCGTGCGGGCCAGTGACAAACGATCGATTAGAACTCCTAGCTCGTCGAAAAACAACAACGCGTCGTCGGAAGCTCCCTCGAAACGCCCGGAAGAGGTACAATGTCCCGCTTCCAGGACCCTAACACGAGAAGCAAAACCGGCCCCTCTCCGGAGCCGGTCCCAGAAGGAGACATCGAGATGGCCATCCGAGTCGGCATCAATGGTTTCGGCCGTATCGGCCGGAACGTCTTCCGGATTCTCCACGAGCGGAAGAACTTCGAGGTTACCGGGATCAACGACATCACGGACGCGAAGACGCTCGCGCACCTCCTCAAGTACGACAGCGTAATGGGACGCTTCGATGGAGAGGTGAGCGCGGACGGCGATAACCTGAAGGTCGATGGGAAGACCATCCGGATCACCGCGAAGAGGGACCCCGCCGAGATCCCGTGGAAGGACATCGGGGCCGAGTACGTGGTCGAGTCGACGGGCGTCTTCACCTCCAGAGCGGACCTCGAGAAGCACCTGAGCGCGGGCGCGAAGAAGGTGATCCTCACCGTGCCGCCGAAGGACGAGCTCGATGCGCTCGTCGTCCTCGGGGTGAACGACGAAGTGCTCAAGCCCGAGCACAAGCTGATCTCGAACGCCTCCTGCACCACGAACTGCCTCGCCCCCATCGCGAAGGTCATCGACGAGGCATTCGGAATCGAGCGGGGCATCATGACGACGGTCCACGCCTACACGAACGACCAGCGGCTCGCCGACCTCCCCCACAAGGACCTGAGGCGCGCGCGGGCGGCGGCCATGAACATCATCCCGACGAGCACCGGGGCCGCGCGCGCGGTCGGCAAGGTGCTCCCGCACCTGAACGGGAAGCTCGACGGGATCGCGCTGCGAGTTCCCGTGCCGGACGGGTCCGTCGTGGACCTCGTCGCGATCCTCCGGAAGGAGGTCACCGCCGAGGAGTTGAACGCGGCCGTGAAGGCGGGCGCGGCCAAGATCCCGAAGATCCTCAAGTACACGGAAGACCCGATCGTCTCGAGCGACGTCATCAAGGACTCCCACTCCGCGGTCTTCGATGCGCTGGCCACCATGGTCCTCGGGAAGAAGGGAAACATGGTGAAGGTCGTCGCCTGGTACGACAACGAGTGGGGATACTCGAGCAGGGTTTGCGACCTCCTCGAGAAGATCGCGGGCTGAGCCACGAGACATCCGCCGGCTGCGATGTCGGCGGCACATCCCTGAAGGCCGTCCGCCTCGAGGGGACGGAGATCGCGGCCTTGCACGAGGCGCCCACGCCGTCGGACGGGAATGCCCGCGCGATCACCGACGCCATTGCCGCCGCGGTGCGCGCCGTCTCGGGGGGAAAGGCCCTCCCCGCGGGTGTCGCGGTCCCCGGCTTCCTCGACGCGGACAGGTCGGGAGTTCTCCACCTCTCGAACCTGCCGGCGCTCGACGGAACCCCCCTCCGCCGGGAGCTTGCGAAGAGGCTTCGTACCCGCATCGTCCTCGATGCGGACACGAATGCGGGGGCGGTCTCCGAGGCGCTGCTCGGCGCGGGGCGCCCGTTCGAGCGAGTCCTCTACGTGACGGCGGGCACGGGGCTCGGCGCGGCCCTCGTCATCCGCGGATGCCCGGTTCGCGTCTCGAACCACACTGTGGGTCACGTCGCCCACCTCCCTCTGGATCCCGCGGGCCTCCGGTGCCGCTGCGGCTCCCGCGGGTGCGCGGAGGCGCTGCTCTCGGCCCGGGGCATTCTCCTCCGGGCGACGGGCCTGGGCCTCCGGAGCGCGCGGACGCCCGAGGACCTCTACCGGATCGCGACGTCGAGGGGGAGCAGCCCCGAGCGCGCGCTCGCGCGGGCCGTGTGGCGGGAAACCGGAGACCTCATCGGAGCCCTCGCCCGCATGCTCTCGAGCCTCTTTCGGCCGGAAGCCATCGTCATCGGCGGCGGGATCGCCGGAGCCGCGGACATATTCCTCCCCCGAGCCCGCGCCCGCCTGCTCCGGCCTCGCGGGCGCCCCGGCTCCGGGGGGCGGAAGCCGGTCGCTCCGGCCCTCCTCTGTGCTG
>Ga0075431_100008122_pt1 | contig 10481 bp, 6 predicted proteins | sample RhiMetdeltSRZDD5_FD_75297 | JGI IMG/M metagenome (GOLD analysis project Ga0075431, IMG submission 75297) | Populus rhizosphere microbial communities from Tennessee, USA - Rhizosphere MetaG P. deltoides SRZDD5 | ecosystem: Host-associated > Plants > Roots > Rhizosphere > Soil | place: USA...
TCGTCGGAGCCAACGGCGCCGGCAAGACCACGCTCATCAAGATCCTGTTGGGGCTGCTCGCGCCCACCAGCGGTCGGGTGACGGTGCTCGATCTCGACCCCGCCCAGGAACCCGAGCAGGTTCGCGCGCGGGTTGGCTACATGCCCGAGCACGAGTGCCTGCCGCCTGACCTGTCCGCCGCCGAGTTCGTCACCCACATGGGCCGCATGAGTGGCCTGCCGAAGACCGCCGCGCGCGAGCGGGCGTCCGAGGCGCTGCGGCACGTCGGCCTCTACGAGGAGCGGTACCGCCAGATCGGCGGCTACTCCACGGGCATGAAGCAACGCGTGAAGCTGGCGCAGGCGCTGACCCACGACCCGGACCTGTTGCTGCTCGACGAACCGACCAACGGGCTCGACCCGGCCGGCCGGGACGCGATGCTCACGCTCATTCACCGCATCGGTACCGAGTTCGGCATCTCCGTGGTGGTCTGCTCTCACCTGCTCGGCGAGGTCGAGCGGATCTGCGACTGGCTGGTCGCGATCGACGGCGGGCGGCTGCTGCGGGCGGACCGGGTCGCGTCGATGACGACCGCCAGGGACGTGCTCGTGGTGGAGGTCTCCGAGGGTACCGACGAACTCGTCACCCAGTTGGCCACGCTCGGCCTGGTGGCCACGCGGGACGGCCACACGCTGCTCGTCCCACTGTCCACAGACGACACCTACGACCTCATCATCGGCGCCGTAGCCGACCTGGACCTGCCGTTGCACCGGTTGGATCAGCGTCGCCACCGGGTCGCCGAACTCTTCCGAGAGGAGCCTGCCGATGTCCACTGAGCAGTCGGTCATCCATGACATCGGCTACCAGCGCTACACCGGGGCCCGGCTGGGCCGGTGGTACGCCGTCCGCTCGCTGTACACGCACGCGCTGCGTACCTGTTTCGGCCTGGGTCGGAGTGTGAAGGCGAAGATCTTCCCGTGGTTCGTCGTGGGGATCGTCGTCATCGTGGCGGCCGTCGTTACCGCGGTGCGCTCGCAGATCGGCGAGGTCGTCCTGACCTATCCCGCGTTCTCCGACTCGGTCAGCTTCCTCCTGCTGCTGTTCTGCGCCGCCGTCGCGCCCGAACTGGTCTCCCGCGACCTGCGTACCGGCGTCCTCCCCCTGTACTTCTCCCGCCCGCTGACCCGCTCCGACTACGCGCTGGCGAAGCTCGCCGCGCTCATCACGGCGGTATGGCTGGTGCTCGCCGCCCCGCTGCTGCTGATGTTCATCGGAGGGGCGTTCAACCTCGACGGGCTACGACCGGTCTGGGACGAGTTCCTGGACTTCCTGCCCGGCCTGGCGTACGCGGCCATCTACGCCGTCGTGTTCTCGACCGTATCCCTGCTGGTCGCCTCGCTCGCCAGCCGGCGGGCCGTGGCCGCGGCGGTCGTCGTCGCCACGTTCCTCGTCACCACCCCGGTCGTCGGGGTGCTCGGCATCGCGGGCGGGGACGCCCAGTACCTTGCCTTCATCGCCAGCCCGTTCACGCTCGTGCAGGGGATCGGGGTGTGGGCGTTCGAGATCGAGAGCTTCGACATCGGCCAGTACGGCCCGACCTACGGCCTCGCCGCCGCGTTCCTGGCCGGCATCTGCACGCTGCTACTGGTGGCCCGGTACCGGAAGGTGGCGCAATGAGCGCGATCTGCCTCGATCGAGGAGCGCTGGGCGCGCTAGCGCCCGAGTGGACCCTGTACGAAGGTGGTGTGCGGCGATGAGCCTCGTTGAGCTGAAGGGTGTCTCGCGCTGGTACGGCAACGTGGTCGCGGTCAACGACGTGACGATGACGCTCGGGCCCGGCGTCACCGGGTTGCTCGGCCCCAACGGCGCCGGTAAGACGACCGTGCTGCACATGATGGCCGGCTTCCTCGCGCCGTCCCGCGGTACCGTCACCGTCGACGGCCAGTCGACCTGGCGCAACCCGAGTGTCTACAAGGGACTGGGCCTGGTCAGCGAGCGGGAAGCGGTCCACGGTTTCCTTTCGGGATGGGACTTCGTCCTCGCGAGCGCGCGTCTGCACCGCCTGCCGGATCCGGCCGCCGCCGCCCGCAAGGCCATCGACCTGGTGGAGATGGCCGACGCACAGCACCGGCGGCTGGCAACGTACTCGAAGGGTATGCGGCAGCGCACCCGGGTGGCGGCGGCGCTCGTGCACGACCCCGCGGTACTGCTGCTGGACGAGCCGTTCAACGGTATGGATCCCCGTCAGCGCCTGCACATGATGGACCTGCTGCACGCGATGGGCGAGCAGGGCCGGACCGTACTGTTCAGCTCGCACATCCTCGAGGAGGTCGAGCAGGTCTCCGGCACGGTACAGGTCATCGTCGCCGGCCGCCTTGCGGCGTCGGGGGACTACCGGACGATCCGGCGGCTGATGACACACCGGCCGCACGTCTTCTCGATCCGCTCGAACGACGACCGTCGCCTGGCGGTGGCACTGGTCGGTGAGCCCTCCGTCTCCGGCGTGGATCTGTCCACTGTGGATGGTCTGACGGTGCGCGCGAGCGACTACGGCACGTTCACACGTGTGCTGCCGAAGATCGCGCGGGCCGAGAAGATCCGAGTAGAGCGGCTGCTACCCGCCGACGAGTCCCTGGAAAGCGTCTTCTCATACCTGGTGGCGTCATGAACCTCACGATCGCACGGATCACCGCACGCGGGCTGTTCGGCCGGCGCCGGTTCCTGTTGCTGCTTCCGTTGCCGGTGCTGCTCGTCGGCCTCGCCCTGCTGTCCTCGTGGCTCGGCGCGCGGCCGGACGAGTGGACACCGCCGGTCGTCATCGGGCTCGGTTTCGGTGTCGTATTGCCGGTGATGGCGCTCATCGTCGGTACCGGGGTGCTCGGCTCGGAGATCGACGACGGCACAGTGGTGCACATTCTCGCGAAGCCGTTGCCGCGCCGGGAGATCGTGTTCGCCAAGCTCGCGGTGGCGGTACTGGTTACCGCGCTGACGGTGGGTGTGCCATTGTTCCTCGCCGGGCTGGTGACTGGCTTGCCGCGCTTTGCGGTGGGGTTGGTCGCGGGCGCTCTCGTGGGAGCGGTGGCTTACACGGCCTTGTTTCTCGCGTTGAGCCTGGTGACCCGGCGGCCGGTACTGGTGGGTCTGGTGTACGTGCTCGTCTGGGAGGATCTGCTCAGCAACCTGCTGTCGGGGACGCGAGTGCTGTCGATCCAGCAGTACGTGATCGCGGTGGCTGACAAGGTCGCCCCGACGGATCTGTTGCAGGGCAACGTGTCGCTCGGGGTTTCGCTGGTGATGGCGTCGATCATCACCGTAGCCGGTACCGTGCTCGCGATCGATCGGCTGCGCTCGTTCAGCGTGGCCGGCGAGACCAGCTGAGCCGGCTCGCCGGAGGCTCAGCCGGTGTTGCGTAGCCCCGCGGCGATTCCGTTGACCGTGGTCAGCAAGGCCCTTTCCAACGACGGGTCCGGCTGGGACAGGTCACGGTACTGGCGCAGCAACGCGACCTGCAGGTGGTGCAGCGGCTCCAGATAGGTATCCCGGACCGCGAGCGTACGGCGCAGTACCGGTTGGGAATCCAACAGTGCCGACTCACCGGTGACCGCCAACACCTCACGGACGGTCGAGGAGTATTCGTCCTCGATCATTTCGAGGAGCTCGGACGAGGGCGCGAGCGTCTCGACGTACCGCCTCGCGATGCCCAGGTCCGTCTTGAACAGCATCATTTCCACATTGGACAGAAACGTCCCGAAGAACTGCCACCGGGCATGCATTTCCGCCAATACATCACCGAGGCCGGCGGCGCGGGCGGCAGCCAGCCCGGCACCGACGCCGTACCAGCCCGGCACGATCTGCCGCGACTGCGTCCAGCCGAAGACCCAGGGGATCGCGCGCAGCCCAGCCAGGCCGGCGCCGGAGTCGGGTCGTCGGGCCGGTCGGGAGCCGATGTTCAGCGATCCCATCAGTTCGGTCGGTGTGGTCGCCCAGAAGTACTCCGGCAGTTCCGGTTGCTCGACCAATGCGCGGTAGCGGGCGTACGCCGCATCGGAAACCACCGACATCGCCGCGTCCCATTGCGCGAGTGACGAGGCGGAGACCCGCGGTGTCGTGTGCAACAGTGTCGCCTGCAGTACCGCCGCCACGGTCAGCTCGAGGTTCTCCCGGGCGAGCGCCGGCAACGTGTACTTGTCGGAGATGACCTCACCCTGCTCGGTCACCTTGATGGCACCGTCCAGCGTGCCGTACGGCTGAGCGAGGATCGCCTCGTGCGTCGGCCCGCCGCCGCGACCGACGGTCCCGCCACGGCCGTGGAAGAGGCGCAGCCGTACGCCGTGCTTCGCGGCCACGTCCCGCAGCGCGCGTTGCGCCCGGTGGATCGCCCACTGCGAGGTGGTGATTCCGGCTTCCTTGTTCGAGTCCGAGTAGCCGAGCATCACTTCCTGCACATCGCCCCGCCCCCGGACGATCGATCGATAGGGGGACACCGACAACAGCGAGTCGAGGAGAGAACCAGCGGCGGTGAGTTCGGCCACCGACTCGAGCAGCGGTACGAAGCCGAGCCGCGACCGGCCACTGTGGACGTCGAGGAGACCGGCCTCCCGGGCCAGCACCGTGGCGGCCAGCACGTCGTCCACGCCTCGGGTCATCGAGACGATGTACGACTCGATAACGTCGGCGCCGAACCGGTCCTGTACGTCGCGGATCGCGGTGAACACACCGAGCGTCTTGCGAGCGGGCTCCGTCAATGGAGTATCCACACTGGACAGCGGACGCCGGCCGGCGAGTTCGCCTTCCAGGAGCGAGGTACGTTCGGCGCGGGACAAGTCAGCGTAGGAAGCCTCACCGACTCGCGCATACATCTGCGCCAACACGGCGTGGTGCGCGTCGGCGTGCTCCCGTACGTCCATTGTGGCCAGATGCAGGCCGAATGCCGCTACCACGCGGATCGCCGAAGCCAGCTTGCCGGATGCGGCGAGCTGTCCGGCGTGCCGGGCCAACGAGATGCGCATGACCTCGAGGTCGGCCACCAGCTCGGCGGCGCCGCTGTAGTCGCGGCCGGGCACGTGCGCCGCTCCCGCTGCGAGCCGCGCCCGGGTGTTGGCCAGCTTGGCCCTCATGCACCGGACCTTCAGACGGTACGGCTCCTCGGCGTTGACCCTCCGGAACCGTTCGTCCACAGTGGATCCCAGCGCGTCGAGGTCCTTGGCCAGGCTGGCCGACAGATCCAGCGATACCGGCCGCAGGCGGCGGGACACCGACAATTCCTCGATCAGCGCGTCGAACGCCTGTTCGCAGGCCTGGATCCCGTGCTCGTGCTGGATGAGCAGGACGTCCCGGGTCACCTTCGGGGTGACGTACGGGTTGCCGTCCCGGTCGCCACCGATCCACGTGCCGAACGACAGCGGTCGTGCGGTCGGTGGCAGCTCCACTCCGAACCGGGCGAGCGTGTCCGCCAGGTCCGCGAGCACCTGGGGTGCCGCCTCGGCGTACAGGTCGCGCAGGTAGTAGACCGCGTTGCGCGCTTCGTCCGTCGGGTCCGGCCGGTCCAGCCGCAGCTCGTCGGTCTGCCAGAGGCCGTCGATCAGCTCGGCGAGCCGCCGATCGCTGCGGGCACCCCCGTACAGCGCGAAGGTGGCGGCCTCGGCGTCCAGCTCGTCGGCCACCCCGCGAAGTTTCGCCAGGATCGATCGGCGCGCCGCCTCGGTCGGGTGCGCCGTGAACACCGGCCGTACCGCGAGCCGCCCGGCCGCCGTGGCGACCTCGTCCGCCGGTACGCCCCGTTCGGCGATGAGCGCCGCGGTCTGGTCCAGCCAGCCGCCATGTGCTGTCCGCCGGCGCTGCAGCTCCCGGGCCCGGTGCACCTGCTCGGTGATGTTCGCCAGGTGGAAGTACATGGAAAAGGCACGAGCCAGGCGAGTACCGGTCGCCACGTCGACGTCGGCGAGCAACGCCGCGGCGGCGGAAGCGTCGGAGCGCACGAGTGCCCGTACCTTCTCGACGAGGTCCAGGAGCGCCCGGCCCTCCTGGCGCTCGAGGCTCTCCCCGAGCAGCGTCCCCAGCCGGCGGATGTCCGCCCGCAGGGCCGCGTCCGCGTCACCCACCTCCACGGCCAGGATCGTAGCCACCTCTCGCCGATCAAGGGCAAATAGCCGTGATTTGGAGATCAAACTACGGCTATTTGTCCTTGATCGACGGGGAGGGCGGGGAAGAGAGGCGGCGGCCCAGGACCGCCGTCGCCAGCAGCAGGCCGAGTACGCCGGCCAGCGCCCACAGCGCCAGTGCGGTGATCGGCCAGCCGGTCGCCTGGCGGTCGAAGTACGCGACCCCCTCGACCAAGCTGACCCCGAGCCCGGGGATGTTCCACCGGTACATCTGATCGAAGAACCGGGGCAGGAACTCCGGCGGATAGATGCCACCCGACCCCGGGTTGCCGAGCGCGATCAGCAGCAGCACGGCCAACCCGGTACCGAGCAGGCCGAGCCACCCCTGCGCCGCCGAGGTGAGCATGGCAGCGGCGAACGTGACCAGGGTGCCCGCGATCGCCACGCCTACGCGGTGCGAGGTCCACACCTGGGTCACCGGCCCGGCGACGATCGCGCCGGCGGTACCGACCAGTGCGGAGAAGACGGCGAGCGCGCCGATCCGCATGGCCGCCCGGTCGAGGTTGCGCGGTACCGTGCCCACCGCCACGCCCAGCGCGGTGGCGGCGAGGATCCCGCCGAGTACGAACCCGAAGACGAGATAGAACGGCACGACCCCGAGGGGATCCTGGGTCGAGACCGGTACGACGTCGGCCACCGCCAGCGACGCGCCGGTCGCTGCGGCGGCGGCGTCGAGCGTCTGCTCGATCACCTGGGTCGCCGCGGGGGAGGACGCGCTGGCGGTGGTGAGAGTCAAGCCGGTACCGCCGAGCGTCGAGGACGACAGGATCGCGTACACGCTGCGCTTCTTCAGGGCCTGCAGTGCCGCCTGCGGGTCGGCGTACTCGACGGCCTCGATCGTGTTGGTGCGGACCCGCACCGCGGCGATCAGCGTGCGCGCGGCGTTGTCGTCGCGGACCACCGCCACCGGGATGTCGCGCGGAGTGGGCTTGTGCAGACCGCCGACGTAGGCGGTGACGAACGCGGCGGCGAGGATGAGCGCGCCGAGCAACAACGCGGCGGTGCGGCCGAGCCACGAGCGCCACCACCGTTCGCTCTCCGGCTCGCGGACGTGCCCCATGCCGGTGAGAACCCTCGGCCGCGCGGGCGGGGTGCGGCGGGTCCCGCGGTAGCGACCGGGCTCCTCCGGCTCGGCCTCGCTTCCGATCGCCTCCTCCACCTGGCTGGCGGCGGGCGGCTCGGCGTCGTGCTCCTGCGTCATTTCGTCAGCGTATGCCGGATAAGTTCGCTATGCGGCTGGTCTAAGGTCGACACTCGTGCACGCGCTCAGCTATCCAGACAAGCCGAAGCCGGGCGATCGGGTGGCCGTGGTTTCACCCTCGGCGGGACTGCCCGCGCTGTTTCCCGAGGTCCACGAGCTGGGCCTGCGCCGGCTCCGCGAGGAGTTCGAGCTGGAGCCGGTCGAGTACCCGACGACCCGGGTGCTGGGCGCGGCTCCGCACGAGCGGGCCGCCGACCTGCACGCCGCGTTCGCCGATCCGTCGGTCGGCGCCGTGCTGGCGACCATCGGCGGCGACGACCAGATCACCGTGCTCCGCCACCTCGACCCGGCGCTGCTGCAGGCCAACCCGAAACCCTTCTTCGGGTACTCCGACAACACGAACCTGCTCAACTTCCTCTGGCGGTTGGGCATGGTCAGCTACCACGGCGGGTCGGTGATGGTGCATCTCGGGCGTGGTGGGCGCGTGCATCCCGCGACGGCGGAGTCCCTGCGGCTGGCGCTGTTCACCCACGGGGAGTTCGAGTTGCGGTCGCCGGAGGAGTTCGGCGACGAGCCCGCCTTCTGGGGCGACGATGGGGCGCTGGATCACGAGCCACCGATGCGCGCCGCCGACGAGTGGTTCTGGGCGGGCGGGGACGGCAGGGTCGTCGAGGGACCGTCCTGGGGCGGCAACCTCGAGATACTTTCGTGGCTGCTGATGGCCGACCGCGACATCGCGGCGCCGCCCGCGTACACCGGCACGGTCCTGCTCCTGGAGACGTCCGAGGAGATGCCGGCGGCGGTCGAGGTCTACCGGATCCTGCGGGCCATGGGCGAACGCGGCCTGCTCGAGCAATTCCCCGCGGTGCTCGTCGGTCGCGCCAAGGCGTGGGACTTCGCCCGGCGTACCACGATCGAGGAGAGGCACGCGTACGCGGCGCAGCAACGCGAGGCGGTACTGCGGGCGTTGGCGCAGTACGCACCGGACGCGCTCGTCGTGCTGAATGTCGACATCGGACACACGGATCCGCAACTGATCGTGCCGTACGGCGGGACGATCCGAATCGACCCCCGCGCGCGGAGTATCACAGTGCGGTATTGAGCCGCTCGGCGCTAGGCTGGTCCGTGAAAGCCACACCCCCCGCCGCTCGCGGCGCGGGGGTATCGTCGCGTGCTCGAGGTGTGACAATGAAGCTCGCCGGCCTGCTGACCGCCGCTCTCGACGACCCCGCTCTCGCCCGTGCCGCACAACTGGCCGGCGATGGCGCACCGGAGCTCGATCTCACCGCGCCACCGGCTCTGCGGCCGTTCGTCGTGGCCCTGGTCGCCGCGCACCGCGCCGTGCTGGCGGTCACCGCGACGAGCCGCGAAGCCGAGGACCTCGCCGACGCGCTGGGCTGCTTGTTACCGCCGGACGAGATCGCCGTCTATCCGGCGTGGGAAACGCTGCCGCACGAACGCCTCTCGCCCCGATCCGACACCGTCGGCCGGCGCCTGGCGGTGCTACGTCGCCTGGCTCACCCGGACGAGAACGGCCCGCCTGGCCGCCAGCGGGCGCAGCGCAGCGGAGCCCGCGGTCAAGCGGCCGAACCCGTCAGCCGGCTCCGCGTGGTCGTCGCGCCGGTCCGATCGGTGCTGCAGCCGCAGCTGAAGGGCCTCGGTGACCTCTCGCCGCTCGAGCTACGCCCCGGCGACAACGCCGACCTGTCAGACGTGGCGCACCGGCTGACCGACATTGCGTACGCCCGCACCGACCTCGTCACCAAGCGCGGCGAGTTCGCGGTGCGCGGCGGCATCCTGGACGTGTTCCCGCCGACCGAGGAACACCCGCTTCGGGTCGAGTTCTGGGGTGACGAGATCGAGGAGATCCGCAGCTTCGCGGTCGCCGACCAGCGCACGATCGCGGCGGTGGAACGGCTGTGGGCGCCGCCGTGCCGGGAGCTGCTCCTGACTCCCGAGGTTCGGGCCCGGGCAGCCGCGTTGGCGCAGGAGCATCCCGAGCTCGCCGAGATCGCCGGCAAGCTGGCCGAGGGCATCCCGGTCGAGGGCATGGAGTCGCTGGCCCCGGCGCTCATCGGGCCATCCACAATGGAGCTCGTGGTGCACGCGATGCCGGCCGGCAGCGCCGTCGTGCTCTGCGACCCCGAGCGCATCCGCACCCGGGCACACGACCTGGTCCGCACGTCCGACGAGTTCCTGCAGGCCAGCTGGGCCGCGGCCGCCGTCGGGGGCAAGGCCCCGATCGACCTCGGCGCCGCCGCATTCAAGACCCTGGCGGAGGTACGGGCCACCGCCCGTTCCCTAGACTGTCCATGGTGGACGGTTTCGCCGTTCGGTCTCGCCGCGGCGGCGGAGTCGAAGCCGGGCATCGATGTGTCCGACATCTGGGACGAGGGCATCCCGTCGATCGGTGAGGTAGCCGACGACATAGTGGAGTCGCTGGCGGTGGTCGCCCAGCCCACGCCGCTGTACCACGGCGAGACCGGCCGGGTGCTCGACGACCTGAAGCGCTGGGTGGGCGACGGCTGGCGGGTGGCGCTCGTCTTCCCCGGGCCCGGGCCGGCGCAGCGCGCGGTCGAGGTGCTGCGGGACGCCGACTTCGGAGTGTCTCTTGTGGACGCCATCAAGGCGCCGCCCACCTCCGGCCAGCCGCTCGTCACCACCGGCGCGCTCGGCCACGGGTTCCTCGACGAGGAGTCCCGGCTCGTCGTGCTGACCGGTGACGACATCACCGGTGGCCGAGGATCGTCCACAAAGGACATGCGGAAGATGCCGAGCCGGCGGCGCAACACGATCGACCCGCTGGAGTTGGCGGCCGGCGACTACGTCGTCCACGAGCAGCACGGCATCGGCCGGTACGTCGAGATGGTCCAGCGCACGGTCAACGGGGCGGACCGCGAGTACCTGGTCATCGAGTACGGCCCGTCGAAGCGGGGACAGCCCGGAGACCGGCTGTTCGTGCCGACCGACCAGCTCGACCAGCTGTCCCGGTACGTCGGAGGGGAGACTCCGACCCTGCACAAGCTCGGCGGCTCGGAATGGCAGAAGGCGAAGGCGCGGGCGCGTAAGGCGGTCCGCGAGATCGCGGCTCAGCTGATCCAGCTCTACGCCGCCCGGCAGGCGTCCACGGGATACGCCTT
>Ga0075431_100008123_pt1 | contig 10481 bp, 8 predicted proteins | sample RhiMetdeltSRZDD5_FD_75297 | JGI IMG/M metagenome (GOLD analysis project Ga0075431, IMG submission 75297) | Populus rhizosphere microbial communities from Tennessee, USA - Rhizosphere MetaG P. deltoides SRZDD5 | ecosystem: Host-associated > Plants > Roots > Rhizosphere > Soil | place: USA...
TACACGCTGTACGGATGCCAGATGTACGAGTTGTAGTAGAGGTCGAAGTAGAAGTGACCTCGCCCTCCAGGACCATACCCGAACGAGTACGGACGATAGTAGTAGCGCGGATAGTAGATGTAGGTGCGCCCGCGCGGGACGATGTAGATGTTCCGGCCGCCGTAGCTGCCGTAGACGCTGCGTCCGTCGCGTCGATCGGGCGGACGTCCGGTTCTCGGCACCGCGACGCGAGAGCCGCTGCGCACGCGACTGTCGTCGCGAACGATGCCGTTGCGGTCGCCGCGATTACGAATCACACCGCCTTGATCGGCCACACCGCGATCGGCGGTGCCGCGATTGCTCTCGATGCGATCGGCGTCGGTCGGGTAACGGCGCCGCGCCTGGCGGCCGTCCTGCGTTCCGGCTTCGGATCGGGTTTCCGGTGGAGGTGTCGAACGCACCTGCGGTGGCGGAGTGCTCTCGCGAACCTCCGACGGCGATTCACGCCGGCCGCCGTCGCCGCGATCGCGGGGCTGTGCCGAACGCACCTCGGATCGGCCGCCGCTATCGCCGCGAGGCTGCTGGCGCGCGCCGCCGCCATCGCCACGGGGCTGCTGGCGAGGGCCACCACCGTCGCGCTGCCGGGCCCCGCCGCCGCCACCGCCGTTTTCGCGTTGCCGCTCTCCGCCTCCGCGATTCTCCTGGCCGCCGCCGTTTCCACCGGGCCAGCGCTGACGCTGGGCCGCGCTTTCCGCCGGGTTTGTAAGCGCGGCTGAAAGCACCACAGCCGCGGCCATGAGCAGTGATCGGGAAGTCATGTCCAAAGGATGAGCAACACTGCTGCCAGCGCAGATCCCCGCATTTCCTTGAAATAACGGGGCCCTTGGGGCACTGTCCTCGGTCTGCGCTGTCCTCCGGCGGGGGCGGACCCCCGCGCTGGATATACTCGTTGAGTGATTCACGCGACGACGATCCTCGCCGTCCGGCACCAGGGCCGAACGGTACTTGCCGGCGACGGACAGGTCACGCTCGGCAATACCGTCCTCAAGCAGGGCGCCCGCAAGATCCGGCGGCTCTACAACGACAAGATTCTCGCCGGCTTCGCCGGCTCGGCGGCTGACTCCTTCGCGCTCTTCTCGCGCTTCGAGTCCAAGCTCGAGCAGTATCGCGGCAACCTCGGACGTGCGGCGGTCGAGTTGGCGCGCGACTGGCGGACCGATCGCCTGCTGCGCCGGCTCGAGGCGATGATGATCGTCGCCGACCGCGAGTCCACCTTTCTGCTGTCGGGCACTGGCGACCTGATCGAACCCGACGATGGCGTGGTCGCCGTCGGATCGGGAGGCAGCTTCGCGATGGCCGCGGCGCGGGCGCTCGTGCGGCATAGTACCCTCGACGCTCGTCAGATCGTCGAAGAATCCATGCGCATAGCCGCCGACATCTGCATTTACACGAATCCGAATCTGACGATTGAAGAACTCTAGGCGATGACGATTACCCTTCCAGAACGTACGACGAGCGCCGTCCGCGCCTTCACGCCTCGCGAGATCGTCGCCGAGTTGGACAAGTACGTCATCGGTCAAGCCAAGGCCAAGCGCGCCGTCGCGATCGCGCTGCGCAATCGCATGCGTCGTCAACGGCTGTCGAGCGAGATGGCCGAAGAGGTGACGCCCAAGAACATCCTGATGATTGGCCCGACCGGTGTCGGCAAGACGGAGATTGCGCGGCGGCTCGCCCGGCTCGCGCACTCGCCGTTCATCAAGGTCGAGGCCTCGAAGTTCACGGAGGTCGGCTACGTAGGCCGCGACGTCGAGTCGATGGTCCGCGACCTCGTCGAGCTCGCCGTGGACATGGTCCGCGCCGAGAAGGGCGAGGAGGTCAAGGACAAGGCCCGCGCCGCCGCCGAGGAGCGCATGCTCGATCTGCTGCTGCCGCCGGCGCGGCCGCCGATGCCCGGCGAGGATCCCACCGGGCGCGATCAGACGGCGAGTGGTACGCGCGAGCGGATGCGCGAGCAGCTTCGCGACGGCCGTCTCGACGAAAGAGTCGTCGAGCTCGATGTGCAGACGCCGGCCATGCCGTCATTCGAGATCATCGCCGGCAGCTCGGTCGAGGAGATTGGCGTCAATCTCAAGGACATGGTCGGCAACATGTTCGGCAACCGCTCGAAGACGCGCCGTCTCAAGGTGCCGCAGGCGCTCGAGCATCTCACCGCCGAGGAACAGTCGAAGCTGCTCGACATGGAGTCGGTCAGCCGCACCGCGGTGCAGCGGGTCGAGCAGGCCGGCATCATCTTCGTCGACGAGATCGACAAGATCGCCAGCCGCGACGGCGGCGGCGGTCATGGCCCCGACGTCAGCCGCGAAGGCGTGCAGCGCGACATCCTGCCGATCGTCGAGGGAACGACCGTCAATACCAAGCACGGCATGGTGAAAACGGATCACATCCTGTTCATTGCCGCCGGCGCGTTCCACGTCTCGAAGCCGTCGGATCTGATCCCCGAGCTGCAGGGCCGGTTTCCGATCCGCGTCGAGCTCGAGCCGCTCACCCGCGCCGACTTCGTGCGCATCCTCACCGAGCCTCGCAACGCGCTGGTGAAGCAGTACGTGGCGCTTCTCGGCACCGAGGAACTGACGGTGACGTTCACGCCGGACGCCGTCGAGCGCATCGCCGACTTCGCGGCGCGCGTCAACGACACCACCGAGAACATCGGCGCACGCCGTCTGCACACGGTGATGGAGCGGCTGCTCGACGAGCTGTCCTTCGACGCGCCCGATCGGACCGACAAGTCGGTCACGATCGACGAAGCCTACGTCGATCGCATGCTCGCCGATATCGTGCGGAACGAAGACCTCTCTCGATACATTCTCTAGCTCAGTACGAATAGTCCTCCTGCATCAGTTCCTTGAGCACCTGCTGCCCGGTGCGCACGGCGGCCACCGTATCGAACGACACACCGGGCAGCGGACTCCGCGCGTTCTCATAACCCATGCGCTGGTACTCGCGCACCAGTGACGGCCCGTCCACGATCGCCGGCGTGTCGGCGATTTCCACGGCATGCTGGAGCTCGTGCGCCATCATCGCGATCTGCTGGATCCGCGGGAAGCGCGCCATGCGCACGACGACGTAGCGATACCCACCGGCCGTCGACAGGAAGGTCAGACGGCCATCAGGACCCGAGGGCCCGTCGCACTGCACATACACGACGACGTCGGAGGCGTGCAGGCGCGCGACGAGCGCGCGCATCGTCGGCGAGAGGCGAAGGCCCTCGTCCAGCAACGAGCGCAGGCGGCGGTCGGTCGAGCGAATCGAAGGATGACGGGAACGGTCCGCGATCGGCTCGGCGGCCATCGACAACGACGGCATGGCGAGGACGAAGCACAGGATCGAGAGGAAGCGCGCGGTGAACGGGCAGGCGGCGTGACGAATGATCATGCGCACGGCCCATCGCAAGCGGCGAGCCAGCGCGGATCAGGCCTGATCTGGCGTCTTGCTCGCATTTCGGCTGGAAATCGGTACAATGTGGACCCACGAAGGAACGAGAGAGGCCACACATTCGTGGTGTGACTTTTCCGTTACTACAAAAAAGTCATGAACAGGAGGGCACCACGCCCTCCGGCCGCAGGCCCCACGACGTGCTGGCGGGTTGATGCGTCGCTCCAGGCTCCGAGCGACGACAGCTTTGCGTGAGACGCCGCATCACCGCGCAGATATGTAGGAGACCTGAAATATGCCTGCCGCCAAACCGGGACCCGACTCCACTACCGCGGCGCGCGACGCGCGCCGGCTGTCGACGCTGCTCGAAGTGAGCCAGGCGCTCTCGGGCACGCTCAATCTCAAGTCCGCGCTGCAGCGCGTGCTCGGCACGCTGCTGCGTCATCACAGTGTCGTCCGCGGCATGATCACGCTGCTCCGCGACGGCGAGCTGCACGTCGAGGCGGTCGAGGGCTTCGAGGATCGCGCCCGCACGATCCGCATCAAGCTCGGTGAAGGGATCACCGGCAAGGTCGTCGAGAGCGGCAAGCCGATCGTCGTGCCGCGCGTCAGCCGCGAGCCGGCGTTTCTCAATCTCGCGCCGCGCCGTCCCGAGCACCCGAAGCAGGAACTGAGCTTCATCTGCGTGCCGATTGCGCTCAATCGTCAGGCGGTCGGCTCGCTCGCCGTCGATCTGCGATTCAAGCCCGAGCGCGACTACGACAGCAGCATGAAGTTCTTCGGCGTGGTCAGCGGAATGATCGCGCAGGCGCTCAACGTGCAGCGCATGGTCGAAGAGGAGCGGCGGCGTCTCACCGACGAGAACACGCATCTTCGCCAGGAGCTGCGCGAGCGCTACGACTTCTCCAACATCATCGGCACGAGCGGGCCGACGCGGCAGATGTACGAGCAGGTGGCGCAGGTCGCCCAGACCAACACCACGGTGCTGATTCGCGGCGAGTCGGGCACCGGCAAGGAGCTCATCGCGCACGCCATTCACTACAACTCGCTGCGCGCCAAGAAACCCTTCGTCAAGGTCAGCTGCGCGGCGTTGCCCGATACGCTGATCGAATCGGAGCTGTTCGGCTACGAGAAGGGCGCGTTCACCGGCGCCAACGCCCGCAAGAAGGGCCGCTTCGAGATGGCCGAAGGCGGCACGCTGTTCCTCGACGAGATCGGCGACATCAATCTCGGCACCCAGGTCAAGCTGCTGCGCGTGCTCCAGGAGCGCGAGTTCGAGCGTGTCGGCGGCACCGAGACCGTCAAGGTCAACGTGCGGCTGATCGCGGCGACGAACAAGGACATGGAGAAGTCGATCGCCGACGGCACGTTCCGTGAAGACCTCTATTACCGCCTCAACGTCTTCACCATCTTCGTGCCGCCGCTGCGCGAGCGGAAAGCCGATCTTCTCCTCCTGGCCGATCACTTCCTGGAGAAGTTCTCGCGCGAGCACGGCAAGGTCATCAAGCGGATCTCGACGCCGGCGATCGACATGCTGATGGCCTATCACTGGCCGGGCAACGTCCGCGAGATGGAGAACGCGCTCGAGCGCGCCGTGCTGGTCTGCGATGGCGCCGTGATCCACGGCCATCATCTGCCGCCGTCGCTGCAAACCGCCGACTCGTCCGGCACGGTGACGCGCGTGTCGTTGAAGGACGCGGTCGCCGGCTACGAGCGCGACCTGATCATGGACGCGCTGAAGACGACGCGCGGCAACCGCGCCAAGGCGGCGCGTCTCCTCGACACGACCGAGCGGATCCTCAACTACAAGGTCCGCGGCTACGGCATCGACGTGCGCCGCTACAAGACTCCCGAAGTCGGGCGACGTGGGCCGGCGGATGCGGCCGCGGTCGATCCCACGCGCGACCTTCCGGCGATCGCCTCGTCGCAATAGATGGAGAGGTTGGTCGTTGGGAGTTTGCTCGCGGCGCTGAGCATCGCGAGCGCGGCGTGTGGCAAGAAAGGCCCGCCGCTCGCTCCCATCGTCCACATTCCGGCTGCCGTCGAAAAGATCGACGCGCGCCGCCGCGGCAACGACGTCTCTGTGACGGTGACGGTGCCATCGAAAAACATCGATGGCACGATGCCGGTCGACGTCGCGCGCATCGAAGTTTATGGCTACACCGGCACGGCAGCCCCGCAGGCGAGCCGGTTTCTCGAGGTCGCCACACTGGCTGGAACGATCACCGTTCCCGAGCAGCCGGAACAGAAGGCTGACGCGCCTCCTCCCGCTCCACCGCCGCCGGGAACGCCAGTCCCGGGCGGCACTGCCACCGTCACCGAGCGGCTGACGCCCGAGGCGCTGGTCGCGGCGCCGCCGCCCGCGCCGCCGGCGTTGAAGCGCAGCGGTCCACCTCCGCTTGTTGCGGCAACACCAGCCGCGGATATCGGACCGCTGCGGCGCTTCTACTACGCGGTTGCGTTCAGCCCGCGCGGCCGTCCCAGCCCTCCCAGCCCGATCGCGGAGCTCCGGCTCACGCTGCTTCCGGATCCACCGCTGGATGTGAAGGCCACTAACCTGGCTGACTCGGTTCGCCTCGAATGGGAACCGTCCGGAGGTCTCATCGGCTTTCTGCTCGAGCGCGCGCTGGCGCCCGAGCTCTCGCCGCTCGACGATCCGGTGCCTGAACCGGCAACAACACCTCCGGCTCCCGCACCGCCGCAGGGGCCGACGCGGTACAACGTCTATCGTGAGATCATCCCGCTCGAGGGAGACCCTCCACCCAGCCCCGAGTCCGCGAAACCGACCGCGGCCACGGAGCCTGCCGCACCAGTGCCGATCAATCCGGCACCACTCGACACACTGGCCTTCGTGGATCTGTTGACCGGTCTCGACGGCCGCCAGCGGTGCTACGTCGTACGCGCCGTGCGCGGCGATGCGGCGCAGGCCGTCGAGGGCCTTCCCTCGGAGCCTCCTATTTGTGTCGTACCGCTCGATGACTTTCCGCCCGAACCGCCGACGCGACTGTCTGCCGCGACCAGCGAAGGCGAGATCCGGTTGACGTGGGAGCCGAATGCCGAGCCGGACATCGCCGGCTACCTGGTCTTGCGCGGGGAAGCAGGCGATGCCACACTGACTCCAGTGACCGACACGGTCGTGACCGAAGCACGGTTCACCGATCGAAGCGTCCGGCCCGGTGTGCGCTACGTCTATGCCGTGCAGGCGATCGACACGCGACTGCCGCGGCCGAACGTGAGTCTCGAATCTGAGCGCGTCGAGGAAACCGCGCGTTAACGTAGTGTCCGCCTTCAGGCGGACCATCGTGGAGCTCCCCTATGAAGTTGTTTGTCGATACCGGCAATGTGAAGGACATCGAGGCCCTGGCCGCGATCGGGATCCTCGACGGCGTCACCACCAACCCCTCGTTGCTGGCGAAGGAGTCGGGCGACTACCGCAAGATCCTCAAGCGCATCTGCGAAATCGTCCAGGGCCCGGTCAGTGCCGAAGTCGTCGCGACCGACACCGCCGGGATGCTGCGCGAGGGACGCGATCTCGCCAGCATCGACGAGCACATCGTCGTCAAAGTGCCGTTTACCAAGGATGGCGTGAAGGCGTGCAAGACATTGTCCTCGGAAGGACTGCGCGTCAACGTCACGCTGATCTTCTCGGCGACGCAGGCCTGGCTCGCCGCCAAGGCCGGCGCCTCCTACGTGAGCCCGTTCGTCGGTCGTCTCGATGACGTCGGCACGACAGGCATGAACCTGGTTCGCGAGATCGTCGACATCTTCGACAACTTCGAGTTCCCGACCGAAGTGCTGGTCGCCAGCGTCCGTCATCCGATTCACGTCGTCGAAGCGGCGCGCATGGGTGCCGACGTCGTGACCGCGCCGGCAGCGGTGATCGAGCAGTGCTTCAAGCATCCGCTCACCGACATCGGGCTCGAACGGTTCCTCAAGGACTGGGAGAAAGCACAGGCCGCAAAGGTCTGATCGCTTGTCACTCCTAGACGACCTTCAGCGCCGGGCCGCGCTGGGCGGTGGGGAAGAGCGGCTGCAGCGGCAACGTGACGCGGGCAAGCTGACCGCTCGCGAGCGCATGCAGCTTCTCTTCGATCGCGACACGTTCGAAGAGATCGATGCCTTCGTCACCCATCGCTGCCGCGATTTCGGCATGGAGGATCAGATCGTGCCCGGCGACGGCGTCGTCTGCGGGCATGGTCGCGTCGCCGGCCGTCTGACCTACGCGTTCGCGCAGGACTTCACGGTCTTCGGCGGCTCGCTCTCCGAGACCAACGCGGCCAAGATCGTCAAGATCATGGATCTGGCGATGAAGATGGGGGCGCCGGTCATCGGCCTCAACGACTCCGGCGGCGCGCGCATTCAGGAAGGCGTGCTCTCGCTCGCCGGTTACGCCGACATCTTCCTCCGCAACACGCTCGCATCCGGCGTCATCCCGCAGATCTCGGCAATCATGGGCCCGTGTGCCGGCGGCGCGGTCTATTCGCCGGCGATCACCGACTTCATCGTCATGGTCAAGGGCACCAGCTACATGTTCGTGACCGGACCGGATGTCGTGCGAACGGTGACGCACGAGGAGGTGACGAAAGAAGAGCTCGGCGGCGCGATGACGCACAACGAGCTGAGCGGCGTCGCCCACTTCGCGGTCGACGACGACCAGTCGGCGATTCTGCTGATTCGCGAGCTGCTCTCGTTCCTGCCCGGCAACAACGTCGACGATCCCCCCCGTCGCGAGCCCGTGGATGCGCCCGCGAACGCGGATCAGGTGCTCGAATGGGTCATTCCTGCTTCACCCAATCAGCCGTACGACATGGCCGATGTGATTCGTCACGTCGTTGACGCCGGCTATCTGCTGCAGGTGCAGGAGCATTTTGCCAGGAACCTGATCGTCGGATTCGCGCGGCTGGCCGGACGTCCAGTGGGGGTTGTCGCCAATCAGCCGGCGCATCTGGCCGGCACGCTCGACATCGACGCGTCGGTCAAAGGTGCGCGGTTCGTGCGCTTCTGCGATGCGTTCAACATCCCGCTCGTCACCTTCGAAGACGTTCCTGGTTTCCTGCCGGGCACCGGACAGGAATACGGAGGCGTGATTCGTCATGGCGCGAAGCTGCTGTTCGCGTTTGCCGAGGCGACGGTGCCGAAGGTAACGGTCATCACAAGGAAAGCGTATGGCGGCGCTTATTGCGTGATGTCGAGCAAACATATCCGGACCGATGCGAACTTCGCGTGGCCGACGGCGGAGATTGCCGTGATGGGTGCCGAGGGGGCCGTGAACGTGCTCTACAAGCGCGAGCTCGAGGCGGCCGCCGACGTCGCTGCCGCGAGAGCGGCGCGCATTGCCGAGTATCGCGAGAAGTTCGCCAATCCGTACGTTGCCGCCGAGCGCGGCTTCATCGACGAAGTGATCCGCCCGCGTCAGACTCGTGCCAAGGTGATTGCCGCCCTCGCCGCGTTCGAGACCAAACGCGATCGCAATCCGCCGAAGAAGCACGGCAACATACCGCTCTGATAATCACTCAAAACAATCGGATTGATTGTCCGGCCCGCAGCTGAAGAAGGCGGGAATCGCGCCCTTGGTCCACTCGCGCGTGTTCTTCCAGACCCGCGTGCCGCTGTAGCGCGCCTCGGTCCAGCCCAGTCGCTGCTTCGATTCCCACACACGCTGAAGCGCCTCTTCCTCGCGTCCGCCGAACAGGTGCGACGCCTCGTGCAGCAGGATGCTGGCGCGCTCGATGTCGTCGACCGGGAATCTGAAGAATGCGGGATAGAGCGTCACCACGGCGAACGGATAGTTGGTTGCGGCGAACGCCGTCTGATGACCGACGTAGCGATTCCACCAGTTGTCGGTCCGCCGGAAGGTCGCAAGACGCGACAGCGCCGAAGCGTCGCTCGTGAAGCCGGCTCGCTCGAGCACGACGATCGCGTTCTTCACCGTTTGCCGTTCGTCGCTCGTCAGACCCTCTGAGGTCAGAATCAGCGACGCGTACGCAGACGCAAGAATGGTGATGGTGACGCTGGCGATCCACACGAGCCATCGGCCGAAGCTTCTTCCGCCCTCGCTGCTGTGCAGCTCCGGCGGGACATCGCTCTGCAGTGCCGGTGACATCGAGGCTTCATCGGCCAGCGGTGCTTCACAGCGACGGCAGACCTCGCTCGTCGAGAAGTTCACCAGGCCGCAGGCTGTGCATTTGATCCGGTTCAGGGATGGCTCCTTGATCCGGGATATCGGCACTGAGCCTGCCTCGCCGAAGCCACGCGGCAAAGGCGGGCCAAGTCTCGAATGTTAGAATTGCCTGAATTTGCGCAAGATCCTCATCGCCAACCGCGGGGAGATCGCGGTGCGCGTCATTCGCGCGTGTCGCGACATGAGCCTCGCGACAGTGGCGGTGTTTTCGGAATGCGATCGCGGCGCACGCCACGTGCGCATGGCCGACGAGGCGGTCGCGATTGGCCCGAGCCCGCCTGGTGAGAGCTACCTGCGCATCGATCGCATCATCGATGCGGCCCGTGCTGCCGGCGCCGACGCCATCCACCCTGGCTACGGCTTTCTTTCCGAGAACGAGGATTTTGCGGCCGCATGCCGTGATGCGGGGCTCACCTTCATCGGACCAACGGCAGAGGCGATCACGTTGATGGGCAGCAAGACCGCCGCACGCCGCGCGGCGATCGCCGCCGGTGTGCCGGTCGTACCTGGTACCGAGGAACCGCTCGCTGCCGACGTACCCGATTCGGCGGTCGTCGAACGCGCCAGCGACATCGGGTTTCCGGTGATGGTGAAAGCCGTTGCCGGTGGTGGTGGCAAAGGTATGCGCGTCGTCGGCAGCGCTGGCGATCTGTCCTCGGCGATTCGCGCGGCGCGATCGGAAGCCGGCGCGGCATTCGGCGACTCTGCGATCTACCTCGAGCGGCGTCTTGAACGTCCACGCCATATCGAAGTCCAACTGCTGGCCGATCACCACGGCACCGTGCTCGCGTGCGTCGAACGCGAGTGCTCGATCCAGCGCCGCCATCAGAAAGTGATCGAAGAGACGCCGTCGCCGGTTGTCGCGCCGGAGCTGCGTGCGCGACTGACG
>Ga0075431_100008125_pt1 | contig 10480 bp, 10 predicted proteins | sample RhiMetdeltSRZDD5_FD_75297 | JGI IMG/M metagenome (GOLD analysis project Ga0075431, IMG submission 75297) | Populus rhizosphere microbial communities from Tennessee, USA - Rhizosphere MetaG P. deltoides SRZDD5 | ecosystem: Host-associated > Plants > Roots > Rhizosphere > Soil | place: USA...
CGAGCACGAGCCCTGTCGTAACGGCGCAACCGGCGTGCAAGCCAGATCCCAATGTCCGCGACAGGATGGCCGCCAGGCCGGCACCGGGCGCCAGGGCAAGAAGGAAGAAAGCGCAAGCAAAGACGGCCGCTGTTTCCAGGCTCATGTAGCAACCCCCGGGCAAGATGTGCAGCACCATACACCGGCGGCCTGCTAGGAGGGTGAGCCGGTGAAATTCTTCTCCAGCGGTGCCCAGCAGTCGGCGTAGTCCTCCTGCAGCGTGTCGAGCTCGGCTGCGTATTTGGTGAGGTGCTGCGGAAAACGCGTCTCGAACATGAAGGCCATGGTGCCGGTGAGCTTGACGGGCTGCAGGTTGACCTTGGTGGCGTGATCGTAGGCCTGCTTGTCGGGTCCGTGCGGCAGCATGCAGTTGTGCAGCGAGACGGCGCCCGGCGTGAAGCCCTCGGGCTTCGCGTCGTAGACGCCGTAGATGAGACCCATGAACTCCGACATGATGTTCATGTGGTACCAGGGCGGGCGGAAGGAGTGCTCCGCCACCGACCAGCGCTCGGGGAAAATCACGAAGTCGACATTGGCCGTGCCGGCCGTCTCCGACGGTGCGGTGAGCACGGTGAAGATCGACGGGTCGGGATGGTCGAAGTGGATGGCGCCGACCGGCGAGTAGTGGCGCAGGTTGTATTTGTACGGCGCGTAGTTGCCGTGCCAGGCCACCACGTCGAGCGGCGAATGGCCAAGCTCGGTGACGTTAAAGCCGCCGCACCATTTCACGGTCAGCCGGCTCTTGACCTCCTTGTCCTCAAAGGCCGCCACGGGCGTCTTGAAGTCGCGCGCGTTGGCGAGGCAATTGGCACCGATCGGCCCGCGCTCAGGCAGGGTGAACTTGGCGCCGTAGTTCTCGCACACGTAGCCCCGCGCCGGGCCGTTCACCAGCTCGACCTTGAACTTGATGCCGCGCGGGATGACGCAGATCTCACCAGGCTCCACCTCGATCTTGCCGAACTCGGTGAAGAACAGCAGCGAGTTGTGCTGCGGCACGATCAGCAGCTCGCCATCGGCGTTGTAGAAATACTCATCCTGCATCGACTGCGTGACGAGGTAGATGTGTGCCGCCATGCCGGCCTGCGTGTTGACGTCACCGGCGGTGGTCATGGTGCGCATGCCGGTGAGGAAGGTGAGGTTCTCCTTGGGGATCGGCACAGGACTCCAGCGCAGCTGGCCGATCGGGCGGTCGTGCTCTGCCAGTGACGGCGCCGTCCTCCAGAACGGCAACGCCGTCTTGCCGAACTTGCTGCCGTGCTGAACCGACGGGCGGATACGGTAAAGCCAGGAGCGCTCGTTGGCACCGCGCGGAGCCGTGAACGGTGAGCCTGACAGCTGCTCGGCGTAGAGGCCATAGGCGGTGCGCTGCGGCGAGTTCTGCCCAACCGGGAGGGCGCCGGGCAGCGCCTCCGTCTCAAAGTCGTTGCCAAAGCCCGGCATGTAGCCGACCGGTGTCGCCTGCGCGTACTGACCGCCGCCGCTGGCTGCGATTTTGGCTGCGTCCGCCATGGAGTCCTTCCTTGTCGGCCAGGTGTCATCCCGGAAGTTGCGCAGCGGCGATCCGGGATCCAGCCGCTGGGTCATGGCCCTGGGTCCCGGCTAAGGGCTGCTGCACGGTCCGGGATGACAGCCATTCGCCGCCATGATAGTTTCGTTTGAAACGAAATCAATAGCCATCCGGGGCCGCATGGCCGAGATCGCCGCCGAAGCCGAAACGCTGCTGGAGCTGGAAGATTTCCTGCCCTATCGGCTGGCCGTTCTCGCCCACAAGACGAGCCGCGAGTTGTCGGGCGTGTATGGCGAGCGCTTCGGGCTGTCGATCCCGGAGTGGCGCATCTTGGCCAACCTCGGCCGCTGCGGGCCACTCTATGCCGGCGAGCTGGCCGAACGTTCCAGCATGGACAAGCCGAAGGTGACGCGTGCGCTGCAGCGGCTGGAGGCCGCCGGCATCGTGCAGCGCGCCGTCGATGCGCAGGATCGCCGCCAAGTGAGCCTCGCCCTGACCCGGCGCGGGCGCGCCATGTTTCGCGACATCGCCGCGCTGGCGCTCGCCTGGGAGAAGCAGTTCCTCAGTCCGCTCAGCAAGGCCGAGCGCAGAACGCTCGATCGCGTCTTGATCAAGCTGATGCGCGGCAGCGAGGATCGCCCTCGTTCGCCGAACGCGAGGACCGTCCGCCATGCTGAAGCTTCATAGCTATTTCCGCTCGTCCGCCGCCTATCGCTGCCGCATCGCCCTCAACCTGAAGGGCCTCGCGCACGCGATGGCCTACGTGCATCTCATCAAGGATGGCGGCCAGCACACCGCGCCGGCCTATCGCGCGCTCAACCCGCAGTGTTTGGTGCCGACGCTGGAGGTGGACGGTGAGCCGATCCCGCAGTCGCTCGCCATCCTCGAGTACCTCGACGAGACGCACCCGGCGCCGAAGCTGTTGCCGGGTGACGCGCTGCAGCGGGCGCGCATCCGCGCTTTCGCGCTGGCCATCGCTTGCGATATCCACCCGATCAACAATCTGCGCGTGATGAATTACCTCAAGGGGCCGATGGCCCAGCAGCAGGCGGCCGTCGATACCTGGTATCGCCATTGGGTGGAGTCGGGGCTTGCCGCCTGCGAAGCCCTATTGCCGGCGGGCAAGAGCCGGTTCTGCTTCGGCGATCAGCCGACGCTTGCCGATTGCTGCCTGGTGCCGCAGGTCTACAACGCGCGACGCTTCAACAGCGACCTGTCGAAGGCGCCGCGCCTCGTTGCCATCGACGCGGCCTGCCGTGCCCTGCCGGCGTTCGCCAACGCCGCGCCCGAGGCACAGGCAGACGCGGCTTGAAGCACGCCTCACACATCAAGGTTGATAATCTCGGGGTGGATTTGGCGACCCGTAACGCTGACGCGCGCCACCGTCACTGGCAGCTTGAAGCGTCGCGGACCCGCACTTCCGGGGTTGATGTATAACAGGCCGGCGCGCGTCTCGAGCGAAGGCTGATGCGAGTGACCGTAGACCACGGCTGCTAAGCCCGCGGCGGCGGTGCCGAAGTCGAGCTGCGATATCTCGTGCAGCACCCAAAACGTCAGCTCGCCAACTTTGACGGCCTCGGTGGCCGGGAATTGCGCCGCCCAGCCGCCGACATCGACGTTGCCGCGCACGGCCATGGTGGGGGCAACCGTGCGCAGCTGATCAATCACCTCGAGTTTGCCGATGTCGCCGGCGTGGATGATCAGGTCCGATCCGCGTAGCGCATCGATGGCTTGGGGTCGCAACAGTCCGTGTGTGTCCGAGATAAGGCCGATAACTGTCTTGCTATGTTGCATGGCAGCAGACGCTCAGCGTGTCAGGCCCTGGGTGACCTCGAACACGCGTTTGTCGAGGGCGCCGGTGTCGAGGTAGTTGGCAACCAGCACCGATAGCACGGGCGCCAGCAGGAAGCCGTGCCGGAACAGGCCGTTGACGTGGATGGTATCGCCCATGACGCGCACCTTCGGCACGTTGTCGACGAAGGCTGGGCGCACGCCGGCACCCATCTCCACGATCTCGGCCTCGGCGAAGGCTGGATGCAGCGTGTAGGCCATCCCGAGAAGCTCGAGGGCCGAGCGCACCGTTACCGGGCCGTCATCGCCGCGCTCGATGACGGTGGCGCCGATCATGTGCAGGCCAGCGCCCCACGGCACGACGTAGATTGAGCGGCGCGGATGCAGCAGGCGTACCGGGCGGTGCAGGGTTACCTCGCCGGTGCGCACCACGAAACGCTCGCCGCGCACGCCGCGCAGATCGGCCAGCTCTGCGGCAGCGCCAAGGCCGCGGCAGTCGATGATGATGTCGTCGCTTGAGGTACCGCCGGTCCAGGTTGTAGCGAAGGCAACCTCGACGCCCGCGCGCGTGACCTCGCCCAACAGGAAGTGCATCGCCTCCACCGTCGGCACATGGCCTTCACCGGGGTAGAACAGGCCGGTGGTGAAGCGGCCAGCCAGGTCCGGCTCGAGCTTGCCGATGGTGCTGTCGTCGACGGATTTGTGACCTTCGGTGAGGCGCGCGAAGCGGTCGATCTCGGCCTTGTCGCGGGCAGCGGCCAGCACCAGCGTTCCGTCGAGCACCGTGCCTGGGTAGGTCTCGCGCCACAGCGCCATGGAGCGCAGGCCGAGATCGCGGATGACGGGCGCCGCAGCTTCCGTCTCGCAGTAGGGGCCAAGCATGGCGCCGGCAAAGCGGCTGGCGGCTTGAACAAACGGCTCAGCCGCCTGCTCGATCAGCCGCACGCGGTGGCCCCGGCGCGCTAGCGTCAAAGCCTGCCATAGCCCGGTGATGCCCGCTCCGACGACGGTGATGGATCGCTGCGACATGAAGCGTAGCTCGATTCAGTCTCCGCGGGCCACGCCCTCGCGCCGCGGATCTGCGCCGCCCTCGAGCGTGCCGTCCTTGCGGATCAGGATGATGTGTGTGCCGGAGGTGAGCAGGTCGGCGCTCACGCGGTGTCCGTAGGGCTTCATCTTGAGCGCATGCCAGACCGCCGAGGCATGGTCAACCTCGATCTCGAATGCGCCGCCGCGGCTGCCGAAGTTCATCAGAGCCGTTGCCTCCTGGGCGTCGACCTTCCAGTCGATCAGCGCGACCAGCGCCTTGACGACGTAGAGAATGATGCGGCTGCCGCCGACCGAGCCGAGCGCGGCCCATGGCTTGCCTTCGGCATCGAACATGATGATGGGCGCCATCGAGCTGCGCGGGCGCGTGCCGGGTCCCACCGCGTTGGCAAGCGGCCGGCCGCTGCGATCGACCGGCCGGAAGGCGAAGTCGGTCAGCTCGTTGTTGAGCAGGAAGCCGGCGGTCCACACACGCGAGCCGAATGCCGACTCGATGGTGGTGGTCATCGACAGCACGTTGCCGCCGGCGTCGACGATGGAGAAGTGGCTGGTGCCCGACTGTTCGACGGTCGCATCATCCCCCGGCGTACGACCGCCAACCTCGGGCAGCTGGCCAGGCGCCGGACGCAGCATCGCTGCACCCTGGTCGATCAGGGCGCGGCGCCGATCGAGATAGCGGCTTTCCAGCAGGCCCGCCGGTGCGGGCACGAAATCCGGGTCGCCGATGTAGTGGTCGCGGTCGGCAAAGGCGAGCTTCTGCGCCTCGGCGATCAGGTGCAGGGCCTTGCCGTTCATGGCATTGGTGCCGAGATCGAACGGCTCGAGCAGTTTCAGGGTCTGCGCCACCGCCATGCCCCCGGATGAGGGCGGACCCATGCTGCAGATGCGGTTGTTACGATACAGGGCGCACAGCGGCTCGCGCTCCTTGACGCGGTAGCCGGCAAGATCGGTGAGCGTGATATCGCCGGCATGATTGGGCGCCGTTTGCACGGCTCGCACGATCGTATCGGCGATCCGCCCAGCATAAAACCCATCGGCCCCGCGCTCGGCGATGGCGCGCAATGTCGCCGCGAACTCGGGGTTGCGCAGAAGATAGCCGGACGGGCGGGCGCTGCCGGTCTGGTCGAAGAAATAGCGGCGCGCGGCCGGCGCGAAGCTGTCAGCGCCGTACCAGCGCAACAGGAGGTGCAGGCGCCCGGACACCCGAAAGCCGTCCGAGGCCAGCTTGATGGCCGGCTGGAACAGCCGTGCCCACGGCAGCTTGCCCTGCTGTTTGTGCAGGATTTCCAGCGCACGCAGTGTACCCGGCACGCCGATGCTCAGGCCGCCGTAGATGGCGTCTTCCAAGGCGCGCGGCTCGCCTTCCACCAGGAACCGGTCGGGCTTGGAGGCCATCGGTGCCGTCTCGCGGCCGTCGTAGGCCTTGAGTTCCTTGCGATCGGCATTCCAATGCAGGACGAAGGCGCCACCGCCGATGCCGGAGGACTGCGGCTCCACCAGATTGAGTACAAGTTGCACTGCGACCGCGGCATCGCCGGCGCTGCCGCCCGCGCGCAGGATCTCGAGGCCGGCTTCCACAGCATAGGGATTGGCGGCAGAAACCATCTGTGACTTGGCAGTGGCAAGCGTGCGCCCCATCCAGCCGGTGGCTGCCTCCGGGGCCGCCTGCAGGTCCTGCGCCTGCACACGTACCGCACATGAAAGTAGGCACAGGACCGCGAACGCGGGCGCTAGGCGAAACCGACCTGCAAGCCTCGGCTGGATCGACATGCGTCGTTGCCTTCCCGTTTGCCTCTGCAGTCCTGCGCGCGTTTAGCGCTGCTCAGCATCCTGGAGAGGCTATCGCCTCTCCGATGACGGTCTGGCTGCGTGCTGGGAGCCGCCACGCAACCAATGTGGCTCAAATCGCACAGACCGGCACAAACACTCAAGAAAACCCTGTTGATCACGTGGCCGTGGGTTGCCTCCAAGGCCGCTCGTCGCCACACTCCCGCCTGATTTCAATCACCGCGCATGACGCGACGGAACTGGAGCCTACCAGCTTGAGTTTCCGCAGCGGTCCAGCTTGAATACACAAGTTGCTTTGCAAGGTGGTTGAGTTCGGCGGCCGTAAACGCGCCTTTCACATGAGCGGGCGCAGGATTGCCGGCGAGTTTGAGGCACAAGGCAAAGAAAATCAGGAGTTGCGAGATGATCATCAGACGTGCGTTGCGTCGAGCGGCCCTCGCAGCCGGAGCTGTTGTCGCAGCAGGCTGCTTTGCGGTCCAACCGGCGTCGGCGCAGCTGTTCTGGGATTGGGGTGGCGGCAGCATGGTCGACGGCAGCGGCCGTGAGGTTGTGCGCTTCAGCCCGCAATTTCCCAAGGGCCAAATCATCGTCAGCTTCGGCGATCGCCGGCTGTACTTTATCACACGCCCAGGTGAGGCCATCAGCTACCCGATCGCCATTCCGCGCGAGGAGAGCCGCTGGCAGGGCAACACGACGGTGACCAGCAAGCGCGAAAACCCGTCGTGGACCCCGACCCCGACCATGATCGCTGAAAATCCGCGTCTGCCGCGCTGGGTGCCGGGTGGGCATCCGATGAACCCGCTCGGCGTGCGCGCGCTCTACCTGGGCTCGAGCACCTACCGCATCCACGGCACCGACGCGCCGTGGACGATCGGCTCGGCCGTCTCCAAGGGCTGCATCCGCATGTATAACCAGGACGTGCTGGATCTCTATCCGCGCGCCTCCGTGGGCGCCAAGGTGATTGTCACCTGGAACAAGTTCAGCGCGGTTGCGAGCAGCAGCGGCGGCAGCAGCTGGTTTGGTAGCGACGACGAGGAAGCATCCGACCGGCCCGCCAGCCGCCGCCCGGTCAAAAAGGTCAGCCGGACCCAGACGCAATAGCGATAGCTGGTCTGCGCATGGAAAACGACAAAGGGCGGCCCTCGAGCCGCCCTTTGTCGTTGGCCCTTTAGGCTCAAGCCTGCGGTGCGAGGCAGCTCTTTAGGGCGTCGGCCAGCCGGCGCATCATCGCGAAATAGAGATCCGGCCCCGGCTCCAGCGCCAGGGCCTCGGCATCAAGCGTGCCGGTGCGAACGCTGGTGCCCTCGACCAGATTCTGCACCAGGCGGGTGTCGTGCCGCTGCTCAGCAAACACGCACATCGCCTCCAGCGAAACGACCTTCTTGCGCAAGTCCGAGAGCCGCTTGGCGCTGGGCGGCACGTCGGGGCTGATGGAAATGGAGCCGACGGCGTTCAGGTCATAGCGATCCTCCAGATACTGGAAGGCGTCGTGGAACACGATGTAGGGCTTGCCGGCGACCGGCTTCAGTTTGCTGACCAGCTCCTGGTCGAGTGCATCGAGGTCGGCATTTAGCTTCTGCGCGTTGGCTTTGAAGGCGGCGGCATGCGCCGGATACTTGGCGCTCAGCGCCTGCTCGATGCTGGCCACCATGGCCTTGGCGTTGTCGGGGTCGAGCCAGGCGTGGCCATCGGGCGCATCGGTCGTCTTGCGTTGATCATGGTCATGCTTGTGCCCGCCCTTGCTGGCCTCGTGGCCATGCGCTTCGAAGGTATTGCCGGTGCGCCTGGGCAGCAGCTTCATTCCAGGGGCATCCTGCAGGGTCACCAAGGTGACGCGCTTTGGCAGCGCGCGCACCACTTTGGCGGTGAACGGCTCGACCGCCTCAGACATGCGCAAGAACAGATCGGCGTCATTGAGTGCCTTGGCGTCCGATGGCTTCAAGGTGTAGGCGTGCGGTGACGCTGCGCCTTTCACCAGCAACTCAGGCGCGCCGATGCCGGCCATGACACCGGCCACCAGCGCATGCAGCGGCTTGATTGAGACGACAACCTTGGTCTGTGCCGCAGCCGGCCGCGGCGCAGCGCACACCGCCAGGGTGCTGGCCAGAATTGCAATCAGCCAAGTGCCAGTGCGCATGCATGACCCTCTGCTCTTGGTTGTGCAGGCGGGCTTTGCCGCACCCGAGGTGCTACGCAGCCGGCCGCAGTCGTCGCTCAGTAATGTTATACTGTAGCGCAAACAAGGCAGACGACCCCCAACGCTGGAGTGCAAATTGCCGCCTTGCCCATATGTCGCTTTAATCTCACCATCATTTCGGGTGTGCGAACGTCGTCGGCCGGTACGGACGGCGCGATAGCTGGGCTTGCTGCCGGACACGGGGCGCGCGCGCTGCGAGAAAGTCCCAATGGCTACAGGAGATTGCGCATGCGGTTGGCATGGCGGAGCGTTGGCGCCCTGATCGGTGCGGCGGTGCTCTGCGGGCTGGGCGGCTGGCAGGCACAGGCGCATCCGCACGTGTGGATAACGGCCGAAACCACCGTCCTCTACGAGAACGGCACATTCACCGGGCTCAAGCACCGGTGGACCTTCGATGAGTTCTACTCGGCCATGGAGGTCGAGGGCCTGGACAAGAACAAGGACGGCAAGTTCGACCGCGAGGAGTTGTCCGAGCTAGCCAACTTTTACGTCAGCGGCCTGAAGGAGTTTTCCTACTTCACCTTCCCGGCACTGGCCGGCCAGAAGCTGGCGCTCGCCGAGCCCACCGATATCTGGCTCGAGCACAAGGACAACGTGCTGTCCCTGCATTTTACCCTGCCGTTCGCAAATCCGGTGCTGACCGACGCCAAGGGCCTGGCGTTCTCCGTGTACGATCCGAGCTGGTTCATCGCGCTCGACGTCAGCAAGCCTGACAGCATGCGACTCGCGGAAGGGACGCCCAAGACCTGCAAGATTGCGGTCGGCGATCACGCCAAGGATCGGGCCAACGACGCCGCGCTGAACGAGGCCTTTGCGGCCCAGCTCGGCGGCATGGCGATGGGCCAGGCTAAAGCGGTATCGGTCAGCTGCACAACCTCATGACAATCCCGCGCGCGCTCAGAATTCTCGCCCTGGTGATGGCTGCCCTGGTGTTGCCAGCCACGGCTCAGGCGCAACAGACCGAGCCGCGCAAGAGCCCCTTCGGCGCAGAGAAGAGCCTGGTCCAACCGCGCGCGGCAGAACCGGGAAGCAATGCCGGGCTGTTGCAGCGGGCCGGCTCCTGGCTGCTGGAGAAGCAGGCCCAGCTCAATCGCGAGCTGGCGACGGCCGTGCGTGGCCTCAAGAGCGCCGATCCCTTCAGTGCCACGCTGACGCTCGCCTTCCTCAGCTTTGCCTACGGCGTGCTGCACGCGGCAGGGCCGGGCCACGGCAAGGCGGTGATCTCCTCCTACGTGCTAGCCGATGGACGCACCGTGCGTCGCGGCATTCTGCTGGCGTTTCTCGCCGCTCTGATCCAGGCGCTGTCGGCGCTGGTACTGGTTGGCGTTCTGGTACTGGTTCTGCGCAGCACGGGCATGCAGATACGCCTCATGGAAGCCTGGCTCGAGACCATCAGCTGGGGTCTGGTGGCGTTGGTTGGTGCGTGGCTCGTCTATTACCAGCTGCGTGGCGCATTCGCAGGACAACCGGCGCATGCGCGCGGGCACGGCCAGGCACACGGTCATGATCATGGCCACCCTCATGATCACATGCATGATCATCACGGGCACCATCATCGCGCTCATGACCATGCACACGTGCAGCATCACAACCACGCGCATCAGCATGGGCGCGGCGACGCCTGCGAGATCTGCGCGCACCTGCCGGATCCCAATCAGCTGAAGGGTGACTGGTCTTGGAAGCGGGCGCTGGCGCTGGCCTTCGCCGTTGGCGTACGGCCATGCACTGGCGCAATTTTGGTGTTGGTGTTTGCAATCGGTCAGGGACTGATGTGGGCCGGCGTGCTGTCCACCTTCGCCATGGCAATCGGTACGGCCATCACCGTGTCAGCGCTGGCGGCCTCGGCAGTTGGCTTCCGAGAGCTGGCAACCCGGCTTGCAGGCGGGGCGGCTTCGCCCTGGACCGGGCGCATTCAGCTCGCCGCCGGATTGGGCGGGGCATCGCTGGTGCTGATCCTTGGTGCCGTGTTCTGCGTCGGCTCGCTCGGCACCATCAAGCCGTTCTAATTTTCGCCGAGCTGGGCTCAGGTCTCGCCGAGCTGGGCTCAGGCGGGCTGATTTTCGCCGAGCTGCGCTCAGGCGGGCTGATTTTCGCCGAGCTGCGCTCAGGCG
>Ga0075431_100008127_pt1 | contig 10480 bp, 6 predicted proteins | sample RhiMetdeltSRZDD5_FD_75297 | JGI IMG/M metagenome (GOLD analysis project Ga0075431, IMG submission 75297) | Populus rhizosphere microbial communities from Tennessee, USA - Rhizosphere MetaG P. deltoides SRZDD5 | ecosystem: Host-associated > Plants > Roots > Rhizosphere > Soil | place: USA...
GCACGCGATCGGCGCCTACGGGTCGCGCGTGAACACCACCCCGAACCTCGACCGCCTCGCCCGGGAGGGAATGCGGCTCGACGACGTGTTCGTGACGAACTCCATCTGCACGCCCAGCCGTGCCGCCATCCTCACCGGCCAGTACGCGCACCTCAACGGCGTGCCCGTCTTCAACCGGTTCGACAGCGCGCGCGTCACCGTGGCCACGCTCCTGCAGCGGGCCGGCTACTACACGGGGATGGTGGGGAAGTGGCATCTCGGGAGCGACCCCGCCGGCTTCGACCGATGGGAGATCCTGCCCGGCCAGGGCGCGTACTTCGATCCCATCTTCTATACGGCCACGGGCGAGACGCAGCACACCGGCCGTTACGTGACGGACGTCATCACGGACATCGCCATCGACGTCCTGAAGAGCCGTCCCGCGGGCAAGCCTTTCTTCCTGATGCTCCATCACAAGGCGCCGCACCGGCCCTGGGAGCCCGATGCCGCGCATCGCGCCCAGTTCGCCCGCCGCTGGATCCCGGAGCCGGAGACCTTCTGGGACTCGTACGCGACGCGCACGGACGCGCTGCGCGAGAACGAGCAGCGGGTGGCGGACGACCTCACGCGGCGCGACCTCAAGCTGGAGCCGCCCGCGGAGCTGGCGGGGGCGGAGCGGACGGCCTGGCTCGGAGAGAAGCCGTCCACGGTCACGATCACCCGCGACGGGCAACCCGTCACCCTCACCGGAGAGGCCCTCACGCGCTGGAAGTACCAGCGCTACATGCAGGACTACCTGGCCACGATCCAGTCGGTGGACGACAACGTGGGCCGCCTCCTCGCCTTCCTGGACCGAAGCGGCCTCGCCCGCAGCACGATCGTGATCTACACCAGCGACCAGGGGTTCTTCCTCGGCGATCACGGCCTCTTCGACAAGCGGTTCATGTACGAGGAGTCGCTGCGGATGCCGTTCCTCGTGCGCTGGCCGGGCGTGGTCAAGCCGGGCACGCACAGCGACGCCATGGCCCTCAACGTGGACTTCGCGCCCACCTTCCTGGAGGCGGCGGGGGCGCCCGTCCCCGCCGACATGCAAGGCCGGAGCCTCGTGCCCGTCCTGCGCGGCCGCGCGCCCGCGGACTGGCGCACGTCGATGTACTACCGCTACTACCACGATCCGGGCGACCACAACACGCGCGCCCATTACGGCGTGCGGACGCGCACGCACAAGCTCGTCTACTACTGGAAGAAGGACCAGTGGGAGATGTTCGACCTCGTCCACGATCCCGCCGAGCTGCACAACCTCTACGGCCAGCCCGGCCAGGAGGAGCGCACGCGCCAGCTCAAGGACGAGCTGGCCCGCCTGAAGGCGGCCGTGCGCGACGAGGACCAGTTCGCGAGCGAGCAGCCGCCCAACGGGGTGGACGGGACGGTGGCGAAGCTGCGCGGGAAGTGACGTGAGGAGCGGCCACGGCGGTCAACGCGGTGCGCCCAGGAAGATGTCGAGGGCGCGCGCCGCGGCCCGCGCGTAGAGGGGATCCAGCTCCGCCGTCATCGGCCTCTTCCCGCGCCAGAAGGAGAAGGGACCCAGTCGCCGGAGGAGCGCGGCCGTCTCGTCCGGAACGGAGAGCTCGGGCGCGGGCGGGACATCGCCCCCCGACCAGAAGGCGGCCGGATCGGTGGGGAGAGGCTCCTTGGGGATGGCGGGCGCCGCCGGTGCCCGGGACTTCTTCTTCTCCGGCCGGGGCGCGCGGAGGAGCGCCACCAGCGCTTCGCGCGAGAGGCCGCGCAGCCGGAAGATCAGGAACGGATCGCGGTCGAACTCCTCGCCCAGGAGGTAGTACACGGCGGCGATGTGCTTGCAGGGGTTCGCCCAGTCCGGGCAGGAGCACTCCGTCGCCAGCTCGGCGCGGCGGGCGGGGAAGAGCGACACGCCCGTCCCCGTGAACGCATCCTCGACGTCCTCCGGCATCTCCGAGGCGAGCAGCCGGGCCGCGAACCGCGCCTCCCGGCGTAGCGCGTCGCCGACCTTGCCCCACTCGGCGGCGGAGAGGGCGCGCACGCGGATGGTGACGGCGTAGGGGTCCTTCCGCGATCCCTGGACGGAAGCGCGGACGCCGCCCTCTTCGACCGCGATGTCGAGCACCTGCCCGCGCCGCGCGTAGGTGCGGCCGCGCGTGAGGCGGCCGCCCAGCTCCAGCCGCTCCAGCACGTCCAGCCAGCGCCGCGCCCACCAGCTCTGGCCGAACGCGCCGCGGCGCGAGTGGGCCTTGATCCCCCCGCGCGCCTCCCGGGGACCGCTCGACTCGCGGTCATGCCACCACGGCCGGTCGCGGTCGCGAGGCATGGAGGCTACTCCGCCACCGCGCTCGCGCGCAGCGTCATGAGCTCGCGCAGCTGCGAGGTGGAGAGCGCGGTCAGCCAGGCTTCGCTCGTCCCCACCACCTGCTCCGCGATCCCCTTCTTCTTCTCGATCATCTCGTCGATCTTCTCCTCCAGGGTGCCGACGCACAGGAACTTGTGGACCTGGACGTTGCGCCTCTGGCCGATGCGGAAGGCGCGGTCGGTGGCCTGGTTCTCGACGGCGGGATTCCACCAGCGGTCGAAGTGGAACACGTGGCTCGCCCGGGTGAGGTTGAGGCCGGTCCCGCCCGCCTTGAGGGACAGGATGAAGACGGGCGGCCCCCCCTCGTCCTTCTGGAAGCGCTCCACCATGCGATCGCGCTGGCCCTTGGGCACGCCCCCGTGCAGGAAGAGGGCCTCGCGGCCGAAGGTCTCTTCGAGCTGCCGCTTCAGCATCGCGCCCATCTCCGCGAACTGCGTGAAGACGAGGGCGCGGTCGCCCGTCTCGATCACCTCCTCCATCATCTCGGTGAGGCGCGCCAGCTTGCCCGAGCGGCCGGGCAGCGGCGAGTTGTCGCCCAGGAACTGGGCGGGATGGTTGCAGACCTGCTTGAGCTTCGAGAGCGTGGCCAGGATGACGCCCTTCCTCTGGATGTCGTCGCCCGTGCTCTTCAGCGTGTCCATGGCCTCCGTCATGACCGCCTGGTAGAGCGAGGCCTGCTCGCGGGTGAGCGTGCAGAAGACCTTCATCTCCATCTTGGCGGGCAGGTCCGCGATGATCGAGCGGTCGGTCTTGAGGCGCCGCAGGATGAAGGGCCCGGTGAGCCGCCGGAGGCGCGCGGTGGCGTCCGCGTCGCGGGAGGCCTGGATGGGCACGAAGAACGTGCGCTTGAACTCGGCCTGGCTGCCCAGCAGCGAGGGGTTCAGGAACTCCATGAGCGACCAGAGGTCCCCCACGTTGTTCTCGACGGGCGTGCCCGTGAGGGCGATGCGCGCGGGCGCGACGATCGCGCGTGCGGCCCGCGCCTGCTTGGTCTCGGGGTTCTTGATGTTCTGGGCCTCGTCGAGCACGACCGCCGCCCAGTCGACTTCCTTGAGGGCCTCGACGTCGCGGTGGAGCAGCGCGTAGCTCGACACCACGATGGCGTGGCCGGCCGCGGCGTCCCGTAGCGCGCCCTTGGCTCGTCCCGCCCCGTGATGCACGAGCAGGGGCAGCTCGGGCGTGAAGCGCTCGGCCTCCTTCTCCCAGTTGCCGATCACCGACGTCGGGCAGATGAGGAGCGTGGGCTTGCGCGGGCCCTCCGTCCAATTCCTTTCGATGAGGGCCAGGGCCTGCACCGTCTTGCCCAGGCCCATGTCGTCGGCGAGGCAGGCGCCGAGTCCGTACTGGCCCAGGAAGGCGAGCCAGGCGTACCCGCGCCGCTGGTACGGCCGCAAGGTGCCCTGCAGGCCCGGCGGCGGCGCGATCTCTTCGAACGCGGCATGGCCCTCGATGCGACGCAGGATGTCGCCCACCCATCCCGTGGCCTCCACGCCTTCGAAGGGCAGGGTCGGGGCGAGCCCGGGCGCGCCCAGGGCCAGACGCACCACGTCGCGCAGCGTCGCCGTGCGGCCCTTCTCCTTCCAGTAACGGAGCGCGGCCTCGATCTCTTCCGCGCTCACGTGCACCCACTGGCCGCGCACACGCACGAGCGGGGTCTTGAGGCGCGCGAGGTCCTCGAGCTCGGCCCGGGAGAGAACGCTGCCGCCCAGGGCGATCTTCCAGTCGAACTTCACGAGCTGGTCGAGAGAGAGCCCGCTCTCGCCCTTCAGCTTGGGCGTCGCCACGACCGCCTTGATCGTGAGCCGGCCCCGGGTGCCCTTCCGCGTCCACCACTTCGGCAGCAGGACGCCAAAGCCCGCCTGCTCCAGCCCGATCGAGCTGCGGCTCAGGAACTCGAAGGCGCCGGCGGCGTTCGTCGTGTACGCCGTGGGCGCGGGCTCGCGCAGGCTGGCGTCGATCCGCGGGTCGAGGCGCGCGGCCTGGCCGAGCGAGCCGAGGAGGTGCGTCTTGGCGTCGAAGCCTTCGCGCCGCAGGGCGCGCCGCGCCTCGTCGTTCCAGACGTCCTCCGCGCTCACGAGCAGGCTCGGGTCGTGGGCGGCCTGGAGGAGATAGCGGACCTTCCAGGATCCGCCGCCCCCGTTACCGGTGGCGGCCTCGCTCTGGACCGCCGGCTCCTCCAGGCGCAGGGTGAGGCGGAAGGGCGCGCTCGCGGCCAGGCTCACCGGCCGCTGCCACTCCTGGACCTGCCGCGCGAAGCGGGCCAGCTCCGCGGGCGCGGCGAGCAGGGTCCCGTCCGGCGCGCGCAGGGCGTGGATCCACTGCTCGTGCAGGCTGTCGAACGTGCGGTCCCGGGGCGCCCTGTCCGCGTCGTCGCGGTTCGCGGTGCGGACCAGATGGTCGACGACCGCGTCGACGAACGATCGCAGCCGGGCGGCGGAGGACGTGGCGGGCGGGGCGGCGTCATCGGCGGACAGGGCGCGGGCAGCGGCGGGCATCGCGCGCGCGAGGGCGGTGAAGCGCTCGGCGTCGGGGCCCTCGATCACGGGCCTCCAGACCGCGCGGTACACGCCCCCCCGCTCCTCCACCCCCGGCACGACCTGATGGCGGACGACGAGGCCGGCCGCGAACTGAAGGGCGGTCGCGGCAAAGGAGAGGTCCTTGCCCGCGAGCACGCCCGGGACCAGGACGTCCTTTCCGATGCACGCGGCCAGGAGGGAGACGGCCTCACCCGTCCCGACCCAGCCCGCGGCGACCGCCCACGGCGCGATGGTCACGGGGGCGCGGCCGGGCGGAGGCTCGGCGATCAGCGGGGTCGACGCGATGGCCACGCCACCCTTCGTGGGAAGCCAGGCCACCATGGGCTTCGCGCGCGCGGGTTGCGGGAGCCCGGCCCGGGCCAGAGCCTCGAGGATCTCGCCGTACCCCGACGGTGACTCCGCCCAGAGCCAGGCCCCGTCCATTTCCAACGTGCCGTGGAGGACGATCACCGCGGAGGGCCGCTCAATACATCGTCACGGGGAGGCGACGCTTGCGAAGCGCGGCGGCGAGCACGGCATCGGTGGTGTGAAGTCGGGCGGAAAGGACCGCGGCCGTGGACGCGGCGAACCGGTCCGCCAGGGAAAGCTCGCTCGATTCACCCAGGTCCGCCACGTGCTGGGCGACGTCAACACCCGGGCTGTGGACCGCGACCTTGAAGGCGCTCAGGAGGGTGAGGATGTCCACGCCGGTCGCGCGGACGTAGGCTCGCGAGTGCTGGAGCACCTCGGCCAGGTTTACGGTGGAGATGTACAGGGTCGTGCGCCCGGCGGCCGCCCTCTCCAGCAAACGGACGGAGTCGGCGTACGACGAGCGCCGCCGGTCGAGGCGTGCGAGGACGACGCCGGCGTCAACGACGCCGACGTTCGCGCTCTCGCGCCTTCTGGCGGGCTTCATGAAGGGCGGCGACCGGATCGTCCCCGCTCGTTTCCAGCCACTGGTGTGCCTTCCGGATCGCGTGCTCGACCTGCTGCCGGTTCGTCCCGCGCAAGACGATTGTGCGCTCGCGGGCGGACACGATCTCCACACGGAGCTCGTCGCCGCTGGCCAGGTTCAAGCGCCGGCGCACCCAGGCCGGGATGACCACCTGCCCCTTCGAGCTGACTCGAGTCGTGTCCGACATCTTTCGTAAGATACGCCGTCTTACTCGAACGTTCAAGCCTTCCTCAATGGACGTAGTCGGCGGTGCAGACGTCCCAGTCGCTCGTGTACGCGCCCGCGTCGAACAGCTCCAGGAAGCGCGGCAGCCGCTGCAGGAGGAGCACGCTCCGGTGCCCGGGGATCTCCGCCGGATGCGAGCGGCCGTAGTCGAAGCAGGCGCGGATGATGAGGCTCTCGGGCCGGCTGGGCAGCTCGCGCACGTTGGCCACGAAGCGGGCGAAGGTGTGGTTGCGCACGAGGTAGAACTCCACGTTCGAGGTGTAGAACGCGGAGACGGTGAGGCCGTGCGCGCGCACCCATCCCCCGATCGCGCGCAGGGCCCGCGGCCCCGCGAAGTCGCCGACCACGGGTACGATGCGCTGGGCCCGCGAGAGGTCGCGCACGAAGGCGTAGTCCGCGGGCGAGTCGAGGAAGTTCCCGAAGCGCCCGCTGGGGCTGCGCGCGCGGAGCAGCATCCCGTACGTGGGGTGGTAGGAGCCGGAGGGGCGCCCGAAGGTCCGAAAGCGGATCTCGGTCTGCTCGTCGAAGAAGGCCCGGTAGATGTTGCGGATGTCGATGCGGTCCTGGGTCCGCAGCGAGAACTTCAGCGCGCTCCGGATGTGCCCGTAGACGGTGTCCAGGTTCACCGCGAACGCCTCCTCCGACGGCTTGTACGCCTCCAGCGCGGGCAGGGTGCGCTCGATCCCGGGCAGCGCGCCTTCGGGGGTGACGGCCGGACAGGGACGCGAGAGGAGCCGGCAGAGGTACTGGTAGGGGTCGTCCGCCTGGGCCAGCAGCGCCGCGAACAGGAGATGCTGGAGCAGGTTCTGGCGCCGGACGTCGAGGATGAACGCGTAGCGCGGCCTCGCGCGCGCGATGTAGCTGAAGTTCTGGTCGGGCCCGACGCCGATGTACACCCCGCCGGTGGGCGCCGAGTCCGCGAGCTGATCCGCGACCTGGAGGTACGGCGTCTCGTTCGAGATCAGGTTGTCGGTGTCGAAGTAGCCGGCCGGCTCGGAGAGCTCGTCGCTCAAGGCCGCGAGGTCGACTTCGGGGTCGCGTCCGTAGGGGGCGGGCGCGCGCGCCTCCCCGGGGCAGAACGCGCCCAGGCTGGCCAGGGCCAGCAGCGCCGGGATCAGGCGCATTCAGCGGCCGCTCGCGCCTCGCATGCCCGGATTCTACTCCGCGCCTCGATCCGGATTTCGATCGTGAGGGGCGTCACCTCCCGTGTATCATCGCCGCTCGTCTCCTCCCGCATCGTCCTCACATTCCTCAGCTCCGTACGCTGGTGGAGTCAATGGTCACAAGGAGAGAAGGAGCACCCATGGCCTGCGTCGTTCCCAAGGATTCCCGTCCCCGGCGCCAAGCGGGATTCACGCTGATCGAGCTTCTGGTGGTGATCGCGATCATCGCGATCCTCATCGGCCTGCTGTTGCCGGCGGTGCAGAAGGTCCGCGAGGCGGCCAACCGCTCGCGGTCCGAGAGCAGCCTCCGGGCGATCCAGATCGCGGAAGCGCAGTTCTTCAAGGCGCACCACGTCTACACCGACTCGCTGGAGAGCCTGGGCCTGGGCCACCATTTCCTGGAAGGCCAGCAGCAGGACGGCTACCAGTTCCACATCCAGCTCCTGGGCACGCGCGGGGGCGGCCCTCACTACCTGGCCACGGCCACTCCGGTGTGGCCCGGCGTCACGGGGTCGTCGAACTGCCAGGTCGATCCCTCCAGCGCCGTCCGCTGCGCGCCGAATCCCCTGGCCGACGCGGGACGGCGGCAGATGTTCCTGGCCATCCACACGCAGGCCGCGCACGATCTGGGCGCGCTCCTCGTCGAGATGCCGACCGCCCTGGAGGCGGCGGCGCGCAAGCTCCAGGCCCGGGGCACCGTCGGCGAGGTCTTCCGCGAGCTCGACCTCAACGGTGACGGCAGCGTCGCGGTCGCCGAAATCCTCTCCCTGCGCGGACGGAAGGGCATGGAGGAGTTCCTGCCCTACATCGAGAGCCAGATGCACTTCGGGATCGCGGGAGAAGACTTCGAGTCCACGGGCGTCTCCCTGGCGATGCTCCGCGCTCCAGACTTCAACCCGGTCTCAGTCGATACCCGCTTCGCCGACGGCATCTCCCAGGGGCCGACGTCGGAGCTCCCGGCCGTGCAGCTCGGCGCCTTCGGCGATGGGAGCGTGCGTCCGGGCCAGACGCGCGCGGTGGGGGACGTCAACGGGGACCGCGCGGTGGGGGACGTCAACGGCGATCACAACGTCGTCGGCGTCTTCTCGCGCCTCCAGGCCATCGATCCCAACAACCCGAACAACGTCGGCTGGGCGGGGCCCATCACCCTCGTGGGCGGAGACGGCAGCTCGCTCACCGGGATCCTGATCGGCTTGCTGCGCCCGGCGGTGGCCGGAGCGGGCCCCTCGCTTCAGGGTCTGATCGTCGCCCAGGACGGCACCGGCGGCTTCGCGGGCGCGCCCGGCACCGGCCGCGCCACCATCAACTGGGGCGACGGCCTCGACGGTGGGTTCAGCGGACAGGTCTCCCTCAAGCCGTTCGCGCATACGGGGGGCGCGAACTAGCCGGCTCTCTCTCGGGGGCGCCGCCGCCGTCGTGTCCAGGGCGGCGGTGCCCCGTCGCTGTCACTCGCGGCGCAAAGCGACCGCGGGAGAGGTCCGCGCCGCGCGCCAGGCCGGAACCAGGGCGGCGGCCAGCGCCACCGCGAACAGCGCGGCCGTGACCGCGGCGAACGTGAGCGGATCGCGCGGCCCGACGCCGAAGAGGAGCGCGGCCATCAGGCGCGTGACGGCGGCGGCCGCCAGCAGGCCGACCACGATGCCCGCGCCGGCCATGCGCGCGGCCTCTCCCACCACCAGCCGCAGGACATCGGCCACGCGGGCACCCAGCGCCATGCGGATGCCGATCTCGCTCGCGCGCTGCGCGATCGTGGTGGCCAGCACGCCATAGAGGCCGATCCCCGCGAGCAGCGCGGCCACGGCCGCGAAGATCGACAGGAGGGAGGCGACGAAACGGGGAGCGGCCAGCGACGCGGCCAGCCGCTCGCGCATGGTCGAGGTGGCGATCACGGCCAGCTCGGGATCGAGCGCGCTCACCTCGCGGCGCACCGCCGCCGCCAGCGCGCCCGGATCGCTCCGCGTGCGGAGGGCGAGCACGCCCCATCCCCACGTGTGCTGGGCCGCGGGCACGTAGATCTCCGGCTCCATGGCCCGGCCCAGCGTGCCGTGATGCACGTCGCCGACCACGCCGACGATCTCGAACCGCTCCGGATCGCCGTCGGCCGTGCGCACGCCGATGCGGATACGGCGGCCGATCGGGTCCTCGCCCGGGAAGACGGTGCGGGCGAAGGACTCGTTGACCACGACCACCGGCGTTGCCTCGCGCGTGTCCTCGTCCGCGAGCAGGCGGCCGCGCCGGAGGGGGATGCGCATGGCGCGGAAGTAGCGCGGGGTGGCCGCGTGATACACGCTGCGCGGCTGCTCCGCGGGGGATTGGTCGCGTCCGGGGACGCTGAGGCGGGTCGTGATCGAATCGCTCGAGAACGGGAGCGGCGTGACGAAGCCGGCTTCGGAGACGCCGGGCAGCGCGGCCAGGCGCGGGACGAGCGCCGCGTAGAACTGCGCGCGCGCGGCCGGACTCGCATAGCGTTTCGCGGGGAGGCTGATCTCCGCGGTGAGCAGGCCGTCGGGATCGAAGCCCGGCGGCTCCGCCACCAGGTGCCGCAGGCTTTCCACGACCAGGCCCGCGCCCACGAGAAGTACGAGAGCCAGGGCCATCTCGCCCGCGACCAGCGTGCCCGACAGCCGTCGGCGGGCGAGGCCCGGCATCCGTCCGCCGTGCAGGGAGTCCGCGGGCTGCACGCGCGTGGCCTGCAGCGCCGGCAGCAGCCCGAACGCGACCCCCGCGACGAGGGCGGACAGGATGCCGAAGGCCAGCACGCGTCCGTCGACCGTGACCTCGTCGAGGCGCGGGACCTGGGTGGGCGCGTAGGCGACGATCAGGCTCACCAGCCAGGCCGCGAGGGTCACGCCCGCGGCCGCGCCCAGCAGCCACAGGAGCGCGATCTCGGTCAGGAGCTGCCGCGCCACGCGCCGCCGGCTGGCGCCCAGGGCCACGCGCACCGCGACCTCGTGCCGGCGGGCCAGCGCGCGGGGCAGCAGCAGGTGCGCGACGTTGGTGGCCGCGATGAGCAGGAGGAAGGTGACGGCGACGAAGAGGACGACGATGGGCGGCCGGGCCGCTTCCACCGTCGCGTCGTGCAGCGGCCGCACGCTGACGCCGCGTCCGCCGTTGCTGTCCGGGAAGGCCTGCTCCAGCCGCCGCGCGACCGTTTCCAGCTCGGCCACGGCCTGCCGGGTGGACGCGTCCGCGCGCAGGCGCGCGGCCACGCCGAGGTAGCGTCCGCCGCGGTTCTGGCCCGCCTTCCCGTCCGGGGACA
>Ga0075431_100008129_pt1 | contig 10479 bp, 5 predicted proteins | sample RhiMetdeltSRZDD5_FD_75297 | JGI IMG/M metagenome (GOLD analysis project Ga0075431, IMG submission 75297) | Populus rhizosphere microbial communities from Tennessee, USA - Rhizosphere MetaG P. deltoides SRZDD5 | ecosystem: Host-associated > Plants > Roots > Rhizosphere > Soil | place: USA...
GCGATCGATCGTATTGCCCTCGCGATCGGCCACCACAATCCTCAGTTCGATCGCGCCAGCGGGGACGTCGAAGGACACGCGCTGCGGCGTGCCTGCCGCGGCAAGGTCGGCCGGCGGACTTTCGAACAACGACTCGGCGCGTGGCCGCGTCGCGGTTATCGTGATGCGCGCCGCATCCCCACGCGGCACACCGGCACCGGTCAGCGGCTCCCACACCACGGTCACGCGGCCCTGTCCTTCCGCACCGCGGCCAACTCCCACCCACGTCCGCACGAGCCGCCCGTCCTGAACGGGCGCCGCCACCGCCGCCAGCGCGTCGATCACCGGCTGCGGCGTCACCGGCGTCGGATTGGTCGCGCGGCTGACGTCTTCAGCTGTCGACGCCCAATATCCCTTGCGGGCGCGGACGTCGACCTTCGGCCGCTTCACGCGGACACGGATCTGATGAAACTTGCCGTCGGCTTGCGCGGACGTCGAGCTGTAGCCGAGCAGGTAGTAGAGACTCGAATCGCGCAGCAGCTGCTCGAGACCCTCGGCCAATGAGTTGCGATTGACGATGGCACGGCCATCCGTTTCGTCGGCGAGCTCCCGCAGCGTGTCCTGCGTCAGACGCAGCCGCATACCTGGAGGAACACGGCCGCATCCAGGCCGGATCGTCGGCGCCACGTCGCCATCGGTCGCGACCAGACCACGCGGATCGATCGGATAGATAGACGTGTTGTGACGATTGGCCTGCTGCGTGATTTCGCGCAGTTGCTGGGGATCGGTCAGCCAGCCGCCTGGAAAGCCTTCGCTCACGAAGATCACCGACTTGCGTCCCTCGCGCATCGAGCCGAGACGCACGGCGAGCGCCTTGAGTGCGTCGCGGACGACCGCGTTCCGCAGCGGCTCGACGCCGCCCATCACCTTGTTGTGTTCCTGCTCGATCGAGTTCCGCGGCGTGTAGTCGCCGCGCCGGCCCTCGAACCGTTGAATCGTCTGCAGAATCGCGTCGTGATCGTAGGTGAAGGTCAGATCTCTCACCGACGTGAGCGGACCCATCACCGCGACCAGATCGTTCGGGCCGAGCCGGTTGACGAACGACGTCAGCGCGTCGCGCACCAGGCGCGACCGCTCCCCACACACCTGGTAGTCGGCGAGCAGGATCGCAAAGATGCGTACGTCGTCGCGGCTGGCTTCGCGCTCCTCGGTGTCGCGAGTCAGCGCCTGCCGCGGCCGTGTGATGTCCGAGGTCGTGCCGTCGATGCGGATTTGTCGAAACAGATCGATCGCCTGCTGACGGCCGTCCTCGACGATCTCGAAGTCCTCCCTGGTCAGATCGGTGACGGGAGTGCCCTTGTCGTCGGTCACGATGACATCGACGCGGACGATGTTGACGCCGGTGCGAAACGACGGCTGCGGCGCGCCCTGTGGCGCAGTCGGATCCTGTGTGCTCACCAGCGCAGCGGTGATGAGCATCAGGACGGCGACGGTCAGAACATTGGACGTCCGCACGGGCTTTCACCAACGTGATCAGTATGAGGCAAACTGGTCAGCGCCGACGACGCGGATATCAGTCAAACTTGATCAGTTCCTTCTCCGCCGGCCGCTGCATGCCCTTCTCGTGATACTCCTCCCACAGTTTCGCCCACGGCCGGTCGAACAGATTCGGCACCTTGTATTCGATCACCTTCCCCGCCACGACCGGCGTGGCCCGGCCGTTGATCGGGTAAATCGTCTGCACACACTCGATGAACTCATACGGTGCGCCGGATTCGAAGCCACTGATGCGCTCGAGCATACGGGTCATTCGGATCGGCTCGACGAGCGCTTCAGGGTCGTAGAACACGCCCTCGTGATTCAGGCCGATGAACTTGCCGCTCTGATCACGATTCGGCGTATAGATCTCGATGGTCTGCAGCTTGCCGGAGAACTCCGGGTTGCCGTGCACCTTCCAGCCCTGGATGTTCGACGTCCAGGTGATGAGCGCGTCACCGTCCCAGAAGCCGATGGTGTCGCCGTACCATCGCGGCACTTCGCCGGCAAGATGCGGCACCGTGCCGCTCATGTTGAACGAGCGGCCGATGTGGATGTTGGTGATGAAGTTGTCGGCATCGCCAGCGAGGAACTGGACGAGCGTGGGCGTGACGATCACCGAATGCGGCTGGTTGGTGACGGCGTGATAGTGCCATCGCCGCATGAATCCCTCGGGCCAGCAGTACTGGGCGGGCCACTGCGGGGCATTCGTGTGCGCGTCGTGATAGGCCTCCTGCACCATCCGCATCCTGTATTCGTCGGTCAGCAGCGACAGCAGCGTCGGATACTGGCTCCACAGCAGTTCGGCGTACCAATTCTGTCCGCGGTGCCACACGTAGCGTCCGCTCCAGTCGCCGGGCACTGTCGCGTAGGTGTGTGGCGTGGGTCCGCCGCGGCTCTTCGCCTCGCTCAACAAGGCTTCATAGTGCGACTGCGCCGTCTTGAACGTGTACGGGCTGATCATCCCCTCGCGCGGGTAGTCGCGATCGCAATAGCCCCACGCGGCTGATGCCGGGGCCTTCTCGCCAATCATCCCGCCCCGCCACTGCTGCTCGAGGCCGTACGGACTGTTGCAGCGGAAGTATCGCTTGTCGGTCCACAACGCACGATCCGCGTAGAAATCCTTCGAGGTGAAGACGTCCACCTTCAGTGGCTCAATCCCCTCGGGTGCGGCACCGCCGCGCGCGGCCCCGAGGAATCCTTCGAGCCGGTTGCCGGTTGCCGGGCCGTCGAGTGGTCCGACGAGCCAATGCTTTTCGGGATAGCCCTTGATCTCGCGCGGAGGAATCGCTTCGATGTCTTCTGCGTTGCGCCACATCTCCCACGGAATTGCCGGGTTGACTGGTGCACCGCGACCGGCGCTGGTGACTGGCGCGGGCGGTGTTTCTGGACGCGAACAGGACATCAACAGGGCGACGAACAACGCAGTCCACGCGGCGCGGCTGTTTCCGGCGGTTGGCATCTGGGACATTGGCGCTCATCATAGTTCTCGTCGAGGTGCGTTACCATCACGCATCTGGAGGATGCCCGTGCGCGCAGTACTGACAGTCTCATGCCTGGTCATCTGGTCGGTCGCGACACTCGCACAGACTCGCCCGGCGCCGAATACCCAGAAGCCGGGGATGACGCCGCGGCCGCCACTGCTCTACGGCGAAACGTGGAAGCTGCCGCCCTACAAAGGCGAGCAGACGGACGAGAACATGAGGGTCACGCCGGCCGTCGTGACCAACCCCAACGTCGAAGTGAAGCTGTATGGCCCCGATGCGAAAGTGATTCGCGCCGCGGTGCATGAAGAACGCTTCGACCTGTGGAACGGCATGACCGCGTCGCCGTCGGCTGTGACGCTCCGCGACCGCCGCAACTTCGTCAACCTCACCGACGCCGCGCGCCTGCGCTGGATCGTGCGGACCAACGCCATACACTCGCTGCACCCAGTCGTGAAACTCGCCGACGGCCGGCTCATCGTCGGCGATCGCACGATCACGACAGATGGCGAGTTTCTGTCGGTGGAGGTCGCGTTCAGCGGCATGCGCTGGTATGGACTCGATCCGGCCAAGGTCATCGTGCTCACGGAAGTCGTGAACCCGGACTTGAGCAAGGTGGACGAAGTCGGCCTGGCGATGCTCTCGCCCGGCGGCGGTCACGGCATCGCGGGATCCGCGAACCTGTCGAACGTGGAGCTGTTCGCCTATGCGGTTCCGCGCTGAAGGCGAGCCGCCGAGCCCCTGCGCTACTGCTTGACGGCCGACACGTAATCCGGGCCGCCTGGTGGCAGCGCCGGCGGGACTCCGGTCTTCAGCCAGCACGTCCGCCTCGAGATGACGAACGTCATCGACCTGCAGTCCCGCTCCCTCCGGCACAGTTCCGCGCAGGTTTCGGCGTTTTCAGTGACTCGTCCAACGGCATCGAAATCCAGCCCTTGTCGATTGACGGCCAGCTCGAGCTGCCCCATCACTGCGGGCCTCACGCCCAGCACCAGTTTCGCCCGCTCGACGGCACGCGTCCGGCCGTCGAGGCCGTTGAGTCCGCCGGATATCTTTCGTGTGATACCTCTGATGTCATCGGCCTCGGCCAGCTCGTTCAGTCGCGTGAGCTTCCAGAACAGCGTCGCGGTACGCACCGCGATATCCGGACGAACTGCCAGCTCCGGCTGCCCGACGAGGTCGAGTCCGAGTGCGGCACCCACTCGCGTGTAATTGTCACGCCCCAGCAGCAGGAACAAGCCGCGACCGCGATACCGTTGCCCATCGCCCGGTTCGACGTTCCCGATGCTTTTGGCGAAGGCACTCGGAGGCTCGTATCGCTGCTGGCCCTCGGTCGGCCCCCACTTCTCCTCGATCAGGCGCAGGTCGCTGCTTTCGTACGACGCCTGCCCGAGGAAGTGTGCCTGTCGCAGTGGAGTATCGATCGCGGCATCGGCCATCGCGGCATTCAACGGTTCCAGGAAAACCGCCCGTCGCTGCTCGGAGCTCGCTGGCATGATTGCCGCGAGTTCCGCCATCGAGATCGACCGTGGGCCAGCTCCAGCCTGCTTCTCACCATACAGAGACGATGACTCTGCGATCGACAGCTGCGCCGAGGCCTTGTTCAGCTCCGCGGCCAACTTGTCCGCCAACTCCTGGTTGAGTACGGCGAGGTCCTGCGCTTTCTTCGCCGAGTCGTTTGCCCGCTGGTAATACCTGTAAGCCGCCCCGGCCACCACGACGAGCGCGATCAGCAACGCACCCATGATCAGGATGCGCATGCGCGCCTGCTTCACTTCACGCTCCGCGGCCTGCGCTCGTTCTATCGCCTCGAGACGCTCGCGCTCTTGCCTGTCGTGCTCTTCCTGCTGTCGCTTCCGCGCGTGCGTCGCGCTCTCCTCGATGAACGCGACGGTCTGATTGAATTCCGCCGCGCTATTGTCGGTGACCGCGTATCTCGCGGCCCACGCCGCCGTGGGACGCCAGCCGTGCGCACTGGCCGCGTCATCGCCGGTCAACCATTCAGTTGCCCGCGCGAGCGCCGCACCCTCGAGCAGGTTGCCGCGTTCGTTGACATGGTCGACCGCTCGTTCCGCCCACCGCCGGTAATCGCTCGATCGTCGTGCTTCCGTGTTCACCCAGCGCGACAGGCGCGCCCACTGCCGCATCAAGGCCTCGTGCGAGAGATCGACCACGCTCGTCTCGTCCAGCGTGCGGCCATGCTGGAGCAGCGACACATCCGGCGCCGAATACGCCCGCACGATGGTCGCCAACTCTTTCCAGTCCTCGACTCCGGCGGCTGCAGCGATTCGGGCGAGCGTCTGCGGACGACGCACATCCTGTCCACCGCCTGATGCCGTTCGACGCTCCGTGATCGCGCAGAACAACGCGGCGGTGTGCGTCTCGCCACTCGGCCCGACGCGAGCCAGGAGGTCCGCCAGCACCGACTCGGCATGCTGGTTCAGCGCGCCGGCCAGTCCACCAATAGCCGTCGCGTCATCCCAACCGATGGAGGGTGACTCCGGGTTGCGTGTCGACGCGCGCGCCCACATGCGCGCCAGCGCATGCTGGAGAAGGGGCAGCTGATCCGAGTTCTGCCCCGTCGCATTGATCATTTCCGCAACCAGCGAGGGGTCCACGCTGCCGCCGAATACTTCCGCGGGTCCGGCAATCGCTCGACCGATTTCCGCGCGTGTGAGCCGCGGCGTCAGGTACTGCGTTCGATTGATCGTCTCCGGCAGATCGGCGAACCGGACGCAGTTGCCCAGGAAGTCCGTCCGCATCGTCAGCACGACATGGACACGAGCCCCTGGATCACGGCGCGCCGTCAACAACAGGTTGACGAACGCTTCCGAGTCGTCGGCACGATCGTCGCTGGCGTCGGCGTACGTGAAGATCTCTTCGAACTGGTCGACGACGATCAGAAGATTGGCGGCGCTGGCGCCAGGGCGATCGTGGCTCGCGCGGGCGTTCGCGGTCGCGTGCAGCAAGCCGAGTGGCCCTCGCCGCAGTTCCGCGGTGAGCAAGGCGACATCTTCGACAGTTGCCCCGGCACTCGTCGCTGAACCAATCAGTTCGGGCTCGAACACGTTCGATTCGAGCAGCGCCGACGCCAGACTCCGGAACGGCTGATCGCCTGGCCGAAGGACAGCGATGCGCCAGTCGCTGCCCGACCCAAGCGCGCCAATGCGCAGACTCGGCAGAAGCCCGGCACGCACCAGACTGCTTTTGCCCGAGCCGGACGGGCCGATGACGGCAAGCATGTGCTCACGCTGCAGGATCTCGAGCAGACGGTCGGTGTGCGCCTCGCGGCCGAAGAAGATCTCCGATTCGTGCGGCTCGAATGGCCGCAGCCCTGGGTACGGGGCAGCCGCGCCGATCAGCTCAGGCATGCGCGGCGCCCGCGGCACCAGTGCCAGTTCGAAGCGATTGAAGGAATTGCGCAAGGGGTTCGGCCATCAGACCCCCGCGGCAATCGAGCATCATCAAGCTGTGACTGCGAATGCCGTGGTCGGGCTGTTGGCCGGGGCCGTCGAGCAAGGCGCCCCACATGCCGCGTCGTGTGCGGGCGAGCAACTTTCGCGCCGCTTGCACCTGCGCGTGTACCCAGCTCGCTTGTGTCGCGCCGTAGACGATCACGACGCCATGACTTTCGGCGAGCATCGCCTCGTAGTCCAGACGCCATTGTGCGGGCGGCTGATCGGGCATCGGCTGCGGAGCCAGGCTGGCCTCCGCGCCCAGCTCGAACAGGATGTCGCGGACCTTGGCCCCCAGCGTGCGGTCGGGTGCATCCGCGTTCACGCAGACATTCAGCAAGGCCTCACCATCGGCAGCGAACGCAGTCGCGGGTTGCGCGGCCGGGGCGGTTCGCGGAGCGAGGGCACGTGCGAGTACGTGCTGCTGGAACTCCTCGTATCCGCCAGCGGTCGCCCCCGTCAGAACCTCCGCGTAAGGACGATCGGCAATCGCCTCGAGCATGACGTCCGGTGATCGCCATGTCTGCAGCGAAGCGGCGCCCGCCAGAGCCGCCTCGCGCGCGGCATGTGCCTGGATCAGCGTGTACGTCGTCTGACTCCACAGTGGGCGGCGCCCGGCGTGCGGTCCGAGCAGTTGCACGAGCAGGCGCGCTCGATCGAGGTCGGCCTGCAGCGCGGCACGGTAATCGCCCTCGTTCGCGATCGGATACGCACCGGGTGACGACGGCAGCACGCGACAGCCTTGCTGGCGCAGGGCGCCGGCGAGCCGCTCCCACACATCGAGGACATAGTCGGTAGGATCCGCGATCCAGACGTACGGCTGATCACCGGCATCCTCGCCGCCCGCTCGAGTACCGAGCTGCAGCTGGCTCGAGACGAAATGCGAAAGCTCGTTGAGCGCTCGCCAGTACGGCCGGTCGCCGGCTGGATCAGGCTCGGGCCAGCCAAGCGGCATCGCCGCGGGATCCTCGAACGACCGCGACCAGAATTGAAGTGTGGAGATGCCTTGTATCTTCGCCGGCCAGTGTTCACGATCGGTTGGTGCCATCTCGACCAGGAACACGCGGCCGGCGTTCTGGCCCGCCTTGCTGACGAACTCTTCGAGTTCGTAGCAGCACCACCGTGATTCGAGATAACGAGGCGAGAGCACCGCCACGAAGCAGTCGGCGCGGTTGACTCGTGCGGACAGTTCCGGATTCACCTGCCTCTGTGGCTCGAGGCGGTGGTCCATCCACACCGTCGTCTGGGCCCCGCCACGTTGCATGGCCAGGGATTTCTGCAGGCGGTCGGCCAGCGCCGTCACCCAGCCTCGGGAGCCATCGGTCAGGGACTGATCGTCGGCGTGTGCATAACTGATGAAGACTTCGGCCATGCGTGTATCGCGGCATCGAAACGAGCCGGGTCGAGGCCGCTTCTATAACGCGACGCATTGTCACGTCAAGCTGCGAAGCCACGCTCACCCGTACAAACGTCGCGCCGTCAACGTTTGAACTGAACAGTTGAGATTAGAGAATACCGGACTCTCGCTGGCGGGCGTAAGATCCGGGTGAAGATTTCACACGCGGCGAACGATTCCACGAGGAGCAACGTCGATGGTGCGCAACATTCACCTCTGCGTATTGGCCGGGATCGCGTGCATGACGATTGCGGCCGCCGGTTCCCAGACCGAGAAACGGTCACCCTCGGCTTACAAAGTCCCGAAGACGTCGTTCGGCCATCCTGATTTCGAAGGCGTGTGGACCAACAACAGCGCCACGCCGCTGCAGCGGCCGGCTGCCTGGGCCGACAAGGAGTCGCTGAGCGACGCCGAAGTCGCGCAGGTTCAGAACGCCGCCCGGCAGCTCGAGCAAGAGGGCGACGCCCTGTTCGGCGACGAGCTGATCGCCGACACGCTCCAGGGGCATACCGAGTCCAAGTCGCACGACACCGAAACCGGAAACTACAACGGCTTCTGGCTGCCAGCCCGTGACTTCGAGCGGCGCACGTCGCTCATCATCGATCCGCCGAACGGCCGCATCCCGCCGGAGACGCCAGAGGCACAGAAGCGGCGAGCGGCACTCGCGGAGCGGCGGAAACTGAGTCCCGCCGACGGACCGGAAAGCCGCGGCCTGACCGAGCGCTGCATCACGTTTGGCGTGCCGCGGTTCCAGGCGGCGTACAGCAGCGTCTATCAGATCGTCCAATCACCCACGCACGTGGTGTTCAACATGGAGACCATCCACGACGCGCGGGTGATCCCCATCGACGGGCGGCCACATCTGTCCGAGAGGATGCCTCAGTGGCTCGGCGACTCACGGGGACACTGGGAAGGCGACACGTTGGTCGTGGACACGAAAGGCTTTTCGCCGAAGAGCAACTTCCAGGGATCGTCGAGCGGCTTGCACCTGGTCGAGCGCTTCAGCCGGATCGATCGCGACACCCTTCAGTACGACGCCACCATGAACGATCCGGCGACGTGGACGAAACCGTGGACGGCGCGGATCTATTTCAAGCGCACCGACGAGCCGCTCCTCGAGTACGCCTGCCACGAGGGCAACATCGGCATGTTCGGAATCTTGTCAGGGGCGAGGAAACTGGAGGCGGCCCGGCCGTCAAGCCAGCCGTAAGCCGGCCCGCGTCCACCGGGCGGCGCGCCAGCCACTGCCCGTCCGCGCGATCAGTCGCAGCGGAGCGCCTCGTCGAGACGGATTCGTGCAGCGCGCCACGCCGGCAACGCACCCGCAAGCAGGCCGGCTGATGCGATGAGCGCTGTCGCACCCGCGACGGTCGACACATCGGTCGCCGTGAGACCGAACAGCAGCGTACCCACGCTGCGCATTGCCACCAGCGCGAGCGGCAGACCCAGCGCGAGGCCGATTCCCAGCAGCCGCAGATTGTCGCGAAGTACCAGCTCGACGATCTGCGCGCGGGTCGAGCCCAGCGAGAGACGGATGCCGATCTCGTGTCTCCGGCTGACGGCGAGATAGGCGATGATGCCGTACAAGCCGACAGCGACCAGCGCCAACGCGAGAACACCAAACGCTCCAGCGAGCCACGCGATCATTCGTTCGCCGACGAGGCGTTCGCGAATCTGCCGCTTCATCTCGCCGAACTCGATCACAATCGCCGGATTGAGACGCGCCACGCGCTGGGCGATGGTGGAAGTGATGCCCGCCGACGCCGCACTGGCGCGGATGATCACCGGCGCCCAGACGTTCGGGCTGGAATCCTGCGCGATCGGAATGTAGGCAATCGGCGCCGTCGACCCGCCGGCCGTCTCACACCAGCAATTCTCGTCCCGGAGATCCGCGTACTTGGTGTTGCCGACCACACCGACAATGTCGTACGCCGTCTCGGGATAGCCAGGTTCCTCGAGCCTGAGCAGCGTCGTGCCGATCGGATCCCGCCCGCCGAGGTGACTGCGCACGAAACTCTCGTTGACGAGCGCGACCGGCCGCGCTCGTACGCTGTCGAGATCGTTGAAGTCGCGTCCCGACCGAATCGGAATCTGGAGTGTCGCGAAGTACCCCGGGCTGACGTAGGCGAATCGCGACGTCCTGCGGTCGTTGCCTGCCGCACCGGTGACGCGGAAGAAATGAGACCAGACACCTCCGCTGAGCGGCACATGCGTCGACGCGGCCGCCGCAGTGACTCCTGGCACCGAGCGGATCTCATCGACCAGCTGTTGCTGAAACGCAACTTTCCTGTCGACCGGCAGATCCTGCGAGGCGCGATCGTCGAACACGGCCACCATCGTCTGGTCGGGATTGAATCCGGTGTCGACCGCGGCCAGGTTGCGGAAGGTCTGGACGAACAGCAGCGCCGAGAAGACCAGCAGCATCGACACCGCAATCTGCACGACCACCAGCCCGCGTTGAAAGCGCGCTCGATGGCGATCGAGCGTCACGCCGCGCGCGGCCTGACGCATCACCGCCAGGGCGTCGACCATCGATACTCGAAGCGCCGGGACCAATCCGAAGAGCACTGTCGCCAGGGTGCCGGCGGCGCCCACGAACGTGAGCAGCCGCCAATCGACCGTCAGAGGC
>Ga0075431_100008135_pt1 | contig 10477 bp, 11 predicted proteins | sample RhiMetdeltSRZDD5_FD_75297 | JGI IMG/M metagenome (GOLD analysis project Ga0075431, IMG submission 75297) | Populus rhizosphere microbial communities from Tennessee, USA - Rhizosphere MetaG P. deltoides SRZDD5 | ecosystem: Host-associated > Plants > Roots > Rhizosphere > Soil | place: USA...
GAAAGGGAAACAGGCTGAGCTTCACGTACGCCGGCGGAGCGCCGACTGGAGCCAAGTGAGGCCGGAGTGGGGTCTTTCAGGCAATGTGGCATTCATCATTGGGCGGCGGGAACTGACGAAGGGGCTGAACCTGGAAGGCCGCGTCTTTTTGCATTCCTACGACTATGCCGAAGATCCGAGCAATCGCCTGCTCGAAGTCCTGCTCACGGCACCGCAAGTCGTGGCGCAGTGGATCAACATGGAGCACTATTTTTCCGCAGTGGACAACGAGGTGTACGGCAGCGGGAGCAAGGTATATCACAACGTGGTGGGACGGCTCGGTGTCATGTCGGGACCGTGGAGCGATCTGCGGCTTGGATTGGCCAGGCAAACGGTCATGAATGGCGACATGCCGTACCATGAACCGATGCGGCTGCTCACCATCATCGAAGCGCCGCGAGAGCGGATCGAGAAGCTGATCGCGCGGCATGAAGTGTTGCAGCATTACTATCACAACGAGTGGGTTCACTTGGTCGCCCTCGACCCGAATGACGGCCTATGGTATCGATACCGTCCGGCCGGTGAGTGGAGCCCCATCGCCTAGCATGTTTGCTGACCGGCAGAAGATAACGTTAAAAGGCTGAACCGGAGAGTGCCTGTTAGAGTAACAAGCTGCTCAACATGGCCGTTCAGCAAGGCCGCAGGGAGGCGTACGGCGCGATGAAGAAGGAGCGTCGTGTCTGCGCACGGGCGCGAGACGGTGAGCCGGCAGTGTCTTGGAGGCGAAGCGTATCCATGCTTCCACGCCCGCCCCGAGCCCTGCCGAGACAGGCTCTTTTCCCGTGTCGTACGTCGGGCCTTCGAGGTTCACGACGAACTGAATAAAGTGCGTCACGCTTGTGAACGCCGCCGAGATAGTGCGCCGGCAGTGTCTTGCGGGAACGAAACTGACGGACATTTTCAACAACCTACAAAAAAGGCTGGAAAGGAGTTTAAGATGGGCGGGCTAACATTACATGCGATGAAGGAGATACGTGTGATCGTGGCGGGAGAGCACCAATCGTTCGTCACGGAGCTGCTCGACCAGGTGAAGGCGACCGGCTATACCATCATCGGCAATTTGTCTGGGAAAGGCCACCACGGCGTGCGCGAGGCTCACTTCATGTTCAGCGAGCAGGACAGCCTCGAAATGATTATGACCGTCGTGCCGGAAGAGAAAGTGGAGCCGATCTTGGCCGGCCTGCGACCGCTCTTCGATCGTTATTCCGGCGTCATGTTCGTCTCCGATGTCACCGTGAGCCGGAGCGAGTATTTTGCGAACAAGGCGACCAAGGCCTGATCCACAGACCAGGACCCCCGAGCTAGAAGAGCTGATACAGCGATGAGCCGACCTTGTCTTCTCTGGCCTGATTGGCTAGAATGGCCCTCTCTTGTGGGGATCGTTCGGAGGATGTCATGAAAGGCTTACGGTTCGAGCGGATCGGTAGAGATCGCTATTACAATATCATCTTCCACGTCGGCAGCACCTACGTGCCGGTCACCGATGAATTGATCAAAGAACTGAAGAACAATAGTCTGTTATCCTCTGAACGGTTTCTCGAACTCCTCGTCGATAAGATTGGGTATTCCTCCTACCTCAAAGATCAGATCCGCACGGAACTCAAGACCGCCGGCGATCCGGTGACGCAGATTACGGTCCTCCAGGGCGCCATCCGCGACCTGTAATCGGTTGCTGAAACAAGCACCCAACTTCGTTCTCAGTTCTAAAAATCCCCAACGCACATTAGTGGGCACGCCTCCGGTGTTTCCTCGCCTGCGGGTTCGCCGACCTTCTTTTTGAGCAACCGCATACCCGAATGCATCCGCGTTGGCCAGCTTTTGTCTCACGCGTTTATCCTGAGAAACAACCCGCCATTTGTTGGTGGATTCGTATCCCCTATGCTAGGCTCATACACGATCACTCTTGGTGCGTTCTGAGAGCCTCCTTTGAATTTCTGATTACTCTGGTAGTTGCCCTTATTTTCTCAACCGGAGTGGCGACCGCTGACTTTTCGTCACCTTCGACCTCCCCAGAGAAAATTACGCCGGCTCCGATTTCCTCCGCTGAATCCTCTGTTGCCTTGGAACGAGATGAGCATCCCTCGATCAAGGGCACTGTCTTTGGTCCACCGGCTCCTAGACTCACAGCGAAAGACTATCCGGACCCTTTAGGGGAGAGTCGGGTTGCAGTCTGGGTTCTCGCACAACAACATCTCTATTGGGCGGCCTTCCTCCTGGGTACGTTATTGATCGTCTCTGTTCTGGAAATTATTGCACTCATCAGAAGAGACGAGCATGACGCCTACGCGTGTGATGTCCTCGCCAGAGAATTTCTCGACCTTGTAATGCTGGGGCTCTCTGTTGCTTCGCTCTTGGGCGGAACGCTGTTGTTTTGTCTCTTGGGTTTGTATCCGGACTTGATGAGGTATTTGTTGAGTGTGTCTCGGTCCGTTTTTCTGACTTACGGCATCCTTGTTCTTGGCTTCACAATCCTCGCGTACCTTTACTATGTCACCTGGGAATCATTCGATACAGGATGTCAGAAATGGATCCATGCTAGTCTTGGAATCCTGGCAAATGTCAGTGGGACGTCGCTTGCTTTCCTCGGTAATTCTTGGAGTAGTTTCATGATCTCACCAGCGGGCATCGATTCACACGGTCGCTTTCTCGGCAACACATGGCGAGTCATCCATACCGCTCTTTGGAATCCGTTGAATGTGCATCGTTTGGCTGGACATCTGCTCTGCGCGGGTGCAGTGCTAGCCGCGTATGGCGCCTACAGATGTCTCACAGCCAAAACCACCGAGGAGAAGGCCCACTTCGACTGGATAGGATCAGTTGCCTTGTTTGCTCTCCTCGGTGCCCTGTTCACTATGCCATTTGGAGGGTATTGGCTGTTACGAGAGATCTATGCATACCGGCAGCAGATGGGCATCACGTTACTCGGCGGACTCTTAGCGTGGCCCGGCATCCTGCTAGTGTCTGCGATGAGCCTCCAGTTCCTCGGCATCAATTACTACCTCTGGCAACGAATTTCGAGTGTTCGAGGTGGTTCACTCCACGTTCGTGAAGCCAAATGGGTGTTCTTCCTTCTCGGCCTCTGTACTGTTGTCTATATCTCACCGCACACGATGGTGATGACCCCCTTGGAGCTAAAGAACCTTGGAGGACAGCAACACCCTGTGCTAGGAAATTATGGCGTGGAATCTGCCAAATCCACAGCTGTCAATTTGATGATGGTACTCACGACTTGGTCATTCCTTTTGTGGCAACTGACACACACTCGGATGCCCACAGAACGATGTCATGGCCTGTTAAGGATTCTCCGCACAATATTTGTTGTAGCTGCTATCAATATTCTTTGGCTTGGTGTCTATGGCTACTACATCCCCGCCAATGTGCGAGTGGGACTGTCTGTCCCCATGGTTATGACAACGCTGAGCCTGATTCTTGTCGGTCTCATCACTGCCATCAGACTTCCGAAGGACACAAGACTGAAAGTAGACTGGGGCTCTCTCCCAATTCGGGGCTACTTTGCCCTCCTGTTCATTGCATTTCTTGTGACTTGGACTATGGGCCTTGGCGGGTACCGTCGTTCTGCCCTGCGACTCTTCTGGCATGTAAACGACATCATGCAAGACGAATCCCCGTGGGCCTTCACCCATACCACAGGATTTGCGACGAACGTGATATCTCTTAATGCTTTGCTCTTTTGGATCAGCCTTGCTGGAGTCTTCTGGCTTACCAGAACAGGGGTGGCTAATAGAAGAAACCCTCAGGCGTTGCGAGGAAAGAGTCTGGGCGTCGACATCGTCTAGAAAAGACCTTCTGAGTAGCTCATAGATTTGCGCCGAGGCAATCCGGCACGTATCCCGTCTTACAGTCCACAGCGACGATAGAGTACGATGGTAGGCGTGACAATGGCGTATCGCGGGGTCACATAGGTCGCGTACCGATCCGCAAGAGGTCCGCCCGTAAAGAACTCGATCCATCCAATGGAATCGAGCAGAACCTTCACAATCGGTCCTTTTTCTCACGGATGTCCGTCTTCGGCATACCTTTAAGCGGCCCCCTTGAGCGATTTGAGAGGCACCTCTGGCACCAGAGTGTAACCCCGCCTTTCTCGACCACCTGTAACCGCTGCTGAGGACTCAGGTGCAGTTTCTCCCGTACCTCCTTCGGAATCACAATCTGGAATTTTGGAGAAATCGTGGTCATCGCCATGGTTGATCTCCTTACCAATTCATCATCGATCGTTGTAGCGTCATACCAACAGCTCGTCAATCGTCATAGGAATAGGAAGCGCGCATCGAGCCGTAGCCTCTCCGGATTCCTGGCGAGGCGATTCGATTTCTGATGGACAACCGGGATGGCACTTGGAAAGATCTTGAAAAGCTGCTCTGTGGAGCCTGAGGCGGTGTCCTTCTACTGCGCACGTTGACCGAGGTCCTTCTGAGGGCGCGCGGTCCGTGAGCAAAGAGGATGACGCCTCAGGCTCTCAATCTCCCACCTGTCCCAGCCCAAACAGCTCGTTCATGATCTGGTTTTTCCGCTCCGGGTCTTTCTCGAGCCGGAGCGACTTGGAGAAGTTTTCTGCGGCGCTTTCCCGCTTTCGAGACGAAGCGTAAATCCTTCCGATGCCGTAATAGGCCCGGGCGTCATCGGGGTTGGCCTTGACGGCCCGATTGAAAAAGTCCATCGCCTCCCAGAGCCGACCCTTGTCGAACGACATCCAACCGAGCGCCGTATGGGCGGAGGCGAAGTTCGGATTCACCCGAATCGCTTCCCGGTATTCCCTCAGCGCCAAATCGGCACGCCCGCGGCCCTCGTACAGGCCACCCAACGCGAAATGCAGTTCGGCATCTTCGGGACTCAACTTGATGGCCTCCTTGTAGGCCTGCACGGCTGGTTCCAGCTTGCCTTGCTCAGCCAGAGCGCAGGCAAGGTTGGCGTGGGCGATCGCATCACTTGGATTCAGTTTGATCACTTCACGATATTGCGGGATCGCCATCTCCAGACGTCCTTGCTCCTGATAGGCCACGCCGAGATTCGTTCGGGCCGGTGCAAATGCAGGATCCAGCCGGACGGCTTCCTTGTACTCCTTGATCGCCATCTCCGGGTGTTCGGCCCGTTCATGGATCTGCGCCAGGAAATAATGCGGATGAGCCGATTGTGGATCCGATTTCGCCGCCGCCTTATAGGCTTCAATGGACTCCTCCGATTGTCCCGCCTGAGCCAGGAAAAGCCCGATGATCAGATGCGCATTCGCCTTCTCGGGATGACGCTCGCGGATTGCCTCGACCCAGGTCCTGACCTGGTCGATGTCCTCGGCCTCCTCCAGCGCTTTTCCGTGTAGTTTCCAGGCAGCGGCGAACTGGCCTCGAATGAGGTGGACCACATTACATGCAAAATACGGTCGGCTGTTTCGTTCCTCGCTTCGCTCGATGGCGAGGCGCCACGCAGCGGCTTCGCGAAAAGCCGTCTCCCACTCACCGGCCACGAATGCCGCCTCGATCTTCGTTTCGTATTCGTTCATGTGGAACGTGATTCCGTCGGATGCTCACATGCCAAACCGGCACGGGCGAAGAGAGATAGACGCGAGAGGCGCGACCATGGCACTCACCCGAATTGGCATGATGACGTTTGAGATTGAACAAGGGTCATGAGTCACCGTCATCGGGTCAAGGCATCATGAACATGCGGTGGAGTGGCGTCGATGCGATCACCCAGGATCGGATATCGTTCGGCAAGTTTTTGCTTCATCAACCAGGCGACGGTGCGATACGACCAGTGGCCTTTCACGCCGGATCTGAGTTTGGCGATGTATTCGGCTTCCGCATAATCCATCTTAAACAGACATCGCACATAAAAGCCAAAGGGGATGGCATAGAGCGCCGCCTCCTGACTGGCCTTGCGCAGTTGCTCGATGTCGCCCTTGACGAGGTCCATGGCTTCACGATAGTCGCGCTCGACGCCGGCCTGCGCCAGTATGGCAGGAACATCATAGCCATGGACCGTGGTGAAGTTCTGTTGAATCTGCTGGCACCGCCGGTGACGATGCATATCCCGCCACCCGCCGATGTCCATCAGCACGTCGAACAAAAACACATAGCCGCTCCGGAACTCTTTGATCAGCTCGTCATAGGGTCCGCGTTTTCTGAAAGCGACTTCGATCGTGCTTTGCTTCTGCTTCTCGGTCCAGTCCTGAACGACCGCAAGCAGCTTCCTGTAGGGCGCCTGAGTGACCCGGTACAACAAGGTCGTGACGACCTCATCCAGCGGGTGATGCGGTTCGATCAGATCAACGCCCGGCTCCTCTCCGGGGATTCCACCCTGGTCGAGTCCGGAACCTTTTAACACCTCCTTCGCATGACGGGAGAGATCACTGTAGACCTCGGCCTGGTACACACTCGCCTTGGCATGGCGCGCGAGCGTCGGAGCCAGCGGTTCCGCCAAGCCTGCACTCTGACCAGCAAGTTCACCCCATACGTTCACGGGGGCACGCTGGCAGGCTTCTTTCAGTTCTTCCCCGATAGACCGCAATTCGGAGAGTTGAGAGGAAAGCAACCGGGTAATCTGCTTCTCCAGGGTTCTGATACTGACGACCTGTCCGACGTTGGTGCGCGCCGCCAATGGCAACAGATACCGCGTGACGTCGAACGCTCGGGCCGCAATGGTGCGGTCGTACGTCGCCTGTGTCATGTCCGAAGGGCGAGGTTCGCCTTCAGCGATATGGCGGGTCAACGGCTCGTGAAGCGACCGGTACACCGTCGAGAGACTTCGTAGGATACCCTGGTAGGTTCCTTCCGTCTCGGACCCTCGGATGGAATCCGGCACGAACCAATTGCTGGATGCGAAATTTTGATACCGGCTGGATTTCGCCTGGCCGTCCCATAGCGGCTCATCTTCGAGCCTGATCGCCCCCAGCTCCGAAATCTGTTCGAAGCAGACGATGACATGTCCGAGATCTGCAATCGAGGCGTGACCATAGTCAAAATAGAACTGTTCCCAGAATTTTTCCGACGAGTGTCCATGGACCCACTTGATGCTGTCCTCGATGGCATCGGCAGAGCGGCTGTAGCGGGCGAGCGCGTAGGCGGATTTTTCCGGCGGCATCGGCGCCACGGTAATGACCCGGCGCGCGTGATGATCAGGACTCACGGGGACACCCTGTGCGAAGGAACAAGGGAAAAGGTACAAGCGTAGGTAGACCTTTTGCCTTGTTCCTTTTTGCCTTTTGCCTTCCTCATTGGATGTCGCGCACTATACCTCCCCATACGGGCAGGCGCAACTCTCCGCGTCGCTCGTCTCTCGTGAAGGTCCACGACGCGAAGAATAATGAGGCGCACGGTGCGATGAATAAAGAGCACCACGTTTGTGAACGCCGGCGAGGCGGTGAGCCGGCGGTGTCTTGTGAGCCCCAGTGTCCCGTGAGGCGGCAGTCTCTTGGCTCTTGAGCGGAGTTCCGCTTTGTGACAAGGAGATATGATCGACGATACGATTCACGATTTACGCGCTTTGGCGCGCTCGTTGACTTGCTCTCAAAACCGCCGTTATAGTCCCGCACGAACCGTGAGCGTGACGGGGATGATGGATTCACCGGCTTCTCCTGGCGCCTTGCGCCTGACCTCTAACCCGCATTATTCACGAACGCTTCTACTGCAATCGTGTATTCGCTACTGCGACAAGCCGGCACACGGTTTCCGCGGTGTGCAGGCGGGCGGGCTCGCCGCGCCCGTCTCACGACGCGATTCCACGATTTCGTGACGAACCATCATGAATAATGCGGGCTAACGACGTTCAAGACATGATCAGAGGCATCAAAGGCGTCAAAGATATCTTGCCCGAGGAGACTCCCCGGTGGCGTCTGATCGAAGAGGCGGCACGGCGTTGGGCGGCGCGATTCGGGTTTCGTGAGATCCGTATCCCCATTTTTGAAACGACGATGCTGTTTGCGCGAAGCATCGGCGCTACCACGGATATCGTTGAGAAGGAGATGTATACGTTTCCTGACCGCGACGGCAGTTCCTTGACGTTGCGGCCGGAGGGCACAGCCGGCACGGTCCGTGCCTTCATCGAACACAACCGGGCAGCCGAACCGGTTCCTCAGAAGTATTTTTATCTCGGTCCGATGTTTCGTCACGAGCGACCTCAAGCCGGTCGACTTCGACAGTTTCATCAATTCGGCGTGGAATCGTTCGGCACGCCCGATCCCTCGGCGGACATAGAAGTCATCTCATTACTGTGGCGCTTTCTTTCCGAACTCGGCTTACCGGGTCTCACATTGGAATTGAATAGTCTTGGGCGGGCGGAGGACCGTGCGAGATATGTTCCGAACCTTGTAACCTTTCTCAAGGAGCATGCAGCCCAACTGTGCGGCAATTGCCAACGACGGATTGACACGAACCCGTTGCGTGTCCTCGATTGCAAGGTTCCCGAATGCCGAGCGGTGACTGAATCTGCACCACACCTCATGGATTATCTTTCTCCTGATGCACGCGAGCATTTTGAGCAGGTATTGGCTGGTCTCCAGGCGCTGGCTATTCCTTATACATTGAATCCGCGATTAGTCCGGGGCCTCGACTACTATTGCCTGACCGCCTTCGAATTGACCTGCTCACATCTAGGCGCTCAGAACGCTGTGGGCGCAGGTGGTCGCTATGATACGCTTGTCGAAACGCTGGGGGGTCCCCCCACCCCGGCCATTGGCTTCGCGGCAGGCCTCGAGCGGATCTGTCTCTAGGGCATGTGCGGCCTAAGCTGGGCGTCTTACAGACTTCGATGGAGATCGTCTAATATACCGTGAGAGGGGAATTTGACTCGTTGGATCATACCTTTCCTGCAGCCACCGCACCATGCCTTGCTTCCAATAGTCGCAGATCAGGACAGCCGGAAAGATGGGATACCACCTTGCCGGCTATCGATTTTCGTGCCCGAAACCAGGATTCCTACTAGTGTCTGCCTACGCAGCATCACGGTACAAGCAAGTATTTCATCCGTCGTCCTTTTGGGAACGGATGAGGGAGGGACGTTATGGACGAACTAAACCTGCCAGGCTCGAAGAGCGGAAAACCGATCGTTCAATCTCCTAAAGGGAGGCAGGTCCGTCGCTCGAAGCGTCCTCCAGTCGAGTGCCGACTGTACTATGCGGGGATCGGCATCCAAGGGCAGGGCACCCTCTCCAATCTGTCCATCGGAGGCTGTCAGGTGCAGGGGACTATTCCCGTTAAGAAAGGAACCAAGCTCACGATCATCATCTTACATCCGGAAACATCCCACCCTATTATCGTTGATAAAGCGCGAGTGGCGTGGTCTAAAGGGCGACGATTTGGCCTATCGCACGAGGTGCTCTATCCGTCCGAACGCCGGAACGCGCTCGAATTACTTCAGGTTGTCGGCAAAAGCAAGGTCAGTCATTAGCCCATAATGGCAGACTCGCTCGGGTCACATGACACGTGCGGACGGTTCTCGAGACTCCAAGTCTGAACACGTATGCGACCAGGTATCCTGAAAAGCTTCGCTTGAGTAGAACTAGATTCGTCGCCTATCATTAAGGTTGAACACGGTCCCTGAACATACAACGCGCGCTCCCTCACATGTTTCTATCGGATTCGCAACAGCGCCAACACCTCAAGCCCATCTACTTATTAGTCGTGCTGTGCAACATCGCCGCCATCTATTTTGTCGCCGGAAAGTTGGGTCTTAAACTAGCTGTTTTTCATCAGAGTGCGACTCCCGTTTGGCCTCCAACTGGAATCAGCCTGGCAGCCTTTCTTCTCTTCGGATACTGGGTATGGCCCAGCATTTTCCTCGGAGCGTTCGCCGTCAATATGACAACCGCCGGTTCGATTGCGACCTCTCTCGGAATCGCGACCGGCAATACATTGGAAGGGCTTTTGGGCGCATTCCTCGTCAACCATTTCGCCGGGGGCCAAGAGGTGTTCACGCGGCAACACGATACTCTGAAGTTTGTACTCCTGGCTGCTTTGCTCAGCACTACCGTGAGCGCGACATTGGGTGTCACAAGTCTTTCCCTGGCTGGTTATGCAGAGTGGGAGGCGTACAATGCGATTTGGATGACCTGGTGGCTGGGTGATGCCGTAGGCGCTCTGATCGTCACGCCGGCTATCGTTCTATGGGTGACGGAATATGCGGTCAAATGGAGTCGGCATCACTTACTTGAAATGGGTGTATCGCTCACGTTGCTCTGTCTGATTACGGTGATGGTATTCCATAGCGGCCAGGCGATGACTGCCCCTAACTACCCGCTTGGTTTCCTCATGCTCTCAATTCTGATATGGACCGCGGTGAGACTCGGTTCACGGGCGACGGCAACGGCCATCCTCCTCTGCGTCGGAATAGCAATTTGGGGAACGTTGCGGGGATTCGGGCCCTTTGCCCGCGGCAGCCCGAATGAAAGCTTGCTGATGTTACAAGCCTTCATGGCAGTCATCGCCGT
>Ga0075431_100008146_pt1 | contig 10472 bp, 7 predicted proteins | sample RhiMetdeltSRZDD5_FD_75297 | JGI IMG/M metagenome (GOLD analysis project Ga0075431, IMG submission 75297) | Populus rhizosphere microbial communities from Tennessee, USA - Rhizosphere MetaG P. deltoides SRZDD5 | ecosystem: Host-associated > Plants > Roots > Rhizosphere > Soil | place: USA...
AAAGGTGGTGCGCTCCACGCCGAAGTACTTCCTGCCATACATGCTTTTCTCGGCCCACACGCCATAGGCCTCGAGCACCTCATGGTCCTCGTCGGAGGCCAGGCGAAGGTCGAGATCGTGCTTTGCCTTGAATTTGTCGTGGCTTTTGGCACTGTCGGCGGAGATTCCGACCACATCCGTCGAGGCCGCTTCGAAATCGGGCTTGAGCGCCGAGAAATCCTTGGCTTCCTGGGTGCAGCCGCTGGTGTCGTCTTTCGGATAGAAGTAGAGGACGAGGTTGCGCCCCCGGAAATCCCTCATGCGGATCTTCGATGCGCTGTCTCCCGGCAAGGAAAAATCGGGTGCCGACTGGCCAGCCTCCAGCATGCTCATTGCCTGCCATCCTTTCGTCGCTTTGCGTGGGCCAATGTTGAATTCGCTTGATGAGAGTAAGGGGATAGCTCTAGCAGACATCTTACTGCCCGCTACGCTGACGGCATGGTTCATAACTGGTAAACCGAGATCGTGAAACATTGCCTTCGGGGCGCAGCAGCGGCAACCTTTCGCAGGGCAGTTGAAGTGGGGCATTGAGATTTGGCTCGCCGGGTCGGCAGGTACATAGCAGCAACCACGGTGGTGCTCGCCAGCATCTGCGTCGTGATTGCTGCTGCATTCTATTGGCGCTTGTCACAAGGCCCAGTCGAGCTTGGATTTCTGACCACCACGGTGCAGAGCCGAATCGGCCGGCTGCTACCCGGCGTCCGGGCTGAGATCTCGGGCGTGGTGCTCGAGCGCGATGCCGAATCAGGCGAGCCGCGAATTCGGCTGCGGGACATCAAGCTCCGGGACGAGTACGGCAACATGATCGCCGCCGCGCCCCGAGCCGCCGTCGGGGTGGAAGGGCGGGCTCTATTGGCCGGCGGCGTCAATCTGCGGCGGCTCGAGCTGATCGGTCCGCGCATTCTTGTACGCCGCAAGCTCGACGGGTCGTTTCAGCTCGGCTTCGGTGATCCCGAAGCAGCGCCGGGCGGCAAGGGCGACCACCAGGGAGCGGTGCCGCCGCCGGCGGCAGTCGAGAATGCACCCAATGCCATCGACGTCCTGATGACGCAGATGAGCCCGCGCGGCGGCTCGGCAATGGCGGCGCTCGAGGCCGTCCATATCCGCCAGGCGTCGCTCTCGGTCTATGACGAGGCAAATCGCGCGGTGTGGTATGCGCCACAGGCCAATCTCATTTTCAGGCGCGCCGACTATGGCTTCGTGCTCTTCACCGATGCTCGCATCTCGAGCGGTGCCGAGCCATGGCGCACCGAGGTGGTCACCACCTACCGCTCGGAAAGCAAGACCTTCAATGTCAGTGCACGGATCTTCGATCTGGTGCCGGCCGATATCGCCGACGAAGTGTTCGCGCTGTCGCAGCTGGCGCAGGTCAAGCTGCCGCTGTCGGGCCATGCCGAGATCGAGTTCGCCGAGGGCGGGAAAATTCTTCGCGGCTCGGCCGAGCTGTCGGCAAGAGCGGGCCGCGTCGGGTTCCCGAATTACCTGGCCGATCCGATCCTCATCGATGAAGGTCTCATCCGGGTCGACTACGATCCCGCTTCCGGCGGGCTCGTGATCGGCAACTCGTCGCTTCTGGTCGACGGGCGCAAGGCCAGCCTCGCGGGCCGGGTCGATCCGCGCCGCGATGCCTCGGGCAGGCTTGAAGCCTATGCCGTCGCGTTCAGCGCCAAGAACATCAACATGGATGCCTTTGCGGGCTCGCACGGCCTGTCCCTCGACAGCTTCGATTTCAAGGGCGTCGCCTCGATCGGCGAGCGCCAGCTGGTGGTCGACGACCTGGTAATGATGTCGGGCAACACCGCCGTCAGGCTCAGGGGCAAGTTCATCGGCGGCTCGGAAGCGATCGGGGTGTACCTGGCCGGCCGGGTGCGCGACCTGCCGGAGCCGATGCTCAAGCATCTTTGGCCGGGTGTGGTGGCGCCGGGCGCGCGCAGCTGGTTCTTGGAGAATGTTACCGGCGGGCGGATCTCCGAGGGCGAGTTCCGGATCGCCTTGCCCGGCGACGTGCTGGCAGCGGCGTTCCGGCGGGTGCCCATACCGGACGAAATGGTCGACATGCGCTTCACCGCCGAGAATGTCGCCGGCACCTATTTCAAGCCGCTGCCGCCGGTCAGCGGCGTCAGCCTCAAGGCGCGGTTGCGCGGCAACACTTTCGCGGTCGACACGACGGGCGGCGTGGTGACCCTGCCATCGGGGAAGCGGCTCGCCGTCAGGAACGGGTCGATGCGAGCCCATGACCTCGCCCCGACCGTGACGCCGGCAACCTTTGCCGTCGAGGCTCAGGCCTCGGCTGAGGCGCTTAGGGAGCTGATCGATTCCCCGCCCTTCGAGCTGGCGACCAAGGCCGGGCTCGACGGCGTCCAGCTGAACGGCAACGCCACGGTCAAGTTCGAGCTCGACGCCAAGCTCGGTCAGGGCGTTCCGCCAGAACCGCATATTCGCGCCCTGACTCATATTGAGGATGCATCCTTCTCGGGCGCCGTCGATGGCTTCGATTTCAGCGAGGGAAAGATCGACATCGAGGTTGACGACAATGGCGTGAAGGCGCATGGGCCGGTGATCGTTGGTGGTCAGAAGGCCTCGATCTCCTGGGCCCGCAGCTTCAACAGCACCGACAAGCGCGACGAGGTGATACTCGACGCCACCCTCGACGACATGGCGCGCCGCAAGCTCGGGTTCGATGTGTCGGGATTTGTTCAGGGGCCGATCAAGGCGCGGGTTTCCGGACTGATCGAGGGGCGCAAGCTCGTCAAGGCCGATATCGATGCCGACCTGTCGCGGGCTTATGCCTTCCTCGATGTCATCGGCTGGTCGCGGCCGCCAACCGCCAAGACCCTGGCCAGCCTGTCCATCGACCTGACATCGCCCAAGGCCATCGTCATCAAGGATCTCAAGATCTCCGGCAAGGATCTCAAGATCCAGGGCAACATCCGGATCGCTCCCGACGGCGGGATTGTCGAGGGCACGCTGCCGGTGGTCAATCTCGACGACCAGACTCAGGTTGGGCTCGGGATCAAGACGGTCGAGGGAGTGCTCAACCTGTCGATCACCGGCACGACCTTCGATGCGCGACGGCTGATCAGCCAGATGTTCATGTCGTCCGCTCCGCCGCCGACCGCCGGCATTCCGGTCACGGTCCAGGCTGCGGTTAACCGGGTCTATGCCAATCGCGGCGAGGTCATCGACAATCTGAACGGTCAGCTCGAGATCAACAACGGGGTCGTCCAGCGCGCCGATCTGACGGGGCAGTTCATCAGCGGCGGGCCGGTGACGCTGAAAATCACGTCGGGTACCCAGGGCACGCGCGAGATGCGGGTGGTGGGCCGCGACGCCGGGGCGGCGCTCCGGGCCTCCAATCTCTATTCCAAGGTGGCGGGCGGCAGTCTCGAGTTCTCGGCGGTCCTCGATGCCGGGGCGCAATCCGGCATTCAGCGCGGCCTGCTGGTCATCCGCAATTTCGAGGTCCGCAACGAGGTGGCGCTGTCGAACATCAACGAGCAGGACCGCGCCAAGAAGCCGAGCGGCCCGCGCCGCGACGGCCTCGCCTTCTCGCGGCTGACCCTGCCGTTCTCGGCCGATCAGCGGTTTGTCAGGATCGGCGACGCGCTGGTGCAGGGGCCGGAGATGGGTGCATCCGCCCAAGGCATCATTCGCAAGGTCGACGGGCGCATGGATATCGGCGGCACCATCATCCCGGCCTATGCGCTGAACGCTGCCTTGAGCGAGGTTCCGGTGCTGGGCGAAGTGCTGATGGGCGGGCGCGGCCAGGGCGTGTTCGGGTTGAATTTCGCCCTCCAGGGCACGATGCAGGACCCGCGCTTCGTGGTGAACCCGGTATCGGCGATCGCCCCGGGATTCCTCCGCCACCTGTTCTCGATCGGCGGTGGGGGTACCAATCCTGACGGCACGCCGGTCGGTCCCCGCAAGCCGCAGCGCGACCCGCGGGGCTGAGATCATCAGGCAGTAGGCAAGAGCTCCTACTCACTGCCTATTGCCTAGCCCCACTGCCTGCCTTTCAGCGATCCCTGATCAGCACGTGCTTCTTCTTGCCGTAGGAGAGCTTGATCGCGCCTTGCGGGCCCAGCTGGGCGCGCGACAGCACCATCCGCTCGTCGCTGACGGTGACGTCATTGACCTTGATGGCGCCGCCCTGAATTGCCCGCCTGGCCTCGCCGCGCGAATTGGCGAAACCGACCGCCACATTGGCCTCGAGAATATTGACGCCTGTTTGAAGATCGAGCGTGAAGCCTGGCAGGCCCTCGGCGCTCAGCCCCTGCTCGAAGGTCTGATGCGCCGTCTCGGCCGCCTTCTCGGCTGACTCACGGCCATGCAGCAGTGCCGTCGCCTCGCTCGCCAGCACCTTCTTTGCCTCGTTGATCTCGCTGCCGCCGAGCGCCGCGAGCCGCGCGATCTCCGGCAGCGGCAAAATGGTGAAGAGCTTGAGGAAGCGCCCGACGTCGTCGTCCTCGGTGTTGCGCCAGAACTGCCAGTAGTCATAGGGCGACAGCATGTCGGCATTGAGCCATACCGCCCCGGCAGCGGTCTTGCCCATCTTCGCCCCCGACGCGGTGGTCAGCAGCGGGCAGGTCAGGGCATGGAGCTGCGGCGTGCCGAGGCGCCGGCCGAGCTCGATGCCATTGACGATATTGCCCCATTGGTCCGACCCGCCCATTTGCAGGATGCAGCCATGGCGCCGCGCCAGCTCGACGAAGTCGTAGGCCTGCAGGATCATGTAGTTGAACTCGATGAAGGACAGCTCCTGCTCGCGCTCGAGCCTGACCTTGATCGATTCCATGGTGAGCATGCGGTTGACCGAGAAATGCCGGCCGACATCCCGCAGGAAGCTGATGTAATTGAGCGGGGTGAGCCACTCCGCATTGTCGACCATCAGCCCCTCGGAGCGGCCCTGGCCGAAGCTGATGAACCGGGAGAAGGACTGCATGATCGACCGCTTGTTGGCTTCGATCTCCGCCACCGTCAGGATCTTGCGGGTCTCGTCGCGACCCGACGGGTCGCCCACCCGCGTCGTGCCGCCGCCCATCAGCGCGATCGGCTTGCCGCCGAATTGCTGCAGCCAATACAGCATCATGATGGAAATAAGGCTGCCGACATGGAGCGACGGGGCGGTGCAGTCATAGCCGACATAAGCGATCACTTCGCCGGCCCTCGCCTTGGCGTCGAGGCCTTCCGGATCGGAGCATTGGTAGATGTAGCCGCGCTCGTCGAGCACGCGCAGGAATTCGGAACTGAACTTGCTCATTCTGGTGGTCCGGTGCAGTGTTGCCGGGCTTCTAGCGCATGCTGCGAAAAAAGTGAAACCTGATATGGCGGAACTCCTGACGGCACTCGGCGTGATGAGCGGCACCTCGATGGACGGCGTCGACATCGCCCTGCTCACCACTGACGGAGAGGAGACCGCCGAGCGCGGGCCGTTTTTCAGCCAGCCCTATCCCGCCGCAATCCGGGCGCGGATTGCCGATGCCCTCGACGAGGCGCGCGAGATCAAGGAGCGGACCGAGCGGCCGGCCAGCCTGGCGATCCTTGAAGGTCAGCTCACCGCCATCCATGGCGAGGCGATCCGCAACTATCTGAGCCGCATGGGGATCGAACCCTCGTCGATCGACGTCATCGGCTACCACGGCCATACGGTCTTGCACCGGCCCGAGCAGCGGCTGACCGTGCAGCTCGGCGATGGCGCAATGCTGGCGCGGCTCACCGGGCGCGCGGTGGTCAACGATCTGAGAGCCGCCGATGTCCAGGCCGGCGGCGAGGGCGCGCCGCTCGCCCCGGTGTATCACCGGGTCCTGGCTGCGCGGGCTCCCGAACGGCCGGTGGCGTTCGTCAATATCGGCGGCGTCGCCAATGTCACCTGGGTCGGCCGCGACGGGGCGCTGCTCGCCTTCGACTGTGGGCCGGGCAATGCGCTGATGGATGATTGGGCGATGCGCCACACCGGCCAGCCCGTCGATATCGATGGGGCGCTGGCGCGGTCCGGAACGGCTGACGAGGCTGTGTTGCGGACCTTTCTCTTGAGCGGCTTTCTTGAACGGCCGGCGCCGAAATCGCTCGATCGCGGCGATTTCACCCTGGAGCCGGTGGAGCACCTGTCACCGGCCGACGGCGCTGCCACGCTGGCCCGCCTGACGGCAGCCACGATTGCCCGCGCCGCTTCCTGGTTTCCCGAGCAGCCGACCTGGTGGATCGTTTGCGGCGGCGGACGGCGCAACCGCTTCCTGATGGAGCTGCTGGCCTGGCATCTCACCGCCCCGGTGGCACCTGCCGAAGCGCTCGGCCTTGATGGCGATGCGATCGAGGCGGAAGCCTGGGCCTATCTCGCGGTGAGGAGCCTGAAGGGTCTGCCGATTACCTTCCCGACCACGACGCGGGCGCCGCAGCCGATGACCGGCGGGGTGCTGCATCAAAGGTCGTGAGAGCCTCAGCCGTTGCTGCTCATGCGGCGATCGAGGTAGGTGCTGCACACCTCGACCAGCTCGTCCGTCTTGTCCTGGAAGAAGTGATTGGCCCCCGGAATGACCTTGTGATCGATCTTGATGCCGCGCTGGGTCTTGAGCTTCGACACCAGGCTGTTGACCGCCTCGGGCGGGGTCACGACATCCTTCTCGCCATGGACGAACAGGCCGGAGGCCGGGCAGGGGGCAAGGAACGAGAAATCATAATGCTTGGCGAGCGGCGCGACCGAGATGAAACCGGTCACTTCCGGCCGCCGCATCAGCAGCTGCATGGAGATCCAGGCGCCGAACGACACGCCGACGAGCCAGCAGATGCGGGTCTCGCGATTGAAAGACTGCAGCCAGTCCAGCGCCGAGGCAGCGTCCGACAGCTCGCCGGCACCGTTCTCGAACAGACCTTGGCTCCGTCCCACCCCGCGGAAATTGAACCGCAGCACCGAGAAGCCGCGTTCGGCGAACATATAGTAGAGGGAATGAACGATGGGATTGTTCATGGTCCCGCCAAATTGCGGGTGGGGATGCAGCAACAGCGCAATCGGCGCGCCGGGCTCCTTGGCCTTCGTGTATCGACCTTCGATACGTCCGGCGGGCCCACTGAAAATCACTTCCGGCATGTCGCGGTGAACCTGTCTTGGGCACTTGCGACAAATGTCGCGGGGGGCCCGTTCCTGAGATTAGTTGACTAGCGGGCTTGGTCTTTCTATATCGCTCTTTAGAATGTTTCGAGGGTGCCCGTCGGGCACCTGCAACGCTTGCCGGGTCATACACGGGTGGCGCTCGAGAATTCAAGGATTTCCGCGTGATGATCGGAATTCAGCCATGAAGCTGTCGACCAAAGGCCGCTACGCCGTGATGGCGATGGCCGATATTGCCTTGAATGCCACTGGTAGACCGGTGCCGTTGGGCGATGTCGCCCACCGCCAGGGGATCAGCCAGGAGTATCTGGAGCAGCTTTTCGCTAAACTCAGGCGTGCAAATCTGGTCGAGAGCGCCCGCGGGCCGGGGGGCGGCTACACCCTGTCCCGCGAGCCCGACGACATCTGGATTGCCGAGATCGTCCAGGCGGTCGACGAACCGCTTCAGGTGACCCGCTGCCAGGGCGATGCCATCGATGGCTGCGTCAATGGCGAGAAATGCGTCACCCACGAGCTGTGGGCGGCGCTCGGCCGCCAGATCCTGGGCTTCCTCTCGGCAATCACCCTGGGCGACGTGGTCAATCGCCGCAATCTCGCGCTCGAGGCCTCGGTGCGCCGGGCAATGGCCCATCCCGTTCGAACAATGGCGTGAATCCGCTTGGACAATACGCGCACATATCTCGACCACAATGCGTCGAGCCCGCTCCGGCCGAAAGCTCGGCAGGCGATGATTGCCGCCCTCGATGCGAGCGGCAACGCCTCGTCGGTTCATGGCGAGGGGCGGGGTGCCCGCGATCTTGTCGAGGCCGCAAGGGAGGAGATTGCCGCAGCTTTTGCCGTGCCGCCGCGGTCGGTGGTGTTCACCTCGGGCGGCACCGAGGCCAATGCGCTGGCGCTGCGCGGCATCGCGGCCGACCGCATCATCATCTCTGCCGTCGAGCACCCCTCGATTCATGCCGCGGCTGGACAATCCGGCCGGCTTATCGAGCACCTTCCGGTCGATGGCTGCGGCATTGTCGCGCTGACCGCGCTCGAGCGCTTGCTGTCGAACGGACCGGAAAACACCTTGGTCGCGCTGATGCTCGCCAACAACGAGACCGGCGCGATCCAGCCGGTGGCCGAGGCCGCGCGCCTGGCGCATGCGCGAGGCGCAATCGTCCATTGCGATGCCGCTCAGGCAGTCGGACGGGTCGCGGTCGACTGGCATGCGCTCGGCGTCGATCTCATGACGCTCTCGGCCCACAAATTCGGTGGTCCGCAGGGCATCGGCGCATTGCTCGTCAAGCCCGGCACACCGCTGGCGCCGCTGATCGGCGGCGGTGGGCAGGAATTCCATCTGCGGGGAGGAACCGAAAACGTCGCGGCGATTTGCGGTATGGCCGCGGCGCTGAAGCCGGCGCTCGACGATGCCGCCGATGCGATGGCGGCGTGGCGCGATCTTTTCGAGTCGCGTCTCAAGGCAGTATCTCCGGGGGTGCGGGTCTTTGCCGAGGAGGTTCACCGATTGCCGAACACCAGCTGCTTCGCGCTCGACGGTTTGCTGGCCGAGACAGCGGTCATGGCGCTCGATCTCCACGGCATTGCGGTTTCGTCCGGCTCGGCCTGCTCGTCCGGCAAGGTGGGGCCTTCGCACGTTCTCGAGGCGATGGGCGTGCCGGCGGGTCTCGCCAGGGCAGCGCTCAGGGTGAGCCTCGGCTGGAACACCACGGAGAGGGATCTGGCGCGGATCATCGAGGCCTGGAGCGAACTCGTGTCGCGCCCGGCCGCGCGGTCCGCAGCATAGCAAGCATGAGAAGGCATAATGGCTGACCTAGACACCATCGAACGCGTCCGACAGATCGACGTCGACAAGTACAAATACGGTTTCGAGACGTCGATCGAGTCCGAGAAGGCGCCGAAGGGGCTTTCCGAGGAAGTTATCGGCTTCATTTCGGCAAAGAAGTCGGAGCCGCAATGGATGCTGGATTGGCGGCTCGAAGCCTATCGGCGCTGGCTGCAGATGGACGAGCCGACCTGGGCTCGCGTCCACTATCCCAAGATCGACTTCAACGAAATCTACTACTATTCGGCGCCGAAGGGCGTCAGCGGTCCGACGAGCCTGGCCGAGGTCGATCCCGAGCTGCTGCGGACCTATGAGCGGTTGGGCATTCCGCTGAAGGAGCAGGAGATCCTGTCCGGCGTGCGCCGCCAGGACGACAAGAGCAGCCTCGATGGCGAGGACGGCGTCTATAGCGCTGGCAACGTCGCGGTGGATGCGATTTTCGATTCGGTGTCGGTGGTCACCACCTTCAAGCACGAGCTCGCCAAGGCTGGTGTGATCTTCTGCTCGATCTCGGAGGCACTGCGCGAGCATCCGGATCTCGTGCGCAAATACCTCGGTTCCGTGGTGCCGCAGGGCGACAATTTCTACGCCGCCCTCAATTCGGCGGTGTTCTCCGACGGCTCCTTCGTCTACGTGCCGCCGAACACCCGCTGCCCGATGGAGCTCTCGACCTATTTCCGCATCAATGAGCGCAACACCGGCCAGTTCGAGCGCACCCTGATCATCGCCGATCGCGGCGCCTACGTATCCTATCTCGAAGGCTGCACGGCACCGATGCGCGACGAGAACCAGCTCCATGCGGCGGTGGTCGAGCTGATCGCGCTGGAGGATGCCGAGATCAAATACTCGACCGTCCAGAACTGGTATCCGGGCGACAAGGAGGGGCGGGGCGGCGTCTATAACTTCGTCACCAAGCGCGGCGACTGCCGTGGCCGCAATTCCAAGATTTCCTGGACCCAGGTCGAGACCGGCTCGGCCATCACCTGGAAATATCCGAGCTGCATCCTGCGAGGCGACAATTCGCGCGGCGAGTTCTATTCGATCGCCATCTCGAACGGCTATCAGCAGGTCGACAGCGGCACCAAGATGATCCATCTCGGGCGCAACACCTCGAGCCGCATCATCTCCAAGGGAATTGCCGCCGGCCACTCCAACAACACTTACCGCGGCCTGGTGTCGGCCCATCGCAAGGCGACCAACGCGCGCAATTTCACCCAATGCGACTCGCTGCTGATCGGCAATCGCTGCGGCGCCCACACCGTGCCCTATATCGAGGCGAAGACCTCGACGGCGCATTTCGAGCACGAGGCGACGACCTCGAAAATCTCCGAGGACATGATGTTCTACTGCATGCAGCGCGGCCTGTCCGAGGAGGAGTCGGTGGCGCTCGTGGTCAACGGCTTCGTCCGCGACGTGCTGCAGCAGCTGCCGATGGAGTTCATGGCCGAGACCCAGAAGCTGATCGGGATCAGCCTCGAAGGGAGCGTTGGGTGATGGACGATTCGC
>Ga0075431_100008147_pt1 | contig 10472 bp, 11 predicted proteins | sample RhiMetdeltSRZDD5_FD_75297 | JGI IMG/M metagenome (GOLD analysis project Ga0075431, IMG submission 75297) | Populus rhizosphere microbial communities from Tennessee, USA - Rhizosphere MetaG P. deltoides SRZDD5 | ecosystem: Host-associated > Plants > Roots > Rhizosphere > Soil | place: USA...
GGCGGGCTCGTGCGCAGCGTGCATCCGGAGGGCAAGCTCATGCCCGAGGCGCGCGCCTTGGCGAAGGAGATCGTCGAGAACACGTCCCCCGTCTCGGTGGCGCTGGGGCGCCGGCTGTTGTGGGACATGCTGGGCGCTGCACACCCGATGGAGGCGCATCGCGCCGACTCGCGGGCGATGTTCGCGCGCGGCCAGTCCGACGACGCGCGCGAGGGCGTCAAGTCGTTCCTGCAGAAGCGGGGGGCCATGTTCACGGACCGCGTCAGCGACGGGCTGCCCGACATCTACCCTGGGCGCGAGAAGCCGGTGTTCTCCTGATGGAGACCGTGCTCTACGACGTCGCCGGGCCGGTGGCGACAGTCACCCTCAACCGGCCCGAGTCGCTGAACACGATCGTCCCGCCGATGCCCGACGAGGTACAGGCGTGCGTGGGGGAGGCGGTCCGCGACGCGTCCGTGCGCGTGATCGTCGTGCGCGGGGCCGGGCGGGCGTTCTGCGCCGGCTACGACCTCGGCGGCGGCTTCCACCACTGGGACGAGTGGATCATGACCGACGGCGCATGGGATCCGGGCAAGGACTTCGCGCTGGCCACCGCGCCCGCGCTCTCACCGACGCAGAAGTTCATGAGCGTGTGGCGCGCGCCCAAGCCCGTGATCGCACAGGTGCACGGGTGGTGCGTGGGCGGTGGCAGCGACTTCGCGCTGTGCTGCGACCTCATCGTCGCGTCCGAGGACGCGGTCATCGGGACGCCGTACTCACGCATGTGGGGGGCGTACCTGTCGGGGATGTGGATCTACCGGCTCGGGCTGGCGCGGGCGAAGCTGCACGCGCTGACGGGCAAGCCGCTGAGCGGGCGCGAGGCGGCCGACATCGGGCTGATCAACGAGGCGGTGCCGTTCGCGGCGCTGGAGGAGCGGGTCGCGGCGCTGGCAGCGCAGCTGGCGTCGGTCCCGCCGTCGCAGCTGGCGGCGATGAAGCTCGTGGTCAACCACGCCTACGAGAGCATGGGCCTTGCCTCGACGCAGACGCTCGGCCCGATCCTGGACGGGCTGATGCGGAACACGCCGGAGGCGCTCGAGTGGATCCGCCGGGCCGAGGCCGAGGGGGTGCCGGCGGTGGTGGCCGAGCGCGACGGACCGTTCGGCGACTACGGCCAGGCGCCGCCGGAGCGCCGCCCCGACCCCTCGCACGTCATCGAGCCGTGATCCGCGACGCGGCGCCATCCGAGCGCGGGGAGCTCGAGGCGCTGCAGCGGCGGGCGTCGGACGTGTGGGAGGAGTATCGCGCCGACCTGGCGGCGCACCCGGACGCGATCGCGCTCGCGCCCGAGCTCATTGCCGCCGGCCGGGTGCGGGTCGCGGTGTCCGGGGACGGCGGGGTGGTCGGCTTCGCGGTCGTGGTGCCGGCGCGCGACGGCGCGTGCGAGCTCGACGGCCTGTTCGTCGAGCCGGCAGCAATGCGGGGCGGGGTGGGGCGGGCGCTGGTGGCGGATGCCGCCGAGCGGGCGCGCGCGGAGGGCGCGACGCGGATGTCGGTGATTGCGAATCCCCGCGCGGTGGGGTTCTACGAGCGGGTGGGGTTCGTCGCGGGCGAGCCGGCGCAGACGCGCTTCGGTCCGGCGACGTGGATGCACCTGGCGCTCACCTGAGGAAGGCGGAGCGGTTTGCAACAAGTTTGCAAAATTTTCCTGCAAACGTGCCCTTTCCCCCGTACCTTCGGGTGGGGTGACCTACCCGCCCTACCTGCACGAGAAGGCGCGTCGGCTGCGTGTTGAGAAGCGGCTCACGATCGACGAGCTCGCGGACTGCCTGGCCGTGTCCCGGACGACGGTCTACGCGTGGGTCCGCGACCTCCCGATCGAGCGCTCGGGCCGCCAGAACCGGGGACAGCGGCTGGGCAACGTCGCGATGCAGGCGAAGTACCGGAAGCTCCGGGAGGACGCCTACGCGGAGGGCAAGCGCACGTTCGCGACGCTTGCGATGGATCCGCTGTTCCGCGACTTCGTGACGCTGTACATCGCGGAGGGGTACAAGCGCGACCGGAACAGGGTCGCGCTCGGCAATTCGGACCCCGCGGTCATCGCCTTCGCCGAGGGCTGGTTGCGACGGTTGTCAAGCGGCGGTCGCCACTACAGCTTGCAGTTCCATGCCGATCAGGACCCGTCGGAGTTGTGCGCTTTCTGGGGTTCGGTTCTCGGAATCGACGGCTCAGTCATCCGTGTGCGGCGCAAGTCGAACAGCGGACAGCTCGCCGGACGACGCTGGCGATCTCGTTACGGCGTGCTGACCGTGTGGGCGGGCGACACGCTGCTTCGCGCCCGGCTGCAGGCATGGATCGATTGCACGCGGGACGAGTGGCTAAGCTCCGCACCTGCCGGGGTGTAGCTCAGTCTGGTAGAGCGCTCGCTTTGGGGGCGAGAGGTATCGCCGGTTCGAATCCGGCCACCCCGATGCTTTCGTTCTCGGCTAGCGTGCGGCCGACATGGCCGGCCGGGAATCAGCCGCTCGCTGGGCCACGTTTGACTGCTACGGGACGCTCGTCGACTGGAACGCCGGGATCGGCCGTCAGCTCGGCCGGCTCTTCGGCGCGGGCGAGGCCGACCGGCTGCTCGCGCGCTACCACGTGATCGAGCCGCGGATCCAGCGCCAGACGCCCGAGGCCCGCTATCGGGACGTGATGGCGACGGTGCTGGCCGAGCTTGCATCCGAGGAGGGCAAGGACCTGCCGGCCGGCGAACGCGACGCGCTCGGGGAGTCGCTGCCGGACTGGCCGGTGTTCCCCGAGGTGCCCGGGGCGCTGGCCGACGCGCACGAACGCTCGTGGCGGCTCGTCGCGCTGACGAACAGCGACCGCGACCTGATCGACGCGTCCGTGCGCGCCATCGGGGTGCCGTTCGACGGCGCCATCGTCGCGTCGGAAATCGGGTCCTACAAGCCGGCGCACGGGCATTGGCGCTCGTTCTACGAGACCTTCGGCGCCGATCCGGCCCGGCACGTCCACGTCGCACAGAGCCACTTCCACGACGTGGTCCCGGCCAACGAGCTCGGTATCCCTTCGGTGTGGATCAACCGGCTCGGGGAGCAAGGCCGCCCGCCGCCTACGCGCGAGCGCACCGATCTGAACGGGCTCGTCGAGGTGCTCGACGAGCTGGTGCCGGCCGGATAGAAAGGGGTGCTCGGGCGAGCCCTATGGCCCGGCCTCGATCGCGTCGGCCACCTCGGCCTCCGTCGGCGACGGCCCGAAGCCGGTCAGGCACCACGTTGCGCCCGCCGCCTCCCACGGGCCGGGGTCGGTTCCGGGCGGGTTGGTGGCGATCAGGTCGAACGGCCCGGGGGCGCCGTTGCGCAGCTGCGTGACCTCGGAGGCGAGCTCGGCCAGCGCGTCCGGCCCGGGCAGGTCGATCGGGAACAGGCCGTCCCAGCGCGCCGCGCGGCGCACCGGGCGCCGGGAGGGCCAGCGCGCCGCGATCCACACGGGGATGCGGGGCCGCTGGACCGGCGGCGGATCGAACTCGCCGCCCCAGTAGGCGGCCAGCCGGCGCAGTCCGGTGTCGAGCAGGCGCGCTCGCTCGCGCGGGTTCTCGACCTCGCCGAACGGCGCGAGCTCGCCGTGGCGGTTGCTCCCGAGCCCGGCGCCGAGCACGAGCCGCCCGCCGCTGAGCCGGTCGAGCGTGACGGTCTCGCGTGCGAGCTTGTGCACGCGCCGGCGGGACAGCGGCGTCACCATCGGGCCGAGCCGGATCTGCGAGGTGGCCGCGGCGACCGCGGACAACGCGACCCACGGATCGGCCACCGCGCTGGACGGCGCCGAGTAGCGGATGTGGTCCCAGACGAAGAACCCGTCCCAGCCGAGGTCCTCGGCCCGCGCCGCCAGGCGGGCGAGCACGTTGGGGTCGAACAGCTCGTCGAAGGGAGCGACGAAGATCCCGCGGGCAGCGCTCACGCGCGGACCCTATAGGTGGCGCTGCATGCCCACCTCGTAGGCCTCGGCCAGCCAGGCTCGGACCTCGTCGTCAACCTCGTCGGGCCCGGTGAGCCGAAAGGCGTGCAGGTGGTTGCGGGGCGAGTACGTCTCCACGCGGGCGAACCGAGGCGATTCCAGCCGGCGCGCGAGGACGACATGTCCGTCGACCCAGCGCGTGCGCGGCACGAGCGCGGCGAAGCTTATGCGCGCGTGCAGCGCAACGCGCGTCTTCTCGGGGATGAGCTCGAACGGTCCGCACGATCGCGCAGCGTCGATCACGGCCCAGAACGTGGCCATCACAACGACGGGCTTGCCGTCGAGGTGGCGCTCGAGCTCCCACCGCCCGCACGCATGCGTCTGGTTGCGTGCCGCGAACGAGCGTCCACAGCGGGGGCAGGTCCAGCGCTCGCCGAAGGTCACCGGGGCCGCGGGATCAGGTAGCGCAGGAAGAGGTAGCCCTCGCTCTCGAGCACCCGGATCAGCTCGAGTGGCACCGGCGGATCCGCCTCGGAGCCCTCCATGACGTTTCTGACCCCGTTGCCGCCCACGAGCATGGGGGCGAGGGTCAGGAACACCTCGTCGAGCACGTCCTCCTCGAGTAGCGCGCTGGCGACGCGCGGGCCGCCCTCGCACAGCAACACGCGGACGCCGCAGCGGACGCGCAGGTCGCGCAGCGCGGCGGCGAAGGTCGGCTCGTGCGGGGCGCGCTCGATGTCGACGTCGGCCTTTACGTCCCCCAGGGCGATCGGCGATCCCGTGTAGACGGCGACCACCTGCTCGGGGTCGTGGAAGAGCGGGATGTCCAGCGGCAGGCGCCCGGAGCGGGTCACGATGCAGCACACCGGCTCGAGCGAGCGGCCGGCGTGAACGCGCTCCTCGCGAGCCGCCGGGTCGCGGATCATCGCCCGGTAGCGCTCGGCGGCGAGCGTGCCCGTGCCCACGAGCACGCAGTCGACCGCGCGGCGCAGGCCCGCGAACTGGCGCCGGTCCGCCTCGTTGCCCAGGCCGCCCGACTTCCCGCCGACGGTGGCCCGCCCGTCGGCGCTCGAGGCCATGTTGAGCGCCACCCAAGGCCGGTCCGGCGGCGGCTCGCGCTCGGCCAGGGGACGCGACCGCTCGGTCTCGAACAGCGTGCGCAGCTCGCCGGCGGTCATCCCGCCGGCGCGTCGAGCCGCGTGCGGAAGAACTGCGGCGCCTCGGTGCGCGGGTCGTCTCCCATGCGCGCCGACTCTAGATTGTCGGCGAAGCCCCCGTAGCTCAGCTGGATCAGAGCAGCGGATTTCTACTCCGCAGGTCCCAGGTTCGAGTCCTGGCGGGGGCGCTTCAGGAAAGCCCTGGATACCGCTATATTCCAACGAGAAAGGGCGCCCGTAGGCGCCCACCCCTTCTTGTCGCCCCATAGACGCCCAAACGTCGCTGGCGTCAGCTCCTCTCGCCGGTCTCGAACGTTCCCGCCAGCTGCTTCTCGAGCTCGATCTCGCGCAGCGTGGCCGAGTCGAGGTGGACCTGCCAGTCGTGGGCGAGGTCCTGGAGGGTGTGCTCCCACTCCCGGACGAGGTTCCACTCGCGCGCGGTCTTGGGCCAGGCCGCGGCGCAGGCGGGGCAGAGATCCCGGTCGTCCGAGGTCGTCCACCAGTCGCCGACGCGGTTCGCGGACGCGGACCGGCGCCCGCACTCGTCGCACTCCAGATGGACCGTCATGGTGCGCACACAGGCGGGCGCGGTCGGCCAGCACCTCGGCGTAGGCGTCGCGCTTACGGGCGTTGATGTAGTCGACCTTGGCCAAGTGGTACCGGGCGGCCCCGATGTGCCCCTCCTCGAAGTCCTCGCGCTTCGGTGGCTCGGGTGGCGCTACCGGTTCTGACCTATCGGCCTCCGAGGGTTTGAGGTCGCGGTCGACGGTGCACTTCGACCAGCCGGTGATCGACGCGATCTGGCGCACAGTCAGCCCGCGTTCGCCCGACAACTTGCGGACGAGTTCGCGTCGGGCGTCGGCGTCGAGGTGGCGGTGGCGCATGTTGAGTCCGACCGCGATATGCATCTTGCGATCCTCGGTCGCGTGTCCCATCTGGGACACCGGACCGGGCCGCCCTCGGCGGGATTATCCGGTCATCGGCTTCATCCACCCCATCCGGTCCGGCCATCGGGCGAAGCGCCCACGAACCCGTCCGCGACAGGTCGCGCCTGTCCGAGTCTCGTTCGTCTGTCCGAGATGCTCGGGGCCGCACAGCGCGTCCGAGTGCCCGAGGGAGGGGAAGTCGGCGGGCTAGGCTCGTGGGCGCGCTCGAACCCGCGCAAGGTTCCCGCATTCGGGTTCAAAATCCGGGGCGCCCCGATGCCAAGGAACCCTCGCGGGAGCGGGGGTTTCGTCGTGTTGCGCAGCCGGCACGGCAACGTCTATAGCGGGAGGTCCGACTTTTCTGAGATTCTCCGCATCACGATGGCGACGGGAGGAGTTAGCAGAAGGCGCGGGGCTGCGATCTTGCCGGTCTGCGGCCTGCGGCCAGCGCCTCGCCTCAGTTTCCCTGGCCCATCGTCGAGTTCAGATGCAGCGGAACCTGCGGCAGTACGCGTCGCTCGAAGAGCGGACCGAAACGGCCGCCGGAGCGCCCGGCCCAATCGAAGGTTGGGACGCGCTCGCAGACAGGGCCAGGCGGGTCACGCGGGAGCTCGATCACTTGCGAGCGGCACGCTCATGATCCCCTGCAGCATCATCGACCGGAAGGGGCGTTGCCGGTGAAGGACGGTGTGCGAGCCTCCATATGGGTTCTCGTCTACCTGATCGTCGCGCTCGCACCGCTGCCGATTGGCCTGATTCAGCTGGACCCTTCCAGAGGGTTCATCATCAACCTCTCGGTTGCTCTCGGGTTCGTAGGGCTTTCGATGCTGGGCTTGCAGTTCGTTCTCGCCGCGCGCAGCCATCGCGTGAACGCACCGTTCGGTATCGATCTCGTACTGCAGTTTCATCGGCAGATCTCCTATGTAGCACTGGCCCTGATCCTCCTCCATCCCATTGTTCTCTTTCTCCTCAACAGCCGCTTCCTGTCTCTTCTGAACATCCTTGACTCACCGCTTCGCGCGAAACTTGCCGTCACGTCGGTCACGGCGCTCCTCGTCCTCATCGCGATCTCGGTGTGGCGTACTCGGTTGGGTCTCAGTTATGAAGCTTGGCAGTTGTTGCATTGGTCGCTGGCCCTCGTGGTCGTTCTCACCGCGCTTTTGCACGTGGTCCTCATCGGCTATTACGTGTCCCAGCCCTGGGAGAAGGCGCTGTGGGTCGCAATGACGCTCGGCTTTATCGCATTGGGCATCTGGGTGCGTATCGTGAAGCCGCTGCAGCGGCGGAAGCGAAGGTGGCGCGTGTTAGATGTCGTCCCCGAGTTGGGCGACACTTACACCATCAGGCTGCAGCCGGTCAACCCCCGTGCCTTCGGAGCGCACAGCTTCGCCTTTGATCCCGGGCAGTTCGCCTGGATCGTTACCGAGAAGGCATCACCATTTGCGCTCACGTATCACCCATTTTCAATGTCGTCCAGCGCAGAGAACACAGGTACAGTGTCCTTCACGATCAAATCGGCGGGTCACTTCACGCGAGACATCGCCAAGCTGGCGCCTGGGACGACCGTCTACATCGACGGTCCTTGGGGTGACTTCAGCATCGATCGTCACGAAGGGCCCGGCTTCGTCTTCATCGGCGCTGGGGTTGGAGTTACCCCGATCTTGAGCATGCTCCTGACTTTGGCAGACCGCGATGATCCGCGGCGGTGCTACGTATTTCTCGCCAATCACGATGAGCAGAGCATCACCTGTCGCGACAAGGTCGAGCATCTGACCAGCGGCCTCGACCTGAAGGTGGTTCACGTCCTCAGCCGCCCGAGCCCGGGTTGGACCGGAGAAACGGGGCACATAGACGCGAAGCTCCTCGACCGGTATCTGCCGCCGAGGCGAAACCGCCTTCAGTACTTCATCTGCGGGCCGACAGCCATGATGGACTCCGCCGAGGCCGCGCTGGCAGAGCTCGGCGTCCCTGCTGAGCAGATACACAGCGAGCGCTTCGCGATGGTGTGAGGGAATCGGTCGGTGCCTCGAGGCCACACTTGGATCGTCGCCGTGGCGTGTGGAGTCGTGCTCGCGCTAGGCTGCGTCCTCTGGGCGTTGCTCGCACAGAGCATCGGCACCGACGTCTGCACCCTGTCGCGGCTCCCTCGGCGAGCGGGGCCAGTGTCCTGTGACCGCCAGACGACGAGGGTTCGCCAAGCGGGTATGCGGGTCCGCCCCTCCCTCGCATGGAAAGCAGCACCGTTGGCGAGACCCGCTGCGTGGGCGATGTCGGAGGAGAATGTCGAGCGGCACCCTTAGCGGTTCAAATCGGGGCGCCCCGATTTCCGCTCAAAACCGTGAGGACATCGAACGGATCGCGGGTGCGGGCGGCATGAGGGCCTCCGTACGTGCGCACACCGTTGCTTGCCCAATTACTTTTCGGTCGCGCTCACGGTTCTCTTCGGAAAGCGCTAAGCCGGCGGTGGTCCCCTGACGGACATGAAGCCACGATCCGCACGCCGCACCTTCGGCGCCCGCCGAAACGGTCAGAAGCGACGCCGCGCTCGCCGGCGCGCCCTTGCTGGCCCGCAGCGCCGCGGCTCTCCCGGTTCATCCGCGCGGCAGCGGCGCCCCGGTTGCAGCGCCGATGCTCGGGGCGGTCCAGGCCGAGCGGTCCAGATCGTCGTGGCCGAGGTCCACAGCTCGTTCGGCGCGATCGGCAATCCGCAACGGACGCACCGCGCCTGACCGGAGCGAACGAGACGCGCGAAGCGCTGTCGAAGGCTCCGATGCCGCGTGCCGTAGCCCTTCTGGATCGCGGTGCGCAGATCACGGCCCATTGGACCTCAAAACGTTAGAGAGAGCAGCCGACTCCGCGCAATCCCGGGTGACGGTTCGCATGGAAATCATTCACGCCCCCCTCCGGCCGCCTTCTCCGTGATCTCGCTGCGCGCTCGCTGGCGATGCCTTAATCGGGATCGTCGTGCGCCACGACGCTGACGGCAGTCGTGGACCATTGCGGTACTCGTACTTCCGTCCGCGCCTTGTCGAAGAACCAGTCCAGCGTTCCGCCGACGATGACGCCGAGGAGCGCGCCGGCCGCGGCGATGACCGCTACCGCGCGCACGCGCGGGCGCGCGGCTCGTGCAGGGAGACCTAGCGGCCGCAGCGAGCTCGCTTCACTCGGCTGAGATCCAGGGACAGTGGTGGTCGTTCATGAGAGTGGAGATGGGTGCGTGGCCGGAGTACCGGGACGTACTCGCGTCCAAGCTGACGCAGGCGGAGTGCGAGACCGTGAGCCAAGCGGTAATCGGGCTTGGCCGGATGGAAAAGGAGCTACTGGCTTCGCCCGTCCACCCCGGAGGTCGGCCGAGGTCTGTACCGCTGACGCCCGTAGGGTCGAAGCAGTTCAAGAGGATCCGGGAGGATGCGGGGAAGGCGTATACGAGATCATCCTCACCGCCACCGACAGCAGCGGACTGAAGACGAGCACCAGCGTCAACCTCCCGGTCGCCGCAGACACGTTGCCACCGGCCGACCCGGCGTCGTTGACCGCGACCTCGAGGGGGTTCACACAGATCGATCTGGACTGGCCGGCCTCGACCGACAACGTGGGGGTCACTGGCTACCACGTGGAGCGTTGCCAGGGATCGGGCTGCACGGACTTCGCCGAGATCGCGGCGCCGACGGCCACCCACTACAGCGACACCGGCGTGTCGCCCTCCACCACCTACCGGTACAGGGTTCGCGCCGAGGACCCGTCCGCCAACCTCGGCGGGTACTCCCCGCTCGCCGTGGCGACCACCGACGCCGCCCCGCCGCCGCCGCCCGGCCCGGTCGGGGCGTGGGCGTTCAGCGAGGGGAGTGGCACGACCGCGGCCGAGGCCTCCGGCAACGGCAACGTCGGGACCATCACGGGTGCCCAGTGGACGACTCAAGGCCGCTTCGGCGACGCACTCAGCTTCGACGGCAACGGCACGGTTCGCGTCGCGAATGCACCGTCGCTGAACTTCAGTTCGGCGATGACGCTGTCGGCGTGGGTCCGCCCGACGGCCAACCAGAGCGGCTGGCGGACGATCCTGCAGCGCCTGGGCGGCGCGGGCGCGGACACGCTCAACACCGGCGGCGACGGTCTCAAGGACAGCTCGTCCTGCGGCACTCAGGCCGACATCGCCAACGCCGACAAGCTCGACGCGGTCGCGGCCGACTGCGAAACGGTCAAGCGGTCCTGACAGAGGGCCCGGTGACTCGGGTCACACACCCAGGATTCCGGTGACTGCCCTCACACACACCCGTGGCGCATGGGTGAAGACTCGCCGATTGCAAGACCGAATGAGGGACGGTCCAAGGAGAGGAAGGAACGGCAATGCGCCGCAAGTCCATCGTCAAGTCGCTCACCGTCGTCGCCGCGCTGAGCACTTGCGCCGTCGCCGCACCGACGGCGCTCGCAAAGACGGACATTCCGCTGA
>Ga0075431_100008150_pt1 | contig 10471 bp, 6 predicted proteins | sample RhiMetdeltSRZDD5_FD_75297 | JGI IMG/M metagenome (GOLD analysis project Ga0075431, IMG submission 75297) | Populus rhizosphere microbial communities from Tennessee, USA - Rhizosphere MetaG P. deltoides SRZDD5 | ecosystem: Host-associated > Plants > Roots > Rhizosphere > Soil | place: USA...
CTACCTCGACAGCACGCCGACCCACTCGTACATGAAGTACCTCTACAAGTACCCGCAGGCGGCCTATCCCTACACTGACCTGGTAGAGACAAACCGTCGTCGCACCCGGGACGAGATGGAGTATGAGCTCCTCGACACCGGCGTCTTCGATGACGACCGCTACTTCGACGTCTTCGTGGAATATGCCAAAGCCGATCCGGAAGACATCCTGGTGAAGATCACTGCGGCCAACCGTGCACCGGAGGCGGCCGAACTGCACCTCTTGCCGACGCTGTGGTTCCGGAACGACTGGTCGTCGTGGATCGCCGAATCCAACAGAGCTGCCGAGAAACCAAACTTGAAGCAGATCGAGGCGGCCGCGGGCGCGAGCGCAGTCGCGGCAACGCATCCGCTGTTGGGTGAATTCATCTTCTCCTGCGAAGGGGACGTGCCGCTGCTCTTCACCGAGAACGAAACAAACCACGCGTTGCTTTTCCCCGGGCAAAAGAACGAGAGCCCCTACGTCAAAGACGGCATCAACAACTGCGTGGTGCAGGGCAACCAGGGCGAGGTGAATCCCGGCAAGCAGGGCACCAAGGTCGCGGCGCACTACAAGGTTAATGTCGGTGCGGGTCGGACCAAAGTGATTCGCCTGCGGCTCTCCAACGCTTCTCCGGACCAGAAGGGCGAACCCTTTGGCAAGCAGTTTGATGAAGTCTTCGCTGACAGGCTTCGTGAAGCCGATGAGTTCTACAAGTCGGTCACGCCCCCATCTGTGAATGAAGACACGGCCAACGTGATGCGCCAGGCCATCGCCGGCATGCTCTGGAGCAAGCAGTTCTTCTTCTTCGACGGTGATAACTGGCTGGAGGAGCACAACTCCAACCCACTCCATACCGGATTTCGACTGTCCCGGAACTCGGAGTGGTTCCACATGCTGAACGAGGACATCATCTCGATGCCCGACAAGTGGGAGTACCCCTGGTACGCGGCCTGGGACCTGGCCTTCCACACGCTGCCGCTCTCGATCGTGGACCCAGACTTCGCCAAGGAGCAGATGGAGCTGATGCTCCGTGCCGTCTACCTGCATCCTAGCGGCCAGATGCCCGCGTACGAGTGGAACTTCAGCGACGTGAATCCCCCGGTCCACGCCTTTGCCACTCTCTTCCTGCACCGCACCGAGCAGGCCCTGCGCGGCGAGACGGACGTGGATTTCCTCAAGTCGGCATTCAACAAGCTGCTGCTGAACTTCACCTGGTGGGTGAACCGCAAGGACCGCTTCGGCAAGAACGTGTTCGAGGGCGGCTTCCTCGGGCTCGACAACATCGGCGTCTTCGACCGCAGCGCACCGCTTCCCACCGGCGGCCACCTCGAACAGGCAGACGGCACGGCCTGGATGGCGCTCTTCAGCCAGAACATGCTGGAGCTCGCGTTCGAGCTCGCCCTCCACGACCGCACCTACGAAGATATGGTCGTGAAGTTCGCGGAGCACTTCTACTACATCGCCGCCGCCATGAATCGTCCCGGTCAGGACGGCATGTGGGACGACGAGGACGGCTTCTACTATGACATCTTGCGGCTCCCCGACGGGAGCGCCACGCGACTCAAGGTGCGCTCGATGGTGGGGCTCCTGCCCCTGTGCGCCACCACGGTCGTCGAGGCGAGGAATCGAGAACGAATCCCGGGCGCGATGGCTCAGATCCGGGAGCGCTTGCGCCGGATTCCCGAGCTCAGTGAGACCATCCACCCTACGGGCCCCGGGCATTTCGGCGTGGCAGACCGGGGGATCATGGCCCTGCTCAGCCCGGAGCGGCTCCGCCGGATCCTGACGAAGATGCTCGACGAGAACGAGTTCCTGAGCCCCTACGGCATCCGCTCGCTCTCCAGGTTTCACGAGCAGCACCCCTACGTCTTCCGGGTGCAAGGCCAGGAGTACCGGGTGGACTACCTGCCGGCCGAGTCGAACACCGGCATGTTCGGCGGCAACTCCAACTGGCGGGGGCCGGTCTGGATGCCGGTGAACGCCCTCATCATCCGGGCGCTGGCGAACTTCTACCTGTACTACGGCGACAACTTCAAAATCGAATGCCCCACTGGGTCGGGCAAGATGATGAACCTCTTCGAGGTGAGTAAGGAGATCGCCGACCGGCTCACCAGGACCTTCACGCGCGACGAAAATGGGCGGCGTCCCGTCTACGGCGGAACGGAGAAGTTCCAGACCGACCCGCACTGGCGCGACCACATTCTCTTCTACGAGTACTTCCACGGCGACAACGGTGCCGGGCTCGGCGCCAGCCATCAGACCGGCTGGACCGGGCTCGTGGCCAAGGCCATCCAGCTTTACGGCCTTCTGGATGCCAAGCGGGCACTGGAAGTCGGCAAGCAGACCGCGTTCATCCAGGACACCACCCACGGCGCCAAGGGGAAGAGGTCATGAGACCATGGCCTCCGCGTCCCGAAATTTACGAGATCAACACGTGCGTTTGGCTGGGTGAACTGAGCCGGAAATACCAGAGGCTCGTGGACCTCGCCACGGTCCCGGCAAGAGGTATTGCGCCATTCCGCCATGGACCCGTTCGAACGCGCCGAGTATGAAGGCATGGACTACGAACGCTGGTTTATCGAACACATGTTCGCGTTCGCGCCCGCGGCTGGCTACGTCGGGCAGTGGCTGCAAAGCTTCCGTAAATTCCCGCCGCGCCAGAAACCCGGCAGCTTCAACCTCGACCGCGTTATGGAGGCGGTAACGAAGCCGCAGGGCAGCGGTAAGTAACGCTGCGGCGGCACAAACGCTGAATCCAAACACCGGGTTGCACTCGTCCGATCCGGGTGCGACCCGATCAACCTGAGACAGCCGCGGGATGAAACAACTGCTCATGTTAACTGCGGTGATTGAGTTGGGGGCAGGCTTGGCGCTGCTGTGCTGCCCGTCAGCAGCGGTGGCCCTGTTGCTAGGCGCGCCGCTCGATGGAGGTGCAGCGTTGGTCGTGGCGCGGGTTGGCGGGACCGGGTTGCTCACGTTGGGCGTTGCCTGCTGGCTCGCGCACTACGACGAGAAAAGCCAGGCCGCGCGCGGAGTGGTCAGCGCGATGGTACTCTACAACCTGGGTGCAGTCGCAATCCTCGCCGCGGCCGCCCTCAGCGCCCAGCCAGTTAGTGTCGCCTTGTGGCTGGCCATTGTGCTGCACGCCGCGATGACCGTCTGGTGCGTCGCGAGTCTTTTGGAAAATCAGAGCAGAAGAAAAGAAGAATTATGAGACCGAGGACACTGGTTGTGTTCGCCACGTGCGTCCCCGGTCAACCAAGCAGCTTTCTAAAGGAGCACAACCACGAAAACCACACGCACCCAAAAACACGCCCCATCATGAAAACTGCATTCAAATACAGCATCCCTGCTGCCGCACTCATTGGCTTGGCGGCTTTGACGACAACCGTTGCTCGGGCTGCCGATCCGTTGCCCTCGTGGATCGATTCGATCAAGCAACGCAGTTGTTTCACCAGGGCTGGGATCATCAACTCGGCCGCGGTCAGCACGGCCGGATCGCTAAGGAGGGGCTGGGCCTGGCGGATTTGCTCGAGCCGTTGCTGCAAGGTCTGGGCATCGTCGCGCGTGTGGCGGCGATAGAAGTTCCGTAGTCGGGAGGGCGAGGTCTTTTGCAAGGCGGGCAGGCTGGGCCAGCTCTCCAGAAAATCACAGGCCCGCAAACTGCTTAGAGAGCCGGCCCAGTCCAGGGCCTGAGGAAAGGACTCCTTCAGCAAACTGGTCAACTGGTTGGTTAAGGCGGTGCGGCGGTGGACCAGCTTGCGGCGATTCTCAGCCAACAGCCGCAGACAGCGGGTGTCGGCATCATCGGGAACCCAGACGCGCAACCGGTCGCGGTGCTTTTCCAGCATCTCCAGCAACAGTTGGGCATCTTGGGGATCATCTTTAGCGCCACTGCAGTAGAAGGCTTTGCGGTACTTGACCAAATTCTGGGGATTGTCTGGATACAACAGCAGGAAGTCGACATTCATCAGTGCATACAGCAGGCTGCCGCGGGACTGCTCTAAGGCCAGGGCGACGGGGCGGCCGGCGAAACGCTGGCGCAATTGCCCGATCCAAGCCTCGAGGCTTTCCGGCTTCTGATCCAGAATCTGGGACTCGACAGTGGCCGAACCCGCTGCGTCAACCTCACGGCGGTGCTTACAGGTCTGGGCCTGGGGGGTGTGGCCATCGCCTTTGCCGCGCAAAAGACCCTGGAGAATTTGTTTGGGGGTATCATGATTATCTCGGACAAACCCATCCAGGTTGGAGATTTTTGCAGAGCGGGCGAGTTTCTTGGAGTGGTGGAGGACATCGGGCTTCGGTCCACGCGACTGCGGACGGTAGACCGAACCATCGTTTCCATTCCCAATGGCCAGCTAGCCGATGAGTCTGGAAAACTTCACACTGCGCGACCGCATCCGGTTTCGTCACCTCATTGGCCTCCGCTACGAGACCGCCGCAGACGAACTCCGCTACGTCCTGGATGGGATCGACCGGTTGCTCCGCGAACATTCCAGAGTCGATTCACAGGATGCCCGTGTTCGGTTTGTAGGGTTCGGGAGTTCTTCTCTGGATGTCGAGATCCTGGCCTACATATTGACTACTGACTTCGCGGTATTTCTGGAGATCCAGGAGGAGCTGCTGCTGCGAATCATGGATATCATCGAAGCCAGCGGCACCGCGGTAGCTTTGCCGTCGCAAACGACCTACGTGGTTGGGGAGTCAGGGCTCAATCCTGTCAGAGGTCGAAACGCGATGCAGAAGATCCAGAATGGAAGGGAAGGTAACAAGTCGCTATTTCCTGGCTTCCCGATCGAGAAAATCTCAGAATTCAGCGACACCAGTGAGTACCCGCCTGCCGGTTCTGCCGCGCAAGAAAAAAGTGAAAAGTAGCAAACGCGGGGTAGCCATGAATCCCACGACCACCATCGGCCGAAGTTGTCCTCTGGGTGCCACCGTGACTGACGGTGGCGTGAATTTCAGCCTTTTCTCACGAAGCGCTACACGTGTGGACTTGTTGTTTTTTGATCGAGAGGATGACGCCAAGCCGGCGCGTGTGATCCCCATCGATCCCTCAACCAGTCGCACCTATCACTACTGGCATGTGTTCATGCCCGGGCTGCAACCGGGGCAGATCTACGGCTATCGGGCTGCAGGACCGTTTGATCCTGCTGGTGGGATGCGCTTCGACCCTGCCAAAGTACTGCTCGACCCGTATGGACGCGGCGTTGTGGTCCCTAGGAACTACAGCCGCGCCGCTGCCCAGGCGGAAGGGGACAACGCCGAGACGGCGATGAAAAGTGTGGTGGTGGACCCACACCGATACGATTGGGAAGGCGATGTCCCACTGCAACTGCCCTCCTCTCGCACCATCATCTACGAGATGCATGTGCGAGGTTTCACCCGCCATCCCCACTCTGGCATCGCCGCGGAGAGACGTGGCACATTTGCGGGTTTGATCGAGAAGATTCCCTATCTCCAGCAGCTCGGTGTCACCGCGGTCGAATTGTTGCCGGTATTCCAGTTCGACCCGCAGGATTGCCCGCCGGGACGGGTCAACTACTGGGGCTATGCGCCGGTGTCGTTTTTTGCACCCCACCAGGCCTACAGTTCGCGTCAGGACCCCCTTGGCCCGGTCGACGAGTTTCGCGACATGATCAAGGCGCTTCACCGGGCCGGCATCGAGGTGATTCTCGACGTCGTGTTCAATCACACCGCCGAAGGCAGCCATCAGGGGCCGACGGTAAGCTTCCGCGGTCTCGACAACAGCGCCTACTACATTCTCGAACAAGACCGCTCGCGCTACGCCAACTACAGCGGCTGTGGCAATACCCTCAACGCCAACCATCCCATTGTCCGCCGCCTGATCCTGGACAGTCTGCGCTATTGGGTTGAGGAAATGCACGTGGACGGTTTCCGATTCGATCTTGCCTCGATCCTGGCCCGCGATCCCTCAGGCCATGTGATGCCGCAGCCGCCGGTGCTGTGGGATATCGAATCGGACCCGGCGCTCGCCGGCACCAAACTGATAGCTGAGGCCTGGGACGCCGCAGGTCTCTATCAGGTGGGCAGCTTCATTGGGGACAGTTGGAAAGAGTGGAATGGACGGTTCCGTGACGATGTCCGCAGCTTTTTCCGTGGCGAGGAAGGCTCCGTGGCACGCATTGCGGACCGCATCGTCGGCAGCCCAGAGGTTTACGGTCATAAGGAACGGGAGGCCGAGCAGAGCATCAATTTCGTTACTTGTCATGACGGATTCACTCTCAACGACCTTGTTTCCTATAACCAGAAGCACAACGAAGCGAACGGCGAAGATAACCGCGACGGCACGCATGACAACCGGAGCTGGAACTGCGGCGTTGAGGGCCCGACTGACGATCCCGCAGTGGAGGACCTGCGAAACCGGCAGGTAAAGAACTTCCTGACGGTCACGATGCTCTCCCTGGGTGTGCCGATGATTTTGATGGGCGACGAAGTACGCCACACACAGCGAGGCAACAATAACGCCTATTGTCAGGATGATGAAACGAGTTGGTTCGACTGGACGTTGCCCGCCAAGCATGCGGATGTGCATCGGTTTGTACGGCTGCTCATCGGACGGCGCTTGCAGCGAGACGTGGAGCATGAGCGCCAGCGCGTCAGCCTCAACCAGTTCCTCCGGGATGCCCAGAAAGGCTGGCACGGCGTCAAACTAAACCATCCGGACTGGGGCCCTTGGTCGCATAGCTTGGCGCTCAGCGCGGAGATCCGCAAAGAAAAGCTGCGCTTCCATCTCATCCTGAACGCCTATTGGGAGCCGCTCGACTTCGAGCTTCCACTGGCGAGTGAAGGGGAAGGAAAACCATGGTGCCGCTGGATCGACACGGCCCTCGACTCGCCGCACGACATTGTTCCGTGGCAGGAAGCGGCACCTGTTTCGGGTCAAACCTATCGCGCAGAGGCACGCTCCGTGGTGGTCCTTTTCACAGGACTCGGTTAGCCAGTCGCAACGCATCGCGAGCTTGTTCTCTGCGAGAGTGGGCACGGGATCTATTCCGCGGAAACGGATGCTGAGCGGATGGGGAATCGTTTCTCCGGATGGCCATGGATTCTCCGCCTGTCGAAGACTCTACTCCAGCAGATCTCTCATCTCCTTCAAGTGGGCCTGGTGAACGGCAGATCCGGGCGAGCACTTCGCAGGCTTTGCGCGATCCTACGATCTCTAGAACGTTCTCGGTCCCCGGCCTGGGCCACCTTTCCTGACCCGACCTTAAGAAGTTCTGCAGCAATCCTAGGTCGGAGAAGGCAATTCCTAGTAGAACGGGACACCTCGAGTCCTGTCGACCATGCCATACCTTTTTTACTCATAATAAAGATCTTAGATAAGCCAGTTTGACTTGGCGTGCTAATCGGCGGCTGCCCTTTACAGTCGTGCTCTGTCTTTGGGCCACCTGTGGGAATGCGTTTACGTTTGGCGCCCTACTTGATCAACGCTCTCCCCTGACCTTCCCATTCCCAAACCGACCGTTCCATCGCTGAAAGACTTCGATCAGTGGCCGAGCGCCTGGGCCACTCCTGGGCTGAACTAATCCTCTACGCCATGTTCGTCGAATAACCCTACTGTGGGAGACTCGAAGCAGACTTCACTCCGGGTTCAAACATTCATGGCACGACTCAAGACCAAAATCACCGCGCTGTTTGCGACATGCCCGATAGTTGTCAGGCTTCTCCCGGCCATTTTCGCACCAAAACTTTCAGCTCGACTTCGCCTTCATCTCACGTTGCTGCTGCTCGTACTCCTGTTTGCTTCAACTCCTGCGTTCGGTGCGGCCCTAGCCTATGTTGTGAATAATTCTTCCAACAATGTGACCGTGTTTGACTTGCAGAGTCATTCAGCGATCGGGACAATCCCGGTTGGCACTAGACCTACCGAGATCTGTTTCGCTCCAGACAATCGAGTGGCCTACGTGACCAACGAGGGTTCAAACTCGGTTTCTGTCATCAATTTGACCTCTCAAACCGTTACAGCCACCGTCCCGGTTGGCGTCTCTCCTTTGGCCATCCTGCTTTCGCTCAACGGACGGTATGCCTATGTAGTCAACGCCGGATCGAATGATTTGACGGTTCTGGACACTTCTACAAATGCGGTTCTGACTACGATTACACTGGGAACGAGACCGGTCAGTATTCGCATCACCAGCGACGGATTGACACTTTTCATCGCCAACCAAGACGCCAACAGCGTGACTGTGGTCAACACTGCTGACCTCTCCGTCGTCGCCACAATTCCTGTCGGCTTGGCCCCTAACCAGGTCGTTTTGACACCTGACAACCAGCAGGCCTACACCATCAACACCGGCTCGAATAACGTCACAGTGATTGATGCCCGGAACTTCAGTGTGATTCGGACAATTCCTGTCGGGACCAATCCGGCGGCGCTAGTATTTTCCGTTGATGGCCAATTCGCCTATGTCACGAATCGAGGATCGAATACAGTTTCGCAGATCAATCTGGCTCAAGGTGTGGTGAGTCGGACATTCAATGTGGGCGTGGCTCCCGTCGGCATTGCTCTACGGTCTGACGGTAACGTTGCCTATGTCTCCAACTCAGGCGCGAACAGCGTAACGGTTCTCGACATTCAAAATCCAGCGATCACCAGTAACGTTGTCGTTGGGCAGTCTCCTCTCGACGTTCGATTTGATCCCAGCGAAAACCTCGTCTACGCTACGAATCGTGACTCCAGCTCGGTTTCGGTAATCGACACAACCACGGATACCGTGACGAAAACGGTGACTGTTGGCTCGAGTCCGGTCCGGTTTGCTTTCTTGAATGCTCCAAGGATTTTGGCAATCAGTCAGGACACAGGTGGATCGACCGGCGGAACCCGTCTGCAGATTATCGGTAAAGGGTTCGTTGACGGGGTTAGGGTCGACTTTGGTGGCAGCGCAGCTACGGTTAATGAGTTCAGTCCCTTTGCGCTGCGGGTAACTACCAACGGTCACAACCCGGGAATTGTTGATGTGACTGTCGTCAATCCCGACCTGTCATCCGACTCGCTGGCACAGGCTTTCACGTTCCAAATGGGGTCGTTGAACTATCCGATCCTGTTCCCCTCGAGCACGGACAGCAGCGCCTTTCGAACCAATCTCGGCTTAAACAACCTTTCGGGCAGTGGAACGACCGCAACGGTCTCTTTGGTAAACCCCTCCGGAAGTGTCATTGGGTCCAAGAGCTACCCATTGCCGCCAAGAGGGCTGTATCAGATCAACAACATCAACCGGGATTTGGGTGGGACGAATACCAATGGCTCCCTGCAGGTCACTGCCAATGCGCCCATTTCTGGCTTCGCTTCTATTATTGACAATAGCTCGCAGGACCCCAGTATCGAACTGGCCGCGCGAAACGGTGACTCCCGCTTGCTGATTCCGTCGGTGACGAACGTCGGGGCCTTCCGGTCGAATGTTATTGTCAAGAATCTCTCAGCCTTCCCGGCCAGCGTGAACCTGACCGCGCGAGACACGAATGGTGTCAGGATCACGACGCCGCGCGTGATTTCAATTCCGGGTGGTGGAACTTTTGAGAGTGCTGACATTCTCACTTTTCTAGGCACGAGCGAACGATTTGGGCCACTCGAGATCGAGTCGCTGAATGGTGCTCCGCTTATCGCCACTTCGCGGGTCTACAGCAGCAGCCCGTTGGGCGGCACGAATGGGGGATTTTTGGAAGGGCAGCGCCTCACCCAAGCAGCAACTGCTCTGTTTGTCCCGTTTGTCACTGACACGGCCGAGTTTCGCACGAATGTGGGACTGAACAATCCTGGCAACGTTCCAGCCAGTGTTACGATTCTGTTTATCGACCGAATGGGGACCCTTCAGGCAAGCGGCAGAACCACCGTGCCGGCCAGCGGGATGACTCAAATCAACTCCATCTTGCGGAAGTTGCTTAATAATCCCGCAAAGTCAGATTTGCAGGCAGTTCCCGATAGCGGGATTACAGATCAGGAGGGTTATCTGCAAATCATTTCTTCGCAGCCACTGATTGTCTGGGCCTCTCAAATAGACAACCAGACGAACGATCCCAGCATGGAAATTGGGCAACGAATGGGTTTTGCTAAGCTTTGGCTCCCCTCTTCGACCAACACCGGTTTCTTCCGCTCCACGCTCAGCCTTTTGAATACTCAAAGTGTTGAGGCCAAGGTGGACGTTCTCGGCAGAGACACTGCCGGCAACCTTCAAGGTTCGCGCTCGGTCGTCGTGCCCCCGAACGGGCTTTTTTACGAGAATGACATTCTCAGCAGTCTCGGTCTTTCTGGAGCTTTTGGTCCCTTGGAGATCAACGTAGCCAACGGCCTTCCAGTGATTGCAATCTCCCGGGTCTACAGTACCAACGGCACGAGTGGCTTCTTTGAAAGTCGTCCAATTGATTAGAATGACCGTCTCACGGTTCTCCTCCATCCCTTTTTTTGATTGAGCGTTTTCACTTTTCTGG
>Ga0075431_100008151_pt1 | contig 10470 bp, 8 predicted proteins | sample RhiMetdeltSRZDD5_FD_75297 | JGI IMG/M metagenome (GOLD analysis project Ga0075431, IMG submission 75297) | Populus rhizosphere microbial communities from Tennessee, USA - Rhizosphere MetaG P. deltoides SRZDD5 | ecosystem: Host-associated > Plants > Roots > Rhizosphere > Soil | place: USA...
GACCCAATTAACGACAGCCCCACCGTCACAACGTATGTCGTGAAGGAAGCTGAAAAGCGGGCAGTGACACGGGTTTTCCCGATCGGTGCCATTACCCTGGGCAGTGCCGGCGAAAGGCTGGCGGAAATTGGAGAGATGGTAGAAGCAGGAGCTGTCGGCATCAGCGACGATGGCAAGCCGGTCATGGATGGCCAGCTGATGCGAAGGGCGATGGAATACTCGCTTCCCTTCAAGATTCCAGTGATTGAACACTGCGAAGACCTGAATCTGGCGGCTCACGGGTCGATGAACGAGGGTTATTACTCGACTATTCTGGGTTTGAAGGGCATCAGCCGGACTGCCGAAGATACGATGGCCTCGCGGGACATCATTCTGGCAGAGCTCACTGGTGCCCACATCCATATCGCACATCTCTCGACACGAGGCGCCCTCGATCTAGTGCGTGCCGCGAAACAGAGGCGAATTCACGTCACTTGCGAGGTGACACCGCATCACTTTACCCTGACCGACGCGGCCTGTTGCGACTACGACACTAACACCAAGATGAACCCGCCACTACGTACCGATGACGATGTCCAAGTCTTGCTCGAGGGAATTGCCGACGGAACGATCGATTGTATTGCCACCGACCACGCTCCACACAACCTCAATGAAAAGATGCTGGAGTTTGATCACGCCCCCTTCGGGATCACCGGCCTCGAAACCGCTCTCAGTCTGGCGTTGACGGGGCTCTATCACACTGGCAAACTTGACTTAAAACGGCTCGTGGAGCTGTTCACCGTCAATCCTGCCCGGATCATCAACAGACCACTGGGGACTTTGCGCGTGGGGACGGGAGGCGATGTCACTTTGTTCAGCCTCGATTCCCAATGGGTTTACGACGTAAATCAGACGAAATCCAGAAGCCGGAATTGTCCCTTTCATGGCATGAATCTCAAAGGCCGCGTGGCGGGGACAATTGTGGCGGGGAGAATCGTTTATAGGAATGCCGTCCTTCTGCCTGTGGGTTAAGGCGCAAAATTCAAGGCGGATGTTGACTTACAGTTGACCTTCGTTCTGACTTCGTCTCGCTTTCGCTTCGGGCTCCCTTGGCCTTTTGCACGGCCACTTCAAAGCGTCTTTTACTCTTCCGCCCTCCTTGACCTCTAACTCACGGGAAGAGCCCGCGGACGTTAGTCGCGTCTGCAACACGGCCGACCGCCTGAACGTAAGCGGCCACCCGCATGCTCAGCTTTCGCTTCTGAGAAACCTCAAAAACTTCTTTGAAGCTGCGGACCATAATCTTCTCAAGCTGGTTGTTGACTTCAGCCTCGCTCCAGAACAGTCCTTGAAGGTCCTGCACCCACTCGAAATAGGAGACAATGACGCCGCCGGCATTGCAGAGAATGTCGGGGATCAGGAAGCAGTCTTTCTTCAGCAAAACTTCATCTGCGACTGGAGTCACCGCGCCGTTGGCCGCTTCGGCTACGATAGAAGCCCTCACTTTCGAGGCATTTTCTGCGGAGATCTGGTTCTCCAAAGCCGCCGGAACAAGGATGTCGCACTTCAATTCGAGCAACCCCTCGTTAGGAATCGCATCGGCGCCAGGCAAGCCTTTGAGCTGGCCGGTCATCCGTTTCTGAGCCAGGGCCGCTTCGACGTCGACGCCCTTCAAGCTGACCACGCCGCCGTCGGAGTCGCTGAGTCCAATAATCTTGGCTCCATCTTCATGAAGAAGCCAAGCCGTGGTGGTGCCGACACTGCCGAAGCCCTGGATGACAACGCGGGCATCCTTCAAGTGCAGATTTCTCACTTTGCACGCCTCGCGAATGGCGTACCAGCAGCCCCGTGCGGTCGCTTCCTCCCGACCGCGAGACCCCCCCAAAGCCACCGGCTTTCCCGTGACGACGCCCAGCATCGAATGTCCAACGGTCATCGAGTACGTGTCCATGATCCATGCCATGGTTTGCGAGTCGGTATTGATGTCAGGCGCGGGAATGTCGCGGTCCGGACCAATCATCAGCAGAATCTCCGAAGCGTACCGGCGGGTCAGGCGTTCCAGTTCGTTCTGCGACATCATCTTGGGATTGCAGACGACGCCACCCTTTCCCCCCCCGTATGGAATGTTGACCGTGGCGCACTTCCAGGTCATCAGGGACGCCAGCGCTTTCATCTGGTCCAGCGTGACGTTCGGGTGATAGCGAATACCCCCTTTGGCGGGACCGCGCGCGATGTTGTGCTGCACGCGGAAACCTTCGAAGACTTTGATCGTCCCATCATCCATTCGGATCGGTAAGGATACAATGAGCTGCCTCTTCATGTGCGTCATGACATCGCGCAAGTCTCTGGGGAGCTTCAGAGCGTCAGCCGCCAGCTCAAAGCGAGTGCGGGTCATTTCAAATAGACTCTGGGTTTCCTTGACCATGGGGTCTCCGTTACGCGTGGAAATCGGTTAGCGAGAAGGCAACGTGCGGGCCGCAAACCGGAGAGACGCCGCGGAAAGTCAAGAGGCTGCGTTGGGGTGGAGCGCATCGCATTGGTGTCAACTACGCCTCTTCCAAAGCCCTGTCCCGGTGTGTTCTGCACGACTCCACATCTCTTTGGCAGCTGGTGTCGTGCTCTTGGCAGCCAGCGACTTCATACCCCCGAGCCCCTGGCTCGGGGGGTGAGGGCGAACCCGAAATTCGATTGATTTGTGAACTTTCCCGGCACGAAGTGGGACTAGCGACCTTTCTGGTACTTCGCCAGGCACTCCTGAGAACAGAAATACTTCGTCTTGCCGCTGAAAGTCGCTTGAATCGAGGTGGCCACATCAACAAAGGTGCCGCAAACAGGGTCCTTTTCCATCTTGCCGACACCGCGCCCGCTCTCGCGAGGCCCCACGCCCGTCGAGCCAAAGCTCGAGCGGGTGCCCTGCAGCAGGCCGCTAAGAATGGACCGCACAAGGTAGAACACAATGAGAATAAGAATGAGGGGAATTAGCAGCCGCATTAGAAGATCCGTTGCCGCGGGTTGGAAGCCGACTGCGGCGCTTGCACCGAAGGGGGGTTCAGGATGGCCTCGAGATTCACGATGGAGTGGTTGCCAAGATCAGCGTTCATCAGGTGAACCAAAGTGATCTGCGCTCCGAGAGAGTAACCCATGAAGGCCCCAAGAACCAGACAGATTGACGCGATCCAGATTGTGTTTCCTTTCAATGTCAACCACCTTGTTGCGGGACGTTTGGAAGAAGTCCCTGCAACCGCGAAAAAAGTCTAGCAACCGGTTTTCTGGGGTGTCAAGGGAGAAAGCCCGGAGGTTGCAAACGCCGTGGAATAATTGAGACCCGAAAAACTCAGGCGCCCTTTGTCGGGCCTCTTTCCTATTAGTTCACCGAGTCCACACTAAGAGTAAGCTTGGCTTCCCGTCTTCGTCAGCACAAGGGAGATTTCCAGGTGAGAAAACACGAAGATCTAAGCCTGCCCTTCCCCGAACTGGTACTAAGCTTGATGCTTGGATCGGCGGGACCCGTCGCCACGAGTTTTGCCGCTACCCATCCCAACCCACGGTGGGTGGTAGCAAACCCTGGCGTACCGGATACCAAATCGACACGACCGGAATTACGAATCACCACGTTAGACAGCAGACCACTTTTCGCTTGTGGTCGTGGGCGCTCGATTCATCTTCTGATCAGCGTCAACCCGTTATTGAAAGGGAAATGCGGCACAGACCAGTAGTAGGCAATCCGAACCTGCGGTGATTTCATTGCAGACGGTCGCAGAGAGTGGCGAAACCGCTGGATAATGTCCATCGCGAAACGAGCAACCTCGTCAGCGCCCCTTTTGACATTCCTTTCTAGGCTAAGATATCATCCGCTGTCTCCTGAGAGGAGTTCCTCCCGCCGCCGTGCGGCAGGACAGAAGACAAAATATCGTCGTCGTTCCGGTTGGCGGTGTCGCCTTCTGGTCGAGCACGAGGAGAGGGACGACGAGAACGATTATCGGGGGAGATCCGCTACTGTATGGCTTGGTTCAAGAAAGACAAAACCCCCATCGTTCCGATTGGAGATCGCACCGTACGAACGGAGGGGCTGTGGACAAAGTGCGACGAATGCAAACAAATCATCTGGAAGAAGGACTTGGAGTCCAACCTGAACGTCTGTCCTCACTGCCATTTCCATTTCAAGATCTCGGCCCGCGAGCGCCTCAAGCAGCTGTATGACGGTGGGGTGTTCAAAGAATTCGATCAGCGCCTGGAATCGAACGATCCGCTCCATTTCGTCGACAAGAAGCCCTATGTAAGGCGCTTGCAAGAGACGCATGCGGCTACAGGGCTGAGAGACGCTTTGATTTCTGCTGAGGGTAAGCTCGATGGGAAACCGATCCTGATCTGTGCGATGGATCCCTCCTTCATCAGCGGGTCCATGGGCTCCGTGGTCGGGGAGATGATCACGCGAGCAATCGAGCGAGCCCTCGAGAAAGGATATCCGCTAGTGATTATCTCGTGCTCGGGTGGAGCGCGAATGCAGGAGGGTGCATTGAGTCTGATGCAGATGGCGAAAATCAGCTCCGCACTCGCCCGCCTGGATGAAGCCCGCGTGCCTTATATCTCTGTGTTGACAGATCCGACAACGGGCGGGGTAACCGCAAGTTTCGCGATGCTCGGTGACCTCAACATTGCAGAACCCGGTGCCCTCATTGGCTTTGCTGGCCCGAGAGTGATCGAGCAGACAATCCGGCAGAAGCTGCCTGAGGGTTTTCAACGCAGCGAGTTCCTGCTTGAGCACGGGATGCTGGATTCCATTATTCATCGAAAGGACTTGAAGGATTACCTGATCAGAGCCTTGAATTTCTTCGGTCATTAGGTCTGAGTTCACCCACCGGTTTGTCCTTGGGCCAAACTGCGTGGGTTTTGTTTTCTGCTATGCATTATGCGGAAGCAGTCCGGTATTTGTATTCGCTGGGGAACGAAGTTCTGACGGCAAAATTGGGACTGCAGAACATCGCAACGCTACTTCAATTTCTGGGTGATCCTCAAAGAGAGTTCAAGTCGGTTCTGATTGCCGGTACGAATGGCAAAGGTTCAGTCGCAGCCTTCATCGAATCGGTCTTGCGAACGGCCGGCCTGAAGACGGGCCTTTATACTTCTCCACATTTGATCCAAATCGAAGAGCGCATCCAGATCAATGGCACAATGATCTGTGCGGAAGATTTCGCTCACCTGACCGAAGTGGTGAAGGATGCTGTTGCTGTCTTGCTGAAGTCTTCGCGGCGCGATTCTGCGGCACCATCCCTTGATCGTCATCCAACGTATTTTGAAATGGTCACCGCGATTGCCTTCAAGTATTTTGCGGAGCAAGATATTGATGTCGCCGTGTTGGAGGTGGGGCTCGGTGGCCGATTGGATGCCACGAACGTAGTCGATCCTCGAGTGGCTGCCATTACGAATGTTGACTATGACCATGAGAGATATCTCGGTAGTCATCTGCAGGAAATCGCATTCGAAAAGGCGGGCATCATCAAACCCCATTCTTGCCCAAGTGGGAACCCACTTTGGGTAGTCTGTGGCAGCGATGATCCAGTCGTCAGAACCGTTGTTGAAAGCCAGTGTGAACGGGCAGGCGCTCGTCTGGTCCATGCCCTTGATAGTGTGTTTCACGCCGAACCGGATGCAGTGGGGAGATTCAGTCTGCAATTCTCGGCGTTCGGACAGCGTCTCGAGGTCCGAATTCCCCTCCCTGGAGAACATCAAGTGCGTAATGCCGTTACGGCGATTCGCGCACTCGAAGCGCTGCATACGGCGGGAATTCCGGTCGATCCCCAAAGTCTGAAGGAAGGGATTGAAGCAACGCACTGGCCTGGAAGGCTGGAGATTGTTGAGTGTGAACCGGCAATTATTTTGGATGGCGCCCACAATGCTGCGGGTGCGGAGTGCGTGAGACAGTATTGTGAGCGATTCTTAAGAGGGCGACGGGTGTCTATAATTTTTGCAACACTTCAGGACAAGGCAATTGTCGAGATGGGGCTGAAGCTGTTTCCTTTGTCGGAAGAGATCGTTCTCACCAGTCTGCAATCGGAGCGGGGAGCCGATCCTTCTGCGATAGCTGAGTTACTGCCACAGTTTCGCTCCCGTTTTCAATTCGCCCGCACAACTGAAGAGGCATTGCTACTGGCCAGACAGACGGTTGGTCGCGACGGAGTGATTCTGGTGGTTGGATCGTTGTTTCTGGTAGGAGAGGTTCAACGCACCTTGCGATCCGTCGCAGCTATGCAATAGCTGCAGCAAGCACTTTGTTGCGCTTTTGGGAGGCAAACTTGGCAAAGAAGCCGCTGATTGGAGTTCCGTGTCGCATGGATGCCGGAAAAGATCAGTTTTATCTGAGAAAACATTACAGTGAAGCACTGTTTCACGCCGGGGCCACTCCGGTTCTGCTACCCCTGATTGCTGAGAAAGCATACGCGCGCGAACTCGTCAAGGGAGTCGAGGGCATTCTCATTTCCGGCAGCAACAGTGACGTGGACCCTCACCGGTATGGACAGGAGCCTCACCCAAAGATCGGCTCCATAGTTAGTCGGCGTGATGAGACTGACCTATTCCTGCTAGACGAAGTATTTCGAAGCGGCAGGCCGCTCCTTGGAATCTGCTTTGGTATCCAAATCCTTAACGTGTATCTGGGAGGCACGCTCTGGCAGGATGTCGAGTCTCAAGTGAAAGAGGCAGTAAAGCACGAGCAGACTGCGACGGAAGACTATCGGTCGCACACCATCCATATCAAGCCGAGGTCGTTGCTTTACGAGCTGGCACAGCAGAAGGAAACCCGTGTCAACAGCTTTCACCACCAGGCCATTCAAAAGGTAGCGCCCACGCTGATCCCAGTAGCCACAGCACCCGACGGAGTTGTGGAAGCAGTAGAAATGCGGGAAAAACGACAGTTTGTCCTGGGGGTCCAGTGGCATCCCGAGATCGGATGGGAGACAGACGAACTTTCTCAAAAGATTTTTTTCTCTTTTGTGACGGCTGCGCGAAACGGGGCGGCCTAGCTTTCCAGGGAACTCTAAGTCGCTGTCAGTTTGTGTCAGCAATCGTCTCTTTGGCTTAACGCTGTGAGAAGATTCGGTTGTGACCGCGACAGTCGCCACTCGCTGAGGCGCCCCGTACCGATCCGCAACTCATTTCGGTACTGCCGACTGTAAGGGCGACCCCGGCCGCAATGGCGGCGCAGCTTGATCCAAGGCGCTCAGAGGTATGAAGCCACTCGAAAAGAAAGACAAACTCGCGATCTTTTCTCTTTCTGTTGGTCACTTTATCAATGACGCTTACTCCAACTTCCTAGGTCCCCTCCTCCCCCTCCTGGTTGCAAAACTGGATATCTCGATTGCTCAGGCAGGATGGCTGGCTGCTATTCTGGTCATTTCATCTTCATTCACCCAACCGTTGTATGGTTACGTCTCCGACCGCTATTTGAAGAGGCTGTTCGCCGTATTCAGCCCTTTGGTGACTGCTGTGTTCATGTCGTGTCTGGGTCTGGCCTCGAACTACTGGACCCTGGCACTTCTGCTGACCTGCGGCGGCGTTGGTATCGCTTCGTTCCACCCACAAAGCGCAGCCATGACGGCCATAGCCAGCCGGCACCGCAGGGGACTCGGAATGTCGATTTTCGTCAGCTCCGGGACTATCGGATTCTCGCTGGGACCGATGCTGATCACTTACGTCGTAGCCAACTTTGGCCTCGAACGTTCCTATTTCGTGATGCTCCCAGGGCTGGTGGCTTTCGCCTTGCTCTACTTCCTAGTGCCTTCGACTGACCACTCGTCTAAAGTCGCAACCCGGTCGAGCTTGTGGGAGTGTCTGCAGTCAGTCTGGCACCCCGTCCTTCTTCTGTACCTCCTTGTGGTGATCCGCTCGGCCGTTCAGATGTGCTTTGTGAGCTACTTGCCGCTTTACTTCTCGCAGAAGGGTTTCACCTCGATCCTTGCCGGCAAGGTCACAACGCTCTTCCTGTTCTGCGGTGCACTTGGAGGATTCAGCGGCGGAGCTCTGGCAGATCGTTTTGGTGGGAGGAATGTGATATCGATTTCGATGCTCCTTTCATCGCCCTTCATTATGTCTTTCTTGTTGACCGAAGGCATCGGTTCTTACGCCTTGTTGGCGCTGGGGGGCGCGACGCTGCTCTCCACGGTTCCGGTGAACGTCGTTATGGCGCAGAATCTCGTTCCTCAGAGCGCCAGCGTGATCTCCGCCTTGATGATGGGTTTCGCCTGGGGAATGGGCGGGATGTTTGTACCGTTGATAGGGAAAATCGCAGATGTCGCCGGACTGGGGAAGGCCTTGATGGTGGTGGCGATCCTACCGCTAGTCGGATTCGTGATTTCGCTAATGCTGTCGAAGGAAGAAGCCGCCCGGGAATTGATTCCGAGACCAGTGATTAGTGAAGACTAGAACTGGACCGCTGGTAAGAACGCAACCTGGACTTGTTACCAAGGCCGCGAATCCAAGGCGTTCGGCTGGTCAGATGGCGTAATCGGTGCATTCCGACAACGGAGGAACCTTACTTGGTTCGAGGAGCATTCCTGCGCCGACGGTTGCGTGGGCTATCTCATCGATCACAATGAATCCGCCGAGGCGCCGATTACGGTAATATTCATCGTAAATGAGGGGATTGGCTGTTCGCAAGGAGACCTTTCCAATCTCATTCAACGCCAGGGTTGATGCTCTCTCCTCTTCAAGACTATCGATATTTACGCGGTAGTTTAGATCCGTAATGATTCCCTTGGTGGAGTTGGTGGTGTGTTTGATGGTGTACTTCTTACCGAGATGCAGAGGGGTTTGGTGCATCCAGCACAACATCGCTTCTACTTCCTTGCCAACGTTAGGCAGATTGCCCACTGGAACAATCATATCGCCTCGACCGATGTCGAGTTCGTCTTCCAACAGAAAAGATACGGACATCGATGCGTGAGCCACTCTCAAAGACTGATCGGTCACCAAAACGTCTTTGATCGTTGACGTTCTGCTGGAGGGCAAAACCATCACCCGGTCTCCGACCCTGAAGATACCGCTGGCAATCTGCCCCGCATAAGCACGGAAATCCAGAGAATCTTTTCCGCGAGGGCGAATGATCCACTGAACCGGGAACCGGGCGTCCTGAAGATTCCGGTCGCTGGCGATGTGCACGCCTTCCAAGAAGGACAGGAGGGGTTCCCCCTGGTACCAAGGCATACTGGTGGAACGGTCGACAACGTTGTCCCCATGAAGACCGCTCATTGGAATGAAGTTGATGTGTTTGATCCGGAGGCGGGCGGAAAAGATGGTAAAGTCTTGTCGGATCCTTTCGTAGACTTCCTGGGAGAAGTCTACCAGATCCATTTTGTTCACGCAGATCACTAGGTGGGGAATGCCAAGCAAGGATGCAATGTAGCTGTGTCTTCGGGTTTGTTCGATGATTCCCTTGCGGGCATCGACCAAAATCAAGGCTAGGCTAGCCGTGGAAGCCCCAGTGACCATGTTACGCGTGTACTGGATGTGTCCCGGAGTGTCTGCAACGATGAAACGCCGCCTGGGTGTGGCAAAGTATCGATAAGCAACGTCGATGGTGATACCTTGCTCGCGCTCTGCTCGCAGTCCATCAGTGAGGTTCGCCAAGTTCACAGAAGGCTCACCGCGCAACCTCCGAGCTTTTTCCAAGGCTTGAAGCTGATCCTCGAAGACAAGCCTCGAATCATGCAGCAAGCGCCCGATCAATGTACTCTTCCCATCATCCACACTCCCGCAGGCTGAGAAGCGTAGCAGTTCAATTGATTCGGTGGTCTTTCTGGCTGCTCCTAACACTAGAAATAACCCTCGCGTTTTCGATCTTCCATGGCAGTTTCCGAACGCTGGTCATCAGCACGTGCCCCCCGTTCGGTAACACGAGTAGCTGCAATTTCGTCAACGATTTCGCGAATACTAAAGGCTTGGGACTCGACGGCTGCCGTCGAGACAATGTCCCCAACAGTCCGGAAACGAACCCACTTCTTCACGACCGGTTCCCCTCGTCTTAAAGGAAGCAATTCCGACCTGCTCATCCAGAGTCCGTCCCGCAGGAACACCTCCCTCTCGTGGGCAAAGTAGATGGCTGGAATGTCGAGCCTTTCTCTTTCGATGTACTGCCAAACATCCAGTTCTGTCCAGTTCGAAAGCGGAAAGACGCGGATGTGTTGACCGCGGGCGATTTTGGTATTGTAGAGGTTCCAAAGCTCTGGCCGCTGGTTCCGCGGATCCCACTGTCCAAATTCGTCTCTGAACGAAAAAACGCGTTCTTTCGCCCTGGATTTTTCCTCGTCGCGCCGCGCGCCTCCAAAGGCCGCATCGAATTTGAATTCCTCGATGGCACTCAAGAGCGTAGGGATCTGCAGCCAGTTGCGGCTCTTGTCGTTTCCTTGGGGTTCAGCCGCAATACCTGCATTAATGGCATCTTGAACGGTCCGAACGATGAGTCGTTCATCAAGCTGACCTGCCCGCCGGTCGCGGAAT
>Ga0075431_100008156_pt1 | contig 10467 bp, 5 predicted proteins | sample RhiMetdeltSRZDD5_FD_75297 | JGI IMG/M metagenome (GOLD analysis project Ga0075431, IMG submission 75297) | Populus rhizosphere microbial communities from Tennessee, USA - Rhizosphere MetaG P. deltoides SRZDD5 | ecosystem: Host-associated > Plants > Roots > Rhizosphere > Soil | place: USA...
GTGAAGGGCTTCCCGTGCTCGCCGGCGCGGGTCTGGCGGAAGAGGACCGGGAAGCCGGAGTCGAGCACGATCAAGAGCGAGAGCAGGAGGAAGAGAGGCGAGAGCAGGACCAGCAGGCCGGCGGAGACGATCAGGTCGAGGGCGCGCTTCAGGAACATCGTCGAGAGCGGGGGATCGGAGAAGCGGAAGTCGAGCACCGGCAGCTCGGCAAGCCGGTTCAGCTCGATGCCGGGCCCGAGCAGCTTGTAGTGACGAGGCAGGAAGGTGAGGGCCAGACCGGTCGCCTTGCACGCCTCGATCAGCCGCTCGGCCTCCTCCTCGGAGAAGTCCTGGCCGGTGACCACGACGCGCTCGATCTCGTACTCGCGCGCGGCCCTTGCGATCTCCGCGACCGACCCCACCCGCGGCAGGATGCGGGGATTGGTCTGGCCGTCATCGGGGCCCAGGTAGCCGACGATCCGCAGCCGCGCCTCCGGATGGGTGGCGACACGGCGCGCGACGATCTCGGCCGCCGCGCCGGACCCGATCACCAGTCCGTTGGCGATGCCGGTGAAGCGATGCCAGCCGATGCGCAGCGCGGCGCGGGCGACGAAGCTGCCCGCGAGCGCCAGCACCCCTACCGTGATCGCCCCGGAGGCGCCGAGGGTGCTGGCCGGGCTGAGCGCGAGCAGACCGTCGAGCGCGAGCGTCCCGAGCGCGCAGGCGGAGACGAGGCGAGGCAGCTCGTCCAGCGTGCTGTGCCGGATCCGCCGGTGGTCGTAGTCGTAGAGGCCCTGCAGCTTGAAGACGACGATCCAGACGGGGCTGAAGAAGATCGCCCAGAAGAGGCTGCCGACGTCGATCCAGCGGTCGGTCAGCGTGGCGATGCAGAGAGCCGCGATCAGCGCCGACCAGTCGGCGCTTGCCAGCAAGCGCCGCAGCAGCCCCCCGCGCCGCCGGGCGGCCTGTGGGCCGGCGAGGCCCATGCGGGCGGCGAGGCCGCGCCTCCCGCTGCTTCGCACCCCCGGCCGCTCGCCCACGGGCGGCAGCGGCCGGGCACGCTCTGAGCCTGCCTCGGTCGATACACCCGCCGGAACCCGGCCGGACGTCATGCGCTGCCGTTCCAATTTGCCCTGCGCCTCCTGTTCACCCTGTTCTCCCCGCCGTGACCGTCTTAAACATGCTGAGCGGCCCCGTTGTTCCGAGCGGATTCAGCCGCCGGGCCTGCGCCACGTCGCTCCGCGCGGCGCCGAGCTGCCCCGTCTTCCGCTCGGCACGCGCCCGCAGCAGGTAGAGCTCCCAGTTTCGGTCTTCCCTGTCGATTGCCTGCGAGAAGCGCGAGACGGCTCCCGGATTGTCCCCCTGCAGCTCCGCCAGCAGCCCCAGTTGCACGTAGGGCGAGGATGCCCACGGCTCGATCGAGCGCGCCGTGTTCGCGTGGTCCACCGCTGTCGCGAGGTCGCCCATCGCGGCGGCGTCCTGGCTCTGATGGATCTCCCGCTGCACGAGGTAGGGGCCGGCGAGCAGCAGCGAGGAGAGGAAGGCCAGCCCGAGCCCGGCCAGGGCGACTCCGTACGGCCGCCCCTCCGACGCCGCGACTGTGCCAGCTTGACCGGTGGCAAGCTGCGCGTCTCTCACGCCAACTAAGACACCGGCGGCGAGGAAAAATACCGCTCCAAGTCCGGCCATCTCCCAGGACCAGTCGAAGGCCGCGGAGACCGCGAAAGCGAGGGCGGCCGCGAGCAGCGCCGCGCTGCGCTCGCGGCCCGCTCCGGGGTCGTTGCGCCAGGCGCTCAGACCGCACCAGAGCAGCCCTCCGACCAGAGCGAGCACGAGCGCGCCACCGACGATGCCGAGCTCGGCCAGTGACTCGAAGTAGAGCGAGTGGGCGTCCTTGACGACGTAGTCGATCGAGCGGTGCTGATCCCACTCGGCCTCATAGCTGCCGGCTCCATGCCCGAATATCGGCTTCTCCTCAAAAGCATTGAGCGCGACACGCCAAAAATCGTGCCGCCCGGCGCCGGAGAACTCGCCGAAATGCTGCTGTGGCTGGGTCGGGAAGCGGATGTCGGGGCTGGAGAATCGGTCCCAGGCCCGCTGCCCGACGGCGATCGTCGCCGCTAGCGCGACCACGACGATGCCCGCCGCGACCAGTCGCAGGGTGCGCGGATGGCGGGAGATCTCGAGCGCCCTGCGCACCCGGGCGCCCCCCCGGCGCTCGAGCGCGAGCATCGCGGCGAAGACGCCGAGCAGGACAGCCGTCCCGGCGAGCAGGATCAGGAACACCGTTTGGCCCTGGTCGACGAGGGAGCCGCCGGCCAGGTTGTTGGCGAGGTCGTCGCGCGCCTGCGTGGCGAGCATCGCGGGCAGCGTGCAGAGCAGCGCGGCGGCGGTCAGGGCCAGCAGCCAGAGGCGGTCATGGGAGAGGGCCAGGAGGCAACCGACGGCGACGGCGGCGGCGAGCAGCCCGCCGCGGGAATAGGTGAAGTAGAGAGCCATCACGGTCGCCGGTATCGCCGCCACGGCGGCCCAGCGAAGGACGGCGGTCGAGCCGCGGCGGCTCAGCCAGAGAAGCAGCGCGAGGGCGATCCCGAACATCGCCCCGTCGGCGTTCCAGTAGCCGAGCGGGTAGCTCAGCCGCGGCCCTCCCTCAGCCGGATCGCTGATCGAGATCACGTGCGGGAGCAGCCGGCTGGTGAGGGCGAGCACCGCGATCGCGCCCGCGGCGACCGCCAGTCCCTCGGCGAATCGTTGCCGCCTCAATTCGGTTTGGGTCAATAGCCAGGCGGCTACCAGGAACCCGAGATAAACGAGAACGCGGTCGGCCTCAATGGCGCTGCGTTCCGCCGAACCGGACCAGAAAGATGAGAGACCAGACAAAAGCGCAAGACCCGCGGTCAGGCCCACGGACCAGCAGAACCAGCGTCCCGGCCGGACCTGCGTACCGCCGAACACGAGAAGCAGGATCACCAGCGCCCATGCGGCCAGACCCGCGATGTGACGCTGCCCGAGGTCGAACCCTCCACCGGCGAGCGCCAGCCCCAGCACAAGCGCCAAGGGGGCGCCGAATGCTCCCCAGTTGGCTACCCTTCGCCGCCATGCGACCCAATCGACATCAGCAGAATCCGGGCCGCTACCGCGGCCGCGTGAGTGCTGTATTGCTGGCTCTCTCGCTGACATCAGCTCTCTTCGTCCCGGCGCTTGCCCAGGCAGGATCCGCGACGCAGCAATACACCGAGAGCCCGCCAAGCGCTACAGGAGGTAACCCCAGCCCCGGCTCAAACGGCTCCCCGAGCACGGGCGGATCCGGCGGGGGATCATCGCAGAACCAGGGCGGCTCCGGCGCGCCTTCCGGCTCCCCGGCCGCGCCGGTGAGCGGAGGCTCCGACACGTCCGGTGCCGAGCAGGGATCAACCTCCGGTGGCACCGGCGAGTCCGGCTCGGGCCAGGGCGGCTCCGGCAACGGCGGCGTCTCCGGCTCCGCTGGCTCAGGGAAGAACAGCAAGGGCGGCAACCAGCCGATCGCCATCACCTCGGGCACGCCCGCATCGGCCTCCACCGATGACGGGGGCTCCTCCCCCCTGGTGCCGATCCTGATCGCGGTCGCCGTGCTCGCGGCGCTCTCGATCGGAGCGGTTCTCTACCGGATGCGGCGCGCGAACGGCGCCGAGGGCACCGAGCCCGGCGCGTCGGCTCCCGGCGCCCCCTAGCTCCCCGGATTCCATCTGAGACGCGGGTCAACCGGCGCCTCGGGGGCGCCGGTCAAGACCCGTGCGCGGAGGCGCGTAAGATCGGTGGGTTGTGAACCCGCCCGAAAGCGACCGTGGAATCCAGCCTGTGAGCGCCGATTCGGCTTCGGGCGACCCGCTGGCGCCGTTCACGCCCCGCGTGCGGGGTTGGTTCGAGGCCTCCTTCGAGGGCCCGACCCCGGCCCAGACGGGCGGCTGGGAGGCGATTTCGAGCGGAGAGAACACGCTGATCTGCGCCCCGACGGGCTCGGGCAAGACGCTGGCCAGCTTCCTCTGGGGCATCGACCGGCTGGCGCGTGAGCCGGAGCGCTCCGAGGGCGTGCGGATCGTCTACGTCTCGCCGCTGAAGGCGCTCTCCTACGACATCGAGCGCAACCTTCGCGCCCCGCTGCGGGGCATCGAGGCGGAGATCTCGGTGGCCCTGCGCACCGGCGACACCCCGCAGAAGGAGCGCCAGGCGATGCGGCGCACGCCGCCCGACATCCTGATCACCACGCCGGAGTCGCTCTACCTGATGCTCTCCTCCGGCGCCCGGGAGATCCTCGCCACCGCCGAGGCGGTGATCGTCGACGAGATCCACGCCGTCGCCCCATCCAAACGAGGCTCCCATCTGGCCCTCACCCTGGAGCGGCTGGAACATCTCGCGCTTCGCCACCAGGCGCAGCAGGCCGACGAACAGCAAGCACGTAAGAGCATCGGCCTGCAGCGCATCGGCCTCTCGGCCACGCAGCGCCCCCTCGACCGCATCGCACGTTTCCTCGTGGGCCCTAATCGCAAGTGCCGCATCGTGGATGCCGGCCGGACCAAGCAACTCGACTTGGAGATCGTCGTCCCGGTCGAGGATATGACCGACCCTTCGGCTCCCGCCTTTCCGGCGGGTGGTGCGGCATTGGGGGACCACCCGAGTGGGAGCGAGGGTGGTGGCACCAATGCCGTGACAGGACCCGCCGGGCAGGGGCGTTCGGGCGACAGGGTCGATCCTGACCCGAACTTCGACGGGGCCTCCAACCCGAGATCCATCTGGCCCGCCATCTACCCGGAGCTCCTGCGCCTGGTCCGCGAGCACACGTCGACGATCGTCTTCGTCAACAACCGCCGCGGCGCCGAGCGCCTCGCCAAGCGCCTCAACGAGATGGCGAACGAGGAGGCGATGGAGGAGCTGCCGGCCACCGAGCAGGCCGGCCACCCGGCGGCGGACCCGGACGCGGAGGGCGAGGTGATCGCCCGCGCCCACCACGGCTCGCTCTCACACGAGGAGCGCGCCAACGTGGAGGAGCTGCTGAAGTCGGGGCAGCTGCCGTGCCTGGTCGCCACCTCCTCGCTGGAGCTGGGGATCGACATGGGGGCCGTCGACCTGGTGATCCAGGTCGAGTCGCCGAAGTCGGTGACGCGGGGGCTGCAGCGGATCGGCCGTGCCGGGCACGGGCTCGGCGAGGTCTCGAAGGGGCGGATCTTCCCGAAGTTCCGCGCGGACCTGCTCGAGTGCGCCGTCGTCACCCGCCGCATGCGGGAGGGCGAGATCGAGGAGACCGTGATCCCGCAGAACCCGCTCGACGTGCTCGCGCAGCACCTGGTCTCGATGGCGGCGCTGGACGAGTGGCTCGTGGACGACGCCTACGAGCTGATCACCGCGACCGAGCCGTTCAGCGAGCTCTCCCGCGAGCAGCTCGAGAACGTGCTGGACATGCTCGACGGGCGCTACCCGTCCGACCGCTTCGCCGAGCTCCGGCCCCGCATCGTCTGGGACCGGACAGAGGGCACGATCCACGGCCGCAAGGGGGCACGCCAGCTCGCCGTCACCAACGCGGGAACCATCCCCGACCGCGGCCTCTTTGGCGTGCACCTGCCGGACGGGCGCCGCGTCGGCGAGCTCGATGAGGAGATGGTCTACGAGGCACGGCCGGGCCAGACCTTCCTGCTCGGCGCCTCGACCTGGCGAATCGAGGACATCACCCGGGACCGCGTCATCGTCACCCCCGCGCCGGGCGTGCCCGGGGCCGTCCCGTTCTGGCGCGGTGACGGCATCGGCCGGCCGGCGGAGCTGGGCCGCGCGATCGGCGCTTTCTCCCGCGAGGCCGTCTCCGCCGACCCGAAGCGGCTCGCGAAGGACTACGACCTCGACCGGCGCGCCGCGGAGAACCTCGTCAGCTACCTGCAGGAGCAGCAGGCGGCGACCCGCGTCGTCCCCTCGGACGAGTCGATCGTGGTCGAGCGTTTCCGCGACGAGATCGGCGACTGGCGGGTCTGCGTCCTCTCCCCGTTCGGCGGCCGCGTGCACGCGGCCTGGGGGCTCGCCCTCTCCCAGAAGCTGCGCGAGGAGCGCGACCTCGAGGCGGACGCGATCTGGTCGGACGACGGGATCGTCATCCACCTTCCCGACGCCGACGAGGCTCCCCCCGCGGACCTCGTCCTGATCGAGCCGGACGAGCTCGAGGACCTCGTCGTTCGAGAGCTGTCGGGCTCGGCGCTGTTCGGCGCCCGCTTCCGCGAGAACGCGGCGCGCTCGCTGTTGATCCCGCGCGCCTACCCCGGGCGCAGGACGCCGCTCTGGCAGCAGCGACTCAAGGCGCAGAGCCTGCTCGAGGTCGCGAAGGAGTTCCCGCGCTTCCCGGTCATCCTCGAGACGTACCGCGAGTGCCTGCGCGACGTGCTCGACCTGCCGGCGCTGGACGAGCTACTGCGCAAGCTGCACTCGCGCAGCCTCACCCTGGTCGAGGTGGAGACGCAGACCGCCTCTCCCTTCGCCTCCTCGCTGCTCTTCGACTACGTCGCCACCTACATGTACGAGGGGGACACCCCCAATGCGGAGCGGCGCGCCGCCGCCCTGGCGCTGGACCGTGAGCTGCTGCGCGAGCTGCTCGGCCAGGAGGAGCTGCGCGAGCTGATCGACCCCGAGGCGCTGGAGGAGGTCGAGGCGCAGCTGCAGCACCGCACCGAGGCCGGGCGCGCGCGTGACCGCGACGCGCTGCAGCAGGTGCTCCGCAACGTCGGCGACCTCACCGCGGAGGAGTGCGAGGAGCGGGTCCTCGAGGGCTACTCAGCCGCCTCGATGCTGGAGAAGCTGGTCGCGGAGCGCCGCGCGGCGGCGGTTCGGATCGGCGGCGAGGAGCGCTTCATCGCGGCCGAGGACGCCGGCCTATACCGCGACGCGCTCGGCGTGCCGCCGCCGGCCGGCCTGCCCGAGAGCTTCCTCGAGGACCGCCCGGAGCCGCTGCAGGCGCTGGTCCGCCGCTATGCCCGCACCCACGGCCCGTTCCCGACCGCGCAGCCGGCCGCGCGTTACGGCGTCGATCTCACGCCGGCGCTGCGCGAGCTCGAGCGCGCCGGCGTCCTCGTGCGCGGCGAGCTTCTGCCGGGCGGAACGGAGCGCGAGTGGTGCGACGTCGAGGTGCTGCGCCGGATCCGGCGCGCCAGCCTCGCCCACCTGCGGCGTGAGGTGGAGCCCGCTGACCGCCGTGAGCTCGCCCGCTTCCTGCCGAGCTGGCAGAACGTGGACGCCTACCGGCGCACCGGAGCCGGGCCTGATCGGCTGCGCGAGGCGCTCGTGCCGCTCCAGGGCGTGACCCTGACGCCGAAGGTCTGGGAGGCCGACGTGCTGCCCCGGCGGCTGGGCGCCTACAGCCCCGCCTGGCTCGATGAGCTCTGCACCAGCGGGGAGGTGGTCTGGATCGGCGCCGGGGCGCTCGGCCGCAGCGACGGCCGCATCGCCCTCTACTTCCGCGAGGACGTCCGCCTCGCCGGCCCGCCCCCCGCGAACGCGAAGCTGGAGCGCCCGGAGGGAGAACCGCACGACGCGATCCGCGAGCGGCTCGCGCTCGGCCCCAGCTTCTGGCTTGACCTCGTCGCCGACCTCGAGTTCGGTCCCGAGGAGCTGCATACGGCGCTCTGGGACCTGGGATGGGCCGGAGAGGTGACCAACGACGCCTTCGCGCCCCTGCGCGCCCCGCGCCTTCGAGCGGTCAGCTCCAGCGAGCGGCGCGGCCGGCGGTTCTCCCGGCGCCGCAGCGGCGCCGGCGCGGCGGTGCAGGGACGCTGGTCCCTGACCGCACCGCTTTTCGGGGACTCGCCGGCGAGCGGCCCGCGGCTGCGCGCGCAGGCGGAGCTGATGCTGGAGCGCTACGGGATCGTGACCCGGGAGACGGTCCTCGCCGAGGGGGTCCCGGGCGGGTTCTCGACCCTCTACCCGGAGCTCGGCAACCTGGAGATGCTCGGCACCGCGCGCCGCGGCTACTTCGTCGAAGGCCTGGGCGGAGCCCAGTTCGCGCTCTCCGGCGCGGTCGAGCGGCTGCGGTCGCTGCCCGCCGAGGACGGCAGCTACACGGTGCTCGCCGCGACCGACCCCGCCCAGCCCTACGGAGCCTCGCTGCCCTGGCCGAAGCCGGAGAGCGGCCGCCGCCCCGCGCGGGCGCCCGGGGCCCACGTGCTGCTGCGTGATGGGGAGCCGGTCCTCTACGTCGAGCGGGGCGGCCGCGGAGTTCTGCGCCTCACCGAGCTCGACGAGGCCGGCCTCTCGGAGGCGATGGGCGCGCTGGCCGAGGCCGTCACCGCGGGCACGCTGTCGAAGCTGGGCATCGAGAAGCTCGACGGGGATCCGGTGATTGGCTCCGGCCACGAGGAGGCGCTGATCGCGGCCGGGTTCAGCAGGGGGCCGCGGAAGCTGACAGCGGCGGGATGAGCAAGGACGCGCCCCGGATATTCCTGGTGACGGGAATCCCGGGCGCCGGCAAGACGACCGTTTCGCGGCTGCTCGCCGAGCGCTTCGAGCGCGCCGTCCACGTGGAGGCGGACGTGCTGCAGGGAATGATCGTCATGGGTGCGCTCTGGCCCGACGAAGAGCCCCGCGATGAGGCGCTGAGGCAACTGGAGCTACGAGCGGAGAACGCCGCCGCTCTCGCTGTGAACTTCTTCGAGAGCGGCTTCACCGTGGTCCTCGACGATGTCCTCGTCGGCAGGGACCGGCTCCGCATCTTCGAGCGCCGGATCGGCTCACGCCCTCTCTCGCTGGTGGTTCTCGCGCCCCCGGTGGAAGTGGCACTCAGCCGGGACCGGGAGCGCGGCTACAAGAGCACGGAGGGTGCCTGGGCCCACCTGGACTCGGAACAGCGGAAAGGGCTCGGTGATTGTGGACTCTGGCTCGACACCGGCTCGATGACGCCTGAGCAGGTCGTCGACGCCATCCTCGACGCTCAGCCCGGGGCGACGCCGCGCAGGTAGGAGAGGAGGCGGGCGATGAACTCCTCCTCCCGCTCGCGGTGCGGCCAGTGCCCGGCTCCTTGGGCGATCAGGCAGTCCGATCCTGCAGCGAGGCGCTCCGCGGTGCGGCGGTAGACCCCGGGGTCGAGATCGGTGGTGCCGGCGACGACGAGGCCGGGGACCGGAGGATGCCGGCGCAGGTCCGGCGAGGGACGTTGCCTTGCCGCGCGGTAGTAGGAGAGCGCTTCGCGCAGCGTGCGCGGGTCCGAGAGCGCCCGCTTCGCCGCCGCCAGCGAAGCGTCGCGCTCCGGCCCGCTCCAGGCCGGCGCCCAGCGCCGGTAGACCCGGTCGAAGTAGGCGAAGCCGGAGCGGCGAACGCGGCGCTCGGCGAAAGGCAGATTGAGGCCGACGAAGTGGCGCGCGTCCCAGACCGTCGCCGGGTTGCGGGGCAGGTCGGCGGGGTGGGGGAAGGCGATCGGCACGATCGCACGCACGCGCTCCGGCGCCTGGGCAGCCGCGCTGTATGCGAGCACCGCCCCCCAGTCGTGGCCGACCAGCACGGCGTCCCGCTCACCGAGCGCGTCGAGCAGCGCCAGCGGGTCGCGGCCCAGCGTGATCAGGTCATAGGGCCGTCCCGGCACGATCGTCTCCGGGTGGTAGCCGCGCAGCCAGGGCCGCACGGCCCGCCGGCCTGACTCCGCCACGGCGGTCGCGATCCGCTCCCACCCGTGCGGCGTGTCCGGGAATCCGTGCATCAGCAGTACCGGCGGGCCCTCGCCGGAGTCGGCGAAGACGAAGGCCTGGCCGTCTCCGCCCTCGGCCCGGGACCATTCGTCGGCCATGCCGGGATCGTAAGCCGCGCCAGGTTCCCTAGCCTCGGAACATGGCCGAAGGCGACACGGTGCTGCGCGCGGCGAGGCGAATCGACGCGGCGCTGGCCGGCGAGGCGATCGCCGTGGAGGCGCCCAACCCCCGGGGCCGCGCCGCCGGCATCATCGAGCTCGACGGCCGCGTGCTCGCCGGCGCCCGCGCCCACGGCAAGAACCTGCTCCTCGACTTCGGCGACCTCGTGCTGCACAGCCACCTGGGGATGAGCGGCAGCTGGGACGTCTACCGGCGCGGAAGCCGCTGGCGCAAGCCGCGCCGCGCCGCCTGGGCGGTTCTGCTGGGAAGCCGTGCGGAGGCGGTGCAATGGGGCGGGCCGAAGCTGCGGGTGCTGCGCAGCGGCCAGCTGCGGCGGGATCCGCTGCTCGCCCGCCTCGGCCCGGACGTGCTCGGGCCGGAATTCGACCCCGCCGCTGCAGGGGCTCGAATCCGAGCGGCCGCACCGGAGCGGGAACTCGGCGACGCCCTGCTCGACCAGGGGCTGGTCGCCGGGATCGGCAACATCTACAAGAGCGAGGCCTGCTTCGCGGCCCACGTCGATCCCCACCGGCGCATCGCCGACCTCTCCGCGGCGGAGCTGGAGGGGGTCCTGCAAGCGGCCGCCGCGCTGATGGGCGCGGCCGCGGACGACGGTCGCCATCCCCGCGCGGTCTACCGCCGC
>Ga0075431_100008162_pt1 | contig 10462 bp, 7 predicted proteins | sample RhiMetdeltSRZDD5_FD_75297 | JGI IMG/M metagenome (GOLD analysis project Ga0075431, IMG submission 75297) | Populus rhizosphere microbial communities from Tennessee, USA - Rhizosphere MetaG P. deltoides SRZDD5 | ecosystem: Host-associated > Plants > Roots > Rhizosphere > Soil | place: USA...
TCGGCTCTGTACGCGACAGCCGCGCAGGCCCAGTCGCAATGACGATGATGATCGCCGTCAGTGCCTCGAGTAGAACAGAGACGATATAAGCGCTCATGTTTTCATTGGACACTGTGTTGGCGCTTGGCATGAATACACCGATGGTGTTCGACGCGGCATGGAACAAAGTAACCAGAAGCAGGCTCCCTTTCGTGCCGTTGTACAGCCATGTATACAGTATGGAGGCAAACAACATGTGCACCATAAACCAGGCAAAGACAACCGTGTTCCAATGCGTCAGATATTTCGGCAGGTGCCAGAATCCCCAAATCACACCGGTGATCAGCGAGGAAGTTAAGGCGCTGTACTTCACCTGCAAGCGCGGCAGCACATAACCGCGCCAGCCGATCTCTTCCCCATTGGCAATGAAGTCAATCATAAAGAAGGGCAGGATGAAGAAAGGCAGGTAGGCTGACTTTCCAAAAATTTCGTATGCCATGACCGTGCTGAAATCAGGCGGGACGTCGGTCAGCGCGGCATTGAGATAAACTCCTCCAACGCTCAGAGCAGGAGCCAGAAGAAACGGCGCCAGATACCACGTCCAGCCGACGCGCCATTGCAAGTAACGCTTCAAGAGCGAGATCACGCCCGCTTTGCCAAGAGTCAGCCCGGTCATGACCACCGCAACGATCCCGAATCCCCAGCCGAGGAAGATGTAAATCACGAATGGGACTTTGAGCGGCAATAGTCCCAGATGAGCCAGGTCAATGGGCCAGGTCAGCACGAACATCAAAATGATGCCGATAACCAAAGAGTATCGTTTGAGAAATCCTGTAAGTTGCTTCATGTCAAACTCCTTTTGCATTGATTGCCCATAGGATATGCGATTGTCTCGTTTAAGTGATGCGACTAGAGACCGTATTTGGGTGCGACCAGAGACGGCAAGTTAAGTCCCACAAATGGAAACGGCGTTATATAATGTAATTATGTTACGGTGGAATGGCTATGGTGAAGAAACGATTACATATCCGCTTTCGGATTCTGCCAAAAGTTATTTCAGTAAAATCCTTGGGGGGCCAAAATCTCCGCCAGATGTTGAGCGCTCGGCTGTAAGTGTTCCTCCTCCCTGTCACTTCTCCAAAACCCATGCTCTGCTTCAATTCGACGATGAGATCCGCCTGCGGCACGCACGCGGACAAAGTTTCCCGGATCTTGCTGCCAAGCGTTTTGGGCAGTTCTCTCGCTTTCCGGATGCAGTGGCATTCCCTGAAAGCGATTCGGATGTGAACGAATTGCTTGTATGGGCAAAAAGCGCCAGTGTACAAGTGATTCCCTTCGGGGGTGGCACAAGTGTGGTGGGCGGAATAAACCCCATGGCACGGGATGTGGATGACCGCCCGGTCCTGACGATCTCGCTCGCCAGATTGAATGCTCTGCGTGACCTGGATAGAACCAGCCGACTGGCAACTTTCGGCGCCGGGACGCAGGGTCCTTATGTCGAAGCGCAATTACGTGCGCATGGGTTCACACTTGGTCATTATCCTCAATCCTTTGAACATTCGAGCCTGGGTGGGTGGATTGCGGCACGCTCCTCTGGTCAGCAGTCCCTTGGCTATGGACGGATCGAATCACTATTCGCAGGCGGGACCATTGAAACACCTTCCGGAAGGATTACGCTTCCCACCTTCCCCGCCTCTGCCGCGGGCCCCGACCTGCGTCAGCTCATCCTGGGCTCGGAGGGGCGCCTGGGAATCATCACCGAGGCGACCGTGCGCGTCAGCCCTGCACCCGAGATCGAGTCTTTTTATGCGGTGATGTTCCCTGACTGGTCAACCGGCATCCATGCGGTTCGCCAAGCAATTCAATCAGATATACCGCTCAGCATGATGCGCCTCAGCAACCCAACCGAAACAGAGGCATTTCTAAACATGCCCGCGCACCAAAACCAGGTTGAGCTTTTACGTTCGCTCCTCAGGTGGAGAAACTTTACTTCTGAAAGTTGTCTTATGGTGTTTGGGGTCTCAGGCAGTAAGGCCAGGACCAAATTTGCACGCAATGCCATGGCCAGCCTCACCCGCCAACAACAGGGCTTGTGGCTGACTGAATTGGTTGGCCGGCAATGGGCAAAGACGCGCTTCCGTTCGGCTTATTTGCGTGACACGCTCTGGGAGCACGGTTATGCTGTCGATACGCTGGAGACTGCAGTTTCATGGAATATGATACCCAAAGCCTCACAGGTTATCTTACACGCTTTAGCCAGGGCAGGTTCCCCTGTTTGGCCGATGGTGCATTTATCACATTTTTATCACGATGGCGCCAGCCTGTACTTTACATTTTTCTTCCGGGTTGGCGCAACCCTGGAAGAGACCCTGCTCCGCTGGCGCGCGCTCAAGGAAGCTGGAAGCAAAGCGGTCATGTCCGTAAGCGGGACGATCACTCATCAGCACGGGGTTGGCACGGATCATCGCCTCTATTTGGTCCAGGAGAAGGGCGCGTTGGGTATGGAAGTGTTGAAAACGGTTCAGACGTTTCTCGATCCGATGGGGATGATGAACCCGGGAAAGTTGATGTGATATGACAACGCTGGCTTCACTTGCCGCCCGTGATTGGGACCTGATCGTCATCGGCGGCGGAATCACCGGCGCAGGCATATTACGTGAAGCGGCACGGCTGGGCCTGAAAGCCTTACTGGTCGAGCGCAATGATTTCGCCTCGGGGACATCGAGCCATTCCTCCAAGTTGATCCATGGCGGGCTGCGCTATTTTTTGCAGGGACAGTTCAGGATGATGCGCGAATCGCTGAAGGCCCGCCAATACCTGATTCGCGATGGCTTGCCGCTGGTCAAGCCGCTTGGATATGTGCACGCCATTTATAAAGAAGACAAGATTACTCCCTTTGTCTTTGAAACCGGCATCCGTACCTATGCCGTTTTGCATGGACACTTGAAAGTCCATCAACGCCTCAAGCTCTCGGAACTGGGCATGGTTATCCCCGGAATGAAGGAGCAGGATTTACGCGCCGTCTTCGCCTTCGACGAATCGCAGACTGATGATGCCCGTCTGGTCTTGCGCGTGATTCGCGAAGCTGCCGTGCGCGGCGCCGTTGCACTGAATTACACCAGCGCGGCGGGGCTATGGCACGATGAAAAAGGTCAGGTGATAGGCATCCTTGCCACGGATGCTGAGAACAGAAAGCCTGTTGCTTTGCGAGGGCGGGCAGTCGTCAATGCAACCGGGGCATGGGCGGACCTCGTCCGCCAGCATATCGACATGCCCGCCCATTTGCGTCCGATGCGTGGGAGCCATCTGGTGATTCCAGGCTGGCGATTGAGGCTCGGGCGAGTGGCGAGTTTTTTTCATCCTGTAAATGGACGAGCAATCTATTGTGTCCCTTGGAAAGGTGTTGTCCTCGTCGGCACGACTGATGTGGATCAGGAGCCATTATCGGCTGAGGAGGAGCCGCTTGCGTCACCAGAAGAAGTCAAGTTTTTATTGGGAGGAGTCCAAGCGCGCTTTCCCTCCCTCAAGCTGACGATTCAGGATGTCCAGGCAGTCTTTGCAGGCATTCGTCCTGTTGCAGATAGTCGAACTACCAACCCAACCGAAGCCAGCCGTGAACATGTGATCCTGTATGAGTCGGGATTGTTAACTGTGGTCGGCGGGAAGCTGACCACGTTCCACCTTATGGCGCTGGAAGCGTTCGAAAAATTGCGACAACACATTCCTTCGTTTCCCAAAACGCGGGCCGAAACGTTTGCGCTGGATCCGCTGCCTGATCTGCCTTCAGATTTACCTCTCGAAGCTGGCCAGACGATGGATTGGCTCTCACAGTATGGAGAAGCAAGCCTGGATTTTCTAGCCGCAGCCCCTCAGGGGGAACAGCAGCCGATAAGCGGATATGGAGCCTCGCTCGCGGACCTGCGCTGGGTCATGTGTCATGAATCGGTGCGCCACCTGGATGATCTACTCCTTCGCCGGACCCGCCTTGGACTGATTGCGCCCGAAGGTGGTTCTGCCCTCCTGCCTCAGATTCAGTCCGTGGTTCAGGAGGAATTGAGCTGGACTGACAGTCAATGGGAAGAAGAATCAGCCCGATATCTTGCCGGGTGGAAAAAAGTATATGGCGTGCCTCAACTGATGTGACGCCATAATCTAGTAGCGTATAATCCAGACAAACGAAAGGATTACCTTTATGATGAACAATCGTCAACTGGCGGATACTTTCACGCTCATCGCAAATTTATTGGAGATCAAGGGCGAGATCATTTACAAGACGCTGGCCTATCGAAAAGCCTCCGAGAGTTTGATGGCGCTCGGGCGGGAGGCCAGCGAGTATTGGAAGGAGGGGAAATTGGAGGACATCCCGGGTGTGGGGAAAGCCATTGCTGAAAAAATCGATGAGCTACTCGAAACCGGCAAACTTGGATTTCTGGAAAAAGTGAAAAAGGAAGTGCCGGAGGATTTGGCCGCCTGGCTGCAAGTCCCCTCACTGGGACCCAAGAAGATCGGGCTCATCTGGAAGACGTTGGGAATCACGACTCTGGCCGAGCTGGAGGCCGCCGCTAAAGAAGGAAAACTGCGCGACCTCCCAGGCATGGGCGCCAAATCAGAATCAGCGATACTGGAAGGCCTCGCGTCGCTTGGGCGCAGGTCAGCCAGGATCCCATTGGGACGTGCATATCCTCTGGCGCTGGAGATCATCGAGGCGCTCAAGAAGGTGAAGGGTGTTGTCAGGGCCGAACCCGGTGGCAGCTTGAGAAGGATGCGTTCCACCATCGGAGACCTGGATATCGCCGTCGCGGCCAAGGATTCCCAGGCGGTGATGGAGGCCTTCGTCAACCTGCCGCGCGTCCTGCGTGTGCTGGGTCGGGGGGATACCAAGGCCAGCGTCGAGTTTATAGATGGCGTCCGCGCGCAGGTCTGGGTGCATCCACCGAAGGAATTTGGAACAGCTCTTCTCTACGCGACCGGCTCGAAAGACCACAACGTACGTTTGCGTGAAATGGCGCTGGCAAAAAATTTATCACTGTCAGACCATTCATTTTTAAAGATGAAGGGCGAAGGGGAAATATTGTGTGCAACAGAAGAGGACGTCTATAAAACCTTGGGGCTACCCTGGATTCCGCCTGAGTTGCGTGAAGACCGCGGTGAAATTCAAGCCGCGAAGGCAAACAAACTTCCCAAGTTGATCGAAGTCAAAGATATCAAAGCCGATCTTCAAATGCATTCCACCTGGAGTGATGGCAAGTTATCGATGCTCGAAATGGCACGCGCCGCGGCGAAGCGCGGCATCAAAGTGATCGCATTTACCGATCATTCTGCCAGCCTGGGTGTCACGGGCGGTTTGAAAATGGAAGACCACAAGAAACAAGCCGCCGAGATCAGGAAGATTCAAAAGCAACTCGGCGACAGCATTTTGGTTTTACATGCCAGCGAGGTGGAGATCAAAGCGGATGGCACACTAGATTATCCGGATGAATTTCTGGCAACGCTGGATCTGGTGCTGGCCTCCATGCACACCTCCCTGCGACAGCCTCGTGAAAAAGTAACCGAGCGTTTGATCAACGCTATTCGTAACCCGCATGTGGACATCATTGGTCATCCTACTGGGCGCTTGTTTCCCGACCGGGAAGGGGCAGACCTGGATATGGAGGCGGTGCTCAAAGCCGCGGCAGAGACAGGCGTCGCGCTCGAAATCAACGCGCATCCAGCCCGTTTGGATTTGGACGATATCTATGCCCGCCGAGCTAAGGAGTTGGGAATACCCATCAGCCTCAACACCGACGCACATTCCGAAGAGGATATGGACTTGCGCTTTTATGGCGTGGCCGTCGCCCGCCGCGCCTGGTTAACTAAGAATGAGGTCATCAATTGCTGGTCCACAGATAAGTTATTGAAGTGGTTGCAGAAGAGAAAATAAAGCAATTCCGGTGGTCGAGTGCCGCGAAGTGGCGTATCGAGACCACTACTAACCAAAATCATTTTGCTTACACGGTGGTCTCGATATGGGGTTCGCCCTACTCGACCGACCAGAGCAGGAAGAAATAGAAAGTGAGACAACATGAAAAACCCCTTTGGTGATCAACAAGTTCCTGGCTCTTATCACAACCTAAAAGAGCGTATGTTCAAAAAGGTTAATACGAATGTCAATCACCAGATATTGGTAAGTCTGCAAAATGCTTATGAGAAGGCATTGAACGAAGAAAACGTGGTCTTGAGCCGCCCCGAAAGGAAGCGCTTATTTTCACAGATCGTGAAAATGGTGATGGAGGAGATGCTCAAAAAGATCGATGATCGCTCTAGTTCTGCATGAAGTTTCTCGTTGGATCGGTGGTGAAGGGAAAATAAAAAAGAACCCGCATCAGGAATTGCCTGGATGCGGGTTTGACGTGTGCCTGCCCGTAGGGGGAGAAATGCATTAGTCAGGCACGCCGTTATTCTGAATTACATTTTACGAGCATGAAACGTTCGAATTCCAGTCCTCGAACACTCCTGAGGGATTACTTTCCCAGGCCCAGACGTTAAGGACATACGCGTTGAGGCTGGAGTTGAGGTGGAATTGGTGACCCATAAGTTGTGGCCAGCCTGTGTGGTTGGCGTGCCAAGCGTCGACCGGAACAATATACTCTACTGCAACGAGTTGCAGCCCGCCCTGCGGACCTGGTGCATAGACCAGCGCCTCAGGCTGCTGGATATCCAGGTTCGCGTCAAGCAGGGCGATATCGATATAGCGGTATCCCAGACCGCCGAAGGCAGAATCCTGGAAACATTGATTGTGACCGATCAACAGGCCATATCCGGTGGCTCGCGCGGCTTCCAGGCTCTGGAACTGGGCTGTAGCAAAACGAAGTTGGGCCAGATCCTTTTGACCGTTGGTGCTCATCATCATAATTCCAATCACCCCAAACATGAACAAAATTCCTTTCATTCTTCTCTCCTTTCCTGCTGATAGAAAGAGGGACCAAACGTGCGATACGATTCTGGGCGTTGTGTTGAGTTGGGTAAACTTGTTGCTGCCAAATGAACGGGCTCAACGGTGACCATATCGTACGTCCCAATGTCATTAAACGTATCGGTGACTCCACCTATTTTGGCGGAGCCTGTTACCTATTTTTAGGTTTGGCTCAAGTGGAAGTGGAGACTTGCTCAGATCGGCGTGGATATCTTTGCGAGATGAAATACTCGACCCGTATCGGAAACTTCTTCAGCAGTTTGTCGATACCCTTATGAAGAAACACTACAAGTCGCTATTGCTGTTCACTTCGTGATGCAACGGTAAGGCCAAATAGAAGCAGGCCTCCCATTACCAACAGCACCGGGAGAGAAGTGCCGGTAACAGCAGCTGCTACCAAAGGCACGCCCATCAAGAGGAGAAGAAAGAATCTGCGAATCATGGTCTGGTTTACTTTTGCTTCTTTGGATTCCCTCTCTAAGAGGGGAAGAATCAAATAGTACGCCATCTTGAAGACGCTATCATCGGTGAGTCCACCTAAATTGGCGGAGCATATTACCTAATTTGTATTTGAAAATTTCAGGGGATGTAAATACCTAGCCGGCATCGAGCAGGTGCTGCTTCGACGACAAGGCAACCGCCTCTGCACGAGTTTGCACGCCCATCTTTTGCAGAATGGAGGCTGTATGATGTTCAACAGTCCGGATTGAAAGGCTGAGTCTTTTAGCGATGGCCTGATTACTCAATCCCTGGGCAAGACAGGCAAGCACTTCCATTTCGCGGGCCGTAAGGCCAAAGGGGCTCGCGCGCGTAGCAAGCCTGGGTCCGCGTGGTATGGAGGCTCCCTGGGCACGCATCTTCTGTTTAAGTTTTTCTGCGATCGGCCGCGCACCGAGACGCTCGAAAAGCCCCAATGCCGTAAGTTGTGCGGCTTCATCACCATCCATCAAAGCCATTGCCTGCTCGTATGGACAGCGACGCTCTTTCCACTCTTTTGCCGCGCCGCGCCAATCTCCGGCGATTTGCAGCGCAAAGGGTTTGGCGATCCATGTGGGCGGAGAAATTTCCTCTCCAGCACGCCATCGCCAGAATGCAAGCTCCCCTGTGATCCAGGGGTGCTGCTTCCTGATGGCTAGATCATAAATCAGGTGCGTTTCTTCCAGTATGCGGTGGTAATTCCCGCCTTTCAACCAGACAGCTTCTGCTCGCGCGGATTGAACTTTGCCCATACGCGGAACGGAATCGGCTTCCAATGCCAGATCAAGCGATTTATCCAGGTTCGCCTGTGCTTCTGAATCGCCGCGACGGAGACGCAGGCGTCCGAGAGCGAAAAGTGCCAACGTGTGGGCTTCGCTTTCCAGGTATGGACTTTCCAATACCTCCAATACATTTTCGAGCGCTTCTGCCCAGTCGCCCCGGTATAGCTGTATTAATACCTGCGACGTTAACATCCCCGTCAGATGATAATCGTCATCATGCTCACTGGCATACTCGATGCCTGCCCTCAAGTAGCTTTCTGCTTCCGTCAGTTGACAAACCTCTGTCAGTATTAAACCAAGATCACTCAAGGCACCTGCAAAAGCAAATGGTAAGTTGGCTGCGCGCGCGATAGCAAGGCTTTTCACCATGAGCGTACGGCCGTGCTCATAATTGGTGACCAGCATGGCCGCGCCCATATAGTTATAGACCCGGGCGCGCGTTTCCGTATCCCCAAATTGTTCAGCCAGCGTAGCCGCCTTCTCACCCCAATGTATAGCTTCCGCATAATCATCATGCATCAATCGAATGTAACATTGTTCTTTGTAGGCGCGCGCCAATTCCAGGCTCGGCGGGAGGGCCTCCAGCATGGTGATCGCGGCTTTGCTGGTCTCTTCCGAATCAGTTGTGTGTCCAACCAGGCAGAGCCTTCCTGCCAGATATCCCAGATTTGCGCCCTGCCTCAGGCGATTCCCAATCGAACTCCAAAGGTCGATTGTCCTTTGAATGACTGTAATGTTTTCAGCGACTCGGTTGGTAAAGTCCAATTCCACCATGTACGCTTCCAACAACTGGGCCTGTTCGGCAGGTGGCAGGGAATTGGTGAAGCGCAATGCCAGTTCATAGAACGCGGCCGCTTCGCGATGAGAACTGGCGGCGGAGGCCTGTCTGGCGGCGGCTGGCGCATATTCAAGAATCGCGTTTCCATCTTTTGTACTCTGAGCATGGTTCACGAGCCGCGCAAAATCGTTGCGAGTCTCAGGAGATTCCTTGAGCGCGTTCAATACCCTGCCATGCAAAATAAGTTTTCGCTGCGGAGAGATGGATTCAAGAATGGTCTGCCGCACCAATCCGTGACGAAAGGCATACATTTCGCCCTGCGAATGGAGCATGCCTTTTGCGACACACTCCTCCACAGAAGCGGATTCTGCACCAGCAATATTCGACAACAGCCACGCCTCCACACGTGACCCGATCACTGCCGCGGCTTCCAATATACGGCGCGCGGCGGCCGAGAGACGCGCGGCGCGCGCCAGTACAGCATCACGAACCGTTTCAGGGATGCCACTCTCCACGGCTAAAACTTCGGTCACAAAGAATGGATTGCCATTCGTCAGACGATGGAGTTTGATGGAGTCCACCCTCTTATTCTTCGACAGCTCCTGGACTGCTTCTCTTGAGAGCGGCAAAACGGGAATACGATGCAAGGCGTGCGAAGAGGCAAGGTCGCCCAATAGGAGCCGCAAAGGATGATCCGCGCCAATTTCATCATCACGATACGTGAGGAGCAGTAAAGAGGCTGTCTGGCGGATGCGCCTCCCCAGGTACTTGAGCAGGTCGAGAGTCGCTTCGTCTGCCCAGTGGACATCTTCGATCACAAGAATGGTCGACTGTTTTTGTAATTCATTTAAGCAGGCGGAGAAAATCGCCGTCCGGTTGGATTCTGCATCGAGAAGACTGAGCAGGCTTCCTTGAGTCCCGATCGGGGATGATATCTGAAGCGCAATGTCATACAACGGTCCTAGCGGTCGTGGTGTGAACAGTGAGTCACACGCACCCTGTAATATCCGACAGTTTTTTTTATTTTCATCCGCGAATTGTTCGATGAGGGCTGTCTTGCCTATTCCCGCTTCACCGTAAACCAGCGCGACACATCCCTGCCCAGCTTTTGCCTGTGCAAGAGCAAAGCCTAATACTTTCCGTTGAGATGCGCGTTCCAGCAATTCCATGGTAGGATGCTCAACCTGCTGTCATCCGATTGATTATAGCAAATGCTGTACGACGGCAATCGCGCGCGATAAGCGGCTCAGTTGAGTAGGAAGATTGTTTGGGAACATGGTCTGTAAAATTATAGTCCTACTCCAATCTATTCACCGCTACAGATGTGTTAGCTCTCTTGGATTTTCAAACTAGTGTTGGAGGATGTGAGCCGGAACGATTATCGATCGTTCCGGCGCTACCTGATGTTTCATTTCCTTGGATATCTTATGAAGATTTCATCTACCCTCACCTCATGGCAAGCCTTAGCAAGGCTTTTACGATGGCATTACTGAC
>Ga0075431_100008163_pt1 | contig 10462 bp, 7 predicted proteins | sample RhiMetdeltSRZDD5_FD_75297 | JGI IMG/M metagenome (GOLD analysis project Ga0075431, IMG submission 75297) | Populus rhizosphere microbial communities from Tennessee, USA - Rhizosphere MetaG P. deltoides SRZDD5 | ecosystem: Host-associated > Plants > Roots > Rhizosphere > Soil | place: USA...
AGGACTGAATCAGCAAGCGCGTTCCCGTGCTTTCGATGAAAGCAGCTGGCTTGAAAATCTGGTCAGCTACTGCTAGTTCGACACTCGGATCATTGTTGGCGTTATTGATGACCGATGCCCAGGCGGTCAGCGGTTCATCGGAGTAAATCAACAACCAGCCTACACCCGTGATTCCAGACAATTCGGTGAAAATCCTGTTGATCTGAAGCAGTTCGTTGGCTCGTACCTGATATTCACGGCTTCCCAGCGAATCACCGCCTTGCTGGCCGAACAGTCCGACCAAGGCAGTGGTTGTCGGATTTAGCCCGTGGGTAAACGAATCCTGGCTGAAGTTGTTCAATCCGAGATTGGTTCGAGTATTGCTGTCGTCTGCAACATAGGGAATGATGCTGACGTATGAAGCCCCCTCTGAGCCGGTTTGAGCCTGGACTTCCAGTTGACGCCGCCGCTCTTGAAGAGCCTTCCGCAGCTCCTGCTGACCCAAGCGCCTCGTCTTTCCCGCCAGTTTCAAATCTTGCCTAGTCTCGTCCCGCGTTTGTATCGACTGGCCGCCTGTGAGCAGGAGTAAGGTGAGCACGGCCAGACTTTTCCAGATTTTCGACATGCGCTGTCTCCTCTCCGGGTTTTTCAAAGGTAGATGCGAAACCGAGCTAAAAGGCTATTCGGCAACTTTCCAAATCCCAAAAAAAATCCACTCCGAAGAGAGTGGATTGTGCTGTGGGAGCGACGCGAAAGGGGGCTAACGAGTCGGATCGCTTAAGCGAACCACATCGCTCTATATTCGTCGCGAGATGCTCGCAAACTCGGCTTCGTCAATCTTAATTTTACCGCCCTTGGCCATCTTCTCGCGAACAGAGTCGATGTAGCTCTGAAAAACTCTGTCCTTCTTGGGAGTCAGCAACGACCGGCGCAAGTCATCCTTAGCCTTGGCGAACTCTTCCGGACTGATCTCTTTTCGTTCGTTGAGTTGAGCAACGACGTACTTCTGTCCGACCTGGATGGGCTGGCTCACACTGCCTGGTTTCGCCGAGAAAGCGAAAGAATCAAAGGGAGAACTTGATCCCAGATCTCCAAGGTTGCCGTTGCGCGTAAACTCCTCGCTCGGCTTGACGTCCAAAGAGTAAGTTTTCGACAAGGCACTGAAGCTTCCTGCCTTGGCTCTTTCCATAAACTCCTGAGCTCTTGCCTTCGCCAAGTCCTGGGCCTTCGATGATTTCAAGGCATCTTCGACCTTGGCGCGAACTTCAGCCAGTTCTGGAACGTAGGGCAACTTAATCTCGACCAGCTGTGAAATCGCGAAGCCGTTCGGAATCCGCGCGGCCGAGCCGATCTCCTTGTCTTTCAAACCAAAGACCTTCGCGGAAAACTCCGGCGCATTCCCTATGAGGGGAATGGCCGAACCCTGCACGAACAGCGGAGTCTCTCGAACGGTCAACTTGAGTTCGGCAGCGACTTGTTCCAAAGTTTTGTTACTCTTCGTTAAGGCAAAAGCTTTGTCGGCCAGATCCTGAGCCATCTGGTCGGCCTTCCGCTGCAGGAGAGTTGGCCGGATCAAGCTCTCCACTTCTTCAAAGGTCTGAGTGCGGGACGGCTGCTTCTCTGTCACCTTGATAATGTGGAATCCAAATTGAGTTTTCACTAGATCGCTAATGGCACCAACGGCGAGAGTGAAGGCAGCGTTCTCAAACTCGGGAACCATCGAACCGCGCCCGAACACCCCGAGGTCCCCACCATTGGCTGCGGATACAGTGTCTTCTGAGTTTTTCCTGGCCAACTGGGCGAAATCGGCCCCCTGTTTCACCCGCAGGAGGAGTTCAGTCGCCTTGGCTTTGATTTTCTCCGTTTCTTCAGGAGACTTGCCTTCGGTCTTCAGCAGAATATGCGATGCACGGACGCGCTCCGGCAACTGATAGCTGGACAAATTCTGCTGATAGTGATTCCTCACCTCAGCCTCCGGGATCTGAATGGTATCGCGCAGAGCGGTAGTGTCGATGAACAGGTACTTGGCTCTTCGTTGTTCGGCGATCTTGTAGGACTCCTTGTTTTGCTCGTAATGGGCCTTCACTTCGGCCTGCTGAAGGGAAACCGCGCTGGCGAACTTGGAAGGCTCGAAGGCCACGTAACTAATCTTCGCCTTCTCATTCCGGTTGCGGTACTCTTCTTCAACTTCATGATCACTCACCGTTATCGAATCGGTAATAAGATTTCGCAGTTTCTCTTGGATGATCTCCTCACGTACTCCGTCTTCAAACTGCTGCACGGTCATTCCATTCTGTTCGAGGATTGTCCGATATCGACTGAAAGCAAAGTTGCCGTTGTCTTGAAAGTATGGCAAAGCCAGAATCCGCTGCTGGATCTCGTTGGCAGTCGCATCTAACTCAAGGCGCTTGGCTTCTGAGAGGATCACCTCTCGTGACACGAGTTGATTCAAGATTTGGCGGTCGACCTGAAGCGTCTTGAGAAACTGCTTGTCAGCGGGAAATTGACTGCTTCGCAAGAAGCGCTGATAGGCGCTAAGGAACTCGGCAACCGAGATTTCAACGCCATTGACTTCGGCTAAGGCAGAACCACCAAGCCCGCTACTTCCCCAAACGCCACCCGGGACCCCTGGGATCAAATAGGCGACTAGCCCGAAAATGAGCGGTAAAAGCAGAATGCCGAGAAACTTCTTCTTCTCCCGGCGCATGATGTCCAGAATCATGATTATTCCCTCGTTCTCCCTAGTTCAGATTTATCCAAGGCGGCTTGAAATGATTCACTCCACCACATAAAACACTACAGTCTAGTAGATTGGCTGCGTTTTGAGCAAAGGAAATACCGTCTCCTTGATCTTACTGAATTTTTGTATAGCTTGGGGACATTCTTACCGAGAATACTGAGAGTTGAGTCTTGGAAATCGCTATGTTACATTGAAAAGCCGGAAACCTAAGTATTCTCAATGAATTATGGCCTCATCAACCCAAAGAGACGCCAAGATTAGGAAACTAGAAATCTATTGGTTTACGGTTTCCTATAGGCGAATCTTACTATGGGTCGCCCCTATTGTCCTCGTTGCAAGCTTCGGAGGCTACGCTTTTCTCAAGAATTATATCATAAGGAAATACAACGAACTCGTTGAGGGCGAGGGGAATGGGAGGGTCACCAGCACCAAGCGCAATGGCTACTTTTCGAGCCTCATTGGAACGGTGAAGGTGAAGAAATTCGATTCGGTGCAGTGGGCTAACGCTGACACCCAGACCGTTCTGGAGGAGGGCGACTACATCCAGACGTCCTCCGGCTCCTTTGCCAGCATTGTCTTTCCGGACGGTACAACGTATCGGATGAAGCAAGACTCCCTCATTGTGGTGCAAGAAAACTCGGAGGACCCCCGGACTCTGGCGAAGAAGGTCTCTGTGCGTGTGACTTCGGGCGCAATTGATCTGTCCACCGTCCGGAAGGAGGTAAGCAGCTCCACCACGGCCGTTTTGGCGGCAACAGCCACCGCCTTCGTGAATTCAGAGTCGCGCATGGCTGTAGAGTCGAACCCCGCCACAAAGACGGCTCAGTTCTCATTGCAGAGGGGTTCGGGACGTATCGTGAGCGGTTCAAACTCGTCACCTATCGGTCCGTATGAGAAAATAACGGCGACCGAAGGCAGGCTTACGAAGGAGAAGATACTCGCGCCCCCCAACCTCCTGACTCCCAACAATATCAAGCCCGTTGTCGCTCGAGAGGGCACCGGAACCAAGATTGAATTCACCTGGTCGCCCGTTTCCGAAGCGGTCGCCTATAGACTCCGGATCTCAAATTCCTCGGTCTTCTCGAAGACCCTGCGGGAAGGAATTGTTCAGCAAACTCGTTACGTCACTTCTGGTCTCGAAGAAGGCACCTATTATTGGACTGTAAGCTCGATTGACCTAAACGACAAAACCAGTCGGGACAGTGATCCCAACAAATTCACGCTGATCAATAAGTCATTTAAGGAAAAGGAAACCGACGTCTTTTTGTCAGTGGAAATCATTAGGATCTCGAACATTTTTGAGATTATCGGGAGGACCGATCCTGGGGCATCCGTAGTAATCAATGAAGAACCCGTGACCCTGATGTCTTCGGATGGCTCCTTTAAGCATTTCACCTCTCCCCTCCCTCACAAAGGGAAGAATCTCATTACGATTGCAGCGCAAGACCGAAGCGGCAATTCCAAGACCTTCAGGAAAGAAGTTTACGTTGACTGAAACCAGACTCGGCATCTCAAGGAGCGCCTCTTTAGATGAATTTCAGATCACTGTTCCACCTATTCTCCAGCGACCTCGCAATTGATCTGGGCACCGCTAACTCCCTGGTTTTCGCCAAGGGCAAAGGCATTGTTGTCAATGAGCCTTCCATCGTCGCCATCAACAAAGTCACCGGCGAAATCGAGGCCGTGGGGAAAGAGGCCAAAGAGATGCTGGGACGAACACCCGGGAATATTGTCGCCATCCGCCCCTTGAAAGACGGTGTGATAGCTGACTTCAAAGTCACCGAGAAAATGCTGAACTACTTCATTCAAAAGGCGCACGGTCGCAAACTGCTGGTCCACCCGAGAATCGTGATCGGCGTGCCCTCTGAGATCACACAAGTCGAAAAGCGAGCTGTCATCGATTCCGCCTTCCGAGCCAAGGCCAGTGAAGTGTACCTGGTGGAGCAGGCCATGGTCGCCGCCATTGGTGCCGGTTTGCCGATTACTGAGCCCTCGGGGAATATGGTTGTCGACATCGGCGGCGGAACCACCGACATTGCAGTTATCTCGCTCTCTGGAATTGTTTACAGCCGTTCCGTTCGCCTTGCCGGGAACGAGATGGATGACGCGGTCACCCAGTACATCAAGCGGAAATACAATCTTCTGATCGGCGAGCGGACGGCAGAGCAGATCAAAATCGAGATTGGCTCAGCTTATCCTCTTGACGAGCCGTTATCGATGGAAATCAAGGGCCGGAACCTCATTGAAGGTATCCCCAAAACCCTGGTGATTACCGATGATGAAATCCGCGAAGCTCTTTCAGAGTGTGTTGGAACGATCGTGAACGCTGTTCGGGTCGCTCTGGAACGCACTCCACCCGAACTTTCGGCGGACATCGTGGACAAAGGTATTGTGATCACCGGCGGTGGCTCCATGCTGCGAAACCTCGACAAGCGGATCCGGGAAGAAACCAGTTTGCCGGTCACCTTGGCTGATAATCCCCTTTCGTCTGTCGTGCTGGGAACTGGCAAGATGCTCAGCGATTTCAATTTGCTGAAGAAAATATCCATTGATTCGTTCTGAGAGGGTGGTATCCGCGAAGCACCCGCTGCCGGTTCCACGAAGGCTCGGCGCCAGAGCTGGGGACTCATTGTGGGACAAGACCACTTTGCTTCCCGACTTACCTTTCAATGAAGCAGTTTTTCAAATCACGCACTGAGTGGATCTTACTTATTGCTGTTCTTTTCGGACACCTGGTTCTGCTTTCTTCGCGGATGGGCCGCTCAACAGAGACCCCACTTCTCAGAAGCTGGTCTATGGAAGTCGCAGTTCCTCTGCTGAAGAGCGTCGTGGGTAGCATTACTTCGCTTTCGGGACTGTGGCGGGGCTACATCGATTTGCGGCGAACTTATCAAGAAAATCAGGTTTTGAAAGGGCAAGTGGAGGAGTCTCGCCGGACCATCATCGCCTACGAGGAAAAAATCAGGGAACTGGGACGCATCGAGGCCCTGGCTGAGCTCCAAGCAAGATTGGCTTTGCCGTCGGTCCGGGCAAAGGTCATCGGCGGCGATCCGACACATTGGTACAACTCTCGAATTCTTGACATCGGTCTGGATGCCGGAATTGCTCGCGACTGCGCGGCGATCAGTGCCGATGGGGTTGTGGGAAGAATCGTGCAGGTTTCCCGAAGGAGTTCGGTTCTTCAGCTGGTCACAGACCTCGACAGCGGCGTAGGTGTTTTCCTCGAAAACAGCCGGGCTCATGGGGTGCTCAAAGGGAAGGGCGGCCGCGATGGGTTCATCGAGTATGTGGGGTCGAGCGAAAAAGTCGTGGTGGGAGAAAGAGTTCTAACGTCCGGCCTAGACCAGATCTACCCGAAAGGCCTGCTGGTAGGCTATGTGGCAGCCACCGTTCCCTCAAAACAGATTTTTCAGAAGATCGATGTGACTATATCCGCCAACGTTCTGAAGTTGGAGGAGGTGCTGGTGCTGAAGAAGGAGTCTCAAAGTTAGATGGGAAACCTCTGGCGGTCGACGGTTGTTCTGATCATCATCGTTTCAACGGTTGTCTTGCAGGTCCTCCTCACCCGCTACTTTCCACGGCTTCTGCTGGACTTGCCGCTGGTTTCGGTGCTTTACTTAACAATTGCCAAGGAGAACTTGCTTTGGACAATCGGGTCGGGCACACTCGTCGGCTTCCTGCAGGATAGTCTTTCGCCCGGTCCTCTGGGCCTGAATGGATTTACCAAGATCTCCGTTGGCTGCTTGGCATACATGGCCAACACGTTTCTGGCTATCGATCGTGTAACAACCAGGTGGGGAATGCTCTTCATTTCTTCGCTGTTGGCCGGGGTGTTGTTTCCGGTGTTGCGGATCCTGTTTCTGAACCGCAATGAAATGTTTGACGGAGAACGCATCTTGCTCAGCGGGCTCATCAATGCCTCCGTGGGACTGCCGCTTTTCTACATCTTTGACAAGATCAGCCAGTCGCAAAACGAATAACGATGGCGCTCAAGGATTTCTACGAGGATAAGAAGTTCGTTCAGTCCAGGATCCCGTTCGTTCGGGTCATGGCGATCCTGGCGTTTCTCTTTCTGCTGGTCGGTCTTTGGAACCTGCAGATTCTGAACAGCAGCTACTATAAGGAGTTGGCTGAGAAGAACCAAATTCGATCCATCACGCTGGTGGCACCCCGCGGCAGAATCCTTGACAGAAATCGACAGATCATTGTCGACAATCGTCCCTCGTTTACCTTGTCGGCGATGCGGGAGAACCTGCCCGGCATCCAAGACTCCTTGGATCTGCTTCGTGCGGGTCTGGGCTTGGAACCGGAATTTCTAAAGGCGCAAATCGAGAAGCGTCGCGGCCAGCCGAGCTATCTACCCATCATCATTAAGGAAGACATGACCCAGGCCGATGTGGCATTCATTGAGTCCCACCGGGTTGAATTTCCTGGCCTCGACATCATCCGTCAACCGAGACGGTTCTACCGGGAGGGACAGCTCGCAGCACATTTGCTGGGTTATGTCGGCGAGATTTCTGAACGAGAGCTGGCGACTAAGGAATTCCACTATTGCAGACCGGGCGACTTAGTCGGAAAGGCAGGTGTCGAGCGGGTTTACAACGAGATCCTGACCGGAATCGATGGCCAGAAGAAAGTGATGGTTGATAGCCGGGGACGCGAGGTGGCGGTCCTTGATACTGTTGAACCCGTGCCCGGCCATGATCTGCACCTGACCCTCGATCTCGATGTTCAGCGGGCCGCAGAAAACGGCTTCGGCGAAAAGGCTGGGGCTGCGGTGGCCCTTGATCCCCGCACAGGTGAGGTGCTCAGCTTGGTGAGCCGTCCTGCCTTCGATCCCAACAGTTTTTCGTCGCGAATCACCAGGAAAGAATGGGACGATCTGATCAACGATCCCAGGAAGCCGATGCAGAATCGCGCCATTCAGAGCCGCTTCCCACCCGGTTCAGTCTTTAAGATCATTATGACAATCGCCGGACTTCAGGAAGGGATCCTTACTCCCGGTTACACCGATTCCTGTTCTGGGTCTACGGTGATGTATGGACGATCTTTCAGCTGCCACAAAAAAGGTGGGCATGGACATGTGGATCTGCACAGGGCGATCGTGAATTCCTGTAACGTCTTTTTCTATCATCTCGGGCAAAAACTCGGGATTGACAAGATCGCCTACTACGCAAAGAGCATGGGATTGGGGCAAAAGACGGGAGTAGATTTGCCCGGCGAAGACTCAGGTCTGATCCCCTCGCCTGAATGGAAAAAACGAGTCTACAAGGTTGAATGGTACGCTGGCGAAACGATCTCAGTTGCAATCGGGCAAGGCTACGTGGCCTTAACTTTGATTCAAGCCGCCAGGGCTTTCGGTGGATTCGGCGCAGGGGGAGTCCTCAAAACTCCTCACGTCGTCGCAGTGGAAGAACTCAAACGCCTGGGCAAATCGGCGGACCTCAACACTGAGGCAAAGTTCGAAGTCGCCGAGCAAACCTTCCAGATTGTCAGTCGTGGACTGTGGGGTGTCGTGAATGAATGGGGCACTGGGCGCCGCGCCGCGGTAGAGGGCTTTGATGTGGCTGGCAAGACCGGGACTGCCCAAGTGGTCGGTAAAGAAGCCCAAAAGGCGGCTGGCGAAAAAAGAGAGGAATTTGAAGACAATGCCTGGTTTGTCGGTTACGCTCCAATTCACGCTGCTCAGATTGCCGCCGCTGTGTTTGTTGAGCATGGCGGGCACGGAGGCGAATCGGCCGCGCCCATTGTTCACGATATGTTTCAGGTTTATTACAACAAGAAGAACAAACCAGGTGGTGAGGCGCTGCAGATCAGCATGCGACAGGGCAACGAAAGACCTCACACTGCGGTCCGCTCGGCAGACTCACCCCCACCGGTCTCCGGCAACCCTTTCGCACCAAATGGAGGGTGAGATTGCGACCGATTCTTGAACTTCGGCGGGAGCAAGTGAAGCGGGTGACGAAACGCAAAGCCCAAATGCCTGAAGATAGGCGCCTCGACATGGTCGCTCTTTCGTCATTCGGGCTTCGTCACTAGACGTTCTTTTGCTCATCAGGCTCACTCCGGGAGCCATCGAAACACAGCCTATGTTTGCGAAGACTGCACTCTATCTGAAAGATTTTGACTGGTTTATCTTTGTGGTGATATTCGCCATTGCAGCGATCGGAGTGGTTGAGATTCATAGTGCCACTCAATACGACCACGCTGGGAACTTCTACGTGAAGCAGATCTACCGCCTTCTGATTGGCCTGGTTCTCATGGTGCTTGTCATGAGCATTGACTACCACTCTCTGGCGGAAAATGTTCCGTACTTCTATGTCGCTTCCATTCTGTCGCTCCTGGCGGTGCTGCTTTTTGGCAAACGGGTTTCTGGCAGCAAAAGCTGGATATCTATTGGTGGCGTTTTCGAGCTTCAGCCCTCTGAACTCGTCAAGGTTGTCGTGGTAGTCGCCCTGGCTCGCTTTCTTTGTGAGATTCGAACCGAATATCTCACGGGGACCGACATTCTCAAAGCCTCGGGCATTGTGGGGTTACCTGTGTTGATGGTGATGCTCCAACCCGATCTGGGCTCCGCCATGACGTTCGTACCCATTCTTCTAGTCGGGCTTTTTTTGGGTGGACTTCGCCGAAAGTGGATTGTGGGGGCTGCCATTTTGTCGGTTTTGGCGGTCGGAGTAGGATGGTATAATCTCAAGGGCTATCAAAGGGAACGAATTTATACGTTCCTTGAGCCTGAAAGAGATCCGTTAGGACACGGCTATCATTCGATTCAATCAAAAATCGCAGTCGGTTCGGGCGGGTTTTGGGGGAAAGGTATTGGCAACGGCAGTCAAACCCGGCTCGGATTCCTGCCGGAACGTCATACCGACTTCATTTTTTCTGTTGTCGGCGAGGAATTGGGCTTTGTAGGCGCAGTTACTGTTCTGGTGCTTTATTTTCTGATCATCGGGCGAGCTATCCATATCGCACAAACCGCAAGGGACAAGCTAGGCATCTACCTGACGCTAGGGGCAGTTGGCGTTTTCATGTTCCATGTCCTGGAGAACATCGGCATGGTCGTGGGATTGATGCCCATCACGGGAATTCCATTGCCGCTATTGAGTTATGGGGGGTCCTCGGTCCTGGCGACGTTCATGTTGCTCGGCCTGATAATCAACGTTCGGATGAGAAGGTACGTAAATTGATCTCCGGCTTCCGTCCGCAACGCAACAGAGTTTTGGGTTATCCATCTCGGAATGTGTATTAAGGGCTGCAGCTGCAGTCCAAATCATCTACAGTGAATCACAAAGAGCTTGACGGTAATTCGGGAAAGTGAGCACGCCTTTCCCAGGAATCAACACCGGAAGAATAGCAGGGCAATCGATCTCTATCCAGAGCATGCTTCCACCAATGACATCCTGGAGGATCAGCTTTCCGTTTCTCCCGCCGCTCGAGCTCCTCAGTGTTTCATCTTGGAGGAGTTTCCATGTCAAAAGAGTTAGTCATTTCGATCACCTCGCAAGAGACCAAAGCAGCCATCCTCGAAAACGATCAGTTAGTTGAAGTTCATATCGAGCGTGACAAGGATCACGGCATCGTTGGGGCCATCTGCAAAGGACGTGTTACGAAGGTGCTTCCCGGCATGCAGTCGGCTTTCGTCGATATCGGCTTAGATAGGGATGCCTTCCTTTACGTTTCCGATTTTTTTGAGGATACAGAGGAATACGACAAGCTGGTTAGCAACGCTGAAGCACAGGTCGC
>Ga0075431_100008168_pt1 | contig 10457 bp, 6 predicted proteins | sample RhiMetdeltSRZDD5_FD_75297 | JGI IMG/M metagenome (GOLD analysis project Ga0075431, IMG submission 75297) | Populus rhizosphere microbial communities from Tennessee, USA - Rhizosphere MetaG P. deltoides SRZDD5 | ecosystem: Host-associated > Plants > Roots > Rhizosphere > Soil | place: USA...
CGGGAAGTCCCCGGCGTCGCTCCCGGAGGCGATCTTCAGCTTCATCCTCATCGCGCGCTGGAACGTGTCCTTGTGGCCGTCCACGACTTTCTTCCAGGCGGGGGTCGGCGTCTCGTCGTAGGACGTCTGGTAGGCGGTCAGGGTCGGGCAGAAATACACCCCCTTGTCGAGCATCATCTTGAGGGTCGTGTCGTCCAGGAACAGGCCGTGCTCGACGGAGCGCACGCCGGCGCGGACTGCGGCGCGGGTGGCCTCGTCGCCGTAGCAATGGGCGGACACCGGGCGGTGCCGGCGCGAGGCCTCGTCCACCAGGGCGTCCATCTCCTCCTGGGTCATGGTGACGCGCAGGTCGACGATCTCTCCGGTCGGCTCGAACTTGCGGTAATCGGCGTAGAACTTGAGCCAGTCGGCGCCCCCCTCGATCTGCTCGCGCACGGCCTTCCTGATCTCCCAGGGGCCGTCGGCGATCTGCACCCCCTTCGGCACGGCCACTCCCGGGGCGTAGCCGAGAAGCGCGTAGTTCCCGGTGGTCGAGATGGCGCGCGTGGCGACCTGCATCCGCGGCCCCGGCGTGATCCCGTCGGCGATGGCGTCCCGCAGGGCGGCGTCGCCGAACATCCCCCCCTCGGTCTCGAGGTCGCGGATGGCGGTGAACCCGGCGAGCAGCATCGCCCGCGCGGAGTTGGCGGCCTGCAGCGTGCGGCGCGGCAGCGACTGCTTCAAAAGCTGCACGTCGTAGTCGCCGGGCTGCAGGAACGTGTGGGTGTGGGCGTCGATCAGGCCGGGCAGGACGGTGTAGGCCGATAGGTCCTGGACGATCGCGCCGTCCGGGACCTTCGCGGAGGGATCGAGGACGCGCTCGATCCGGTCCCCGACGACGACCACCTGCGCCCCCTCCTTGAGGGCCCCGGTCCGCACGTCGAGGAGCCGCCCGCAGCGGATCACGGTCGTGAGGATGGGGGCCGCGGCCGGCGCGGGGGACGGCGCGGCGAAGACCGGGTTCGGGGCCGACCCGACGAGAAGCACTGTCGCGAGAAGCAGCGCCGCGAGAGAAAGCGCGGCGAGAGGAAGCCTGGCGAGCGGGACCGCCAGCAGGGCAGCCGCGCCTGGGACGCTCTTCACGGCAACCTCCCGCCTGCTAGGCCGTTCGCCTCTGGGTGACATGCAGCGCATAGAAGGACATCGCCAGGAGGATCACGATCGGGACGATCAGGCTCCACGGGTGCGGGCAGGCGTAGAAGGTCACGAACGCCGCGGCCATCGCCACGGGGGCCACGAGATTCAGCTGCTTCGGCATCGGGGTCACCCCGTCCCCCATCCGGCTGTGGCGGTAGCCGTACAGCGTGTAGATCGCCATGCCGATCGCCAGCCAGCCGGCGAAGCGCCACCAGGTGAGGGCCGGGAGCCCGGCCATCAGCCAGACGCACGAGCCGATGCCGGCCAGGGCGAACTCGGTCTTGACGACCTCGGGGACCTTGCGGCCGCGCAGCTTGGCGGTCAGCCCCACGATCGAGAAGAGCGCCCCCGTCAGGGACAGCAGCAGCACCACCGTGTATTCGGCACGCTTGCTCCAGTCGGCGTGCAGGATCTCCCCCGGGATGTAATAGATGATGGGAAGCCAGATCGGCAGGAGGGGGATCCAGGGGGTCTTGAACGGCCTGTGGCGGTGCGGATCGGTGTGCCGCAGGATCATGACGCCGAGGCAGACCAGGACGAAGGCGAAGAGCGTGCCGATGTTGGTCAGCTCGACGATCTTGTCGAGCGGCGAGATCAGCGCGAAGAAGGCGACGAAAATGCCGGTCCAGATGGTCGTGACGTGCGGCGTGCGGTACTTCGGGTGGATGGCGGCGAACTTCTTGGGCAGCAGGCCGTCGCGCGACATCGAGAAGAAGATGCGCGGCTGGCCGTACTGGAAGATCAGGAGCACGGCCGTCATCGCCACCACGGCGCCGAAGGACACCACCCCCGCGGCCCAGTCCAGATGGATGAAGGCCAGCGCCTTCGGCAGCGGGTCGGCGACCCCCAGCTCCTGCCAGGGGATGATGCCGACCAGGACCGCCGCCACGGCGATGTAGATGACCGTGCAGATGAACAGCGACCCGATGATGCCGATCGGGATGTCGCGCTTCGGGTTGCGCGTCTCCTCCGCGGCGGTCGAGACCGCGTCGAATCCTATGTAGGCGAAGAAGATGAGCGCCGCCCCGGCCTGCACCCCCAGCCAGCCGTTCGGCATGAACGGGGTGAAGTGCTCCGGCCTCACGTACTTGAACCCGACCCAGACGAACATCACGAGGATCACCAGCTTGATCCCGACCATGACGTTGTTGAAGACGGCGCTCTCCTTCACCCCGATCACCAGCACCCAGGTGATCAGGGCGACGATCGCCACCGCCGCGATGTTCATGACGATCGGGATGCCGAATATCCTGGGGGCCGCCGCGATGATCTCGGGGGTCTTCGTCGCCGTCTCGTAGTCGATGGTCAGCCACTCGGGGATGCGCAGCCCGAAGGCGTGCTGCAGGACGTCGTTGAAGTGCTTCGCCCAAGAGATGGCCACCGCGATGTTCCCGACCGCGTACTCGATGATCAGGTCCCACCCGATGATCCAGGCGATCATCTCGCCGAGCGTGGCGTAGGCGTAGGTGTAGGCGCTGCCGGAGATCGGGATCATCGCCGCGAACTCGGCGTAGCAGAGCGCCGAGAAGATGCACGCCACCGCCGTCAGGACGAACGAGATGATGATGGCGGGCCCGGCGCCGGGCCGATCCGCGTTCCCGGCGGTCGCCGTCCCGATGGCGGCGAAGATGCCGGTGCCGATGACGGCGCCGATGCCGAGCATGGTCAGGTCGAGCCAGGTGAGGGTGCGCTTCAGGGAGTGGCCGTTGCCGGCCTCGGACTCGCGCGTGATCCGATCGACGCTCTTCGTGCGGAACAGGGCTCTGACGTTCATCCCCTGCATCCCCCGTGCATCTCTTGTCGATGGAAAGCGAAAGGCGGCGGCAATATACGCGAGGGCCCGGGGCGAGTCAACAATCGGAAGGATACGGTCAGCGGGGCCTGATCAGCGGGACGGCGCCCGGGAACCTGCCCCCTCCTGAGAAGGGCGCCGGCGCCAGCGGGGCTTGTCGGCCGGGTCCTGGCGCAGGGCGTACTCGAACACCCGCTCGTACCAGAACGACGTCGAGTAGAGCTCGTAGCCCCGGACCGCGTAGCGCTCGTCGGGCTCCGGCTTCGGCGCGGCCAGGGCGGGGTTCCGCAGCACCTCGGCGAGCGGATGCGGGATGACGGTGTTCGACATCGGGTCGAGGATCACCTCGGCCCCGTCGCAGCGCGCCAGGATGACCTCGTGCGAGTCGATCTTCTCCTGGCCGCGGCCTCGCGGGTGGTCGCGCGCCAGCATCGACAGCCAGCGCACGTCGAACCCCTCCCGGCGCAGGATCGAGCCCAGGACGACGGCGTACCCCCAGCAGAAGGCGACCCCGCCGGCCAGGATGGCCACGGGATCGTTCCCCTCCGAGGACCGCTCGGGGCTGAGGGCGCGATAGACCCAGGCGGTCGCTTCGCGCGCCCGCCCGAGCTGGACGGCTTCCCCCGACTGGGCGGCGTCCCCGGCCCGCCGGGTCGCCTTCAGGTACATCATCCGGTCGTCCGCCGGCGGGTACGGAGGCATCCCCAGGTCGCGGTAGGTGTCGATCTCCTCGATGACCACATCGCCGAAGCCCGCCGCCAGGAGCCGCGTCCGCACGTCGGCCGGGACGGTCTTCCAGGTGTGGTTGTCGCAGATGCGCCGGGGATTCCGGGCGTCGCTCGGCAGCGCCGCCACCAGGACGCCGCCCGGCCTCAGGACGCGGTGGACCTCGAGGAGCGTCCCGTTCACCGAGTACGAGTGCTCCAGCGTGTTGTCGGCATAGACGCAGTCGAAGCTCCGGTCCCTGAACGGCAGCCGCGCGATGTCCCCCCGCAGGAAGCGGGCGCGGTCGAGCCGGTGCTCCCGCGCCGCCTTGGCGAGGAACTCGGCCCCGTAGTCGATCCCCTCGACCTGCATCCACGGGTAGCGCTTCGCGATGGCCGAGGTCCAGTAGCCCGCGCCGCAGCCGAGATCGAGCACCCGCTCGCGATCGAGCGGGATCATGTCCTGCAGCCGCCGTGACTGCGCCTCGTTGCGATCGCTCCCCATGATCGACTGGTACTCGCGGCGCACCTGCCAGACCGCGCTGTCGCTGGCCCCGTCCGGCGCCGACTCCTCGAGCTCGGCCCGGGCGGTGCGCGCCATCTCCGACAGCGAGACGATCTCCACAGTACCGTCGCGCGCCAGCTGCCGCAGGCCGGCGGCGATGGCCGCGAAGTCGTGCTCCCCCTTGGTGTGGCCGATCAGGACGAAGTACTCGTGCCCCACGGGCGGCGGAGGATAGTCGGGCAGGAGGTGGGCCAGCCCGCGCGGGATCAGGCGGTTCAGCGCGCGGCGCAGCGGCCTGAGCGACGCGTACCTCAGGCCGAGCCAGGCCCGCAGCTTCCTGGCCCGGCGGTACGCCTCGGTCGGCCGGAAGCGCGCCCACTCGTTCTCGAGATGCTGCACGAGCCGCCCCGCGAAGCGCCCCCCCTCGGGGCCGTCGAGCGTCCAGCGCTCCCCGGGCCCCCAGGCGAAGAGCGGCAGCTCGACGATCCCCCGCTCGTCGGGAGGGGCCAGAAGCTGCGGGTCGTGCCGGGAAGCGAAGTACGGCTGGTGGCGCGAGAACGCCAGGCGGTAGTCGTAGCCCCGCTCGGACGACAGCCCCCCCGCATGCACCGAGGAGTCACAGGAGATCCCCGCGGCAGTCAGGGCGTCGTACAGGCGGGTGAACGGCTGCGCCTGGTAGGCGCCGGCCCGGAAGGAGGTGACGCGGTAGGCCGGGTCGATCGGCCGGAGCGTCGACTCGAGCGCCGTCCGGCACTCGGCGATCTTCGTCTTCAGATCGAACGGATAGTCGGCCGCCTTCGCCTTCGACCAGTCCCAGGTCCAGGCGTTTCCGTCGCGGCGCGCGCCCGTCTCGGGGAGCCACGACGGATGCAGGTGCAGCTGGACGTCGTGCCCCGCGCGCAGCGTCTCCTGCCACTGCCCCTCCATCCGCCTGGCGATGGCGGGCGCGTTCTTCCGCAGCCACAGGTACTCCCCCGCCTCGGCCATCAGGGTGAGGGTCGCCTTCGCGTCGGCGGCGACGCGCAGGAACTCGCCCGTGGGGCGGAAGACGTCGGCCTCCCAGTCGATGGTCCGGCCCTCGGGAATCGGGTGCCAGGTCTCGTAGTCGAGGGTCACGGCGACCATCCGGCGCCGGCGGCGGGCCAGGAAGACCGAGTGCCCGGTCCGGAGGATGCGCTCCTGCACCAGCCGCATGTGCCGCCGCACCAGCCGCTCGAGCTCGTCCGGGGCCAGGTAGTTGTCGCCGGGGGTCCAGGCGGCCACGAAGGCCACTCCGTCGTCCGCAAGGTGATCGGCGATCCAGCGCAGCGAGGCGTTCCGGTCCGCCTCCTTCAGGTAGCAGATGACGTCGCTGTAGACGATCAGGTCATAGCGCCCGGTCAGCCCGGGGACGCGATCGAGCCCCGCCGCGGACCCCTGGAAGAAACGGAGGTACGGAAAGCGGCGCTTCCCCTTCTCGATGGCGAGGGCGCTGACGTCGACGCCGTCCAGCCTCTCGAAGGCCCCCTTGAAGTGGGCCAGGAAGGCCCCGAACCCGCAGCCGATGTCGAGCGCCGCCACGCCCGTGGGCTTCCGCTCGCGGATGAGGCTCCTGTACAGGGCGTAGCGCTCGGAATCGGCCTCGCCGATCGACCAGGGGTCGGCCTCGTCGCGGTAGATCTGGTTGAAGTCCCGCTTAACCTGCATGGGCCGGGCGCCGCCTCCAGGTGGCCGTCCTCGCGCAATAGAGGACATGCGCCACCAGGACTAGAACGTAGCACACCAGCGAGGAAATCGAGGCGCCCAGGATGCCGCGGGCCGGGATGAGGAGCAGGTTGAGGACCACGTTCAGCCCGGCGGCCGCGACCCAGACGCCGACGGAGAACCAGGGGAACGACATCGAGGCCAGGTAGCTCGAGACGATGTTGTTCACGCCGTAGAAGATCATCGCGACCGCCAGCACCACGAACGCCGGGGTCGCCGGCAGGAAATCGGGCCCGAACAGAAACCGGATGAGCGGCCGCGCCAGGAAGGCGGACACCGTCGACACGCCGACCATCACCACGAGGACCGCCGCCCCGACGCCGGCTGTCAGCCGCCATTTCTCCTCCGCCGACGGACGCGCCACCAGCCTGGGGAACAACAGCGTGCCGATGACCGACGGCAGCATGTAGACCAGGTCGGCCATCGAGGCGGCGATGGAGTAATACCCCGCCTCCTTCGTCCCGAGCATGGACGACACCATCAGGAGATCGAAACGCACGACCAGGTAGGCGAAGAAGCACGCCAGGTACGACTTCAGGCCGTACACCATGTGCTCGCGCAGGAGACCGGGAGAAGGGCGCGGTCGCACCGGCAGGTAGCGGCCCAGCCGCCTGAGGACGCGGACCAGCCCGACCCCCGAGGCCAGGAGTCCCGCGCCGAAGACCGCTTCCGGGGTCACGCGCTTTTCCAGGATGACCAGCACGATGAGCGTGAGGGAGACCAGCCGCACCAGGATCTCGATGCGATTGAAGGAGCGCACGTCCTGGACGCCCATCAGGAGGTTCTGCAGGAGCATGTAGCCGAGGCCGACCGGGACCGAGACGCAGGTCAGGACCAGCAGGGGCCCCCGGATGGGGGCGATGTCCGGCCGGACCATGGCGAGGGCCCAGAGTCCGGCGACGGCCAGCCCCCCGACGACCGCGCTCACCATCAGACTGTTTCCGGCCAGGCGCGGCATGAGGCTTCGGTCCTGGGCGACGTAGTAGGCGTTCGCCGTGTGCAGGCCCAGGTTGCCGAACTGCACGCACATCCCCGCGAACGCCGTCGCCACCGCGAACAGCCCGCGTCCCTCCGGGCCGAGGCTCCGGGCGACGAGCACGCCGGCCGCGACCCCCGCCGCCAGCAGGAAGACGCGCGTGGCGAAGGTCTCCCCCACCTTCCAGGCGAAATCCGAGGCGAAGGCCCGCTGCCAGAAAGCGGCACCCGCCGACCGCAGGGAAGGCAGCGAGAACCCGGGGATCCCGGGGAATCTCTCTTGCGACGGGGAGGAATCGGGCGGCATGCCCGTTCAAGATAGGCCTTCCCCCCCGGTGAATCAAGAACGGATGCTCCGCGACGCGCCGTGGCCCGCCAGCCGCGGGCTATAATGCGCCCGCTTCGCCGGGAGCCCTCGATGAGCCCACCGCGCCGACTGGCCTCGCACCTCAGCGTCGTCGTCCCCTTCTTCAACGAAGCGGAGAACGTCGGCGAGCTGTACCGGAGGCTGACGGAGACCCTGAACGGCCGGAACATCCCGTACATCCTTTATTTCATCAACGACGGCAGCCGGGACGGCACCCTCGATCGCCTGCGGGGGCTGGCGGCGTCCGACCGGCGGGTACGCGTGCTGTCCTTCTCGCGCAACTTCGGCCATCAGATCTCGATCAGCGCCGGCCTGGCGCACGCCGACGGCGACGCCGCCGTCGTGATGGATTCCGATCTGCAGGACCCGCCCGAGGTCATCCCCGACCTCCTGGCGGCCTGGAGCGAGGGGCACGACGTGGTGTGCGCGGTGCGCCGCGGGCGCAAGGAAGGGCCGCTGAAACGCGCGGCCTACGCCCTGTTCTACCGCATCCTTCGCCGCCTGAGCAACGTCGAGATGCCTCTCGATGCGGGGGACTTCTCGCTGCTCGACGCGCGCGTGGTCGGCCACCTGCGCTCGCTCCCCGAGCGCAACCGCTTCGTGCGGGGCCTGCGCTCCTGGGTCGGCTTCCGGCACACCGAGGTCGAGTACGAACGGATGGAGCGGCGGGCCGGCCAGCCGAAGTACCGCGTCCGGCACCTGATGAAGCTCGCGCTCGACGGCTTCTTCGCCTTCTCCACGGTGCCTCTCCAGATCTCCACCTGGCTCGGGTTCCTGGCGGCCGGCCTGGGGTGCCTGTACCTGGTCTTCGCCCTCGTCAGCCGCGTCCTGTACCAGGTCCCGGCCGGCTGGACCTCCCTGGCGGCGATCGTCCTGTTCCTCGGGGGGACGCAGCTGATCCTGCTCGGGGTCCTGGGAGAGTACGTCGGGCGGATCTACGAGGAGGTCAAGCAGCGGCCGCTCTACATCGTCGAGGAGGCGATCGGCTTCCCCGACGCTGCGCCGCAGGCGGTGTCGCGCACGACCGAGGCGCGATCCTAGGAGAGTCGATGGACCTCACGATGTACCGCGACTTCGCGGAGGTCCACGAAGACCGCCACTGGTGGTTCCGGGGGCGCCGGCGCATCGTGGCGTCACTGCTGCATTCGCTTCTCGGCGGCCGGAAAGACCTGAGGCTCCTCGAGATCGGCTGCGGCACGGGGGGAATGCTCCCGATCCTGGGGGCGCACGGGCGGGTCACCGGGATCGATCCCTCCGAAGAGGCCATCCGCTATTCCCGCCAGAGGCACGGAGCGCAGGCCGAGCTCCTGCGGGTCGATTTCCCGTCCGAGGCGCCACCGGGAGGCGGCTACGACGTCGTGGCGCTGTTCGACGTCCTGGAGCACCTCGATGACGACGTCCAGGCCCTCCGCCGCGCGGCATCGCTCCTGAGCGCCGGGGGCCTCCTGGTCGCCACCGTGCCGGCCCACCGCTTCCTCTGGTCCCCGCACGATGTCATCAACCACCATCGCCGCCGCTACGCGCGACGCGAGCTGCGTGACCGCCTCCGCGCGGCCGGCCTGCGGGTCGAGCGCGTCACGTACTTCAACATGTTCCTGTTCCCCGCCGTGCTGCTGGCGCGGATGCTGCGGCGGGGCTCGGCCGCCCCGCGCGAGGGGGAATCCGATTTCAAGGTGGTCCCGGGCCCCCTCAACGCCTTCCTCGAGCGGCTCTTCGGCGGCGAACGCTTCCTGCTTCGCCTGACGAACCTTCCCTTCGGAGTCTCGCTCCTGGCCGTGGCGCGCAAGGACGGCCGGACCGCCGCGACATGAGACGTCGCGTCCCCCTCCTGCTCGTCCTCCTGGCGCTGGGCGTCCGCGTGCCGATGCTCCTGACCCAGCACGACGATTACGCCTCGGGGGGGATCACCACCTCCATGGGGCTGGTGGCGCGAAACGTCCTTGCCGGCCGCGGGCTCGTCGAGACGACCGGCCCGGAGGAAATCCTGCGCCTGTACGACAGGCAGCAGACGGAGGGGCGGCTGATCGACATCGCGGAGTTCCCCGACCCGGTCGACCCCCCCACCAGGCCGCTCATCCAGAGGATGCCCGGGTACCCGCTCTTCCTGGCCTCCGTCTGGCGGATCACCGGCAGGCTGGCGTACCTGCCGGCCCAGTGGGTGCAGGTCCTCCTCGGTTCCCTGCTCCCGCTTCTTCTTTATGGCGCCGGCAGGCGGCTGTTCGGCGAGACCGCGGGCATCGTCGCCGGGACGATCACGGCGGTCAACCCGCCGATGGCGTGGCTGTCGGTCGTCCCGCTCTACGACGGCTTCGTCCTGTTCCTGGCCGGCCTGGTCATCTGGCTGGTGGCGCGGGCCCAGGGGCGCGGCGAGCCGCTTCAGGACTGGGCGTGGATCGGCATCGCGGCCGCGGCCGGCGTCTATTTCAAGTCGACCTTTCTCCTCGTGCCGCCGCTCGTGGCGGCCGCCGCGATTCCCCGGCTCGGCCTGCGCCGGGCGGCGCTGCGCGGCGCTCTGGCCGTCGGGATTCCGCTTCTCGCGCTTCTTCCCTGGGTGGTGCGGAACCAGGGGATCTACCAAAGGCCCATTCTGACGAACACCTTCTTCTGGGCGACGGTGTGGGAGGGGTTTGGGGAGATCGGCAACGATTTCGGCGCCGTCCTCGACGACCGGGCGACCTACGCCCAGATGACCGCCGGCCATCCGGAGGTCGCCTACGCCTCCCCCGAGTACGACGACCTGATCCGGCCGCGCGTCCTCGAGATCGTGAAGACCAGGCCCGGGTTTCTCGCCCGGTTGGCGGCGCACCGGCTCCTCAAGGGGCTGCTGATGCCGGACGATCGCTGGGGAATCCCTGCCGCGGAAAGACCGGGCAGAAGCCTGGCCGAGTTCCGCGCCCGGACCGGCGGCGGCACGGCCGCCTACATCGCCGCCGAGCCTCTGGCGGCCGCGGTGAAGGGGGCGCAGCGGCTGTGGGGGCCCCTCCTGCTCGGCGTGGCCTGCCTGTCCCTGTGGATGCACCAAAGGCGCTGGCGGGACCTGCTGCCGCTTCTGGCCGTGGTCGCGGCCTTTCTTTCGACGGCCGTCCTTCTGCACCTCGAGGGGCGTTACCTGCTGCCGGCGACCCTCGTGTGGGCCCTCTTCGCCTCGGCGGTCACGGCCTCCGTCCCCGGGCGATGACGTACCAGCCGAACAGC
>Ga0075431_100008171_pt1 | contig 10455 bp, 6 predicted proteins | sample RhiMetdeltSRZDD5_FD_75297 | JGI IMG/M metagenome (GOLD analysis project Ga0075431, IMG submission 75297) | Populus rhizosphere microbial communities from Tennessee, USA - Rhizosphere MetaG P. deltoides SRZDD5 | ecosystem: Host-associated > Plants > Roots > Rhizosphere > Soil | place: USA...
GCCCGCATCAGCAGCCACCTGTAATTCATGGGTAAATGTGTGACCCGCCAAGGTCGCATGATTCACTTCTACGTTCAATTTAAAATCATCAAGCAGATCATATTGGCGGAAAAAACCAATTACTGTTTCGCAATCATAATCGTATTGGTGTTTGCTTGGTTCGCAAGGTTTGGGTTCAATAAAAAATGTGCCTTTAAACCCATTTTGTCTTGCATAGTCTCTTGCAGTTTGCAGGAATCTTGCCAGATGTTCTTTTTCTCTTTTCATGTTTGTATTGAGCAAGCTCATATAACCTTCTCTCCCGCCCCAGAAAACATAATTCTCACCGCCAAGTGCAATCGTTGCATCTAATGCCGCTTTTACCTGTGCTGCTCCATGAGACAACACATGGAAATCAGGATTGGTGGCGGCACCATTCATATATCTTCTGTTCGAGAAAAGATTGGCAGTTCCCCAAAGCAATTTAACACCGCTTGCTGCCTGTTTTATATTCAGATAATCTGTGATCGCTTTTAATCTTCGTTCATTTTCTTTCACATCATTTGTATAATCGATCACGTCCACGTCGTGAAAGCAATAATACGGCAACCCAAGTTTTGTGATGAATTCAAATGCAGCATCTGCTTTGTCTTTTGCTCTTTCAATTGGATCTGATTTTTCATACCAGGGAAATAAATGTGTAGGTTCACCAAACGGATCGGCACCACTGCCATTGAAGCTATGCCAGTACGCACACGCAAATCTCAAATGCTCTTTCATCGATTTACCGGCTACAATTTTATTTTCATCATACCAGCGAAATGCAAAAGGATTATCTGAACCGGGTCCTTCAAATTCTATTTTACTAATACCCTTAAAAATTTCTTTCGTTTGAGTTAATGGTGTCATATTCTTTTAATTACTTGTTAGAAAATCGACTTTCGTACGCTTATTGTTCAACAAAGGTCGTTACACTATTTGGCGGCAATATATGGGTAAAACTATTATTGGCAGCAGCGATCTTTACACCCTGCTCTGCATTTTTTGAAACTGTGGTCGTGTACGGCATCACTTCATTGATCGTTGCATCCTGTACGGTGATCTTTTGATTTATGTTACTGGCACCTGTATTGATAGCAACGATTATTTTTTTACTGCCATTTTTATATGCAGAAATTAATACCTCTGACCTGGTATTGACAGAAGTACCAAGGCGAACAGAACCAGGTTTAATAAAGCGGGCAAATTGTGAAATGACAAAACCTCTTTTTGTGACCAGCCCATCCTGGCCGATAGGGCCATAAAATCTTTTTCCATACCACCAGACATATGCATTGAAATTTGCTTTTGTCAGGCAATCGTGGATCTCAACACCAGTATTTACGTTTGCGGTATAACTAGTATTTGTATCCAGATGCTCCGTCATCCATACTTCTTTGTTCAGGCTTTTTGCCACTGCATTTTCAACAATACCGCCGCCATAAATATGGCCGCATACTATGTCCAGGTTGGCTGCCGCACCTGCATCATTTAAGATTGTATTTGTATAAGTGAGATTATTATTGAATGATTCCGGAGCCATCAATTTTGTACTGGTGAGCAAATGCCCATGACTTTTTATAAAATTCCTCATGGCATCTGCTGACCAATCGCAACTTTCATAGTTAACCGATATGTCAGGTTCATTTTGAACCGATACAGCATATAAAGACGCTCCATTAGCCGACATATAATTTGCAAAATCATTTAAATATTTTGCATAAGCGGCACCACTATCAGGAATCAGGGAGCCGCCAATAATGTTATTGTTCGTTTTCATATTGGCAGGTGGGCTCCATGGACTGGCAATTATCCTGGCCCCTAATGGAATAACTGTTTTTGCATGATTCAACTCCACCGAACGCCACGCATTATCAGTCGCTACTCTTATCCTCAATATGTTCAATCCGACCTGTCCATTATCGGAACCAAAAAGCCTGGTAAATTCTTCGCTTGTGTATGCGGAAGTATTTGGAGGAGCAAAGACGGTAGCACAACCAAAGCCCTGGATCACTTGTTTGTTATCAGCTGCAAGAACTGTTACTTGTGCGTCTACTGTATTTGTATTGCCCCCGTTATTATTATTGTTGTTATTATTTTCTTTTGAACAGTATGCCAGCAAAACGAGCCCTAAAAAAAGAAGTGAGTATTTTAGAAACGATATCGGTTTCATCGAAACGAGATTTATTGATCTATTTACTTTTTATTTCTATCGCGGCCGATTTTAACCCAGCTGATGATGCTGTAATTCTTATTGCTCCGGGTACAGCTTTTTGCGAACGCACAATCACTAATAATAATCCGAAATAGGCTTCACGTTCTTTAGATGCAAACGAAACAAGACTTTGAGTCATGTTCCCTGTATCAAGAAAATATCTCATGGGTTTGACAATCTATTAAAAGAGAGGTGAGAACACCCCTCCTTTTACTGCTTGCGTGATAACTAATGCTTAGGTCAGCCTTTTTGAATCTGTTTTTATAATATTAATTCAATATCAATATCCTGGATTTTGAGGGAATGGCGGCCCCTCGGTAACACGGTCAATTTGAGTTTGGGGAATTGGTCTTAACATATGAAAATCCTTAATATAGGTAGCGGCTTCGGGATTCCAGGCTTTCACCCTTGTAACCAAAGAACGAGTACGTACCAGGTCGTGCCACCTTTGCCACTCTCCAAACAACTCACGGCTACGTTCATTAAGAATATAATCTATACCCATTGAAGTTAAATCTGCCAATGTATTTGCGGTCATAGCTGTTGCTGATGCAGCATTTTGGGCCGGTGTATTTGTTTTTCTATATGCAGCTCTTTGTCTAACTACATTAAGCATGGCGGCAGCAGTTGGTAAGTCTCCAGATTTAAAATATGCTTCGGCTGCAATTAAATAAACCTCAGAAAAACGATATAACACACAAGGCCTAGTCGAAGGATCATTAAAATTTGCTCCTCTGCTCGGGTCCATAAATTTTTTCAGGGCCGGGAAAATGGCGTTGTTCCATAAACGCGGCGGTACAACTATACCTTTGAATGGTCTTGTTCCTACAAATTGAGGTGCTCCCGTAACATCAAAATCGGGCATCCAGACAGCGGTATCAACTCCAATAGTCGTAGTAAAACCAATACCTCTGGTGTTATTTGTCGCGGTAGCACTATTGGTAATAGAAGTATTGGAAATATATACTGTATAAAAAGAATTAGCAAACCTGGAATCGTCATTTCTTTGAGTAAAAGCCCCGTCAAGAAAATAGGTTTTGCCTGCATTCGGTCCGCTTGGCCATTTGTAATAATTAGGACACATACGAATATAAGGACGGCCATAATATGAATCTCGAATCATGCCAGAGGTACCACTATTAACAATAGCGCCCGATGAATTTATGTATGAGTTGACTCCGCTGTTATTAGGATAATTCCAATTGGTAAACCATGGACTAAGGTTTTGAGCAGCTCCGCCACTTGCACCAGCTCCAACACTGTAATACCCATATTTTGGGTCTAATACGTGATCGCTTACAAACATCGTTTCTTTCCCATAATCATTAGCCGGTACAAAAGCATCACCAAAGTCTTGCCATAAATCTAAACCATAAGTTGTTTTATTAGCGATTATATTAGCAGAAAGAGTTGCTGCAGTGGTAAAATCAGATGCGGTGTTATTTAACCACCCCCTTGTTAAATATGCTTTTGCTAAGAGAAATTGAGCAACTGGTTTTGTGGCTGCTTTGCCAAGAAAAGGAGCTGTAACTGTATTGGGTAAATCATTCGCTGCTTCTGTTAAATCTTGTATTATTAACGAATAAATACTGTCGACTGAGGATCTACGGTCAGCTTGGGAGGGAACGGTAATGAAGGTGGTGTGATAAGGCACCGGCCCATAAGTTTGCACCAAATAGAAATACCAAAAAGCTCTCAGGAATTTTGCCTGAGCGAGGTATCTTTTTTTCGTAATTGAATCAACATTTATTCCTTGCCCATATTGCAGCACTCCATTCAATGTGTTTATATCCTGAAATGCTACTGCCCAAGCAGCTCCGAAATTAGTAGCATTAAGGCCATTGTAAGTACAAATAATTGAGTTGCCGCTTTGACCCATCAAAAATTCATCCGTACCCGCCTGCATTTCATTAGTAAACCCTTCTGTGCCCCATTGTCCTCTTATATCATTATATACACCTGCAATTCCACCTAAAACACCGGAAGGACTAGTAAAGAAAGAGGGTACAATTTGAGCTTGCGGATGTTCTTCCAAAATTTTTTTGCAGCCCATACTAACAAAAGCCAACGTGGCTAAAATTAATTTATACTTCACGTGTTTATCTTTCATACTAATATTATTAAAAGTTTAAAATTTAAAGTTTACTCCAAAAGTAAATTGCCTCGTGGATGGATTATTAAGATCCACACTGATTTGTCTGGTCGGCGCACCAGGATCACTTGTACCAGTTGGTGATAATTGTGTACTATTGTATGCATTCCCTTCCGGATCAGTACCGAAGCCATCTCTTACAAAAGGTGAATAAATAATAAATGGATTTGTAGCATTTACATACACTCTTGCAGAGCTAATTCCGATTTTACCAAAAATTTTACCAGGAATTTCATAACCAAGGTTTATGCTTCTGCACTTAATAAATGATCCGTCCTGATAACCCAAAACAGAACCAAAATAGGCAACTGCGCTACCAGCATCAGGTGCTGGAAAATCGTGGGTAGGATTAGTGCGGGTCCAGTAGTTAATCTTTATTTGGTTTACACGGCTTTGATTAAAGAACGCAAAACCTCCACTTCCTGTAGAGTTACCAGTAAGATATGGAACAACGAGTTTCATACCCATTCTTGCATAAACAACTATTGACATGTCAAAACCTTTGTAGCTAAATCTGTTGGTAATTCCTCCTTCCCATCCTGGTTGGAAATTTCCCAAAATTTGCCTGTCTGCGGCAGTAATTCTATTATCTCCATTTAAATCTTGAACACGTATTTGCCCGGGGAATTGAACCGGTGAAGTTTGTTGTGCTATAATACCTTTTGCAGAATCCTCAGTTTGCCATATCCCTAATTTCTTATAATCATATATCACAGTTAACGGTTCTCCTACAAACCAACCATTGCCGGGAATAGATTTTTCAGTCGGAGTAGTCAATTGAGTAATTTTTTCTCTGTTAAAGAAATAAATCAGGTCTACGCTCCAACTAAAACCAGCTTTATTTTGAAAAATATTTCCACTAAGCGTAATTTCTAACCCTTTACCTTCTGTTTTACCTAGATTTTTCAGGGTAGAGTTGGCCCCATTACTTTGAGGAAGTAATACGGACAATAAGATATCTTTTGTTTTTTGATGATAATAGTCGATGCTACCGGTAATCCTACTCTTTAGTATTGCGAATTCAAGACCGACGTCAACTTGGGAGGTAGATTGCCAACTTAGATTTGTAGCAGGCAGGCTCGTTACTGTGTAAGCCAATTGTTGACCGGCAGTACCCGTTCCAAAATTATAATATCCGGCCGATAATGCCCCAAGTGTTGAATAAGGACCGACATTTCTATTACCTGAAACACCCCATCCTCCTCTTAACTTAAGGTTAGAAATAAATGAAATATTCTTCATAAAGCTTTCTTCAGAAACAGCCCAACCCAAGCCTATAGCTGGATAAGTGAACCACTGATGGCCAGGAGATAAAGTTGATGAGCCATCACGTCTTACTGTGGCCGTCAACAAGTAGCGATTTTTATATGAATAATTTAAGCGTCCCATATAAGAAACTAATCCTTGTTCGGTGAAACTGCCACTTGCAGTAGGAGTTCCACTCGCCAATGCAAAATTAGAACTGCCTATATAATCAGCAGGAACTCCGGTCACACTCATACTGCTCCCTTTTGAATGGTCTTTGGTTACCTCAAACAAGCCTGTAAAGCCAATTCTATGGTTTTGGGCAATTACTTTATCATAGTATAAAAGGTGTTGCAAATTATAATTCCAAAATTCAGTGTTACTTACCGATGCATTTGATGATGACTGCACTGTTGCAGTATTGACGTAAGTAAGGGGGCCGGAGTAACCATCAAAAGCAGATTGGCTATAATTTAGACCAGCATTAAACCTGTACCTTAATCCTTCAATAATCCTAACTTCTGCATACACACTATTAAAAGTCCTTAATGATCTGCTTCTTGATAGTATAGAATTAGCTTTTGTTATCAATGTTAAAGGGCTTACTTGGGCAGCATCAATCGAACCCGCGGCCGGATTTATATTCACAGTACCATCTGAATTGTAAGGAGCAGCCAATGGCGTTAATCTCACCAAACCTCCCGGTACGCCTCCTCCGCCGGGATTATTTGTATACGTAACAGTATTCAGGCTATTCACACCAATTTTTACTCTTTTACCAATTCTTTGATCTAATGTCAAACGCAAGTTTCCGCGATCAAATCTTTGATTTGGAATGATTCCCGTTTCTCTAAAAAATCCAGTGCCTAATGAATATTGAGTTGCGTCAGTACCTCCTTGTACACCTAACTGATGGTTTGTAGTATAGCCATGTTGAAAAATTAATTTTTGCCAATCGGTTGATATGCCAGCAGCCAGAGCGTCTTTTTCCGCCTGAGTAAGCAAATAGGACGAAGTACCTGGGCTGGTAGATGATGATCGGTTATAAGTAGCCGCATCTTGCTTAAATTGGGCATACTCAGGACCGCTGAATATCTTGTATTGGTCCAAAATAGATGTTACTGAATAATAGCCATCGTAACTAATTACTGGTTTCCCAACTTTTCCACGTTTGGTAGTGATTAATATAACTCCACCGGCACCTCGTGAGCCATATATGGCCGTTGCGGATGCGTCTTTTAAAATATCCATGCTAACAATATCGTCAGGATTCAAATCATTCAAACCGCCGTATGGAATTCCATCTACGACAAATAAGGGACCATCTAACGCATCGCTTGCACCTGAATTGGTAGTCAAAGTTCGGTTGCCCCGAATACGAATCTGAGGAATGGATCCGATGGAACTACTATTATTAACTATTGAAACACCCGCTACGCGGCCTTTAAGTTGTGAAACAACATTAGGTGCCGGAACTTCTTTCAATGTGGTTCCTGTTACCGAAGCAATTGAACCAGTCACATCTTTTCTCCTTGTGGTACCATAGCCTGTTACCACCACCTCACCAAGAGTTTTATCCAGAGCGGTTAGTGTAATGTTCAAAGATGATTGGTTATTTACTTTCACTTCTTTGTTTGCAAAATCAACTGCTGTTATTACCAGTGTTGCATTACCCGGCGCTGTAATCTGGAATTCACCCGTATCATTACATGTAGTTCCGCTCGTTGTGCCTTTTACAACCACGGAGGCACCGGGCACGGGCTGCCCATCATCTTTGACAACCTTCCCTTTAATAGTAATATTTTGCGCCAATGCGCCTGCAGAAAATAACAGCAATGAAAATATAATCAGCATATTCTTCATTGACTGTACTATCAACTTCTGCATCCGGATTTCTAAATAAGCAGTTTTTTTCATAATTATTAATTTGGCAATTGAATTGATATAATAAATGAGAATTGCATAACGAAGAACCTTCATTGTTTTCAGGCATCAGTCTGCCAGGTGTTCCCATGGATTTTCTTTAAGAAACTGATAGTGAAAGTTGATAGTAAGCCACTACACAACGAAACATGCAAACGCATGAAAGAAGATTGATGTGATCTTATTTTTCTCATACAGCAATAAAGAGTTGTTGTGGACTTTCGCGTAAACCTGCAATCGTAAATCCGTGCCTTGGTAAAACGAATATAGGGTAAATTTTTAAAATTGCAACCGATTGCAATTTTTTTTTCGAAAAATGCTGCTTTTATTTGTACTCGCAATCGAGCACCATGTCAATCCAAAAGGAAATAACGATCTACGATATTGCCAAACATTTGAAAATTTCGGCTACTACGGTAAGCCGTGGGTTGAAGAATCATCCTACGATAAATAAGAATACGCGAAAGAAAATCGCAGACACCGCTAAAGAATTAGGCTACCGTTCAAACACTTTTGCAAGCAGCCTCAGGAGTAAAAGAACACACACCATTGGTGTAATTGTTCCGCGTCTCAACAGTAATTTTATGTCTTCGGTGCTCGCCGGAATGGAAGATGCAGCGAGCCGCGAACATTATAACCTGATCATCACTCAATCCCTGGAGAAACGAGAAAAGGAAAAGGCCAATGCCCACACCATGTATAATAAAAGAGTGGATGGCCTGTTGATCTCTCTGGCATATGACACTGAAAATATAAATCATCTCCAGCCATTTTTTTCAAAAGGAATACCCGTGGTTTTTTTTGACAGAACCTTTCCGCACAGTGAAAGTACAAGCATACTGATTGACAATTTTAAGGCAGCATATGATGTAACGAAACACTTACTGGAACAGGGTTGTAGACGAATCATGCACCTGGGCGGTAACATGCTGCGTGATGTGTATTCAGAGCGTTTAAGAGGTTATAAAAAAGCCCTCCAGGATCATAACATAGCGTTTAGTGAAAAGTTGATTTATATAAGTAATCTTAATGAGGATGCGGGTGCCGAAGCGGCCAAACATATTTTGAAAATGAACCCTTCATTGAGACCGGACGGAGTTTTCGCAGCGAACGATACCGTTGCGGTGCATTGTATGATACAGTTGAAAACAGCAGGTATCAGGATACCAGAAGATATCGCGTTTGCAGGTTTTAATAACGATCCGATCAGCAAAGTGGTCGAACCCAACTTAACGACAGTTAATTATTCAGGTTACCAGGTCGGTGAGGTTGCTGTTATGAATCTCATTGATCATCTGAAAGGATTGTCGAGTACAAAAACTACCAATAGCATTATTTTGCGCGCCGACCTTATCATTCGTGAATCTTCTTTAAAAAACAAATCTGCTTAATTGGTTTTTATGTCATTTTTTTTGCGATTTTTATGCAACCGATTGCACCATGAAGCCAAAAAAAGAAGTTACGATCTATGATATAGCGCAGAAGCTTGACTTATCGTCCGCTACTGTGAGCCGTGCTTTAAAGGATCATCCTGCGATCAATAAGAACACAAAAAAGAAGATACAAGAGGCCGCCAGAGAACTTGGGTACAGGCATAATACATTTGCCAGTAATCTTCGCAAACAAAGAACAAATACCATCGGCGTTATTGTTCACGAATTGAATTCTAATTTTATTACATCCGTACTGGCTGGTATAGAAAAAATAACAGCTGAAGCAGGATATGATCTGATCATCGCACACTCTTCAGAAAGTTTTATAAAAGAGTCGGCCAATGCACTGAACTTATTTCATAAGAGAGTGGATGGGTTGATCGCTTCGCTTGCCTTCGATACACAGGGTCTTGATCACTATAAATCCTTTTATGAAAAATCTATCCCGGTTATTTTCTTTGACCGTGTAGAAGAAAACAGTGACAGCACCAAGGTCATCATCGATAATTATAAATGCGGTTACCAGGCAACCGAACATCTTATTGACCAGGGATGTAAAAGGATCGTGCTAGTGACTGCGAATCTGAAACGAAATGTATATGCCCAGCGTCACAAAGGATACAAGGATGCGTTGTATGATAACAATATTCCTTTCAATGAAAACTACGTTTTGATAAAAGATCTGAGTGAGCAATGTGGCATTGAGGCGGCTTTAGAAATTTTGAAAATGAAGCCACTCCCCGATGGCGCTTTTATTACCAATGATTTCTCAGCCGCTGTATGTATGCAAACGTTGAAGGAATATGGAATAATGATCCCTGATGACATTGCGATCGTTGGTTTTAATAATGATGCTATCGGTAAAATTGTAGAACCGCAATTAACTACCATAGATTATCCGGGAATGGATATGGGAGAAATTGCAGCGAGAAACCTCATCAATCACCTGAAAGGATTAGCGAATATAAAACACACACAAACCATAGTGATCAGGTCGGATCTAGTTATTAGAAAATCATCAATAAAGAAAAGACCACATTATTAGGCTGTGCCGGTATCATAATGAAAAAGGGATTGTTTATCATATGCATATTAACTGCTTCACTAATAAAAGCTGAAGATGGTTATGATCTTTGGCTCCGGTATAAACCTGTTGAAAATAAACTACTGCTTCAATCCTATCGCTCATTTTTGAAGGATATTTCGGTATCCGGCAACTCTGCGACAATTCAGATTATCAGGAATGAATTACTAAAAGCGTCAAGAGGAATGCTTGCTCAAATTCCTGTATTCAATGCAACGGGCAATAAAGGATTGATCATAGGAAACAATAAGAAAGAAAAAAAGAATGTTGCCTTTGGACAGGAAGGCTTCGCAATAAATTCAGCGACCTTAGCCGGCAAACCGGTTATTAATATAGAAGCAAATACGGATATCGGTTTACTATATGGAGTTTTTCATTTGATACG
>Ga0075431_100008172_pt1 | contig 10455 bp, 4 predicted proteins | sample RhiMetdeltSRZDD5_FD_75297 | JGI IMG/M metagenome (GOLD analysis project Ga0075431, IMG submission 75297) | Populus rhizosphere microbial communities from Tennessee, USA - Rhizosphere MetaG P. deltoides SRZDD5 | ecosystem: Host-associated > Plants > Roots > Rhizosphere > Soil | place: USA...
GGTAACTAACGCCAGCGCGATTCCCTGAATGATTTGCAGCGTTCGTTCCATACTGACAGCCACACGCGTTTCTTCGACTCCGGCCCTCAGTCGCTTTACATTTGAGTTTTCAAACTTGCTTCTGGCGTAGCTCTCACCGCCCAATGCCTGAATGACAGGCATGCCACGCACGATCTCTTGGGCCAATCCGGAGACCTTTCCCTCATGTCTTCTCTTTTTGCGCGATGCGGCCCAAAGCTGGCGAGTGTAGTGCCGGCAAACAACTGCCAGAACCGGTGTCAGAATCAATGCCAGTAAGCCGAGCCTTACATCCACCACGAACAGCACACCAACCGTTAGCAGCAAGGTTGCAAATTGCTGAAACAAAAGTGGCAAGGTCTTGGTGAGGATCCGAACAAACAGATCGGAGTCATCGACGAGCCGCAGCACCAGCTCGCCGCTGCGGGTGTCAGTGCGAAAAGTGGGCGCCAGTGTTTGTAGGTGCTCCAGCAGGCGATCTCGTATCGATAAAGTAAGACGTTCGCGAATACGGGCGCTGATGTTCTTCTCGGCGGAGTTAGCGATGGCCCCGCAAACCATTACGACAAGAAACAACGCCGCCAGCAACAGAACCAGATGGTCTGGTCTAAGTTGGGGGTTGACCCCGAAAAACAAACGCGGCATCGAGGGTGAGGTGATTACGTGATCGATAATCAGCTTCAGCGGCCAGGGTGCAAATAGCGCCGCACTGACTGCCGTGATGCGCAGAAAGTATGAGCAGGCCAGCGGCCCTCGATGCGCCCACAAATCGGGCCCAAAGGCCTTCAGCAACCGGGACAAAACACTGCGACGGTGGCGCTCCTTGCCTGGTTTGGTCTTGCTGAAAAGGCTTGCCAGTTCCTTCGTGGTCCGGTCACCATCAAAGTTTTCTTTAATGGTTTTTATGGCTTCGGTCCCGAGAGACTCTACGCAAAGTGGATCGCGAAGCAGAGTTTGGAGGGCTCCAGCGATCGCTGCCGGATTATCAGGACGAACCAGCAGTCCGTTTACACCATTGCGAATCAGTTCGGGAATACCGGAGACGCCGGTCGTAACCACCGGTAAACCACACGACATCGCTTCCATCAGCACGTTGGGAATGCCATCTCGATCTCCGTTCTCCAGCACGCGACATGGGAGACAGAAGACATTTGCCTGCTGGTACTCGCGAAGCAGTTGCGCTTGCGTAGTTGGCCCAGCTAGATGGACGTGCGCTTCAAGCCTGTGACGAGCGATGAGGTTTCTGAGATCGACCTCATGTTCACCACTTTCGCCGACAATCCGAGTCTCAAACGAAACGCCGGCGCTCTTCAGAATCGCGCAAGCTTCAATCAGCGTGTCGAAACCCTTCTTTGACACCAATCGTCCGACAGCCAGCACGCGTAGGCAGCCGTTTCGCTTCGGTGCAGATACTTGTTCGCGGAGCAGGCGAGAAAACTCTGCATTGAGGCCGTGATAAATGCAGTGCACCGGTGTTAAGGAAAGCCCTTGCAGGTGCTTTCGGTTGGCTTCAGTGCAGGTTACGACAAACTCCGCCGCATCCATCTTGCGGCTTAGTAGCCCCGCCGGGTTCAGTGATTCGCAGTAAATGTCTTTCGCATGAGCAGTAAAAGAAAACGGCAGGTCCGTTATCAGGGAGGTTAACCACGTGACGGTTGTCGCACCGTGCGCGAAGTGCGCATGGAGGTGGCAAACCTCGGGCGCGCGAGAAAGACGATCAGCCAGTGCGGTGGCCCGTAAGAACTCTTTGACATATTGCTTCTTTGGCATGGACCAGAACCGGCGCCGGGCACGCAGTGACAGGATCAACGAAGCCCCCGCCGCGCGTGCTGTACCTTTCGGGTAATTGCAAAGTGCGCGAATAACGCCCGGTAAAAAAATCGGTAAGTTTCTGCGAAGCCAGCGCGGCAGTCGAGTTGTCGACAATGATGTTGTGGCCGGCAAATAATCAGGTTCGGCCTGGATGCGGTCGACGACTTCATGACGCATGCTCTCCTCTGGCGGCGTCAGGACGTAAAGCTGCAACAGTTGGCCCAGTTGCTCGAGCCGATAAATCTCACTCGCAATGAACATCTCGGAGAGACGCGGAAAGCCTTTGAGCACGTAAGCCACGGTGCGTCGAGTCGCATTGCGGTTATTGTTCGTCAGCTCAGCCATAAACCTCCTCGAGTAGCTGACAAAAACGTTCGCTACAACTCTTCACTTCGTAATGCTGCTCGACGTGCTCGCGTGCAGCGGCCGCCAGTCGCTCTCGCAACGGCAAATCATGCGCGAGCCGCGTCAATGCCAAAGCAAGCCAGAGAGAATCGCCGGCAGGAAGAAGCAGCCCTGTCTCGTTGTCTCTTACCGCAGCAGCGATTGCGCCGGCGTTGCTGGCAACGACTGCGCGACCACTAGCCATCGCCTCGAGAACAACGTTTGGCAGGCCATCGCGATCGCCTGTTTTGTCTACGATTGAAGGAACAGCGACCACGTGCGCACGCGCGTACTCTTCCGGCAACTGGTCGTGAGTGCGTGGACCACAGAGCGTAACGTGATCCAAAAGATGGTAAGCGTGGATCATTTGGGCCAACCGCTCGCGCTCGGGGCCTTCGCCGATGATGCGGAGTTGAAAAGGAAAGTTCAGGCGTGAAACGGCCTCGATTAGAAAATGAAATCCCTTCTTCTCAACCAAACGGCCAACCGCAAGAATCTGAAAAACTCTGCCTGTTGGCAGCGGGCCGGCCTTGAAGCGATCGAGATTCACGCCGTGGGGGATCAGGTGTACGCGAGCACCCGTTTTCTGAATGGTCGATGCCACATCGCTGTTGCACGCGATGACGCATGCTGCTCTTTTGGCCCTTATGCTGAGTTCGCTACTGCTGATCTTCCGCGCGTCTTTTGCGTGAACGCTAAAGCCAAACGGCAAACCCAGCCGGCCGGCAGCACGCCAGGCGACTTCAGCCGGCTGATGCGCAAAATAACCATGCACCGCTTTGACATTTCGATCCTTCAAAGCATCGGCCACTTCCAGGGCTTGCCTGTCCGCGGTGTCATCCGGCAGAACTGTCAGCAATTCCGACAGTCGTTCGCTCCCCAGTTGTGGTCGAGCACTGTCACCTGGCTTAGTCGCGAAGATTGCGGCCAGCACATCGCGCTCCGCCAGCGCAAGCAGTTCGTTGACGGCAAATGTTTCTGACAGCCGTGGAAATCCACTGACCACGACTGCTATCCGACCGTAGTTCATACATGCTCCTGCCGCAGTAATTCTGCCGTTCGTTGCACAACTCTCGGTAAACCGTCGAGGTCAAGCGGCGGCACGACCGTTGGAGTTGGTTTCAGCGCACTCAATACCCGGCCGATCAAAATGTCAGGTTTGAGATCTTCGGGTTCGATCAGATCGAAGTAACCCTTTGCGGCGAGTAGACGCGCACGGATGAGTTGCTCCTGCACAGGCTCAGCGCGTGGGACGAGAATTGCCCGGTGCGCGAACGAGAGCAGTTCACAGACTGTGTTATATCCAGCGAGCGACACGACCACGTCGGCCGCTGCATAGCGCTTTGCAAGGTCAGCCTCAAAATCCAAAAACGACACGTCTGCCAGATAGCCGAATTGCTGCAACAGCACATCTCTATCGATCGGCGACATTTGCGGGCCAAATACAACTGTCGTGCGTAAGGCAGTGCTTCGGGGTAACTCGGCAAGACCTTCAAGGTAAGTGCGAATCAGTGCCAGACCATCGCCGCCGCCGCCGGTGGTCACCAGTACGTGTGGAGGTCCAACATCACGCGCCGGCTGCGCCGTAGGTCGTTTGAGATACCCGCAGAAGTGCGTTATACGCGCGACTGAATCTGGGAAGTCATATTCCTCGACAGCGTCGAAGACGCAGCGTGGACCATATATCCAGACTTCATCGTAAAATTGTTCGATGATTTCAAAGCTGCCGTTATTCTTTAGAGTGGCTCGGGTGCGCTCGGGTGTATCGAGAATGTCGCGCACTCCCAGGACCAGCTTCGCTGTCGAGCCGGATTCTCTTAAGGCGCGCAGGGCGGGAAGCAGCTCACCATCAACTCCCGCTGCTCGCTTATCAACGATCATCAGGTCAGGATCAAAACCAAGCACCGTGTTTCGCAGAATGGCGCTTCGCGTGCGTTTCACTTCATCAGCGCACTGCTGGAGAAAGCGCGGTTCGTACCGTTCGCTATCAGTCCTGTCAAGGCAAGGAAGTTTTACGTAATCAACGCCGGCGGGAATGCGAAAGGACTGGATCATTGGCGACCCGGTAACGATCAAAATGGCGCCGCCTTCATACTGATTTCTTAACTCCTCGGCCAGCAGTAGAGTTCGACGAATATTGCCGAGGCCAAACGTGTCATGTGAATACAGAAGGATCTTGGGTCTCGGCGTGCTGGGAACACTGAGCGGACGCGATCGCAAAGTCTTCGGCGGGAGTTGCAATCTGATCCGAGGCGCCGGTATCTCTCTTTGAAGTGCTATGTCCATGTAAGGCTGATACTTCAAGAGCTGTACCAGTCGTTTAAGGACCACACGAGTGCGAACTAGTCAACAATTAAGCAGTGAAATTCAGATAAGCGCGGAGAGGCAGCTCAGCCCGGTGATTCAACGAGACGATACTTTGTTCGCACTGTTGAATGAGGGTTGGTCTGAATGTTCGCGACGAAACGATTGCTTTAGTGGAAATGGGCCGCGGTTCAAAGCGGCGCGAACGCAGTATGCAGTGCGAAGAAACTATCGGCGTGAGGAGTCGAGTTCGGGAGGCGGCTCAGCCAGTAGCGCTGATTCCGTAGCGATTTAGCTTTAGCTGTAACCCGCGCCGGGTAATTCCGAGGTTGCGAGCGGTGCGACTAACGTTTCCACCGTGGAGACGAAGCGTCTCGACGATCATTTTTCGCTCCAGTGCCTCAACAGCATCGCTCATAAACACCGGAGCACCGGTATCACTTGAAGCGGAAGCATGGGCAACGGATCCAGCGGGCGTAAACATGTGCTCGGACATGTGACGGAGTTCGGGCGAAAGATGATCGGGGGTTATTACAGTCCCGTCCTCGGTCCGTGCGATGATTCGCTGCACTTCGTTGCAAACTTGTCTGACGTTACCGGGCCAGTCGCAAACCATTAAGAGATCCATAGCCTGCGCCGTGATGGTGATGTCGCGGCGTCCGAATTTTTCAGAATAATGATCGATGTAATGATTCACGATGGTCGGAATCTCTGAACGGCGCTCTCTCAATGGTGGAACCTGGAGTCGAATTACGTTTAGCCGGTAGTACAGGTCTTCGCGGAAGCGGCCGTCCGCAACCATTCTTTCCAGGTCAGTGTTGGTCGCCGCAATAATACGTACGTCAACTTTTATAGGACGCTGCTCGCCAAGCGGTTGAATCTCACCTTCCTGCAGGAACCGCAGCATCTTTGGCTGGAGTTCTAAAGGCAGGTCGCCGATCTCATCGAGAAAGAGCGTACCGCCAACTGCTGAGCGAATAACTCCCGGCGAATCGGAGACGGCCCCAGTGAAAGCACCGCGCTTATAGCCAAACAAGTAAGCTTCTGAAAGTTCTTTAGGGACCGCGGTGCAGTTGAACGGAACAAACACCCGCGAACGCCGTGAAGAAAGTTGATGAATCGCCCGCGCCACTAACTCCTTGCCGGTACCCGACTCGCCGGTTATTAGTACAGTAACGTCAGACGAACGAATCTTGTGTATCTCATCAACCAGCCGCGTCATAGCGGGACTTGAGTAGATCAATCCAGTAATCTTTTGATCCGCATTGGCCACTGGATGGTGTCCTCCCTGCGCACCTGGTACGCGTTCGCGAAGGGCACAAATCTCCAAACCCATCGTTGTAACGCGTAACAGCGGATCAAGCGATAACCCGTCCAATAACAGCTCTTCAGTGCGGGGCGCAATGAAGAGCACGGCCGGTCGTGCATTCTGTGGACCCAGCAGAATCGCTGAGGCATTGTGCTTCTCGCCATAGGCAACACAGTCCTCTTCGTTTCTCAAATTCTGCAAGTCACGGACGAGCGCAAAACTTTCTTCGAACGACAGCCCGTACGAAACGACCTTAACGAAATGTCCATCCGGGTGCGCTTCTGCGACCATGATCCGTTCGGCAATTGATTCCTGATGGAGCACAGCGGCTAGCTCGTGTAGCAATAGTTCACGCGAAGCAGCGGCATTAACCAACCTCAGCGTGAGCAGTTGAGAAAGTGACACCGGGTCAGTACGGCGATCCGGTGCTTCGCCATCGAGTTCAGCAAGGGTACGCTCCACTCTTGCAACGTCGCGACCGGCGCCTAACTCACGAAAGGTCTGCAACGCACTCCCGAGTTTCTCGATCGCCCGCTTCGGAGAGGTACGCGCGTAAGCTGTGCCCAATACCTCGCAGCCTATTGCGCTGCGATAGCGATCGCCGAGCATTTCGAAGATGGAAAGACTCCGCCCAAAGTGTTGCGCCGCGAGAGTAGAGTCGCCCTGATTGAGTGCGACCAATCCATTCAAACGTTCCGCTTCACCAATGATGCCGACGTCCGCCGCAGACTCCGTTGCCTCTTCAGAAACTCTCTTTAGCAATTCGATGCACCTATCGACCTGATCGCTGCGAAGATAGGTTTCGGCGAGCAAGAGGCAGGATTCGCACAAGGCCTGGCGGTCACCGATATTTTCAGCCAACGCCAGTGCTTCATCCCCACACGTAACGGCCTTAGCCACGGCATTCATGCCGAGATGACAGCGTCCCAGCGTGCACAACGCCTGCCGCGCATACCACTTGTTTCCATGTTGCGTCGCCAGCGATACCGCACGTTCGAGCAAGGCCTGTGCTTCCGTAAACTCGCCGCGGAGCATGTGCAACTGGCCCAGTGAATCCAGCACCATTGGCACTTTGGCATTCCGCTCATCTATCTCGGAGGTCAGCGCGAGCGCTCGGTTCAGAACATCCTGAGCGCGTGTCCACTCGCCCACCAGGATCAGATTCATGCCGAGGTTGTTATAACCATCGGCTGCGTTGGCCTTGTGCTCCGTTCGTTCATAGTACCCGACCGCCTTTTCGAGGCAGCGGATTCCTTCCTGCGTGCGCTTCAGGAACCAAAACGCGCCAGCCATATTGGTGTGGATTTTGCCAAGCAGGTAAGGGGCGGGGTTATCACCGACAAGCTTCAACGCCTGCTCGAAATTCTCCAGGGCGGGTTCGTACTTACCTTCGAACAGCTCGGCGAGCGCGATACCGAAGTAAGCTTCAGCCAGTCCGCGCCAGTCTCCCGTGCGGCGATAGTGTTCGAGGGCACTTTGCGCATAGTCGCGAGCGATCGTGTATTCGTTGATGCTGCGATACACACGCGCCAAAGCAACGTAGATGGCACCCAGATGTGCCGCGTCGATACTTTGAGAAGCTTCGCGCAGCGCGGTATTCAGAATAGCGATCGCTTTGGGAGGATCTCCTGTGTAGTGGTAGGCGAGACCAACGTGAACACGAACATACGCCAGCGATTCGGCGTCTAAGTCCTTGAGCGCTTCCGGCAGTTCATAAGTTTTGACCGCTTCCAGCGACTCGAGGTAACGTCCCTGCATCTCGAGGGCGACCGAGAGGTAACAATGAGCCCTCGCGAGGAGTGCGGGATTGCGTCGAGCTGTTTTGATAAGCGAGCGGCTGCTTCGTTCGGCTTCACTTGATAGTCCCTGGTCGAGCAGACTGCGCACCGCCTCAGTTTGCTCTGTCTGCGATCTGAGTTGACTGCTTTCCCGTTTCTGGGTTTGCGCACTCGCAACCATGTTTATATCGAGTATGGGTCAACGCCTGCTATTTTGCAAAAAAATCGTCGTGTAATGACTTCGGATTCGGAAGCCTGCACGGTGATAAAAGCGGTGGGCCTTGTGATTGCGATCGTTTACGAGGAGACAAATCGATCGCGTACACTTCAGCAGGCTGCGACTCAACTCTGTAAGACAACTCAACCCGTACCCCTGGCCGCGCTTTTCGGGATTGACGTAAATGCCTTCCAGATAAACTGCGTCCGGGGTGTCAGCAACAACATCGGCTTTGAATATAAGAGAGCCATTCTCAATCAACACCCACACGCGCTGCTGATCGATACGACGAGCACAACGCTTCGAAAACCCCTTCGGATCAGCAACGATTGGATCAACCAGGCCCAGTTCCTCAAACGCCATTCTCGCGTGGGTAGTCATCACGACACTCAGGTCTTCGAGTGTGGCCAGTCTCAGGCCAAGACACGGTTTTCGCATCTCAGACCACGCGTGCTCCAGCAATGTATTGCGTTGCTCCAAGAGTAATTCGCGGCCTACTTGGTGTGGCACGCTGCCCCCGATCGTAAAGTGACGCCAGAATTGCTCGACTCTGTCCTCCTCTCCCATGATCATGTGCACCTTGTCGCAGTTGTGAACGAGCCGCGCGAAGGCGGCTAGTGCAGCATCGCTATTGGTTTCAAAGAGAGTGGCATGGCCCACCAGCGCGACTCCCTCAATGCGTCCAGAGTGATCGCGATATGAGTAAAACCTGCCTCGATTCAAATCACTCACCAGGCCGTTATCTCGAATAAAGCTCGACATAACCACCGAATGAATGGGGCGCGCCGATAGAAATTCCAGCGCTTCCGCTTCCGAGCCATGGGTGAGGAGATCGATCCCCCTGTCTTTTCGCATGATGGAACGAAGCGCGGACGCAGCAGGTAATTCCTCAGGTGAGGGGCTTTGAGAAAATAATCGGGTCAAGCCGTTGGTCTTTACTAGTTCGCCAGTTGCGATGGCCGAACTGATATTCGTCGCCGGCAACATCAGAAGCCCGTGAAATCGACGCCGTTGTCGATAACCACGGGCATCGTTGTTGTAGCGTCACCGTCAATCAGCGCTGCTTGAGCTTGCAGGCGGAAGTCGTTAGCCAAAGTGGCGTCGCTAATCAAGATTCCATCACTGATCAGGATTCCATCGTTCAATAAGAAACCGTCACTAATCAGAATGCCATCGCTTATCAAGATGCCGTTGCTGATAAAAACAGTTCCGCCGCCGAGTGGGCCGCCGTCACTCGTCAGAATGTTGTCGCTAATCAGTATCCCATCGCTAATGAGGATGCCATCACTGATCAGAATGCCGTCACTAATCAGAATACCGTCACTGATCAAAATGCCGGTCCCGTACACCTTTTGATACTTTGTGACCAGGTTGCTTCCGGTTGCAAACGTGTATCCCACATTGATTCCCTGCGCCCACGGAAAGCTGTGTCCCGCAATAGTTGTTTGCGGCGTAGGAGAAGCTTCCGTCAGCAATGGCGAGCCGAGAGGCGTACCGTTAGTGAGATCAGTACGGACCAGCTTCGCCAGACGAACTGCACCTTCGATATTGATCAGGCCTGCACCTTGCTCGAACGTGTTGAAGCCAGCGAGCGGTTGAGCAGTGTACATCAGGATCGCCTTGATCAGGTTGGGAGTCAGATTAGGATTGACCTGCAATAAGATTGCCGCAGCGCCCGCAACGACGGGAGCAGCTACCGACGTACCGCTGAGGTACATCATCTTGCGCGTATCGTCTGCGCTAACGCCAGCATCAAGGGAAGGATTTTGCGCGATCAGAAAGTTCTGTGTTTCTCCGGCCGCAGTGCTCGCCTCTCCTTCGGCGCCGATGAGCTTGTTGCCAGGCGCCACGAGGTCCGGCTTGATCAGATTGTCATAATGCTTCACACCCGTGCTGTCGATTGTGAAGCTTCGTGTCGGACCACGAGAGCTGTAGCTGGTGACGACATCATCTCCACGCGCATCGGTACCAAAAGTATTTGTCGCTCCGACTGTGATCGCGGAAGGTTCGTTGCCGGGAGAATGGATTTGACCGTAGATTTTTTGACCGGCCGAGTCCTTGCCGTTATTGCCGGCGGCGACTACGACCACCATACCGGCGTCCACCATTCGACGAACAGCCAAACAAACAGGGTCCTTCTTATAGGAATCGATTGCCGGCATCCCGAGGCTCATGTTTACTACTCGAATGTTATAAGCCGCCCGGTTTGTCATGATCCAATCGACCGCGGCGAGCACGTAAGAAGCCCTGCCTGCTCCCTGCGAATCCAACACACGCAAGTTAATAATGTTGGCTCCCGGGGCAATGCCGGTGTACGCGCCATTCGCGATTCTGCCATTACCCGCCGCAATGGCGGCCACGTGTGTGCCGTGACCGTAGCGATCATTTGTTGATCCGTCGTCAGTGAAGTCTTGCTGTGCCACTACTCTACGGTCGCCATTCGCATCAAGAAACGCTTTGTGGGACTTATAAATTCCGGAGTCGAGCACGGCGATGCCAACACCAGTGCCGTCGAGCCGAGTGCCCCCCGCATTCGTGCCCAAGGTCTGGCGAATTTCGTCGGCGCCTGTGGTTAGTGAAAGATGCCCTAGCTGTTTTGTCTCTCGATCCGTAGAGACGTATGTGACTTCAGG
>Ga0075431_100008174_pt1 | contig 10454 bp, 9 predicted proteins | sample RhiMetdeltSRZDD5_FD_75297 | JGI IMG/M metagenome (GOLD analysis project Ga0075431, IMG submission 75297) | Populus rhizosphere microbial communities from Tennessee, USA - Rhizosphere MetaG P. deltoides SRZDD5 | ecosystem: Host-associated > Plants > Roots > Rhizosphere > Soil | place: USA...
ACGCGAACAAGCGCATGTTCTCACGGGCGGAGAGTCGCCAGTTCAGACTGCGCTCATCGGCGATGACGGGCGCGAGGATCTCACGCACGCGGTTCGGCTCGCGTCGCACGTCAAAGGCCGCGACGGTCGCCGAGCCGGCGTCGGGCGTCACGAGCGTTGCGAGGATCTTGAAGAGCGTCGTCTTGCCTGCCCCGTTTTCACCGAGGAGGCCGAAGAATTCTCCCGACCGAACTTCGCACGACACGTCCGAGAGGGCGCGGACGAGCTCGCGCGCTTGCCGCGTCACAACCGCGCGCCAGCCACGTTGACGGGTGAAGGACTTCGTGAGCCCGTCGAGTACGACGGCGCTCGTTCCCGGCCTTACCGCCGGGTGATAGGTGACGCCGTGCGCGGTCGCGGTCACGACGACGCGCGGCTGGCGCCGGACTCCGTCGGCGTTTCGGCGGGCGACGAATGCCAGGCGATGATTCTGCTCACGACCTCGCCAAGACGATCGAAGTCGCGGGCAATCTCGAGACGGTGAACCGGTACGGCGCGGACGATGTCGCTCGCACGCAGGAACAGGTTCGTCGATTCGGAGCCGCCGATGGCGCTACCCGTTCGGTTGTGCCGGAGCAGCGTAGCGACGGCGCGAGGTCCTTTGACTCGGATGCGTTCGACGGCAGGCGCACCGGCGCTCGAGGAGACCGGCGCCAGGTCGTAGATGGCGACGAGTGGCAGCCGGCGCCGCTCGACCTGCGCGTCAGGCAGCGCGCTGACGTGGTACTTGTTCGTCTCCGGATGCCGTTGCCCGTTGGCGTGGCGGAGGTGAGCCGCGGAATCCTGCAGCAGCCGTACGGCGGGCATCGATGGCCACGCCATGGCAGTGCCGCGGGGATCGACCGGCAACATGTCGTCGGTCACGAGCGTGGCCCCAGCCGCGCAGAGCGCGGTGGCGAGGGTCGATTTTCCGCCACCCTTGTTGGCGAGAAACGCGACGACGACGTCGTCGATTGCCACGGCGCTGCCGTGCAGACACATGAGCCCCTGCAGATGCAGCGCGACGGAGAAGACGCCACCTAACAAGTCGGCGCGAACGAGCTCCAGCGGTGCGGTCGCGCCCGCGGTCCACGCGATGTCGCGACCCCCGCTCGAGATATCGAAGGTCCCGGTGTCATCGAAGTCGAGCCGGAACCCGCCAGCCATGCGGCTGCAGCGAACGCGGATGGTCGCGTCGACGGCGTCGACGCCGAGATACTCAGCCGGTGGAAGCGGACCAGTCGCGCGGCGAAACGTCCAATCCGGAGCGAGACAGCCAGACAGCTCGGGCAGCTCGGGCAGCGGAATCTCGGATCGCAGGCAGCCGCCGAATATGGCGTGGTCTCGAGCAGGAGAGACGCCGGACACTGCGGGGATTGTAGAGGATCGAGCCAGGTGGGAGTAGATAGGCCGGCGGGGGAGGCCTTATCGCGCCTCCCCCGCCGCCAGAGCGCTTAGGACAACGCCGTGTACCGATGGTACGGGTTCACGCCGTCGCCGGGGTTGAAATCCCCCCCAGCGAGAGTCACCTCGCGGAACGTGCCCAAACGCTCGAGTTTGGGTGCCTGATACATCCAACCCTCCCTTGAGAGGTGGTATCCGGGATTTCCCGGCAAAGTACGGCCGGCATGGCCGTAGGTGCAAGCCCGCGGCATGTCGGACGTAGTGACTAGGAAACAGACCTGAGTCACTGCACGAACCCTGCCGTTGGCACACTCGTCAGTCGTCGCACTTCGTCGGTCCTAACGACTGTCGTTTGACGTCTCGTACGAAGCCACAACTCGGTCTGGAACGCGACAAATAGATGGCCGCCGGCGCCGCCCGTGCCAGTCTGGTATTCGCGCCACGCCTGTTGCATCGCCGCAGCATCGACGATACCCATGTCGGCCAAACGCGAGTTGGCAAAGGCATCGGACACGGTCCCATCGGGGTCTGCCTTGAATGACCGTGCGAAGTAATCGGTCAGAACGCCCGTCTTTGCCTTTCGCGGCGCCAGCACGGATGCCGGAACGACATCACGTGCCGCTCGACGAAGCAAGTGCTTCACCGCCCCGGCCGACGCACGTTCAGCGCGTGGGCGCCGCGCGGCGAACTCCACGACTCGCTGATCGAGCAGCGGAGCGCGTAGCTCGATCGAGTACTCGAGCGCCAAGGCCGAGAACCCAGTCAGCACTCGCGGGATCGTCGGGTTGATCAGCGAGCGTCGCGTCTCAGCATCGGCACGGCCACCGCCGTCCGCCGAAAGCGCCGCCTCGATGGCGACTTGGCGGCCGACGATGTCGTGCCGCCGGGTGAAATCGTCAGCGAGCCAGGCAGGCAGCGCAATCGCGGGTCGCCCGGCGCGACGACGCCGACGCTCCGCGAACACGGGGCGAGCGATCGAGTGCCAAAACGGGCTGAGCCCCCCGCCGCCGAATGCGCGCCACTCTCGAAGGAGCGCACGCCACTGCCCTTCCGCGAATAGATCGCGAAGGAAGACCGTCGACACCGCGAAGAGCTGATCGCCGCCGTCACCGTACAGCGCCACTCGTGAGCCCTGCTCGCGAGTCGCCGCGAGCAGGGCACGTAGCCAGTTCTCGAACGCGTGCTGAAATGGAATGTCGGCCTTCGACGCATGTGCATGCGCATCACGAAGGAGCGGGACATCGTCGATCGACAGCCAGCGCGGACGCGTACGCCAGAACGTCGTCACCTCGTCAATCAGCTCGTCCTCGCGTCCCGGATCACCGACCGGGTAGCTGAACGACACAGGCGCCAGGCGATCCAGATGCAGTCGATCCATGGCCGCGTTACCGATGCCGAAGATCACCGGTGAGTCGTAGCCACCACTGAGCCAAATGGTTGTCGGACCACTCGGCGCGCGGCGCTCGACGATAGCCGCATCGAGCAGCGCGCGCAGGCGCTCCGCGGCTTCATCGAGCGATCGCTCTTCAGCCGTCTCCTCGAGACGAAGCCGCCAGTAGGCGGTCGTCGACGGTTCGGCGGAGGCCGCGCGAGTGAGCTGCGACGCTGGCGGAAGCGCCTTCACGCTCTCGTATGGAGTACGATCGTGCCCCGCTAGGCTGACCCCGATCAATTCGCCGAGCGCCAGCTCGTCAAAGGTCTTTGGGCACTTCGAGTGGGCCACGATCGCGCTCACACTCGATGCGACGAAAAACGTCCCTTCGACGTGCGCCCAGTAGAGCGGCCGGCGTCCCATGAAGTCACGCGCGGCGACAACGCGTCGCGCTCGTGCGTCGAACACCACGAACGCGAAGTCCCCCTCGAGATGTCGAGCGCAGTCGGCGCCCCAGGCGCGATACGCTGCCGCGATCAGATGGACAGCAGTACGACCGCGAGGTCGGACTCCGGCAGCCGCGAGTTTCTGCACCACGTCGTCGCGATAGTAGAGCGAGGCATCGGCGACGACGCAGATGTCGCCGTCGTTCAGGACGAGCGTCGGTCCCGCGAGCTCATCGGCCATTTCCCAGTCAAAGCGCACGGCGGCGAGGATCGCGTCCGTGGCGCGCCACACCTGGAGGCGATCACCGCGCGCCGCCAGCGCCCCGAGCATCAGGGTCAGATCGGTATCGTCGGTCGCCGAATGTGCGGGATCGAAGATCGCGACGAACCCGCTCATGATTCCCGAAGAAGTTCGAGACAACGAAGCATCGTGTTCCGGAGACGGTGGTGCGGGCATCAGGCCGACGACGCCCGTCGCGACGGCATCGAATGCAGCGTGCATGCCTCGTGGCCTCGACCGAGCCGAACCCTACAAGCCGGCTAAGCCGACTCGGCGGAATAGTTTGCTACGCAAGAGAACGCTACGGCGAGAGACTCCTGGCAAGCTAGAGTGGCGCGATGCCCACACATTCGTAGACGAAGCGCCATAGGGTGGGTCGACCGCAGCGAGGTAAGTGGCTACCGCGAGTCCACTCCGCGCGTCCGTCTGGCGACCACGACCGCAGGGTTGCCCGTCGTCGTCGCCGTCCGGGAAATCAACCGGCGACGCGGTCGCGCGAGTCGAGCAGGGTACGGACGTACCCTGGAACGGCGAGGAATCGCTGCATGCGTGCGCGACCGCGGAGCCGCCGCCGCTGGTTCACGTTCTGGCCGTTAGGGTCGACGAACTCCGCTTCCTCATCCCACGGGCGCACCTCACCGTGGCCGCTGCGACGGGGCATTACCGCCAGCTCCCAGAGAGCGTGATCCAGTGCGACCGAAGGACACACGACATCGACTGGGAACAGGTTCATGATGAAGTGCCGCTCGATGGCCTGCAGTACGTAATCACTGCGAGCCGGGCGTAACTCTGCCATGACCTCCGGCGGAGCCGTCACGCCGGCAGCGACGGCGGCGATCCGGAACGTCCAGTAACATGACGTCGCGCCACGGCTTGCCTTCGCCGTTCCGACAAACCCGGGCCAGTCGAAGGCCGGGCCGCGAGTGAGCGCGTCGACGTCGCGGATGGTTCGCCAAACGCCGAAGCGTGCCTGGTGAGACCAGAGGAAGTGGAGGCAGGCATGCAACAGGAGATGGATGGGATCCGGAACGAATGCCTCGGGGAACTCCGGCCCGAGCGATCGCGCGCGCGACCACAAGTCGCGCGCGTCGAAGGCGAACGGCTGTCGCTCCGGGAACAGGGCGGTGTGCAACTCCAGCTGCAGCTCAGTCGACCCCCCGTCGTGGAGCGGTGGAAGGTGATGGTGGCGCTCGTAGACGCGCGCCGGGATGCCGCCGGTCGCTTCACGCCACCCCGCTTGCAACATCACCCGGCGGGCGAGTTGTGCGTTGCTCGGGTCGACCAGAATGTCGAGATCCGACATGGGCCGCTGTCGAACACCGGGGTACGCGGTCCGCGCCAGTGCGGCCCCTTTGAGCAGCATGCACCGGACGTTCGCGCCGCCGAGGGTACGCAGCGATTCGCGCAGGCGCCCCTCGAGATGCAGCATCGCGAAGTCGGAGACGAGCGAGAGCCGGCGCATTTGCTCGAGGGACTGTGCGGGCACGGACGCCACGGCAATGGCCCGAAGCCTGGCGTGCACGATGGGAACCGCACGTTCCAACTGCGCGAGCGCAAGGAAGCGCTGCCAGTCCACACCGCAGCGCGCGACGTCGCGAATGGCCTCATCGTTTGCCGGGCCGCCAGCCGTGAGCAGCAGCAACCGCTCCTCGGGCCGCGCCAAGCCGCGCTGCACCGACGCTGCGTCTTGCACCGGCATCGGCAGGCGCTCGGGAGGCATCGGAGCGGGCGCACTCATCCCAGCACCCCCTCGCGCAGCAGGGTCATCGCAATCCGCGTCACGCGTTGGCCGTCGTGCACACTGCCACGATACTGCGGCCGGTCGGCAGCCTAACGCCGCGACGCACGGCAGCCCCCTCGAGGCGGAGCCAGGCACGCTTGGCCGCCGACGTCCAGGACGCGTGCCCGTTCGTCGTCGCGAGGATACCGTGATACTCGGAGGACTGCACGCGCCGCGCGCGCAGCTCGCGCGGGATCTCCGCGAGGCCGAGCAACGCGTTGAGGCGGCTCAGTCGACGCACCACGAACCCCGCGCGTTGCAGCTTGTGCTGGAGCTCCACGGGTTCATAGCGATGGAACTGGTACTCCCGATCGTCAGCGGATCGCGGAAAGCTCTGTGCGTTCGTGCGGACGAAGAGCCACCCCCCGGGCTTGAGCACGCGTCGCATCTCGGACAGCGCCGTCTCGTCGCCGCCGTCGAGCGGGACGTGCTGCAGCACGTCGAGCGAGATGACGACATCCACGGACGCCGTGGGATACGGCAGCGCGAGCGCGGACGCCTGCGAGATCTCGAACCCCAGCTGACTGGCCGCGGCAGCGGCTTCGGCGGAGACGTCGCAGCCAAGGGCACACCAGGCGCCGAATCGGTTCATGAACCAGGTGAGCGTTTGCCCCGACCCGCACCCGACATCCAGCACCGTCCCGGATGACGGCAGGCCGGCGTCATGGAGCAGCTCACCGGCGACGTCGCGCATGCCGGCGTTCCACCAACTCCCTGCCTCGAGCTCGCGCATGCGCGCGTAGTACTCGGCCGTGAAGATACGGGGGGCCGTCACGCAGCCACCCCACTGGCCTCGAGGAGTGGCGCGGCCCATCGAAGGATCGGGCGTACCGGGGCCACGCGGCGAGCCGCGTGGTACACGCGCCCGGCCCACGCGGCACGTCCGAGGCGAGCTCGCTCGGTCGCGAGCAGCGGCGCCGCCTCGACACGCACGTCACCAAACCCGGCTGCGGCCAGATCGCGCGCCAGCTCGCGAGACGACAGCGGGCGGTGATGCTCGTACCGGTGTCCCGTACGCCAGCGCACATAGCGGTCTGCGAGCGCGCGGGGAACGTATCCCACCCCCCAGACACCAACGTGCGGCTCTGGCAGGATGCTGTAGCGGTTGACGGTGCGAACGCGAACGTCGCCGCCGCGTGACAACACGCGGCGCGCTTCCGCCAGGGCCTGCTCGGCATTGGTGCAGTGTTCGAGCGTGCCTAACGACATGACACGCGTGAAGCTCGCGTCCGCGAACGGGAGATGCTCGGCGTTGCAACAGACCAGGCGGACGTCGACGCCAGCCAGTTCCGCACGACGCCGCGCCACGACTAGCCACCGCATCGCGACGTCGATACCCGTCATCGCAATCCCTCGTTCGGCTGCGGCGGTCGCCAGATCACCGGTCCCGGTCCCGACATCCAGCCACGGTCCCCCGGCGTCGCTGCCAGACACGCGGCCAATGCCATCGAGCCAATCGGCCGACCGGGCGGCAGCGGATAGCACGTGGGCAATGAATCGTTCCGCCTGGGCGGCGCTCGTTCCCGGCGTCATCGCCCAGTATGCGCGTACCATGGACTCCAGCGACCCGCCGCGTGTGTCGGCGACGAGGCGCAGCGCCTTGTCGCGATCCTCCTCCATCCCGATCCAGGGATCCGCGGCAACGCGGAGGTCCGGGATGCCCATGACCACGGGGAAGTTACTGCCGCACCGCCGACACGCGTACGACGCCATCGCCTCGACCAGGGCCGAGCGGCATCGCGGGCACACGTAACCTAACGAGGTCGCCTGCGCGGGCAGCGAAACAACGGTCACCGCTGCCCAGCCTCCGGCTTCTTCGCCGGAACGGGCGGCCACATGTCGACGCCGACCTCCGCGTACGCCTGCGTCGTCGCGTCGGGCATCGGGTCACCGAAGAGGTGATGCAACGCCCACCCGTAGAGGACGGCGACGCCGTTGTTGATGTAATAGAGCGTGTGCAGCGGGATGACCGTGAGTGAGAACAACAGTCCGCGCGTGCGAGCGAAGAAGACATAGAGCGATCGATTGAGCCCCAGCACCATCGCGAACGCGGCGGCCGCGACGCCGGCCATCGGCCACGACCGGACGATGGCCGCCGCGAGCATCAGGAGCAGGGACGCCCAGATCAGCGCCGTGTTCAACTTCTCCACCGTGCGGAGGTTCAACGTGCGCGACTTTGTTGCGAGCCCCTGTTGAATGAGCATGCGCGTCCACGGCACGCCGCGATCACGGAAGTCACCCGTGAGCACGCTGCGCAGCGTCCACCGCTTCAAATGCGTGCACTGAATCTCGGGCCGCAGCACGATGCGATGGCCGAGGGCGCGGACGCGGTGCCCGAGCTCGACGTCTTCGATCTGTGGACGCGGATACGACCATTCGTCGTACCGCCCCGCCTCCAGGAACACGTCGCGACGAATCGCGCCGCACCCGCCCCAGAACGTTTCTGCCTCGCCCGCGCTCTGCGCATGCACGTAGTGATGGAGCAGGTTGCGATACTGCGACACGAGCTGAGGCGCCTCCGGCTGCGTGTCGTACGCGCCGAACACCGCGCTGATGTCCGGTTCGTGAGCGAACACCGACGTGAATCGACGGAGGGTGTCCGGATGCACGCACACGTCAGCGTCGATGAACACGATGATTTCGCCGCGCGCGAGCTCCACGCCGCGGTTTCGCGCGTACGCGGGGCCGCGGGGCCGGTCCGGTAGCCGGACGACGGCATCGGCGAACTCCGCCGCAATGAGCGCCGTCGCATCGGTGCTCGCGTCATCGACCACGATCAGCTCCCACGACCTATCAGGCATCTCGCTCGCGCGGAGCGCACTGAGGCATCGTGGCAGCACCTGCGCGCCCTGATAGACGGGAACGATCACCGACATGAAGGGAACGGGCGTGTTCACGAATCCCCCGTCAGCGATCGGAGCTGGCGTCGAACCAGGCGTGCGCCCGCTCGGAGCCGCAGATGATAGTCGAACCGTATCGTTCCCCACCGTTCGAGCTGGCCGGGCGAGCGCAAGTAATACATGTCGATCCGTGGCAGCAATGCACGCGCCTCGTTCGCACCGACCGGACGCATCTCTGTCGTGCACCCCCAGGCGAAGCGCGAGGCAACGAGATGAACGGCCGCATCCGTGACGCCACCGTACGGATACGCGAACGAGGTCGGCGCTCGCCCGGTTTCCGCGCGAATGCGTTCGGCACTCCCGATGATCTCATCGGTGAGCCGCTCAGGCGCAAGCCTCGCGAGGTTCACGTGCGTTCGAGTGTGCGCGCCGATCTCGATCCCCTGTTCGCCGAGGCGGCCGAGGGTGGCCCAATTCAGAAGTGACATCTCCGGTACGCCGCGATCACGGCCTCCGGGCCAGCGGTTCGTTCGGCCGACCGCATCCGAGACGACGAATACGGTGGCGGGCAATCCGTGCTCGATGAGGAGCGGCCCCGCGATGTCACCGAAGTTCACGAAACCATCGTCGAACGTGAGCGCCACGGCATCGGTCTGCGGTGAGAGTCGCATCAGCGCGTCGATCGACATAACGCGGACGTGACCGCGGGCGAGCCACGTGACCTGCGCGCGAAACACCTCCTCCGACATCGAGATCGGTGATCCGGACGGGTCGATGGAGTGGTACGTGAGTACGGCGCGCATCGGCTCCTACCTGGTCGCAGCCACGACGGGCCGCGTCGCGACGGGAGCTGGTGAACGACGCGCGAGCGTACGCTCCACGATCTCGAGGAAGCGCGGAACGATCGCCTCTTCGGACCAAGTCGCCTCGTAGGCATGTCGCCCGGCCGCACCGAGCCGGTCGCGGTAGGCCTGGTCGGTGGCGAAGCGCTGCGCCGCGGCGCGAAGGCTCGCGGGATCGTCGAACAGCTCCCCACCGCCGGCATGGGTGACGATCTCGGGGAACGGACCCATGCGCCGCGCGATGACGGGGGTGCGCTGGCGAAAGGCCTCGACGAGTGTGTTGCCGAACGTTTCGAAGCACACCGACGGCGCGATGTGCGCGATGGCGTAGCGATAGAGCGGCGCGAGCTGTTCCGGCGCCATGTGCCCGAGGAACCGAACGTGAGGCGAATCACCGGCCAACGCGCGGAGCTCCGGTTCGTGGGATCCCTTCCCTGCGATGACGAGGTCGGCCGGCAGCGTCCCGTCACGAAAAACCGGAATGACGTCGTCGAGCCCTTTGATGCGTTCCAGCCTCCCGGCGTAGAAGAAGTACGGCCGGTCGTGGCGGCGCGGCGCCGGCGCGTCGATGGCGTGCGCATCGGCGTCGAAGACGATGGGCGGAAGCACCTCCATGTCACGCGGGAAGCCGAACTCCCGATGCTTCTGGCGACTGAACTCGCTCAACGCGATGAAGGTGTCGACGTACGTCAACGCGCGCTCGAAGAAGGCGGTATGACGCCAAAGCTGAGGCGGCCGCCGATAGGTCAGCCCACAGCGAACGCATTGGCGCCCGGTGCACGGCTCCCGCCGATGACGCCACAGCACGTGCGTCGGGCAGACGAGCCAGTGCTCGTGCGCGGTGTAGATCGTGGCGGAGCCTCGCGCCAGCTCGAACAACCCGAAGCCGCCGACGAGCGACACGTTGTGAAAGTTCACGACGTCGAATCGGCCGCGCTCGAGCAGCGCCGCAATCTGGGCCCCGTGAACGATGGGACGCCCGGTCTGGTGCGTCAGCAGTAGTGACAGCTTGCCTAACGCGCTCCGGAGCGTGACCACTTCGACGCCGTCCTCTGCGACGTGGTCGGGCGGAGGTGAATGCCCAAGCCGCGTGTAGGCGTCCGCATCGTGCACCACGGTGACATCGTGGCCCGCGCGCACGAGCGCGCGGCAGAGCCGTTGCAGCGTGATGCCGTCACCGCCGTAACTGTACGGCGGGTAGTACGTCGAGAGCATGCAGAAGCGCAGGCCGGATTTCACGCCGCCGCCTCCACCAGGGCGCCAAGGGCGGCGCGAGCACTCTCCGTCCAGCTCAAGGTCCGCGCGCGTGCAAGCGCACCGGCCCCGAGCGCACGCCGGTACGGCTCGTTGGCGGCGAGCGTGTGCATCGCACTCGCGAGCGCGGCTTCGTCACCGGGCGCGATGAAGATGCCCCCACCCTCGAGGAGTTGTGGAAGCGGGCTCTCACGCGTGGCGATCACAGGGACTCCACA